>ERZ779633.422-NODE-422-length-11437-cov-8.432261_pt1 | contig 11437 bp, 7 predicted proteins | sample MGYA00514195_ERZ779633 | MGnify/ENA primary metagenome ERZ779633 (study PRJEB29562, sample SAMEA4376707) | mouse gut metagenome | isolation source: Cecum | study: EMG produced TPA metagenomics assembly of the A DSS colitis mouse model was used to assess the...
GCCAGCAGGACAAGCTGGTGGAGGTCAGCGAGGAAGTCTTTGACGTGCTGTGCCAGTCCGTCAGGGAAATGCGGAACTATGAGCGCCGGAGGCGTTACCACCGGGCCTATTACTCCCTGGACGCTTTCGACTGGACGGAAAACTACGTTCTGGAACACAGCCCGTCCCCGGAGCAGCTTGTCATGCTGGCTGAGGAACAGGCGGAGCGTGACCGGCTGGCCGCTGCTTTGCGGGAGGCCCTGGCCTATGCCACTCCCACCCAGGCCCGCCGCCTGTGCGCCTACTACCTGGGCGGGCTGACCCAGCAGCAGATCGCAGACCGTGAGCGCGTTCACAACAGCAACGTGTGTCTGTCCATCCGCCGGGGGCTGTGCAATCTCCGCCGCTACTACGCGGACCACCCCCAGGGGAAGTGAGGGCGGCATGGCTATCATCAATTTGCGAAAGCACTACTATCCGCTTTACACAAAAGACACATTCGTGGAAGTGCCGGACGAGGTTGCCGCTGTCATGGAGGAATATAGGCTTTATGAGAACCGGCAGGAGGGCCGGAAAAGTTATTATCACGTCTACTCCATGGATTGCAGTCCCGGCATTGAGAACCACCCTATGTTCCTGGTGCAGTCCCCGGAGGATTTGATGATCCGGGAGATTGACGAGGCCGCTGGAGAACTGCTGCTGGAACGTCTGGCGGAGGCTATCTCCCAGCTATCCCCCACCCAGGCGCGGCGGCTCCATGCCCGGTATGCCTTGAAGAAAAAATTCCGGGAGATTGCGGCGGACGAGGGCATCAGCGGAAGTTGCGCCTGTGACAGCGTGCCCGGCGCACTCAAAAAATTGCAGAAGATATTTGCCCAAAATGGTTGGCTGGAAAAGGAGGATTGATAGCTATGGACAAGCCCCAGGAGGCACAAGCGGTTGAGAAGAAAATCGGTCAGTTGCAGAACCGCCAGAAGATTTTGCTGAACAAAAAGCGCAGCGAGGAACACCGGGCCAGGACACACCGGCTGATTGAGCGTGGGGCCATTCTGGAGGCCGTTTTCCCCGCCGTTGTCAGCATGGAGGGTGAGGAAGTCAAGGCGTTTCTTACCCCCCCATTCCGCGGCCGCCAGAATACGACGGCCTGCTTCTCTATGCCTATTTTCGTAGCCTCATTTTTTCTCTAATTTTTCTGCTTTTGGGCCTTGACAACTCTTGGCAGGTTTAGCAGCTTTCCATGTAGTGGCACCCATGGCTCTTCTGATGGGCGTTGGTGCGATGATTCGCTGGACGGGCGTTATTGACCGCCCCAATATGCGCACTCTGGATCAGGTAACATTTAACCTTTTTATGCCTGCGCTTATGTTCAAAAACATCTACAGTATTTCCCTAGAAGACGGAATCGCAGGAAATGAGGCAGTTTTTGTAGTTGTCAGTTTGCTGGCCGTATTTCTTTTTGCCCTTCTGGTCCCACCGAGGCTCGTGTCAGACCACAACAAAGCTGCCTCAATTGGTCAAATCATCATCCGTTCCAATTACATCCTTTTTGGTGTGGCTGTTGCGGAATCACTCTATGGCGAAGGCGGAGCCGGTCCCGTGGCCCTTCTGGGGGTCATTGTTGTCCCCGCCACCAATGCCCTGGCGGTAGTTATTCTGGAAATCAATCGCTCCGGCAGGGCTCAACCGGGGAAGATACTCTGGTCTGTTCTGAAAAATCCTATGGTCATTGCGGCTCTCGCGGCCCTGATTTGTAAAGCGTTTCGGTTCCAGCTCCCCGGTCTCATCTATGACGGAATCATTCGCATAGCGGGCGTGACCACTACGATCAGCTTTATCTCCCTGAGCGTCAGCCTGGATTTAGGGGAGCTGCGGAGCAACCGCCGCCCCCTAATTTGGGGGGTGGCGCTGCGGATGATAGCAGTACCCGCCGTCTTTCTGCCCATTGTTGTCGCCATGGGATTTCGCGGTTCCACATTATGCGCTATGCTGGTCCTCTTTGCGGCCCCCGCCGGCGTGGCCTGTTATCCTATGGCCGTGGCCATGGGTGCGGACGGGCAATTAGTGGGCCAATTGGTGTGCTGTACCACCGTTCTTTCCATTGTGACACTGTTCCTTTTCACGTTTGCGTTTCAGCTCATGGGACTGCTGTAGTGTGCTTGACACCGCTGGGTCAGTGCAAAAAATCATAAAATCCGGTTGCTTTATTCTAAAGATATTTTCTTCATCTCCCTGTATGATAAAGCTGCAAGGGAAAAATCCCCGGCAGAACAAATACTTGGAGGGAAATAAAATGAAAAAAGTCTTTGCCATGATGTTAGCCGCAGCCATGAGCCTGTCCCTGGTGGCCTGCGGGGGCGGCAGCCAGCCTGCCAGCAGCAACCCGCCCGCTGCCAGCAACCCGCCTGCCCAGAGCAGTACCCCCACTCCCGCCCCCAGCAAGCCCGGCAACGACAAGCTGGTGGTAGGCTTCGCCCAGATCGGCCAGGAGTCCGGCTGGCGTGACGCCGAGACCAACGATGTGCAGTGGTACGCCGCCCGGAACACCGACACCGTGGAGCTGCACTTCGCCGATGCCCAGCAGAAGCAGGAGAACCAGATCAAGGCCATCCGCAGCTTTATTGAGATGGGAGTGGACGTGATCGCTTTCCCGCCCGTGGTGGAGACCGGCTGGGAGGCCGTCCTGACTGAGTGCCAGGAGGCCGGTATCCCCGTCATCCTGGTGGACCGGGGCATTGACGCCAATACTGACGACAGCCTGTACACCACCATGATTGCCTCCGACCACGTCTGGGCCGGCGAGCAGGCCGCCATCGCCATGAACGATCTGCTGGGCGGCAGCGGCGTTGTGGTGGAGCTGGAGGGCACCGTGGGCGCCTCCGCCGCAGTCCAGCGCAAGCAGGGCTTTGACGAGTACATGGCCGCCAACTGCTCCGGCATCGAGATCGTCGCCTCCCAGACCGGCGACTTTACCCGGGCTCAGGGCAAGGAGGTTAGGCCACCACGGGGCCGCTGTTGCTGTCAGGTCCCACTTGGCCACCCCTCCCCGCGCTCATACCCCAGCAGGATATTGTGGCCCATGTCGCCCAGGCTGTGCGCCAGGACCTCCAATTCCAGCAGGTCCCGGTATTTCAGCCCCATGGCGTCCAGGCGGGCGTGGAACTTCTTGGCCCGCTCGGTCACGTCCCGGATGGCGGCCTGTTCTTTGGCCATGTCCTCCGCCGCGAACTCCGCCAGCACGTCCTCCACCGTGATCTCCCCGGCGGCGATTTTCTGGCAGAACTCCATGGCGCCGTCCAGGTGGAAGTATTTGCGCCCTCCGGTGCTTACCCGAAATTCCCCCTTGACATACACGGCCACAGAATTGGCCGGTGCGCAGGTTTTTTCCAGTTCCAGGTCCTTGAAAATGTAAAACGTCATTCCGTTTTGACGCCCCACAAGATCCCCGCCCCGATTTCGGAATTTAATTTCCTTTCTTTTCGCCATGGCGTCCTCCTATCTGCCGGCGGCCTCCTCCGCCTGGCCGCTGTCGGTGGGCTGTCCGGCCCGCTTGCCCCTTTTCTCCAGCGATTGCTGCACCCGCAGCTGGGCCACGTCCGCGCTGTACCGCAGGCGCTGGTCCGGCAGGCGGGTCCCGTCCTGGCCCCTGGTCAGTTCCTTATAGACCACATGAACAGACACGCCCGTGGTTTCGGAAATTTCTTTCGGTGTCCGCCCGTCCTCCCACAGCTTTTCAATTTTCTTGCGGTCCTCCATGGTCCTGAAAGCATAATCGGCCACGTCCTCACCCCCAAACGATAAAAAAATTAGGCCACACATGGCCGTGTGGCCTTGTGTAACCTAATAATAATGGCTGCCGTCAGAAATTTGGGCTGGACAATCTGCTGAAGGTCTGCTATACTGAGAGCGGACCAAATCAGAACAGCTCTGTGAAAACACTTTCTGACCGGAGCGGCTTTTGCCGTAATACCAGGTTAGGAGGCTTGTTTTTATGGAGTTTTTTTCGTGCCAAAAACCGGACGTCTACCGCTGCTACGCCTACGGGCGGCTGTCCCGGCGGGACAAGGAGAAGGCGCGGCGTGACAACGATGAGAGCAACAGCATCAAGAACCAGCGGGACCTGATCCATGAGTACATCGACCGTCACCCGGACCTGGAGCTGTGCATGGAGGGGTACGATGACAACTATACCGGCACCAACTTCGACCGCCCCCACTTCCAGGAGATGATGCGGGCAATCGAGGACGGAAAAATCAACTGCATCGTGGTCAAGGACCTGTCCCGTTTTGGGCGTGAGCATATCGACGTGGGGCGGTATCTGTTCCAGCAGTTCCCCAATCAGAACATCCGCTTTATTGCCATCATCGACAATTACGACAACACCCGGGAGGACGCCTCCTCCCATCTGCTGGTCTCGGTGAAAAATCTGTTTAACGACAACTATTGCCGGGATACCTCTATCAAAATCCGCAGTCACCTGGATGTCCGCCGCCGCAGTGGAAAGTTCATTGGTTCCTTTGCGGCCTACGGCTACTGCAAGGACCCGGAGAACAAAAACCATCTGCTCATTGACGATGAGGCCGCCGCTGTGGTGCAGGATATTTTTGCCTGGAAGATCGACGGCATGAGCAATCAGGCCATTGCCGACCAGCTCAATCAACTGGGTATTCTCTCGCCCATGGAGTATAAACAGGCCAAAGGCGTCAACTATGGCAGTGGGTACAAGGTCCACGCCAAAGCTCTCTGGTCCTCCGTCACCGTCCGCCGTATTCTGACCAGTGTGGTCTACCTGGGGATTATGGAGCAGGGCAAGCGGACCACCCCTAATTATAAGATCAAGAAGGAGATCCAGCGCCCCCAGGAGGAGTGGATGCGGGTGGAGGGGACCCACGACCCTAAAGGGTTGTTCACCCTCCTGGGCTGAGCGGCCCTTTTTCGCCCTCTTAGCTGCCTTGGGCGTGGACATATCGCAGAACACCAGCTGGGTCAGCTTGCCGGCCTCACCCTCCCGCCAGTAGTGTAAAATATTCTCCACACAGCGGTTTACTTTGGTTCCCGGCTCATCCGGCAGGAGCGGGTCGATCAGCCGCTGGTCCAGGCCCAGCTTCCGCCCATCGTTGGTAATTGCCAGCATATTGTCGATATGGGGGTCTACCGCTCCGCTGTGTACTTTGGAGGCGCGTTCGGACAGGGCTTTTACCATTTCCCGCTGGTGTTCGGTAGGCTTGGAGGCGTACACATGGTATTCCACGTCCGGGGTAGGGAGATTGAGCTGGTCAGCGGTTTTGATGTCCGCTACTTCCTTGAACATTGCCATAAGCTCCGGGAGGTTGAAGAACTTTGCGAAGCGTGTCCGGGGCCGGTAGCCGGTCCCCTCCGGGGCCAGCTCCAGGACGGTGGATGTCTCCCCGAAACGGGAGGCCCAGCAGTCAAAATGTGCCATGCCCATCTGCTCCAGTTGGTCGTGCTGAAGGTAACGCTGGATGGAATACATTTCCGTCATGCTGTTGCTGATAGGGGTCCCGGTGGCGAAGATAACACCCCGCCCGCCGGTCAACTCGTCCAGATAGCGGCATTTGGCAAATATATCGCTGGATTTCTGGGCATCCGAGGTAGAAAGCCCCGCTACATTCCGCATTTTTGTGAACAGGAACAGATTTTTATAGAAATCGCTCTCGTCCACAAACATCCTGTCCACGCCCAATTCCTCAAAGCTGACAACATCGTCTTTCTTATGGTCGGCCCTGAGTTTTTTCAGGCGTGCCTCCAGACTTTTCTTGGTCCGGGCCAGCTGCTTGACGGTGTAGCGTTCGCCGCCGCTGCGTTTGGCATCGTCCATAGCGTCCATGATCTCCCACAGCTGCTCTTGGATGATGCGCTCCTGCCGCTCGAAGCTGATGGGTATCTTTTCAAATTGGCTCTGTCCGATGATAATGGCATCGTAGTCGCCGGTTACGATGCGGGCGCAGAACTTTTTTCGGCGGCGAGGCTCAAAATCCTTTTTGGTGGTGACGAGGATATTGGCGGAGGGGTACAGGCGCATAAATTCAGAGGCCCACTGTTCAATCAGGTGGTTGGGGACCACAAAGATGGATTTGTGACACAGTCCCAGGCGCTTGCTCTCCATGGCGGCGGCAATCATCTCAAAAGTTTTCCCTGCTCCTACTTCATGGGCCAGGAGGGTATTGCCGCCGTAGAGGACGTGGGCAATGGCATTGATCTGGTGGGGCTGGAGTTTGATTTCCGGGTTGATGCCGCCAAAGGTGATGTGGCTTCCGTCATATTCACGGGGCCGGATACTGCTCATTTCCTCATTGTACTGCTGGACAAGTGCCTGCCGCCGCTGAGGGTCCTGCCATATCCAGTCCCGGAAAGCGTCTTTTATGGCCTGCTGCTTCTGCTGGGCCAGGGTAGTTTCCTTGCTGTTGAGTACCCTCCGCTCGCTGCCGTCCGCTTCTACCACCGTGTCATAGATGCGGACATCCTGGAGGTTCAGCGAAGCCTCCAAAATTTCATAAGCGTTGATGCGGCCGGTGCCATAGGTAGACCGGGCGGTAATATCGTAGTCGGAAATGATTCTTTTCGCGGTAATGTTCCAGACATCCGCGTCCTTGGAATACTGCACCTGGATAGTTCGCTGCAAGTTCCAAGGAGTTTGGAAGGTCTCCTGCATGAATTGCTGGATGTACCTGGGGTCTATCCAGGTAGCGCCCAGGCGGACCTCAATCTCAGATGCGTCCAGGTCTTTGGGCTGGGCGGCGGTCAGGGCCTCCACGTTGATCTGGTAGGCCTGGTCGCGTTCTGCCGCCCATTGAGCTGTCCGCAGTTTTTCGCGTACATTGCCGGAGAGGTATTCGTCCGCTGTTTGCCAGCCTGTCAGGAAATTGCCGCCAGCAGCGGGGTCTTTGAAAATCACGCCCCGCAGGTTCGCTACCAGGTCCGTTTCCGATTTGCCGGTGAGCTGGGCCATAAAGGGCAGATCGACCTTGGCCCGCTCTCCAATGGAAACGGCCAGGGCCTCGGAAGCGGTGTCCACGCTGGTGACAGCCTTGTGGGGGCTAATGGTCCGTTTGGTGAACATATCCGCTTTGCGTATCAGCTTTTTGTCCTCGTCCAGCTCCTCCAGAGCGCACAGGAGGTAGTAAGAGCTATCATTGGAAAAGGCCAGCTGATTGGTCCTGTCATTGATAAGACCGTATTGGATGGAAAAAGCGTCATACAGCCGATTCATCTCCGCCTGCTTCTCCCGGATGGCGCTGTCTGGGGTAAATTCGTCCAGCTGATAGGCAATCAGGTCCCGCACACAGTCCCGCAGGGCCACCATACCCACGACACGGCCCTTGGCGGTCTCGCTCAATTCCTGACGTTCCATGATGGAATTTTCCCGGAAGTACACATCCCCGTCCACAGTGGCAGGACCGACGCCAGCGTTGGTGTTGGCGTCCCGCTTGTAGAGGATCGCCTTGCCAGGATTAGGCTCATCTGGGGGAGGCGGGGGCGGCTCAGTGCCATTGGTAAATGTCACTTTAGCGGCTCCACCGCTGCTGATGAACTTCTTGGCAGCCATATCGGCGGTGCCACCAGTGCCAGTGATGCTGGTAAGCTGAGATGGATCGTCCTCTGTAACCTCAAACCGGAAAGAGGGGTCTGCCTCAAAGTCGATACGGATAGTCTCATCGGCCTTTAGCTTGAATTTTATACCGCTGTCGGTCGCAGTTACCTGACTGGTATAGTCTATGCCGTTTTTCTTTGCGGAAAATTTAGAAGGATTTCCCACCGTATATTTGACGGTGAAGTCCCATTCTTCGCCTGTGGGAATGCCTACACCAACTTTTTTTGTGACTTCCAGATAAGGTGTTGTATGTTCATTCCCCTCAAAATTGAAGGGGGAGAAGATATGCAGGCCAAAGGAGCGCCGTTCATTGAAGATGGTATCTCGCATAGGCCGGGCGTATGTAATCCCGTCCACAAAGCTGTCTGCCTCGGTGAAGCCGTTGGTGGAGTGCAACTCCTCGCCTGTGGGAGTACCGTCCTCATTGAGCGGATACTCCAAAAATTGATGGTCCTTTGCCTGACGCATCCACTGCGCCATGTTGACCATGGTGGAAGACTGGTCGTGAATCAAGGTATAGCTGCCGCTGCCCTCGTTGCTATAGATACTGTAAGCCATCATGTCCCGGAGGGTAAAGGCGCGGCGGCCGCCATCCGGGTCACGGATGATAGCGCCGGTCTCTACAATAATCCGATACTTGGTACGCAGGTTGCCATCCGCGTCGTGGACATACTCGGACCAGCGTTCCATGGCTTCGTCCTTGCTCCACCCGGCGATATCGCCGCCTGCGCCGTCGTCCCGCTCACTCAGGCGATTCAGCAGATAGAGAAAAGCGTCGTTGGCCTTATACACTTTATAAAGGTTGCCAGGAGTGACAGATTCCGCGTCAGTGCCCCACATAGAGGTATAATCGTTGTCCTTCCAGCCGGTAGACCAGGATTTGGAGTTGCAGTGAAACATCTGCTCCTTCTGCTGGTCAGTGATGCCAGTGGCAGCCTGGAACTCATCCGCAGTAGTCACCCAACGTTTGTTGTGTCCCTGAGTGGCATCGTAGGAGTAAACACCGTAATCTACAGACGACCCTGCCATAAGCTGGGCGGCGTTGGCTCCCAAACTGTTGTAGCGTAGCGCCTGGGAATTGTACCAGGTGATGTTGTTGCGGCATTGGTCGGCGGACCAGGTGGTTCCGTTCCCGCCTTTGCTCCAGACGACGTTGAGGGGCGTACCGACCACATGCCAGGTGCTATAATCGCCATTGTTGAGGTCGGTAACGACCCCCTGGGGAAATTCAATCAGGGTGAAGCGCAGGAAAGTCCGCTCCGGGTCGGTGGACCAATCCACATTGGAGGTAGTGGGTTTCTTGCCTCCGGGACTTCCGGGGTTGTAGGCACCCACACCTCCAGTAGGATTGCTGGCGCTTACCTTAGAGGGAGCACGCTTGACCGTCTGGGGGCAGAACATGGTCAGGGTCACGCTGGGGTCGGCACTATAGGCCCGGTCGATGGAGAAGGGCAGGTCATAGCTGAGATCACTCAGGCTGTCGTCTATCGCTTCATACTCCGTCCAGGCGTCATACTTCTGGTAGGTCACTCCATCCAGGGTGTAGCTGCGGAGCTGGGCGGGGTCGCCTTTGGCAAGACCGACGCTCACTGCCTGGCCGGTCCTGTGGATCACCAGCGTGTCACCGCAGGCCATAGCCTCCTGCTGGAGCTGGGCCAGCAGTTCGGCTAGAGCGTAGGAGCCAAGGATGACATACTCAAATCTGGTCAGGCGCGAGTTGAACAACCTGCTTTCGTCAGACTCATAGGCAATGCTGGGAATCACATCGGACAGATTGACTAGGACGCTGTCCCTGTCCACCCAGCCGGTGCCATCCAGGTTGCTGCCTGTCCAGCCTCCGTCCTGCCAGCCGATTTTCAACCGGTTGCCGCCCTTGTCTTCCAGAAGGGCAAAGGGTACAGCAGCGGGGATGGTGGCAGCCTGGGTGTTGCCGCCCTCGGTCTTGTAGACGGTGAGGGCCTCATCGCCGCCGTTCCAGGCGGTGGCACCGGCCACGTTCAACTCGAAGCTGCCAGTGGGGGCATAAGGATTGGAATCGCCTGTGTCAGTGGCAAAGGCGGAAACCGGGAGCATTCCGGCTGCCATAATCACGGCCAGCAGGCCGGAAATTGCCCGTTTCCAATGAGATTGCATATGTTTCAGCATTAAAATTTCCTCCTTATAGCGGTTTTGGGTATGAAAAAGGACCGCACAATGTTGTGTGGTCCTTTAGGAATGAATATTCATTCTTGAATTAGGGCTGTTCATGTGGGGAATCGGTGGTTTTATGTGCATCTGTTCTCCTTATTACTTGTTAACTATAAGGCCAGACCTCAGTGCTATTTCCGGTATAAGGTACACTCTCAGGATACCGGGTCCAAACCTCTAGGTGATAATCTTTATTTTCACCCCGGTAGCAGTCCAGATTTTCCATGCTACTGTAGGGGTTCTGTCTGTCAGGCCATTGAATTGTCCCACCAGCATTCCCCTCAGTAATTCGGAAAGAATCTGTATTGTTGGGAGATTCTAATGCAATTACCACATGCCACAATTTTCTATCTCCATTGCGTATTAGAAAAATAATATCTCCTGGCCTAATTTGTGATAAGGTTTCTAGTTTCCGACCGGCATTCGCTTTATCACCGAAGATTAAGGAACTGACCATACTTGCATACCCCCCGCACCCATATACACTGCTTGTTCCGTAGCGGAGCATGATGTGGTCTGCTTCTGCACTTGGCACTTCATTTTTGTTGGTATTAGGCGTGTTACGTGTACCCCATGCGATATCCGTTGGCCAATCCTTTTCAATTTGGCGGAGCAATTCCAGCACATTTTCTTCTGTGATGGGCTTGCCGTTGGTAAGATAGCCGTCCCCAATGCCCTGTGAGGTTGTGGGCACGTTTCCGGCAGTACCATTCAGGGTTCGATAAATCAGGATGGCGATGTTGCCCCGGGTGATGGAGGGGCCGGCGGACGCATCTGATGGAAGCAGGTCCAACTCAATGGTCTTATCACAGGCGGTGCCGTAGCTCCACTGGCTGGTTGAGCAGTCCAGATACCGGAGCATGACAGTGCAGGCCGCCGCCGGGGTCACCGGGTCATTGGGGCCAAACTGCTTATTGCCGTACCCGGCCATCAGCTTTTTTTCAGCGCAGTAGCCGGCATAGAGCATCGCCCACTCCGGAACATCGGTGAAGGGACAGATGGTGCGGTAGTAGGCGGCATTCCTGCCCATGTCCCCGGTATCATCGGAGAGCCGGGTCAGGATCACAGCCAACTCCGCTCGGGTCAGTCCGGAACTGAGATTCAGATTACCGTTCTGGTCTCCGGTCAGGATACCGTTTTCTTTCAGCCAGGCCGCTACCGTTTCCTGCTCCGACTGAACGGCCAGGGCGGGGACAGTCAACGAAAGCGTCAATGCGGCGCTCAACAACAGGGTCAAGATCCGTTTCATTTTCAGTACTCCTTTCAGCACTCAAAATTAACTTGTTTTTTCCTTCTGATTCGAGCATAATACGGAACTTGTACCCTGTCAAAGGATTATTTTAAATCCCTTTGCCGATATTTTGAACTTAGCTGAATTTGTGGGATAACTTTCCCCTCACCTCGCTTTTTCTTTATTTTCTGCCGGGAAAAGTCATTTGTAAACCTTTTATGAACGGACTTCCACGGCCTGGACCACCACACGGCTCTCGGGGTGATCAGCCAAGCAGGTGGTAAGGGTGAGGCGGTTGTCGGAGGTGGCCTGGAGGTAGCTCCAGTCGCTGTTGGAAATGGTCTTGACCAGCGTGACCGAGTAGGTGCGGGTGCCATACATGGTGGTGTAGGTGATGGTGTCGCCCTGCTTCAGATTTTTGATTGCGCCAA
>ERZ779633.424-NODE-424-length-11396-cov-4.693766_pt1 | contig 11396 bp, 7 predicted proteins | sample MGYA00514195_ERZ779633 | MGnify/ENA primary metagenome ERZ779633 (study PRJEB29562, sample SAMEA4376707) | mouse gut metagenome | isolation source: Cecum | study: EMG produced TPA metagenomics assembly of the A DSS colitis mouse model was used to assess the...
GAAGTCTTCTTCGCGCAATAGCGGTATGGGCGGCAGCATGGGCATGCCGTTCTAAAGGAACCGGTTTATGTCTGCCGGTCCTGTTGTTGCTCCTTTCCGGAGTGGCCGGTGCGCAGACTATTCCGGTGAAAGAGCGGTTCAATGCCGGTGAGGAGGTGCAATATGAATTGTACTTCAAATGGGGTATTCTGATGCCGCGCGCCGGACAGGCAACCTTATCCATTAAAGATACCCGCTATGAGGATAATCCGGCTTATCATTATAACCTGTTATTCCGAACTTCCGGCATGTTTGAGAAGATATTCTCCATGCGCGATACGATCGACTGCTATTTCACGCCTGAGATGCTGTTACTCCGTAGCGAGAAACGGGTGAATGAGAATGACTACTATCTGATCGACGACCTGAAGTTCTCTTATAGTACAGGGAAGACTTCGGCCCATTCCCATCGCTATACGCCTTCACGGACGAAGATCGACACGATGATCGTTTCCGAACAATATATGTTCGATATGCTGGGTGCCACCATGTATCTCCGCTCGCTGGACTGGGATAACATGAAACAGGGCGATGAATTTCCGTTTCATGTGGTGATCGGACGGGACCGGATCAACATCAGTTTCCGCTATACCGGGCAGCAGATCGTGGAACGCAACGAGACACTGAAATACCGTACCCGACATTTCTATATCGATATTTTTGACGACGCTTTCACCCAAAGCAAGGCGGCTGCCGAAATATGGATCGGGGACGATGAGAACCATATCCCGGTCAAGATTCGTGCTAAGCTGAAGATAGGAGCGGCCGAGGTCTATTACAAATCATCCAAAGGATTGCGTTACCCGCTTACTTCGCGGGTGGAAATTCCCCGGCGTTAGGCAGTGAGAGAGTGAAACGTGTTTCGGAGTAAGGCTGTGAACTGACCAGGAGTTCGCCGCCATGCATCCGTACGATCTGGCGTGAAAGGCTCAGGCCGATACCCGTACCCTTGTTCTTGGTTGTGAAGAAAGGAATGAAAATATCTTCCAGCATATCGTGGGGGATGCCCGGCCCGTTATCCGTTACTTCGATCAGGGTCGTGGTGCCGGGTTGTTTTACCGTGAGTGAGATTTCACCGTTATCCTGTCCTTCCAATGCTTCCATCGCATTTTTCAACAAGTTGATCAAGACCTGTGAGAGCAGTTCTTCATCGGCATTGACTGTTATTTCGTCTTGGCAGAGGTAAACAGTCAGACCGATCTGTAAACGTTGCAGGTCCGACTGGAACAGCAGTTCGATGTTGCGTACCTGGCGGGAGAGGGAGAACGGATTGGGATTGGGAGCCTGCAACCGTGCCAGTTGGCGGTATGAATTGGTGAAGTTCATAAGGCTCTGTCCCTGGCTCTTGATCGTATCCAGTCCGCGGACCGTCTTCCGGATGGTGGCGTCGTTGATCTCGTCGCAGCTTTTCGTCGTGTCGTTGCTCCGGTAATAGGAGAGGAGCGTGCCTGAGAGGGAGACGATCGGAGCGATCGAGTTCATGATCTCGTGGGTCAGGACGTGCATCAACTTGTCGTATGCCTCGTATTCTTTCCGTAACAGTTCGCGTTCGAACTCTTTCTGCTTGCTCTCCGTCATCAGGCGGTGGATGCGGTTGAATGCCGTATGCAGGCGGCGTTGTTCTTCCGGTCCGCTGTTTTCGGGGAAGTAAAGCATCGACTCATTGTCTTCGATGGCATCGAGGAACAGTTGGATACGGCGGTTCGATGTATTGAGGAAATAGACGAGGATCCCGACCAGCCATAAGGCGATCAGTAGGGTGACGCATCCCAGTATGATGGCTTTACCGGTGATAATACCCGTTAGTCCCACGCCGGTAACAAGGAGGATGAGCGCGACCTGGAAGACTATCTTCAGATAGATGCGTGTGCTGAACATTCGTTTCACAGGTTGAACCGTTTTAGTTTGTTATATAAGGTCTGCCGGCTTACCCCCAGTTGCTCGGCGGCAGCGGTCAGGTTGCCGTCGTTCTGGGTAATAGCCGCCTCGATCGTCTTGCGTTCCACTTCTCCCAGGTTGGGGGCATCGGAGAACGAGACGGATTTTCCGGGACGGATAAAGAGGTCGGCGGCACGGATTACATTTTTCTCGGCCAGGATCACTGCTTTCTCGATGGTATGTTGCAGTTCGCGTATGTTGCCCGGCCAGTCGTAACGTTCCAGTTTGGCGGCTGCCTGTGGATGGATAGTCAGGCCAGGCTGGTTGTACAGGGCCGTATACTTTTTCAGGAAGTAGTCGATGAAAAGGGGAATATCTTCCCGGCGGTTCCTGAGAGGCGGTATCTCTATTTGTATGGTGTTGATGCGATAGTAGAGATCCTCCCGGAAAAGAGATTGCTTCACCAGTTCCGGCAGGTCGCGGTTGGTGGCGGCGATCAGACGTATGTCGATCGGGATTTTACGGTTGCTTCCCAATCGGGTGACTTCGCGGTTCTGCAGGGCGGCGAGCAGTTTGGCTTGCAGGCCGACCGGGAGGTTGCCTATTTCATCCAGAAACAGGGTGCTTCCGCTGGCAGCCTCGAATTTACCCGGCCGGCTTTCGCGGGCATCGGTAAAGGCACCTTTTTCATGTCCGAACAGTTCGCTTTCGAAAAGGGATTCACTGACGGCTCCCATGTCCACGTTGATCATTTCCCGGCGGCTGCGGAGCGACAGGCGGTGTATTTCGCGGGCGAGCATTTCTTTACCTGTACCGTTCTCGCCGGTGATAAGGATGTTCGCATCCGTTTTGGCAACCTTGGTCACGACCTTGATCAGTTTCATCATAACGGCGGAGTGGCCGATGATCATGGCTGGCTCCACAGGGCGGTCGGGTCGGTTACGATCGGTCTTCTGTTTGACCTTTTCCCGTTCTACGGCTTGTAAGGCGGCGTGTATCTTTTCGAGCAGGACTTCGTTGTCCCAGGGTTTGAGTATAAAATCAACGGCTCCGCTTTTCAAGGCTTTGACAGCTAGTTCCACATCTCCGTAGGCGGTAAGCATGATGACCGGCAGTTCGGGGGCTATTTCCTGGATACGGCGTAGCCAGAACAGGCCTTCGTTTCCGGTGTTTACGCCTGCGGAGAAATTCATATCTAGAATGACAAGGTCGACCGGCATCGTATCCAGCACGGATAAGATGCTGTTCGGGTTGGAGGCGGTCTCTACCCGTTCGAATTCATCTTCCAATAATAATTCGAGCGAAGTCAGTACACTTTTATTATCATCTACAATGAGAACTGTTCCGGTTTGCATACGATTAATTTTTCCGTAAAGGTATCGGCTTCCGGGGTACTTTGCAAATGAGCGTCAAAATATTTGACACTAATAACAGGATAATATAACACTATAGTCCTAATCCGATTAGCACTCGTATGCTAAGGCAGTCAGCACAGTAGTGCTGGTGAGGGTAACACTACTGTGCTGGCCCCGTATCCGGCACAGAAGCAGGGCCTGTTTTTTTATGATTGACACATCAGCGTCCATATTTTTGACAATCGGGCGTCCATATATTTTACACTTTGCGAGGCTGTTTCTTTTGTGGAATATGATAATCAGTCAGTATGAAATGTGGCACGCCTTTTGCTTTTACATGTACATGATGAAAATGCAAATAACAATTAAATATGGATGGAGGTTAGCCTGCCTGTTGCTGTTTGGTTCGGTAGTGGGAGCAGGTGCACAGGAATCCTGGAGTGTCGACTCTTGCATGCGCTATGCGCTGGAGAGGAACCTGGCACTGAAAAACAGCCGGTTGGATACCCGTATCGCTCGCGAAGACTTTACGGCGGCGATAGGAGATTTCCTGCCTTCGGTCAGTACCAGCGGGGCTTTCGGGAAACGGATGGGACGTTCGGTCGACCCGAAAACGAATTTGTATACCACCTCTTCCTTCGTGGAAAGTACGCTGGGAGTCGATATATCATTGCCTGTTTTCGACGGGTTCAAACGTATCAACCGGGCACAGTTCACCCGGCTGAACAGGCAACTGAGCAGCGTTGCGGGAAAAGTGGAGGAGAACCGTGTGGCTTTCGAGGTGATGGAGGCTTATTATGTATATATCTTTGACAGAAAGATGAGTGCCCTGGCTACAGAACAACGTAAGCTAAGCGAGCGTTACCATGAGCAGATGCTTGAATATGTGGACCTCGGTCTTCGTTCACCCTCTGACCTTCAGGAGGTGAAAGCCCGTTTGCAGAGCGATATTTATCAGGAGACGGTGAAGAAGAAGACGGAGCGTCTTTCTTTTCTTGCACTAAAAGAGTTGTTGCAGATGCGCGATTCGGACTCTTTATCCGTTAGTGACAGAGAGGGGGATGACGGCGAGTTGCCGCTTCTTGCCGGTTATTCGGCTCCGGAAGTGTATGCAGAGTCGGAGACTACGCTTCCCGAGTTCCGGATGATGGATTTGCGGGAACAGGCGTCGCGAAAGTCGCTTGCCATCGCGTCGGGAGCTTTCTCGCCTTCCATCCGGGCGGATTTCAGTCTTTATTCGAGTTACTATGACACGGAACGCGATGCGGACGGACATATCTCCTCGTTCGGGCAGCAGATGAAAAACAATTGGAACAAATATATAGGTCTGCGGGTATCTTTCCCTATATTCAGCGGTTTGTCCCGCTTTACGGCAGTCAGGAAAGAGCGTTTCCGCCTGCAACAGATAAGGAATAACAACGACCAGCAACGAATATCCTTATATAAGGAGATAGAAGACGCCTGCCTTTCTTTACAGGCTTCGGCAGAGGAACATCACCAGGCGAAACTGCAATTGCAGGCGGCTGCAACCACCCTCAAAGAGAACGAGGAGAAGTGGGAGGAAGGGATGGTTTCCGTCTTCGAACTGATGGAGAAGCGTAACCTGTATATCCAGGCCAAAGCAGAACTGGCCCGTACCCGGCTGCAATATGACCTGAAACACCGGATGGTCGAGTTTTACCGTACCGGTTCATTTTTAGTAAAATAACAACAAAGAACAGATATGAATAACAACATGGACACCCCTATCGAACGGAAATCCCGTTTGAAGAAGAAACATCTGTATGCGATGGCAGGAGGCGCTTTCCTCCTGGTCTGCCTGCTTTACTTTATTTTCCGCGATACCTCTTCCTCCATGAAAGTGGACAAGGAACGGCTGACCATCTCCACCATCGTCCAGGGTGAGTTTAATGATTATATCCGTGTGATAGGGCAGGTGCTCCCGGACCGTATCATCTACCTCGATGCCATCGAGGGCGGTCGGGTGGAAGAACGCCTGATAGAAGAAGGGGCACAGGTCAAGGCCGGTGATGTTATCCTCCGCCTGAGTAACCCGCTGCTGAATATCGGTATCCTGCAAAGCGAGGCAGACCTTGCTTATCAGGAGAACGAACTCCGTAACACCCGCATCAGCATGGAACAGGAACATCTGCGCCTGCAACAGGACCGTATCAGCCTCAACAAAGAACTGGTACAGAAGGACCGCCGTTACCGCCAATACGAACGCCTGTACAACAAACAACTCCTGGCGCGTGAAGATTTCCTGCAGGCAAAGGAAGACTATGAAAGTGCCCGCGACCAGCTTGTCGTGTTGGACCAGCGTATCCGCCAGGACGACCTTTTCCGCAGCAGCCAGCTGGAGAGCCTGGATGAGAATATCCGGAACATGAAACGGAGCCTCTCCCTCGTCCGCGAACGGTTGGAGAACCTGAAGGTGAAAGCGCCCGTCAGCGGCCAGCTGGGTAATCTCGAAGCACAGATAGGGCAGTCTATCGCCCAGGGGGAACGTATCGGGCAGGTCATCACCCCCGAACTGAAGGTGGAGGCCAAGATTGACGAACATTATGTGGAGCGGGTGATGCCCGGCCTCCCCGCCAGCTTCGAGCGTGAAGGAAAGACCTACGACATGGAAGTGACGAAAGTCTACCCCGAAGTGCGCGACGGCCAGTTCCGTACCGACCTTCATTTTACCGGAGGACGTCCGGAGAATATCCGTGCCGGGCAGACCTATCACCTGAACCTGCAACTGGGTGATCCCGTACAGGCCATCCTGATTCCCCGTGGCAGCTTCTACCAGGCAAGCGGCGGCCTGTATGTATATGTCGTGGATGAGGACGAGACTGTCGCCCGTCGCCGTCCGGTGAAGATAGGCCGCCAGAATCCGCAGTATTATGAAGTGACCGAAGGAGTGAAACCGGGAGAGAAAGTGATTATCTCCGGCTATGAACTGTTTGGTGAAAACGAACGATTGATTATCAGATAACAGAAAGGATAAAGATGGATTATCTCTCTCAAGTCATAAAAAGCCAGCGCGCCCGCAAGTCACTTTCGGTCATTAATATCTTCGGCCTGTCGGTGTGTATCTCTGCCGCCCTGCTGATTTTGCTCTATGTCCGTTTCGAACTGAGCTACGACTCTTTCCATGACGGCGACCGCGTGTACCGTGTCGAAAGCCGTTTGTATGAGGGAGCAACGCTGACGGATAATTGGGCGACGACCGCATTCGGCCACGGTCCGGTGATGAGCCGGGAGATACCGGGCATCGAAAAGTTCGTCCGGCTGACCGCCCAGGACCGGGAACAGGTGGTTACCTACCAGGATAAGCAGTTCGCCGAAAGCCGCTATTGTTTTGCCGAACCTACCTTCTTCGAGCTTTTCCGTTTCCCCATTCTGAAAGGGGAGAGAGACGGCCAGCTGACCCGCCCCAATACCGCCGTGCTGACGGAAAGTGCCGCCCACCGTTATTTCGGCGAGGCGGAGCCGTTGGGCAAAATCCTGACCTTCCGCACGTCGACTGCCGAACAACATTTCGAAGTGACAGGCATTATTGCCGATATGCCGGCCAATTCGCATCTGCATTATGATTTCCTGCTGTCTTATTCCACGATACCGAAGGAACGGCAGGATATTTGGTATATTCACGGCGTCTATACGTATGTCCGCCTGGAACCGGGGAAAAAACCGGAAGATATAGAAAACGCCTTTGCCGCTATTTCAGATAAATACAAAACCGCAGCTTTGAAGCATAAGGACTGGAAGGTGGAGTTAATCCCATTGAAAGATATTCACCTGACTCCGCAGAAGTCGTATGAGAAGGAGACGAAAGGCAGCCGTACCGCCGTGTATATCCTTTCGGTGATGGCGATTGCCCTGTTGCTGACAGGCTGGGTCAATGCGTTGAACCTGATGGTGGCGCGTTTCCTGGAACGGGGAAAAGAGTTCGGAGTGCGTAAAGCCTTCGGTGCTTCCCGCCGGCAGATGCTGTTGCAGGGACTGACGGAGGCCGGCATCGTCAACCTGCTGGCAACCTTGATTGCGCTCGGTTGGCTGGAGGTATTGCTGCCGCTTGTCTATACCTGGGCGGGACATGATTTTGGTGCCGATATATTAGTACAATCGCAGTTCTGGCTGGCCGTAGCGGTTATTGCCGGGCTGGGGACGCTCTTCACCGGCTTATATCCTTCCTATCTGCTGACACGCATCCGTCCGTCGGATATCATACGCGGGAAGTTATTACATAGCCGGAAAGGCAATAAGATGCGGAAAACATTGATTGTCGTGCAGTTTGTCGCCTCCTTTATCTTGATAACAGGTACGTTTGTCGTTATCTCCCAGGTTCGCTACATGCAGAAGGAGGCCGCTTCTCCCGGGACAGACCGGATCATCGTATTGAAATATCCCTCTTTTACAGATGAACTGTCCGTCAGGATGGAAAGCTTCAAGAAAGAACTGAAGCGGAAGACGTATGTCCGCCAGGTGACTGTTTCCGGTGCCGTGCCGGGGGTGGAGGTCGCCAATTATTTTGCCAACCGTCCGTTCGGCAGCGACCCGTCCGAGGTGAAACTGATTCAGATGTTCGCTGTCGATTACGATTACCTGGCCACCTATTCGCCGGAGATGGTCTGCGGCAGGGGATTCTCGGAAGAGTATGGAGATGAACTGAATAAGGTCGTGCTGAACGAAGAGGCCGTCCGCCTCCTGGGTTTCCCTTCTGCGGAAGCGGCTTTAGGCAAACAACTGACGATGGAAGTGCTGCAAGACCCTCTCCAGGTGATAGGGGTGGCGAGGAACTATTACCAGCAGTCGCTGGCCGTCCCTTATAAGCCAATCATCTTCTTCCTGAAAGACCGCGTTCCGATTATCGGGACACCTTATATTTCCATCCGCATGGACGGTGTGGCCGGTCCGGTCCGTCTGGCGGAGATAGAACAAATCTATCGCGATTTCTTCCCGACTTCGTTGTTCTCCTATTTCTTCCTCGACGATTTCAACAGGAACCAGTATAAGGAAGACCGGAATTTCGGATGGATATTTGCCGCATCGTCTTTGCTGGCCGTCTTTGTCGCCTGCCTGGGATTGTGGGTAATCACGCTTTTCTCGACCCTCTCGCGGGTGAAGGAAGTGGGAATACGTAAGGTGCTGGGAGCGGGTAAAAGGAATCTTTTTGTAGTTTTGACGCGTGAATTATTGCTCCTTACGGTACTTGCGTCCGTGATAGGTATTCCCGTGTCCGCTTTCCTCATGAATAGCTGGCTTGAAAGCTATGCGTTTCATATCCCGTTGCCCTGGTGGAGTTATGCGGTGGCGTTCGTGCTACTGATGTGTATCGCTTTCGGGACGATTGCCCGGCAGGTATGGCGCATCATCCGCCTGAAACCGATGTATATTTTAAGGAGTGAATAATTTATAAATAGGAACATATGATTAAAACAGAGAATCTGTCTATGCTCTTCACCACGGAAGACGTACAGACCAAAGCATTGAATGAAGTAAGCCTGGAGATAAAGAAAGGCGAATTTGTGGCTATCATGGGGCCTTCGGGTTGTGGCAAGTCCACCTTGCTGAATATCCTGGGAACGCTTGATTCGTCAACTTCGGGCAAATACTTCTTCGATGGAAAGGAGATCGATAAGATGAGCGAGAGCCAACTGACTTCTTTCCGTAAGGGGAATATCGGCTTTGTATTCCAGAACTTCAACCTGATTGACGAACTGACGGTCTATGAAAACGTAGAACTGCCCCTTGTCTATCTGAACAGCAAGAAGTCCGAACGCAAAAAGAAGGTGATGGAGGTGCTTGAACGTATGAATATCGCCCATCGTGCCGGCCATTTCCCGCAGCAATTATCCGGTGGCCAGCAGCAACGTGTGGCTATTGCCCGTGCAGTGGTAACCGACTGTCCCCTGATTCTGGCGGATGAGCCGACGGGTAACCTGGATTCGACAAACGGCCTCGAAGTAATGGAACTGCTCAGCGAACTGAACCGGCAGGGAACGACGGTCGTTATCGTCACCCACTCCCAGCGGGACGCGAAGTTTGCCCACCGGGTCATTCATTTGCTGGACGGGCGGATTGTATCGGAGGAGAAACGTTGACAGTAATCATCAACGGAGGTTGACGATGACCGTCATCACAGACAGGATAAAGTGAAGTACTAATATTTTATTGACAGATTCAGAATACTATGATTATTTCAAACTATCGCAGCCTGACGAAAAAGAAAGGCTTCAGTGCAATCAATATAATCGGCCTGGCAATCGGTATGGCGGCCGCCCTGCTGATTCTGACCTACGTGGCTTTCGAATATAGCTACGACGATATGCACAGCCGTGCCGACCGCATCTTCCGCGTGGAAGCACGTTTCTACGAAAACGGCGAACTGACGGATGACTGGGCGAGCAGTTCGGCCGGCTACGCCACCGCTATGAAACGTAACCTGGCGGGCGTGGAGGATTATACCCGCGTCGGCAGCCAGTACTATCCGGAGCAGGTCGTGAAATACAACGAACTGCTCTACCGTGAGACTGGCATCGGGTATGCCGAGAAGAATTATTTCAACTTCTTCGATTATGAATTACTGAAAGGGGATAAGAATACCTGCCTCGACGGGCCGAACAAGGTGGTGATAACCGAGCGCATCGCCAATAAATACTTCAAAGGGGCCGACCCGATTGGGAAGATACTGATTTTCCGCAGCAATATCGGCGAAGAGGCGTGCGAAGTGACCGGCATCATGAAAGATATGCCCGTCAACTCGCATGTGCGTTACAGCATGATGATCTCTTACGAAACTCTTCCGAAATGGATGGATGAATACTGGTATCGCCACGAAGTGTACTCATACGTCCTTCTGAAGTCGCCTGCCCTGAAGAAACAGGTGGAAGAAGCCTTCCCTGCGATGGCGGAGAAATACAAGACGGAAGAGGCGCTGAAGAATAAGACCTGGGCAATCGAATTGACCAACCTGCGCGATATCCACCTGAATCCGCAGAAGGCGTATGAGCCGGAGACGAAGGGGAACAGTTCTTCCATGCTGGTGCTGATATGTACGGCGTTGGCTATCCTGTGCATTGCCTGGATCAATTATATCAATATGACGGTTGCCCGCTCGATGGAACGGGCCAAAGAGATCGGCATTCGAAGGGCTTCGGGGGCGAGCCGCCGGCAAATCGTGGCGCAGTTCCTGTTCGAATCGTTGATAACGAACGGGATTGCCTTTATCCTGGCTATCGGGTTGATGGAGGCGTTGATGCCTGCTTTTAACAGCCTGACCGGGCGTGACCTGGGATTCTCTGTGTGGGTGACGACCTCGTTGGGGTGGATGCTGTTGTTGATTTTCGCCTTGGGCGTGTTCCTGTCCGGTTTCTATCCGGCGACGATTTTGTCGGGTATTAAGCCAATCCGGATGCTGAAAGGGAAATTCACACATACGAAGAATGCGGCGACGACTCGTAAGGTGCTGGTCGTTTTGCAATATACGGCGTCGATGGCTTTGCTCTGCGGGACGCTGATCGTGTATGCACAGTTGCAGTTTATGCGTCAGGCCTCGCTGGGTGTCCGTGTGGACCAGACGTTGGTGTTGAAATTTCCGGCGCATTGCGAGGAACTGTCTACGAAGCTGACAGCGATGAAAAGGGAGTTAAAGGCGTTGCCTTCCGTAAAGAATGTGACGGTTTCCGGTGCCGTTCCCGGGACGGAGGTGGCTGATTTCCTGTCTATTGTCCGTTTGAGTGATGCCACAAAGCAAACCCGCCTGCTGGAAATGCTCAGTTGCGATTACTATTATCTGGATGCCTACGACCTGAAGTTTGTTGCCGGCCGTGGTTTCGGGGAGGATTTCGGTGGTGATGTATATAATATCGTCCTGAATGAAGCAGCCGTCCGTACATTGGGCTTTGCCTCGGCCGATGCCGCGATTGGCGAACGTCTTTCCGTGGAGACGGTAGACCAGCCGATGAAGATTATCGGTGTGGTGAAAGATTATCATCAGCAGTCCCTGAATAAAGGCTATACACCTATCCTGTTCGCCCTTCACGACAAACTGAGCTGGATGAAGCAGCGTTATATCTCCGTGGTGATGGAGAATGCCAATCCCCGTGAGTTGGTGAAGCAGGCGGAGACGGT
>ERZ779633.426-NODE-426-length-11344-cov-6.900080_pt1 | contig 11344 bp, 9 predicted proteins | sample MGYA00514195_ERZ779633 | MGnify/ENA primary metagenome ERZ779633 (study PRJEB29562, sample SAMEA4376707) | mouse gut metagenome | isolation source: Cecum | study: EMG produced TPA metagenomics assembly of the A DSS colitis mouse model was used to assess the...
CGGCGGATACAACCAGCAGCCGTACGACGATCGCAATCAACAATATCCGCAACAACAGCCGCAGGATATGGCTAACTGTCTTTCGTCGTGCTGTTGCGCTTACTGCCTTACCGACTGTTTATGTAACGCCATGCGCTGTTGCTAAATGAACGCGGCGACAAAAAAACTTACGACGGCGGCGGTCTGCACCGCGCTCGCCGTAATAATGTGCGTGCTTACCGCATACCTCCCGTTGAGCTTTATGCCGTTGTATTTGGCGGCATTTTGCATATTTGTGGCTTGCAAGCGCGGCAGTCTGCTTTACGGCATGCTGTGCGCGTTGGCATCTGTCGGCTTGATGTTTTTGATGACGGGGCTGTCGGTAAAGTGGCTTATGTTCGTGTTGATGTTCGCGCCGTACGGTATTATAACGTACTTTTTGCATCGGTTCGACTATTTTAAAGTGAAAAAGGCGTTGGTCCGCGCGGCGATAGCAGTCGTATTTTTCAATGCGACGTTCGGCATAGTGTATCTTATAACCACGCGCGTTCTTACCGTCGGCATCGACGGTTTGGACATAACGGCATGGGCGGACGTATTGGGCGGGTATCCCGTGCTTGCGCTTATCGCAACCGTCGTACTGTTGCCGCTCGACTTTATGTTTTCTACGATGTCAATAGTCGTGCTGAAAAAGATCCCCGCGCCCGTATCGCGCGCAAAGCCGCCCGCGTCCGAACATACGCCCGCGCCGCCGCGCTCGGAAAACGCCGAACGCACCGTGCGTTACGATATTTTCGGCTACGAAATATCGGACGATGCGCCCCGCGCCGAAGATAACTCCGAAAAAGGCGAGAGCGCCGACAGCGGCGAAACAGATATCGACAGAAAATAACCGAAAAGCGACAGAATTGCCTGTCGCTTTTTAATGAACACAGAATTACGATCGCAAATCTTCGGCAAGCGCCGCACTGCGCCGTATCAGACGTTTTGTCCGTCGCTTTCTGCGGAGTTGAGATTTTTTATAAGCTTTGTCACTATGGACTTGTTGTCTGACGATAGCTTGCGAAATTCGCAAAGCATGTTATATTCGGTGGGGAATACGAGCATGGACGCGCCGTTGTCTGTATACTCGCCGCATCTGCCGGTCAGGTAATCGAGCGAACAGCCGAAGTAATCGGCTATCTTGATGAGCGCGGTGTAGTCGGGCAGCCTGTTTAGCGAAGTCCATCCGACAACGGTAGTGTACGGTATACCGCTCTTTTCGGCAAATTGCTTTCGATTGATAAAATTTTCCGCCAGAAGTTCGTTGAATATGTCGATAAATGTCATGTCGTGATCTCCAGAGTGTCGGTATTTCCATAAGATATTTTGACATCAATATCTTATTAGGTACTTGACATATTCAAAGAGATAGCATATAATTATGGTATACCTAATTAGATAATTTTATTCAATTAGGTATCAACGCGCCGCGACGGAGCTTAGCCTGCGCGCGCATCGGACAAGGTATTGTTGTCGAAATATCATCCGCGCGAGCGGATGACCTCCCTTTTTCGGCGGCATATATAAAAACGCGCGGATATATCCGCGCGTTTTATCGTAGGTGACGATATATCAATCGAAAATGTCGTTTAAAAACTTTTCCGCGACGTCAAAATGTTGACCGATTGCCGCCGTGACGTGCGCATCGGAGCCGAGTACGGGGCGCACGCCGCCTGCGGCTTTGTAAGCGTATAAAAAATCGGCGCGGGGTTGGCGCATTTCGCCGCCGGCGTTTGTGTTTTCTTCAAAGCGTATGCCGCGAGCGACTGTTTTTTCTATGATTCGATCGAGCTGCGGCTTAAACAGCGCGTACTCCATAGCGCGTTCGTTCTTTTCGTACGGCGCATAGCGTTCGGGGAAACCGAGATGCCCGACGGTGCTGAACTCGTACGGCGCGTCGAGCGATGCGATCACCGCGTCGAGATATTCCGAGTACGCTTTCATTCTGCCGCGCGAAAACGCGTCGCGGCCCGATCCCGACCAATAATGCACGCTGTTTACTATATATTCGAACGGCAGGTCGTTGATCGCCTTTGCGGTTTGCGCGGCGGAAGCGCGTTCGAATCCGACTTCCAATCCTATATAGATAACGAGATCGGGATTATCGTTCCGCGCGCGTTCCCATTGTGCGAAATATTTGTCGAAGTCGATAGGCTCGCAGTCTTTCCAATGACCGACGTCCAAATGGTCCGTTACTATAAAACCGCGCAAGCCCTTTTTACGCGCGGCGTCCGCTATCTCGTTCGGAGATCCCGCGCCCGCGCGGTTGGCGTCCGGCGAAAACCCGCTGTGCAAGTGACAGTCGAGTTCGTGAAGATCCGTATCGATAGATATCAATTTCATTTTAATTTCCCCGTTCTGTTCGTGATGATGTATTGACTATATTATACGCCGTTATTTCGCAAGTGTCAAGTGGGGATCGAAAGCGCGCGCCGAGCGCATTTATTATGTCGATAAGTGTTGCCTTTTTTATACGGTTATGATATACTTAAACTATGGTCGATTTTGAGAACGTTCTTACTAAACACCGTTTCAAATACAAGAAAGCGCTCGGTCAGAATTTTATATTCGACGAGGACTTGCTCGATGAAATTGCGGCGGCGGGCGGCGCGGACGGAGCGTGCGTAGCGGAGATAGGCGCGGGCGCTGGTTCGCTGTCGCTGGCTATAGCGCGGCGCGCGAAACGTCTTTGTTCGTTCGAGATCGACGAAACGCTTTTCCCCATACTCGACGAAACGCTTGGCGGTTTTGACAACGTTCAACTGTTCAGCAACAACGTACTCGAACTTGGGATCGAAACTGTGGATATGTTGATAGGCGAGCCGTACATAGTGATCGCCAATCTTCCGTATTATATAACTACGCCCCTAATATTTCTGTTTTTAAGATCGAGCATGTGCGCGTCGATAACATGTCTCGTGCAGAAAGAGGTCGCGGAGCGCATATGCGCGACGGACGGCGGGGATTTCGGCGCGTTGTCCGCGTCCGTACAGGCTGTAGCCGAACCGCGTATCATACGCGAGATCAAGTCGTGGGATTTCACTCCCATGCCCGAAGTCGACAGCGCGCTTATTCGGCTCGACCGCAAAGACGGCGCGGAGCTTACCGACGGTTTGGACGCTTTCATAAAGCAGAGCTTTGCTCAAAAGCGCAAAACGCTCGTTAACAATCTGACGGCGGCAGGCATAGATAAGTCGGAATTAACAAACGCGCTCGACGCATTGGGTTTTGCGCCGACGGCGCGCGCGGAACAGCTCGGAGCGGAAAATTTGTTCAAGCTTGCCCGAGCGCTCGGCAAGGCGTGACCGCTCCGCTCGATCGCGGCGCGCGATACGCAAAAACAGTTATCAATCGGGCGTAAGCCCAAAGGAGAATATATGCAAACATTCGGAATTGAAAAGTACGGGATCAAAAATCCCACAAAAGTGGCGCGCAACCTGTGCCCTGCGACGCTCACCGAACAGGCGCTTGCCACCGAACCTTCGCGGTTGATGGATACGGGCGCGTTGCTCGTAGAGACGGGCGCATATACAGGGCGTTCGCCCAAAGACAGATTCATCGTCGACGAGGCGGGCGTTTCCGAGCAGATCGGTTGGGGAACGGAAAACAAAAAATTCCCGCTCGATAAGTTCGAGCTTATCTACAAAAAAGTAGGCGAGTATCTTTCGGGCAAGGACGTTTATGTATTCGACGGGTTTGCAGGCGCGGATCCCAAATACCGCGTGTCCGTGCGCGTGATCAACGAGTACGCGTCCGAAAACCTGTTTATGAACAATATGTTGATCCGTCCGACCGAAAAAGAACTCGAAAAATTCAGCGAGGACTACACCCTGATCGCCGTTCCCGGACTCAAGCTCGATCCCAAAGAGTGCGGCACTAACAGCGAGGCGGCTATCCTGCTTTGCCTGAACAAAAAGATCATACTCGTCGTCGGCTCGAAGTATGCGGGCGAAATGAAGAAATCCGTGTTCAGTCTTATGAACTATCTGTTGCCGCAGAAAGGCGTTTTGGGCATGCACTGCTCGGCGAACATGGCGCTCGACGGCAGCGGCGACACCGCGTTGTTCTTCGGGCTTTCCGGTACGGGAAAAACCACGCTTTCGGCAGATCCCAAGCGCGGACTTATCGGCGACGACGAACACGGCTGGTCGGACGACGGCATATTCAATATCGAGGGCGGCTGCTATGCCAAGTGCATAGACCTCAGCAAAGAACACGAGCCCGAAATTTACGGCGCGATCAAGTTCGGAGCGCTTGTCGAAAACGTTGTTATCGACGCTGAAAAGCGCACTCCCGACTATACCGACCGCAGTCTTACCGAAAATACGCGCGTATCGTACCCCATAGACTTCATCCCCAATAAGGTCGTGCCGTCGGTAGGCAGTCATCCCAAGACGGTAATATTCCTCACTGCGGATGCGTTCGGCGTGTTGCCGCCCGTTGCAAAGCTCACAAAAGAACAGGCTATGTTCTATTTCGTTTCCGGCTACACGAGCAAGGTCGCAGGGACCGAGCGCGGCATTACCGATCCCGTAAGCACGTTCTCTACATGTTTCGGCGCGCCGTTCATGCCGTTGCCGTCGTCGGTGTATGCTAAGCTTTTGGGCGAAAAGATAGAAAAGCACGGCTCGTCGGTTTACCTTATCAATACCGGCTGGACGGGCGGCGCGTATGGCGTCGGCAAGCGCATGAGCCTGCCCGCGACGCGCGCGATCGTTACCGCCGCGCTCAACGGCACGCTCGCAGACGTCGAATACGAGACCGAGCCGTTCTTCGGCTTGGCTATACCCAAGACCTGCCCCGACGTCGACAGCAATATCCTCAACCCGAAAAACGTGTGGGCGGACAAAGCGGAATACGACCGTCTCGCCAAAAAGCTCGCAAAAGATTTCGCGGAGAACATCAAAAAATACGATTTGGACGCGAATATAGTCGCCGCAGGTCCCAAAGCCTGACCTAACGATTAAAACATTTGACCGCCGTAACGATACTGTTGCGGCGGTTTTGCTTTGCTCGGATTTGCGCGCGTCGCCGTTTCATTAATATATATATATGAAATGCGAGTTTCGTATTCGGGGCTATGCGCCGCGCCGTCGATTCTATATCCGCGCGCGGATCGCGGCAAGGCAAGATCGACGGGCGTATCGAGCGATAGCGCGTCTGGCAATCGATACGGTCGCGGCGTCGCGCGGTTTTTATTTGGAAAATTGCATAAATATTATTGAAATTCATAATTATATGTGGTATAATTGCGTCGATAACAAACTGTTACAGGATGGTGAAAATGGAACGTAAAGCAGGAGTGTTGATGCACATTTCGTCGCTTCCCAACTCGCGCGGCATCGGATCTATGGGTAAGGCGGCGTACGAATTCGTCGATTTTATGGCGGACGCGGGCTTGTCGCTGTGGCAAGTGCTGCCGTTATGTCCTACTTCGTACGGAGACTCGCCGTATCAATCGCCGAGCGCGATAGCCGGCAATCCGTATTTTATAGATATCGACACGCTTATCGAAAACAAACTGTTAAAGCCCGACGAAGCGAAAGAATATCCGCTTGCGCCCGTCGATTACGCCGCAGTGTATTACGAGCGGTTCGACACGTTGCGCAAAGCGTTTAAGCGGTTTATCAAAAAACCTCCCGCCGACTATGCGCAGTTCAAGTCGGAAAACGCTTTTTGGCTGGACGATTACGCGTTGTTCATGGCGCTCAAAGAGGCGCATGACATGCAGGCGTGGTATACTTGGGAGGACGAGTTCAAATTCCGCACCGCCGACCTGACCGAATACGAGAAAGCGGGCGAATTCCATAAGTTTTTGCAATACGAGTTCTTCCGTCAATGGCAAGCTTTAAAGCAGTATGCAAACGGCAAGGGCGTTAAGATCGTAGGCGATATGCCCATTTACGTTGCGCACGACTCCGTCGAAGTGTGGGGCAATCCGAAACAGTTCTTGCTCAACGACGATTTGTCCAAAAAAGTGGTTGCGGGAGTGCCGCCCGATTATTTTTCGGCGGACGGTCAGCTTTGGGGCAATCCGATATACGATTGGGACTACATGCGCGAGACCAATTACGAATGGTGGGTCATGCGCATGAGCATGGCGCTCAAGCTGTACGACGTGGTGCGCATCGATCATTTCCGCGCTTTTGCGGATTATTATGTGATCCCTGCCGACCGCACCGACGCGCGCGTGGGCGAGTGGAAAGCCGGTCCCGACATGGCGTTGTTCAACGTTATAAACGAGCGGCTCGGCAATCCCGCGATAATTGCGGAAGATCTTGGCGAGCTTCACGACTGCGTGCGCGATCTTGTGCGAAAAACGGGTTATCCCGGCATGAAGATCATGCAGTTCGCGTTCGACGGCAATCCCTATAACGATTTCTATTATACCAATTACAATAATAACTGCGTTGCGTATACGGGTACGCACGATAACGATACGACGCGCGGCTGGTTCGAGTCGTTGGACGACAATAACAAAGCGCTTGTTCGCCGTACGCTCGGCTATGACGGCAACGCAGTCACGGCGGAGATAATAGAACGCCTGTTTTCATCGAACGCAGACACGGTCATCATACCCATGCAAGACTTTTTGAATCTGCCGACCTCCGCGCGGATGAATATTCCGTCAACGCTCGGCGGCAATTGGGCATGGCGGTCCGAGCCTAAGTGGACGCGCAAAGCTAAGTCGATACGCAAGCTGGCGCAAAAGTACAACCGAATATAAATAAGATTGCGAAAGTCGCGGCGTAACGCGCTTAGCGGCTTTTGTATTGCGCTGGAATGAGGCTATATCAAACGGGCGTCGATATGTAAGGCGTAGATATCCCGAGAATGAGCGATTTTGCCGTATTTTGTCCGTTATGTTGACCGACCGCGAAAAATATTAAAAAATTAAATAAAAAAATCTAAAAATACCTTGACAAAATCTTAAGGTTGCATGTATAATATATACACTAATGTGAAAGGCGTTAATTGTCCTGCGCCGACACGATATATTCATATATGGAGGAAAATTTATGAAGAAGTGGACTAAGATCTTAGCTATCGGAACTTGCTTGGCGCTTGGCGCGACGGGCATGGTTGCTTGCGGAGATCCCGACGACAAGAAGCCCGGCGGCGACGGCGCAAACAATTGCGTGTACTATCTCGCGGGCGCATCGCTCGGCGCGATTTTCGACGTCGAAGAAAACGGAGCGACCGTAAGCCGCGATTGGTACGAAAAGTACATGAAAGCGAGCGAAGTTCCCGACGCCATTCATTTCGCGCCCAAAGCGGGTGAGAAAAACGTTTGGACTCTTACCGGCAACTTCTATAAGAGCGATAACTTCGGCATTTTGACGGTCGGTCAAGGCTGGGGGGGGCAGATGGGTGCGAATATTCTCGATCCGCAATCCGAAAACACTGCTGACCCGTTGCATGCCGCGCCCGGCGGCGGCAATGTGCCTAACATCGAATGCGGCGTTGCAGGCAACTATACGCTTACGCTCAATACCGCAGATGCGAGCAACCCCGTGCTTACTTATGTACGCAACGGCGATCCGACAGTGGCTATACATGTAGACTACGATTACTACATCAAGGGCGCTGCGGTATCCGGCGGCAACACGATGGATGTAGACTATCTCAAGTTTGCCGGCAACGAAGCAAAAGATACTTACACGCTCACGATCGGTATGCAAGAGAACGACAAGTTCACGTTCGCATCGATCATGGAACAAGACAACTCGCAGAAACCCGAGTTCAAGAGCGGCGACTTTACGCTCGATACGGGTGCGGCAACCGCTGCGGCTATCGAAGTCGAAAAGGCGGCAGGCGAGGGCGCCGAAGAAGAACCTACGGGCAACTTCAAGATCAAAGGCGGCACCGGAACATACCAATTCACGATCACCGAAGACGCCGATAACAAGCTCACGCTCAAAGCCGAAAAGACTTCCGACGAAGTTCCGGCATACGACTACTATATCGTTATGGCAGACAAGACGAAACCCGGCGATATAACGGCTGTCGCGTACGAGAAGATGACGTTGAACGCGACGACCGGAAAGTACGAGATCGAAAAGACTCTTGTCAAAGACGATTGGGTCGAGCTCGCGGTAGTTCCCGCAGGCACAGCGGCGGATAAGATCGGCGACAATGTCAAATACTCTGTCCGCACCGAATACGCTACGCCCGATTACTTGTCCGATCAGCTCGACGTTTCCGGCGGCAACTGGGTAATGACCAATGAAAGCGATACCTTCACGATTACCCTCGATCCCACGAGCATGATCGTCAAGCTTCAAGGCGCGCACGACACCGTTACTTACAACGTGTTCGTATACGGTAACTTGAGCGGAAGCGGCTGGGTCGACCATGAGAAGGCAGAGGTCAAGATCAAAGGCGAAGCGCCTTACAAGGGCACTATCGTTCAAGAACTCGCGGTAGGCGACGAATTCGGTATCAGAACGTTGAAGAAAGGTTCTGACACTCAGATCGGCTGGGGCAGCAACGGCAACGTGACCGGCGACCATGCGGGTCTCGGCACCGAAGGCAACTTCAAAGCGACCGAAGCCGGCACCTATACGTTCGTGGTCACTATTGACGAAGAAGGTAACATTACCGATATCACCGTTACCAAAGCGTAATAAGCCTTATCGGTAACTTAATGTTAAACAAACATCAGCCCGACGCACAGCGTCGGGCTTTGTTGTTGCGAAAAATCTTACGCTGTGAAAATGAAAAGCCAATATCATCATATTATTCCGAGCCTGTCGAGGTCGAGCCGACGGTGGTTCGGCAGTTAAATACGGCAGCTATATACATGCGGCTTACACCGAGTTTGTCTGCTTCGGTCGAAATGGTGGGAAAGATAAAGGCTGTGACGCAACGGTCAAAATGAATGGGTAACGCTCGAAATGACGGGGGAAACGATAACACCGTAACGATCGTAGTAATAGGCGGCGGCGGTTTTCCGCCTGTCGAAGTAATACTGAGCTGCGCATTGACAACGCTGTTTGCGTGTGATAGAATATCGGAAAGCGAAAAGCTGATTTTAACTTACGGACGGAATAACGATGAGAAAACAGCGATATGTACTCGCGCTCGATCAAGGCACGACGAGTTCGCGGGCGATAATATTCGACGGAGCGGGCGCGGTGAAAGCGGCGGCGCAGGCGGAGTATGCTCAAATCTATCCGCATGACGGGTGGGTGGAACACGATCCGCTTGCGATATATTCCACGATCGCCGCAGTGGCGTCGGAGGCTGTGGCGCGGCTCGGGCTCAGCCGTAGCGAGCTTGCGGCGATCGGCATAACCAATCAACGCGAAACGACGATCGTTTGGGATAAGATTACGGGCGAACCGATCTATAACGCTATCGTTTGGCAGTGCCGACGCACTGCGGAATATTGCGACAAGCTCAAAAGCTCGGGCAAAGCCGACGTTATTTATCGAAAGACGGGCTTGCCCGTCGACGCGTACTTTTCAGCGACCAAGCTTGCGTGGATACTCGACAACGTCGAAGGTGCGCGAAATCGGGCGGAACGCGGCGAATTGCTGTTCGGCACGGTCGATACATATTTGATGTGGAAACTATCGGGAGGCGATATTTTTGCAACCGATTATACCAATGCGTCGCGTACCATGCTGTTTAATATACATACGCTCGAATGGGACGGCGAACTGCTCGATCTGTTCGGCGTGCCGAGAAGCATGCTGCCCGACGTGCGTCCGTCGAGCGGACTTTTCGGCTATACGAGCATTGACGCGTTCGGCGCGCGCGTGCCTATTACGGGGGTCGCGGGCGATCAGCAAGCCGCGCTGTTCGGACAGCGGTGCTTTTCGCGCGGAACGTCGAAAAATACATTCGGGACAGGGTGTTTTATGCTAATGAACACGGGCGACGAGGCGGTCGTGAGCAAGCATGGTTTATTGACGACGCTTGCGGCGAGCGGAACGGATAGACCGTCGTACGCATTGGAGGGCAGTGTTTTTATCGGTGGCGCGGTCGTACAATGGTTGCGAGACGAAATGCGTTTGATTCGTTCGGCGACAGAAACGGAGACGTATGCCGAAAAGGTCGAAGATACTCTCGGCATGTACATAGTGCCGGCATTTGTCGGGTTAGGCGCGCCGTATTGGGACTCGTATGCTCGCGGCACTGTCACTGGCATAACGCGCGCGACGACGCGCGAACATTTTATCCGTGCCGCGCTCGAAAGCATCGCTTATCAGGTAAACGACGTGCTTACCGCTATGGAACATGATTGCGGTATGCGCGTAAAACGACTCGCAGTCGACGGCGGCGCATCGGCGAACAACTTTTTAATGAAGTTCACCGCCGACATCTCCGCGCGGCAAGTGGTTCGCCCCGCTACTTCGGAAAGCACCGCGCTCGGCGCGGCGTATTTGGCGGGGCTGGCGGTCGGACTTTACAATATGGACGAGCTTGAACGCGAACGCGTAGGCGATACGGTTTTCGAGCCGTCAATGTCCGACTCGGTACGCGAAAAACTGCTCGCAGGGTGGGCGGACGCGGTCGCTCGTGCGCGCAGGTAGCGGCAAATCGGCGCGTCGGCTTGCGGTGTTCTCATCATCCCGAGCTTGTCGAGGAAGCAATGCGACCCCGCAGTCGAAACGATAATGCAACAGCATCGGGGGGGGGTGATGGAGTTGTACATCGGTAAATTGACGCTATACATCAAAAAAACCGACCGTATATAGTTGCGGTCGGTTTTGTTACAGTTTATTTATCGCAGTGATTATAACTCGTCTTCTTCCTCTTCCTCGTCGTCTTCGAAGTCGTTGGGATCGACGTTATAGTCAAAGTCGTCGGGTTCATCGGAAACGGTTTCGACGTCGTCGAATTCCTCCTCGTCCTCCTCTTCCTCTTCGTCGATCAATATTTCCTGCATGCCGTCGGGGATCTCTTCTTCCTCCTCGTCCGCGAACGGTTCCCAGCTGTTGTTTTCGTCATCGTCGTTATCCGTGACCTCTTTGGTTTCTTTTTCCTGTTCCTCGCGCTCTTTTTTGCACTCAAAGCAGATATCCTCGTCTTCGCCGAGCAAGTTGACGCGGCATACGGGACAAATGCGGTCGCCCTGTTCTTCTTCCTCGTCGGGCAAAAGAATGGACGGATCGCCTATGCCCATTTCGGCTTTGCAGACCGCGCACAGCTTATCGCGCTTATCTATATAATTTATCTCGCAACGCGGACAAAGGATATATACGGGGCGTTCGTCTTTGTTGGTCTTTTCGGATTTTTTAATGATGTATATCAGTTTGAATTTTGACGCTAAATCGCACATATTATATTCGTTTTAACAGTTTTTGTAAAGTGT
>ERZ779633.427-NODE-427-length-11337-cov-4.019677_pt1 | contig 11337 bp, 9 predicted proteins | sample MGYA00514195_ERZ779633 | MGnify/ENA primary metagenome ERZ779633 (study PRJEB29562, sample SAMEA4376707) | mouse gut metagenome | isolation source: Cecum | study: EMG produced TPA metagenomics assembly of the A DSS colitis mouse model was used to assess the...
CCGCAATCGACTATGGCGAATATCCGTAAATAATGCGAGGTTGCACAGTATTGCATTATGAAAGCGTATAGAGTTCAGTCTCCGCATACTCTCAAGCTCGAAGAAATGGACGCGTTGCCTGTAGGCGAAAACTGCGTCAAACTCAAAAATTTGATGTGCGGTATAACGCTTGCGGACATTGCCGTTTACGAAGGACGGTTGGCCGCAAAGTATCCGATAATTCCCGTGCGTCAATGCGTAGGGTTCGTTTCGGAAACGGGCGAAAACGTTACGGGGATACAGCGCGGAAAGCGCGTGGTCACAATGCCGCATTCCAGCTGTCACAATTGTAAAGCCTGTAACGATTCGCGTTTTTACGATTGCGAAAGGCCCGCGCTTTTCGGAGTTAAAGAGGACGGGTTTTTGAGCGACTTTTCCGTCGTTTCGGCGGACGACGTGTGCATTATCCCCGATAGGCTCAAGGACGAAGAAGCCGTGTTTATAGAACACGTCGCCATAGCGCTTAACGCGCTTTCCCGCATGAACGTTGAAAAGGGCGATCAAATAGTTATTATGGGCGCTACGGTCGAGGGTATTATTCTCGCTCAGGTCGCCATGTATTATCAAGCGGTTCCGATAGTTGTCGATATGCGCGAAGACATGCTCGCGCTTGCGCAAAAAGCGGGCGTGTATTTTATAGTTAACGCCGTTAACGATAACGTCAGCAAAAAAATATTGAGTCTTACCGGCGGACATATGGCGGATGCGTGCGCTTATCTCGTCGGCGCGGGGCTGCCGATACAAAACGTGTGCGATTATACCGCGTCGCGTGGACGCATTGCGGTTATAGGCAGATTCGGCGCAGGCGATCTGATGTGCAACGTTAACGGACTGCTCGATAAAAATTTGGATATTTATACGGTTACGGACTGCGGCAAAAACTATTCTTCGGCTATCAATCTTTTGGCTAATCGCACCGTTACCGTCGACACGCTGTACGATAAAATCGCAACGTTCGCCGACGTGCCGGAAACGTACGAGCAATTATCGTCCGGCGCGAGCGACGTTTTGCTTAAAACGTTGATCAAAATTTAACTTTTCTACGTTAAAATAAGCCGTTTAAATTTATCGGCGGCGGCGTTAAAACGCTTGACAGTGCAACTGTTTGGGTGTATAATCGTATAGCTGACAAACAGAGAGGTTCTTATTATGAAACAAAATATACATCCCGATTATCACGAGGTCACCGTAGAATGCGCTTGCGGCGCGAAGTTCGTGACCGGTTCTACGCAAAAAGGCGACGTCGTAAAGGTCGATATCTGCTCCAAATGCCATCCGTTTTACACCGGCAAACAGAAACAAGCGGAAACGGGCGGACGTATCGCGCGCTTTAACGAACGTTCGGGCAAATCCGGCAAATAGCTTTATCGAAGCGGCGGACTGTTTTAGTTCGCCGTTTTTCTTTTAGTCGAAACGTGTAGTTTCGATTTTTTTCTTAAATGGCAAAAAACAGAAAAGACAATCAATACGATACCGCCGAAAAAACGCGGCGCACTATGATAGGCGGACAAGCGCTTTTGGAAGGCGTAATGATGCGCGGGGCGAGTTCCGTCGCATTGGCGGTGCGCGCGCCCGACGGCGAAATCGAATTAAAAACCGAGCGCCTGAAAAAACGCTCCAAAGCGAGCAGAATACCGATCGTGCGCGGGGTGATAGCGTTTGTAAGCTCGCTCGCGGTGGGCATGTCGTCGCTTTTAAAATCTGCGGAGATCAGTTCGCCGGAAGAGGAAACTCCGTCTAAGGCTTCTACAGCTTTGGCTGTCATACTCGGCGTCGTGCTTGCGGTGGGACTGTTTATCGCCGCGCCGTGGTTTGTCGGTTGGGCGATAAAGCGTTGGACCGAATTCGACAACGTCGGCGTCATATCCGTAATAGAGGGCGTTACGCGACTTACCATCTTTATACTTTATCTTGCGCTTGTCAGACTCATGTCGGATATAAAACGCACGTTTATGTATCATGGAGCGGAACACCGCACGATCAACTGTTACGAACGCGGAATGCCGCTTACGGTCGAAAACGTGCAGTCTTGTTCTACAAAACACAACCGTTGCGGAACTACCTTTTTGTTTTTCGTAGTAATATTCGCCATACTCATGTATGCGCTTTTGAATTGGATATTCACGTTGTTTCGCGGTTATGAATTTCTATTCGAAAATTTCTTTTTTACGCTCGCGGTGCGATTGCTGTTATTGCCGTTGATCGCGGGATTGTCGTACGAGCTTTTGCGCGGACTTGCAATGCTTCCGGACAACAAGTTTACAAACGCCATTCGCGCGCCGGGACTCGCGCTGCAAAAGCTGTCTACATGCGTGCCTGACGACGATATGGCGGAGGTTGCTATCGTTGCGTTCGAAGCGGTACTCAAGCTCGACGCAGAACCCAACCGTCCTACAATAGATTTTTACGAACGCGAATTTTCGGCGGAGCGAAAAAAACTCGCGGAACGGTTGCCCGATAATCCGCAGGACGCCGATTGGATTTTTTGCGATATATTGGGCAAACGGCGCGCGGAGCTTAGCGGAGTAAGCGTTATTAAAATCGGGCTTGTAAAAAAGGCAAACGAATATGCGGACAGGCTTTTGGCGGGCGAACCGCTCGATTATATACTCGGCAACAGTGATTTTTGCGGCGTGCCGATAAAAGTGGACGAGCGCGTGCTTATTCCTCGATTCGAGACCGAAATGCTTGCGAACGCCGTTGTGGAGGCGGTGGGCGAGCGCGAAGCGGAAGTACTCGATCTTTGCACGGGATCGGGATGTATTTCGGCGGTCGTCGCGCGCAGCACGAAAGCGCGGATCACTGCGGTCGACGTTGACGACGGTGCGCTCGAGGTCGCGCGGGTCAATCTTAAAGACACGGGCGTTTCGGTAGTCAAATCCGATATGTTCGACGGGCTTGACAAAGAACATAAGTTCGACGTCATTGTTGCGAATCCGCCGTATATACGCACGGCCGATATAGACGGACTTCAGCCTCAAGTCACGGCGCAGCCGCGAATAGCGTTGGACGGAGGCGCGGACGGGTTGGATTTTTATCGCATCATCGCCGATAATGCGAGCGAATATCTTAACGACGGCGGCATCATTATGGTCGAGATCGGTTGCGACCAAGCGTCCGACGTGGTGAAGCTTTTCGAAAAAACGGGCAAATGCAAGGTCGTGCGCGATCTTGACGGAAAGGACAGGATCGTTATATGCGAGAAATGAAAACAGACAAGCTCGACGCTATTGCGGAACGGTTTAAAGCGCTCGATTTGAAAGTACAGGACCCCGAAATAATTTCGGATAACAAAACGTGGGCGGAGCTGTGCCGCGAGCGAAGCGAACTCGAACCGATAGTCGAAAAATATACGGAACTCAAAAAGGCGAAAGCCGATTATTCCGACGCTTTGGAAATGCAAAGATCGGACGATCCGGAATTTGCGTTGTTCGCAAAAGAAGAGTGCGACAGACTGTCCGCGCTGATCGAGACTATCGTCGATCAATTGAAAATAATGCTATTGCCTAAAGACCCCAACGACGGCAAGAACGCCGTTCTCGAAATCAGACCTGCGGCCGGCGGCGAAGAAGCCGCGCTTTTCGCGGCGGAGCTGTGCAGAATGTATCGCATGTTCGCGGAGCGCAAGCGTTGGGCAGTCGAGGATATTTCCATGAACGAAACCGAGCTCGGCGGCATAAAAGAGGCAGTGTTCGGGATAAGCGGAAAAGACGTTTTTTCGTTTTTGAAATACGAGAGCGGAGTGCATCGCGTGCAGCGCGTACCCGTTACGGAAACGCAGGGGCGCGTACATACGTCCACCGTGACCGTTGCCGTATTGCCGGAAACGGAAACCGTTGACGTCGAAATACTCGACAAAGACATCAAGATAGACACATATCGCGCAAGCGGCGCGGGCGGTCAGCACATAAACAAAACCGACAGCGCGATCCGCATAACGCATTTCCCGACTGGCATCGTCGTTACTTGTCAGGACCAGCGCAGTCAGACTAAAAACAAAGAGCGCGCTATGCAAGTCCTTGCGACCAAGCTCTACGATCATTATCAGGGTCAAAAGGACGAGGAATATGCGTCGTTGCGTAAGGGGCAAGTCGGAACGGGCGACAGGAGCGAACGCATACGCACATATAACTTTCCGCAGGGCCGCGTGACCGACCACCGTATAGGATACACGCTTTACAGCATAGACGAGTTTATGAACGGCGACCTCGATAAAATGATCGAAGCGTTGCGGCTTGCCGATCAAACGCGCAAGCTCGAGGGCGGGGACGAAGCGTAACTTTTCCGTTCTCCCGTCCGTAAAATCGGTCGCAAAAGCAAAACCCCGCCGACGTCGCGGCAAGACGGCGCAGCGGGGTTTTTATATTCTTTCGACGCGTATGTCAAGTCAGTTTGTTTCTGTAGTTGAATTTATTAAGGACTTGTTTTTTTCGCGTGGTCGTAACTTCGGTGTATATCTGGGTGGTGGCGACGCTTGCGTGTCCCAATATTTCTTGCACCGAGCGCAAGTCCGCGCCGTTGGCAAGTAGATTCGTGGCGAAAGTGTGGCGCAGATAATGCGGCGTGGAGTGCGGGTTTATGCGCGCTTTGCGCGCGTATTTTTTGTATACATATTCTACTCCGTGTATGGACAGCGGCGCGCCGTAGCGGTTGGCGAACAGATGCTCTTTCCCCATTCTCGCTCGCTCTTTCACGAGCGAAGTCAGTCGCTTCCAGGTAATAGGCGAAGATATGTATATGAGGCGCTGTTTCCGTCCCTTGCCGTGAATAAGTATGGTGCGGTCGGGAATGATTACGTCTTCCGTTTTGAGCGCGGCGGCTTCTCCTATTCTAATGCACGTGCTTATCAGAAGGTCGATAAGCGCGGCGTCGCGCACGAATTCGGTCTGCGCAAACGGCGTCAGCGTCACGGGATCGACGTTCAAGCAATCGAGCATTTTCGATATTTCCGATACCGACAGGGTTTTGGGCAAGCGGTGTTCCTGTTTGAATCGGAATTTGAGTTTTGCGAAAGGCGAGCGTTCGACGTGTCCGTTATCGAGCATGTACTCGTAAAATATCTTGAGCGTAATTATCTTTCTGCGTATGGATACGTCTTTGAGTCCGCAGTCGGAATTGAGATATGCTATGAAAGCGCAGATATCGGGTTGGGTGATGTTGCGTTCGAACGCGTAGTATTGCGTGAGATCGCTTTTGTACGCGGACAGTGTTTTGGGCGACAGATTTTTAGTCGCCTGCAGGTAGTGCAAGAATTGCTGTGTGTGGTCCATAGTACCTCCGTAAGTATTTGGTATACTCGAAAGTATATCATACTTACGGAAATTTTCGAGTCGTAAAAACGATATCGGCGATAATATTTACGAATCCGTTGCGCGCATAAAAAAACGTCGCACGTTGCGGCGGCGAATAATGCGCGTTTATTCCTCTTCTTCGTTATAATATTTTATGAATACTTCTCTTGCCGTTTTGTAAAGATACTTAACTTGCGCGACAGTCTTATTCAGGATCTGTGCGGTTTCGCGGATCGTCACGCCGCTTATCCGCATTGTCAGTACCGTGTATTGTTCTTCCGTCAATTTGCGGAAACATTCCGCTATAAAGTACTTTTCCGAAAGATCGGGAAGCTGCGTAACGTCGATATTTATGTAATCTTCGAGTTTCGGATCGACGACGGCGCGAGAGTGCTTGTTCGCACGCATGATATTCAGCGATTTTCTGTAGACTGTGGTATAAAGCCAAGAGCGCAACGCGCGCGGATATTTTATGTATTTGCTTTTCTGAACGAGTTCTTTGTAGGTCAGCATGACGGCATCTTCGGCATCCTGCGTATTTTTGAGAATGCTTAAAGCGAGTTTATATAAAGCGGGTCCGAACGATTCGATCAGCTCTCTATAAGCGGCATCGTCGCCTTGCTTTATTCTCTCCAAGAATATGGTGTAATTGTCGTCATTTTCACGCATGAGCGTGCATATTATAACATATTTCATCAAATTTCTCAAACATTTTATGTATGAGCATAGTTTTATGTATGAGCATAGAAATAATTATGCGTCACTGCACAGCTGCGAAAGCGGTGTTTTTGTGTGATGAAATACAGTCCGTTCTAAGCGGTGCAAAGCAAAAAATCGGTTTCATAACATATAAAATCGCAGGCGAAATTCGTGTCTTTTATATAATTGCGCGCTTGATCTTCGGCGGCAATTACGTGTATACGGTCGTGATAAAGATCGACGGGCGGAGTGGACTGCTTTGTAAGCACGACGAATTTATCCCGACCGTTTTCGTTGCGGTAAAACCCGCACAGGAACAGCGTAGCGCCGTTTGTCGGCACGAATAAGCGTTTGCGCTTTTGCGCGTCCCATTCGTAAAATCCGTTTGACGGCACGACGCACCGTCGGCTCATGAAGCTTTGCGAAAACATTGGTCTTTGTTCTACGGTTTCGGCGCGAGCGTTTATGATCGCGCCTTTTTTTCCCGATATCGAAAACCCCCATTCGCAGAGTTGCGGTCCGCGTAGGGTGAGAATGACTGCGGTATCCGACGGGAATACGTCTCCGCCGGGTCTGACCGTCGGCGCGCCGGCAAGCCCGCGCGAATATCTTTCGAGTGTGGTTTTGTCTATGTTAAATGTTGCGCACATATAAAAAGTATGTTTAATTTTCGGGAGGATTACTCGCGTCGGGTCCTGCCGCGTCTGATCCCGATCGCTGTTCGGAAATTTCAGCCACGAGTTGCGCGCGTTTTTTAAACACTCGCGGAAACGTAACGAATATTACCGCAGCGGTGATCAGTCCCGCCGCGAGATCTGCAATGCCTTCGGAAAGATAAACGCCGCTGTAACCGATGCTGTAAGTCAGTATAAAACACAGCGGTATAAGTATTATTACCTTGCGCAATACCGCGAGAAACAGGGCGGAACCGGCTTGCCCGAGCGCTACGTTAACGTTTTGCAAAGTCATTTGCACGAAAAACATTATCGAACCCATAAGGAAATACGGCGTGTGTTTGATAACTATGTGTTTAACGCTTTTGCTCGCCGAAAATATATACGCATAAATCTGCGGCGCGGCGATCGAAACCGACCACACCGTTACGGCAAAAACGAACGCTATTATCGTAACGCATTTTATGCCTTGTTTTAACCGTTGCGCGTCGCCTCTGCCGTAATTGTAACTGACGAACGGTTGCATGCCGTAGCCCAAGCCGTTGAGCGGTAGAGATATCAATTGCAATGCGCTCAACATCACGGTCAACGCCGCAGTGTAATCCTTGTTGCCGCCGGTCGCGCGATTGAGATTTACGTTGAAAACTATCTGTATCGCGCATTCGGTCACTGTCATTACAAACGGCGAAAACCCCAATGCCAGTATACCGAATATGCGCGCATGCTCGGGCTTCATATCTTTCGGGCGCAGTCGGAAAATACTGCGCTTCGTAAAAAAGAACGATATTATCCATACCGCCGAAATAAACTGAGATATCACGGTCGCAAGACTTGCGCCGCGCACGCCCATGCCGAGCGTAAAGATAAACAGCGGATCGAGAGCGATGTTTGAAATTGCGCCTATCAATACCGAAAACATAGCCGTAAGAGAAAAGCCCTGCGCCGTTATAAAAGGGTTAAGCCCCTGCGCGAGCATTACGAACACAGTCCCTGCCGAGTATATTTCGAGATACGACGACGCAAACTCCACCGCGCCTGATGGGCAGCCGAATAGTATGACTATCCGTTCGGAAAGGGTAAACGTTACGATGCTTATCGCAATGCCGACAAGAGCGAGCAGCGCGAACGAAGTGTTGAATATCTTATCGGCTTCCTTCGCGTCGTTTTCGCCGAGCTTCATGCTTGCGCGCGGCGCTCCGCCTAATCCTACGAGATTTGCAAACGCTTGAACGATAAGCGTAATCGGCAGAACTATACCGAGCGCGGCGAGCGCGTCCATGCCGAATCTGTCTATTTTCGCTACATATATCCTGTCGACTACATTATACAAAAAGGCGATGAGCTGTGCTATGACCGCAGGCACAGTCAGTTTTAATATGAGGGGAAGTATTTTGCCCGTTTGCAGTTTTTCGGTTGACGTCGGCATGCATATCGTAATAAATGATTATTTGTTTAATGGTATCACAGTCGGCGGATAAAATCAACTTATTATTATGCCCAAAAGCATATGCGGCGGTTCGTATCGCGCGATAATTTGTAAAACAAGTGTATTCGATTTGAAAAAAGTATGACAAATATGCTTGACAGAAACATAAATATATTATATAATCCTATCAATAAAACTATCGTTTTCGGACAAAGGCGTCAAATCAATTTTTGACGCCGCTTTTTTTACGACAACTTCCGCATCGATAATCGTAACGGAAGCTTTGAAAACATAATCCGCAAACGCGTCGGCGTCCGTAATCGCATAGCTATCAAGTCGTAATACTTTTTTAAGAGGTTTGTATGAAAAAACTCGCTAAAAGATCGATACTCACCGTTATAGCCGTAATATTGGGTATATTCGGTTTGGCGGCAGTCGGTTGTTCGAACGAAGAAAAGCCGAAGCAACCCGACTTCACGCCCATACCGTATTACTGCGACGTTAACGGCGACGAGTATACTCTTACGTTGAATAAGAGTACATTCTCGTTCACGAAAAACAACGAATTGCGTACGGGCAAGTACAAAACCGATGAGGACGGCAAGCTTTCGCTCGAATTCTCGAAGGAAGAGATCGCGCCTGCGGAAAAGTTCGACGGTTGGCTGTCGCTCACATATAAAAACGTTGCGATGCGCTTTTACGAGAGCAAGTACTACACGGTAACTTATTCGACGGACGGCGGCAGCGAGATAGCGTCGCATACGATCAAGAACGGCAAAACGCTCGCTAAACCCGCAGACCCGACGCGCGGCGGCGATAAGTTTGTCGGGTGGTATACGGATAATAATTATAAAACGCCTTTCATGTTCGGCACTCAGCCTGTGACGGGCGATTTGTCGTTGTACGCTCGGTTCGTAAGCAATACGGACGCGACCAAACGCGAGTTCAATATTTCGTTCGACCTTTGCTACGACAACGCGGTCAATCCTCAAACCATGCAGACGCTCGGCGGCAGACTGTACGGCGTGAACGATCCCGTGCGCGACGGATATAAGTTTATGGGCTGGTATGTCAGCATGACCGGCGAAAAAGACCCCGCAACTAACGCCGTAGTGCTTTCGTACAAATACGACGAGACTACGGTGTTTGCCGAAAACACCACGCTTTATGCGTTGTGGCACAGCGCCGAGAGCTCTGCGAGACTGCCCATGCCCAACGTGAACGTAACTTCTCAGGGCGTAAGTTGGGAATCCGTCGGCGCGACGGCAAGCGGCTATGCAGTTACTGTAGACGGACCTAACGATTACACGGATTCCACAATCGTTACAGGCACTACATACGTCAAAGATTTTTCGCAGCTTCCCGCAGGCGATTACAGGATAACGGTCACAGCGCGTTCGGGCGGCGGCGAGTCCACCTATTCCGAGACTGCGGTCCGAGTATACCGCAACAAAGCGCTTGCGCGCGTTTCGCTGTTCAGCGTGGACGATATGTCCAATTTTATATACAACGGCGTGGAAAATGCCGAGCGATACATAATAAATATTAAGTGCGGCGACGACGGACACGAACACAGCATGCTCGACAACGGCAGTTCGCTGTACTATAATTTTGCCGGATGCATGATGCGCGACGAGGGCATCGAGTTTACCGTGACGGCGGAAGCTAACGGCTACGCTTCGTCAACGTCGCAGACTTATCGGCATTTCCGCAATCTCGACGCGATCTCGTCGATAGAAATAGACGAAGCTACAGATACCGTCGTGTGGCAACCCGTAGACAAAGCCACGTCTTATATAGTGTCCGTTTCGTGTGGCAACAAGGCGCATGAACATACGCATGTCAATAACGGCGGCAAAACGAGCTACTCGCTTAAAGAATGCGCCAACGGCGAAGTTACCGTCAACGTTTATCCAGCGACTACGGGATACAATTCTCCCGCGCCCGTAACAGCCAAATACAACAAAAAGTCGCTTGCGACCCCCACAGGCTTGTCGATAGTGGGCGACACTTTAAAATGGAACGGCGTGTTCGGAGTCAGCGACTATGCCATCGACATTTCGGGCAAACGGTTCACAGTCTCGAACGGCGAGACCTCGTTCGATCTTACCGACGAGCGTCTCGAATGGGACAGCCAAACGATGTATCAAATAACCGTTCAGGCGGTATCGGGCGATAGCGTTTCGCACCCGAGCGACGCTATCGACGCAAGCTATTTTGCCTGGAGTCAAAACGTCAAATATTCCGAAAACACCGTTTCGTGGAAATTTGCGATATGTGCGGATTCCTATGAGGTCCGCGTCAATTACGGAGATATTCAGTCGTTTGTCGGCGTTAATCGCGCCAAGATCGCTTTGACGCGTTCGGGTATAAATACGATTTCCGTTCGTTATAACGACGGCGGCTTCCGTTCCGATTGGGCGAAAATCGAAGTGTACGCTTACGCCGTAGTATTCGATACGAGCGGCGTTTCCGGCACGGTCGATACTCAATATGTGGCATACGGCGACGAGATAGACTTGTCGGTCGGCGAGTCTTTGTCGCAAACGGGTTACGAATTCGACGCTTGGTACAGCACGGCCGGCGGCGCGGCGTCCAACGGAACGCGTTACACCGATCCCGTGTTCAAGGGACACAGCCCGATAGTGCTTTACGCCAACTATTCGCCGCGCACTTACACCGTCACTCTCGATTACAACGGCAAGGGCGAAGGCTCGGCAAAAACCGTACAGATAAAATATAATTCGGAATTCGAGATCCCCGTACCCGAAAAAGCGTTCAGCCAAACCGACGGCTTTGTCGGATGGTACAGCAACAGCGGCGAGGACGGCAGAAGATACACCGACGAAAGCGGCAAGGGCTTGGAACGGTGGGACGTGGCGCAGGATATCACCGTATACGCAGGCTGGCGCCCCATTCTTAAGTTTGTCAAAGAAAACAGCTACTACGTCGTATATAAAGGCGACGGCATAAACAACGTTTCGACAGTCACCGTACCCGCTACGTTTAAGGGCGAGGACGACGACAGGGCTTATCCCGTCAAAGTAATAAGCGACAGCTCGTTTAAATCGTGTTCGCAGCTCGTAACGATCAATATTCCCAACAGCATTACCAATATAGATATAAAAGCGTTTCAGGGCTGCACGCTGCTCGAAAACATCAACGTATACGGCGCGGACGGCATAAACGAGTTTATTTACTAATCCGA
>ERZ779633.431-NODE-431-length-11227-cov-9.217956_pt1 | contig 11227 bp, 6 predicted proteins | sample MGYA00514195_ERZ779633 | MGnify/ENA primary metagenome ERZ779633 (study PRJEB29562, sample SAMEA4376707) | mouse gut metagenome | isolation source: Cecum | study: EMG produced TPA metagenomics assembly of the A DSS colitis mouse model was used to assess the...
ATTGGCCAAACGGCGTCCCCAAAAAAAGGCAACCGCAAAACCTCCCCGGGGCGGCGCCCCGCGCCGGGGGGGCGCGGCCTCGGGCGGCCCCGCCGGAGACCGCCGCCAAGCTGGTACAGCGGTTTGCGCAGCTCCATACCACGCACATTTTCCACGGGACTGCCGATCTTGAGCTCATGTATGGGCAGATCGGGCCGTACATGAATCAGATAGAGGACGATATACTGTACTACTCCGGTTTCTGCCACAGCATCAATTTGGCCTTCACAAACGGCGCACCCCAGGCGGAAAGCGGCGTCCCCTTCCGGCCAACCCTGGGGACGCGGGCCAGCAACGCGGTGGTCCTGCTGGGGCTGATGCTGCTGGACCACGCTAAAAACAGGGGGTGGGACAATGAGGTATACCACTGCACCCGGATGACCTTGGGGCAGTACTTGGACGCCCTGGAGATGCTGGCCTTTCCGGGGAACGAGGAGGCGGCCCGGAAATTCCGCCACTGGCGGGAGCTGTTCCTGGAGCTCTATGCCCCCTCCGACCCCCTGGGAGATGTGCTGGCAGCCCTCCTCCGGCAGTATATCCACGGGTGGAAGACCTTCGACTGCCTGGACCATGTCCTGCGCTGTATGGAAGGGCTCTCCGACTATCTGGAGGAGGAGCAGACGGCGGCCCTGGACCGGGAATGCCGGGAGGCCATGCGCCAGTGTATTGCCGGGATGGGCTTGACCGGCGTGGAGGTGGTGGAGGAGGACGAGCGGGAACAGTATCCGGATCCCGCCGGGCACTATATGGCCCTGGCCCTGTCCTATTCCTGGGACGTACCGGACCCCGCCGGGGAGGGAATCTCCGCCGGCGACGTGCGCGAGCAGATTTTCCTGTCCGACCGGGACTTCAGCCCCGCGTCCCTGCGGGCGCTGGCCGGGGAAGCGCCCGCCCCAGGGTTCCAGGCGCTTTTGGAGCAGCTCGCTTCGGAGCAGCAGCTGTATGCGGCAATGTCGGAGGTCAACGAGTCGGTCTCCAATCTGTTCATGCTGTGGGTGGGCCCCTATCTGTGGATGTAGGGGCCGGGCTCTGTCCCGGCCCGTTGCCCCACAAGTCTTTGCCGAACGGGCGGGCGCGGAGGCCCGCCCCTGCGAGGTCTCAGGAACACAAAAGCGAATTGGAAAAAACAAAAAGCGGCCCGCACGATCTGCCAGTGCGGGCCGCTGGACTTTATGGATGGCAGCTTACCCCGCCGCATCCTGCTTTTCCGTCCGGGCAGCCTCGATTGCCGCCTCATCCTTTCTCATAAACAACAGGCCGAATGACCCCGGTCCGCAGTTGCAGGCAACGGCGGAAGATGCCTTTTGCAGATAGACCCGCTCGAAAGAGCAGTACTGTCCCACCAGGTTTTGAATATACCGGAGCGTTTCCTCGTCCAGACCGGAATATGTGATAAACAGAATACTCCGGTCGATGGTTCTGGTCTCCTGAAGCGCTTTTCTGATATATTTTTTAACCACATTGGGAAAGCTGCCCAGCTCCATACTGCTCACCACCATCCTGCTTTTTTTCAGCACAAGGATTGGGTGCAGCAGCAGTGCGTCGCAAAGAACCTGGATCCGTTTCGAGATTCGCCCGGATTGGCACATCATTTGGACGTTGTTTATGATAAAGGCTGAGGAAATACATCGCTCCATCCGTTTTACTGCCACAACAATTTCCGCCTTGGCAGCGTGATGCTCTGCCAGGTAGGCCGCCCGCAGGACCGCCAACCCCATGCTGCTGGACAGGTGCCCGGAATCTATCACGGTGACATTATCAAAGGATTTTGCCGCCTCAAGGGCATTTTGATAGCCGGCGCTGACATGCTTCGCCATTGTAATATGGATCACATTCTGCGCCTCTGTCAGCTTTTCCGCAAAAAAGCGCTCATAGTCCTCCACCTCCGGCGGCTGGGAATACCCCTTCTGCCCCTGGGCAATATGCACCAGCAGCTCATCCGCGCTCAGCTCCTGGCCGTCCAGAAAACGGCCCTCCTCTGTGCAGACATAGTAGGGGCATACGGATACGCCAAATTTCTTTCTGAGGGCTTCCGGGAGGTCGCACACGCTGTCTGTTGTAACCAGGACAGACCGCCTTTTGGCCTGGTCAAAAATCAGGATGTCCTGCTCCGGCTCTGCCTGCCCGGAATCCTCGCACTGCCGCACCAGCTCTCTGGGCAGAATGTTCAGCACAGCCGCCTCCAGCAGCGCGCCGCTGACCGGCTTGGCCAGATAGTTGCTGAACCCCTCTTTTCGGTAAAGCAGCTGATTGTCGCTGCCTGCGTTGGCAGTCAGGGCCACCACAGGCACCTCCTGGCACAGCCCGCCCGGCTGTGCGCGCAGCGCATGGAGGCATTCAATTCCGTCCATCTCCGGCATCATATGGTCCATTAAAATGCAGTCATAGTGGTGGTTTTGGGTCAGCTTCAGGCATTCCGCCCCGCTGGACGCGGTGTCAATCTGAATTTTTGTGGCGGAAAGCAGCTTGGTCACCACCATCAGGTTCATCTCGTTATCGTCCACCACCAGGATATGGGCGTCCGGTGCCTCAAAGCTCTGCCGGTATATTTCCCCGTCGTGCAGCTTTGCCCGGGAGGCCAGCGTAAACGTCCCCAGCTCCTTTTCGTCCACAATATCCTGGTCCAGGGTGACGATAAATTTCGAGCCCTTGGTATAGACGCTGTTGACGCTGATCTCCCCGCCCATCAGCTCCACCAGCTGTTTGACAATGCTGAGCCCCAGGCCGGTCCCCTCGATGTGGCGGTTTTTCTCCTCATCCACCCGGCGGAAGGCGTTAAACAGATAGGGGATGTTCTCCTTTTTCACCCCCTGCCCCGTATCCTCCACAGAATACCACACCCTCACCCGGTTGACGCCCTGGCGCTCACAGCGGATGGAGAGGGTGACGGAGCCCTCACTGGTGTATTTCACCGCGTTATTCAGCAGATTGATGAGAATCTGCTTGATGCGCACCTCGTCCCCGCAAAGCATACTGGGAATGGAGGGGTCGATGTGGAGCTTAAATTCCAGCCCCTTCTCCTTCGCCTTAATCCAGATCATATTGACAATCTCTGAAAAAAGCGTTCCGGTCTCATAGGACGCGTTGATAATCTCCATCTTTCCGGATTTGATTTTGGAGATATCCAGAATGTCGTTAATCAGGGTGAGCAGCAGCTTGCTGGCCCCCTGGATATTCCGGGCGTTCTCCGCCACGTCCTCTGAAATATCCCCCCGAAGCGTGATTTCATTCAAGCCTATAATGGTGTTGATGGGCGTGCGGATCTCATGGCTCATGCTGGAAAAGAAATGGTTCTCCGCCTGATTCAGCTCCTCGATCTCCTTTTTTTGCCGCTGGGTCAGGGCGTTTTCCTCCTCATACATCCGGTTCAGGAACATGAGCAGCACACTGGTGAGCAGGCCGACCATGACCATGGAGAACGCGGAATCAAAAAAGGAGCGTTCCTGGGTGCTCAGCGCGGCCAGCTCCGGGTAATAGAAAGCGATGCTGTAGCAAATCAGCGTCTCCGCCGTACACAGCGCAAAAAACACAGCCATGCGTTTCCCCTGCAGGGTGATGCAGACATAGATAAAGCAGAGCACAAACCACTCCGGTACCCCGCTGTAAAATCCCCCCGCGCTGAAAAATGTAAAGGGGAACAGCACCAGCAGCAGTATTACAATGGCCGTAGCCCCCGTCTGGACGCGGCCGCTCCGAATGCTGAGCCGCACAATCAGCGCAATGGCCGCCAGGCTTATGACCAGAATCACAATATTCAGGACGCTCCTGCCCATAGGCAGGGTAAAAATCAGCGCGACCATGCAGATCGCCGTCACAATGCGGAACATGCGCTCACGCAGGCTGATTCTGTGGTCGTAGAGAATGTCAAACCATTTCTTTAACACGCAAGCTCCCGCTCCTTTCAATATGGGTCTGGGGAAAACAGGAATACATGCTATACTCCGGCAAGCTGTGCGCAGACCGCGTCATAAGCGTCCATCAGCGCAGGATGATGGGCCCGGATAAAGTCCCCGTCGCCCCGTTTCCCGGCCAGCTCCAGCTCCTTCGCCTGGGCGGAGAGGGCCTCGGCGCCAATGGACAACGACGTGCTTTTGAGGGCGTGGACCTTGATTGCATAGTCGGTCCAGTTGGCAGCCTCATATAGCGCCATAATCTCCGCCTTTTTATCTCCGCTCTGGGCATGGAACATCCGCAGCATTTTTCGGAAAAAGCCCTCATCCCCGCCGCAGTAATTCAGCCCCAGCTCCCCGTTGATGCCGGCTTGGGCCAGCCGGGCGCAGAGAAGAGCCGTTTCGTCCACAGGTACCGCCGGCTCCGGGGCGCCGGCCGGCGCCTCATTTTTTTCTTCCGCCGGAACGGTCCGGGGAACGTCTCTGGGTCCATTCTCCTCCGCCGGCCCCTCGTCGCACTGGACACAGCGGCTGGGCAGCACCCTGCGCAGCACCCGCTCCAAAACGGTGCGTTCAATGGGCTTGGGGACAAATTCTGTAAAGCCCTCACTGCGGAACATCTCCCGGGCGCCGCTGACGGTATTCGCGGTCAGCGCAATGATTGGCAGGTCCTGATAGGCGCCGTCCTGAAGCTCCCGAATCTTTTTCAGGGTCTGTACGCCGTCAAAGCCCGGCATCATGTGGTCCAGGAAGACGATGTCATAGGGGACGCTGCCGCACCGGGCCACCGCTTCCTTTCCGCTCAGGCAGGTGTCCACCTCAATGCCGTAGCTCCCCAGCACCCCTCTGGCTACCACCAGGTTCATCTCCTCGTCGTCCACGGCCAGCGCCCGCACGCCCGGACAGGTAAAGGGCCTCCGCCCGGCGGCCTGGGCTTCGGCGAAGCCCCGGGCGTCCAGGTCCCCGTTCAGCAGATTGGCCACGGAGAGGGCGGAAAAGGGCTTGTGCATAATGTACAGCCTGCTTCCGCTGTCTAGGGCGAAGTCCTTCTCGGCGATGACCACCACCCGGAGTGAGGCGGCCAGCTCCTCGTAATACGCCCGGTCCTCCTCATATTCCGACTGGGCAATAAACACGTGGGTCAGGCTGTAATTCCGCCGCAGCTTGAGCAGCCCCTCAAAATTGTGGGTCTGATACCCGTGGATGCCAAGCCCCTCCAGCAGATTCCGGATCAGGCCGTCATAATACCCCCGGACCTCGTCGCTGCTGTACCGCTCCGGCTTGAAGTAGCAGGCGACGCACACCTGATCCGCATGGTTGAGCACAATGCAGGGCTGGCTGTCCGCCACGCCCTGGGGGATGACGATATGGGCGTGCAGGCCCTGCTGCCCCTTGCTCTCAAAGTGGATAAAGCCGCCCATGGCGTTCAAAAGCCCCCGGGCGATGGGGAGCCCCAGGCCGAGCCCGCCTGCCAGGCGGCTGCTTCCGGAGTCCGCCTGGTAAAAGTCGTCATACATTTGCAGCATCTGGGAATCCGTCATCCCAATGCCCGTATCACGGATGTCTATAATCAAATTGATGCCGTAGCTCTCCTGCCGGTACCCAATGCGGACGTTGACGCCGCCCTCCTCGGTAAATTTGATGGAGTTTTCCACCAGAATCTTGAGCACATGGGAAATTTTCTCCGCGTCCCCAACCAGAACTGCCGGCATCTTCGGGTCAATATCGAACACAACCTCCAAATGCTGCCGGTTGCTTTGCAGGGCGGTCATTGTGATCACATCGTTCAGCACCGAGGTAATCATATACGCTTCTTTCGCGGGGGTCAGGGTGCCCTCCACAATCTCCGTATAGTCCAGCATTTTGCTGATCTGACTGGACAGGCGCTTCCCGGCCATTTTGATGGACTCCATATCCGCCCGGATATCCGGGGCGAGCTCCTTCCCCAGCGCCACCTCGCTGATTCCAATGACCATATTGATGGGCGTGCGGAGCTCATGGGACACGTTGGATAAAAAAACGGCGTTTTGCTTTCCCGAGGCCTCCAGCTCGGCAAATACCCGGTCGTACCATTTGCGCTGGATGCTGCGCTGCTTGATCCAGTATCCCGCCAGCGCCGCCCCGCCAAGGGTGACAACGGCCCCCAGCTCCAGGCGGAAGCTATCCCGGAGCCAGAACCGAAGGGGAATTGTATGGAGAATCAGAGCATGGTACAGCAGCGCCAGGGCGTAGAGCGCCACAAGCGCATACAGGACCCATCTTTTATTCAGCATGAACAGGGCCAGAATCAAGATGCAGGCCACGGCGGGTATGTCATAGAGGCTGGATTCATGCACGCCGAAGAAAAAGAACTCCAGCAGCATCAATCCGGCGCAAAAATTTTCATAAAATGTGTCCGAGCCAACCTTCGCAATATGTAAAAGCCATACGCTGAAGCAGCCTGCCGCCATCAGGGGGATTGTCCAAAGCTCCCAGGCCATGACCACGGTAATCAGGCTCAGCATTCCGCTGAATACCGTGGTGATCACGGCCAGCAGCAGATGCCTGCTTGTCTGCTCCCCCGTCCTCATTTTTTCTCAAACTCCTGCGCCACCCGTTTCAGGAGCTCCTGGGGCGGGTAGGGCTTTTTCAGGTAATCCACCGCGCCCAGCAGCAGTGCGCCCACCACATCCTCCACCTCTCCCGACGCCGTGAGGAAAATAACGGGGATGTCTGCGGCAAACTCTTTCATGTGCTCAAAGGTCTCGATTCCGTTCATCAACGGCATATCAATATCCAGAAGGACTAGGTCTATTTTCTGTTTTTTCAATATATTCAGTGCCCGAATCCCTGATTCCGCCAGCACCACCTCATAGTTATCCTCCAGAATAATCTGTGTCCGAGCCAGATTCATGTCATCATCATCCACCACTAAAATGCGCTTCTGCATGTGAACATTCCTCCCGTTCTGTTATCAGGTCCTTTTCGGCCTGTGGCTTCTATTGTAAAGGAAGATTCCGGGAAAATCAAGCTCGATGAGAAAACCTTGCGGCCCCATATTTTTGAAAAAGCGCTTGACAAATACGCCTACACGGTGTAGTCTGTATACGAGACTACACTGTGTAGATAGGAGGCTGTACTGATGGCAGAAATTCAATTAGGGGCTGTGGAGGCCCGCTTTGCGGATATCATCTGGGAGAGAGAGCCCGTGACCTCCGCCGAACTTACCAAACTGGCTGCGGCAAAACTCACCTGGAAGCGGACAACCACACACACGGTACTGCGCCGGCTCTGTGACAAGGGCCTGTTTCAAAACAACGGCGGCGTGGTGACCTCTCTCGTGTCCCGGCAGGAGTTCTACGCCCGTCACAGCAAGAAGTATGTGGATGAGACCTTTGCAGGTTCGCTCCCCGCTTTTCTGTCCGCATTTACCAGCGAGAAAAAGCTGACAGCCGAGGAACTTTCCGAGATTCGCGAACTGATTGACAAGGCAGGTGAGTGATGTGAGCGATCTGTTCCTGAAAACCCTGAACATGAGCATTGCCGCAAGCTGGCTGATTTTGGCGGTGGTGCTGCTCCGGTTCGTGCTGAAAAAAGCGCCGAAGTGGATTGCCGTCCTTTTGTGGGGCATTGTCGCCCTGCGGCTGGTGGTCCCCTTCTCCCTTGAGAGCGCGTTGAGCCTGATTCCCAGCGCCGAGACCTTCAGCGCCTATAACATCCAGTATGAAATGCCTGCCATCAGCAGCGGCATCCCCGCCGTCAACAACGCGGTCAATCCCATTCTGGGCGAGACCTTCGCGCCGAGTCCGGGGGCCAGCGTCAACCCGCTCTATGTCTGGACATTTATTGTGTCGGTAATCTGGTTCATTGGGATCGCCGCCATGCTGCTCTATGCAGTCATCAGTTCTATGCGGGTCCGCCGGGGCGTCGGGGAAAGAGCCCCCTATGAGGGAAACATTTTTCTGTGCGACCATGTAAAATCTCCGTTTATTCTGGGACTGGTTCGGCCCAAAATCTATCTGCCCTCCGGCATGGACGCGGCGGCCATGGAGCCGGTGATTGCCCACGAAAAGGCCCATCTGGCAAGGCGGGACCACTGGTGGAAGCCGCTGGGCTTTTTGATTCTGACGGTTCACTGGTTCAATCCCCTGTGCTGGATTGCCTATGTGCTCCTTTGCCGGGACATTGAGCTGGCCTGCGACGAGAAGGTGATCCGGCAGATGGATTTGGATGGGAAGAAGCAGTACTCCACCGCCCTGCTGGAGTGCAGCGCCGGGCGGCGGCTGGTCACAATCTGCCCGCTGGCCTTTGGAGAAGTCGGCGTAAAAGAACGGGTGAAAAACGTGCTACATTACAAAAAACCGGCCTTTTGGGTCATGGTCGCGGCTGCCGCCGCCTGCGCGGTGGTAACGGTGTGCTTCGCGACGAATCCGAAGCAGGACATTCCCCAAGAGCAGCGCACAGTTCAGGCGCGGATTACTGAGATTGAAGATGCTTCCTTCCTGGTCACGCCAGTGGAGGGGGCTTGGGAGTTGTCCTCCAGCGATTTGTTCCGTGTTTCCATCAAAAATATGCCCCCGTCCCCGGAGCCCCAGGTGGGAGACATTGTAGAGATAACCTACGATGGCTTTATTCTGGAGAGCGATCCGGCTCAGTTCAGCAATGTTCATAGTATAAGAGTGGTTTCGCAGGAGAACTCACTGGAACTAAGCGAGTTGCGGGCTAAATACCCGGAATACTTTGACCTTGGGACCTTCAAGGGGCTGGAGGTCTATGTCTGGCAGTTGGCCAAGAATCACTACCGTTTCGGGCTGATGGAGGGAACCAACCGGGAAAAAACGCTGGAAGAAAAAATGGCCTTGAACGGCGCTACGGCGGAGGAAATGGCGCTGATTCTGTCTACTTTCGATATTGAGGATGAAAATATTTTTGTGATTCCATGGGGGAATCCCATTTCCAGCTACATGGTCACAGAGGACATGGTGAAAGACCCGGCATACATCAACAGCATTCGCGCGATGCTGGGGCTGGACGGTGTTTCAACGGGTCCCATCGGAGGCACAGATGGGCCAACCGCTGCCGGGCCGGATGCGGCGGCTACGATCTCCGAAGAACAGGCGGCTATCCGTCAGGCGATTCTGGAACATAATCCCTCCGCAGACCCGGCCAGCCTTGTACGCTGCGCCAGTTTTGCAGAACTGGCAGTCCTATCCGGCACGCCGCTGGCAGGAAGCAACACCCATAAAATCACCTATTACGGGTGGGCGCTCTATGAGGGGTACAAGGTTACAGACAGCGGATTGAAAATTGCCGCTGGCAGCTATGTCCCTGTGGCAATTTCCTTTGACCTGGATGAGCGCGGCTATACTCTGACGGAATATTGGGAACCCAGAGACGGCAGCTACTATGTGCAGGATGTCCGCGAGAAATTCCCGGCACACATCGTTGAAGACGGCATGGACAGTCAGAAGTTCATCCTTCAGCAGACGCAGGAGTGCTACGAGCAGGCGATAGTGTCTGCCGGGCTGGATACCGATCAGGTGATTGGTTCTCTCATTGAGACAATTTGCAGCAGCCCCGCATTGTCCTCCAATCCGGGGGATTATATCGAGGCGCACTCCACCGAGTACCGGGAGCTGACATACTATGGCCGGTACACCCTGAAATACTGCTTCACCGAGTTTTTGAAGGGCGGGCAAACTGATTTGCGTGGGCATATTATGAGGGCCGCCATTGATGACATAGCGCCGGAAGCTCAACTCAATTTTGATGTGAAAACCGGACAGGAGTATTTCGATGCGTGGAAGGATGCCGCAATATCCGTCGGGGAGCAGCACGATATGGAATGGATTGAAACGCATCAACCGGCTATCTATCTGTTGCTCAGTATGCTTGGGGAAGTATAGCGCCTCAAAACGTAAGCGGCAGCCGCTGTCCCCCTTTTACGCCTTCTCAGGGTGCTTTTTCAGGTCTACCACCGGGTTGACCAGCGGGGCCATCTCAAAGCCGCCGGGGCCGGTAATCCGGCACTCGGCCATGTCGCCGTCCTGGATGTGGAAGGCCCTGGGAGTGCCGGTGGACAGAATGTCGCCGGCGTACCAGCCCTGGATGCTGCTGTGGAGGGAGACCAGCCGGGCGGGGCGGTGGGTCATGTTGGCCACCACATTTTTGGCGTACACCTCGCCGTTGTGGACCGACTGGACCTCCAGCTTCAGTACATCGGGCACCTCGTCAGGGGTGACCAGCTGGGGGCCAAAGGAGAAAAAGGTGGGGAAGTTCTTCACAATGCACAGATACCGGGGGTTGCCCTTGACATAGTCGTTCCCCTTGAGAATCGACTCCTCCGTCATGTCCAGGATGGTCGTGTAGCCCACAATGGCGTCCTGCCAGTCCTCCTCGGACACATCCCGGCAGTCCTTGCCCATGATGACCCCCAGCTCCGCCTCGGCGGTTGTCTTTTGGGCCTCTTCCAGCTTGGGCAGCTTAATCTCGTCGCCGGGACCAATCAGGGTATCGGCCATCTTGAAAAAGCTGCCGGGGAACCCGGTGGGAGCAGCGGCCCCGATATCCCCGGCATGGTCCACGTAGTTCAGCCCGATGCCGAAAATCCGCTTGGGATTGCGGTACAGCGGAGCATAGACCACCTGGCCGTTGGGCACTAAACCGGCCATGCTCTCCAGCTCGGTTTTGCCGCCAGCGTTGTACCACCGGGTCATGGCGGGAATCTCCCCGGCCTGAATGAGGGCCATCATGCCGGTCTTGTAAGAAGTGCCTTTGGCCTCGTTCAGGGCGGCGATGGGCAGAACGCCCTTGGAAGTGACGATGCCGGCAATTTCGGCGCGGTTGTGCTTAATCGTAGCCAGACGCATAATAAATTCCTCCATCTATCATGATTTATACTGTGTCAGAGAGAACTTGGCTATGGCCGCCGCTATGGGGATGTACAGCAGCATTACAAGGAGAATATCGGCAGCATCAACGCAAGAATAAGCTTACACAGGAGGTCAAAGATGGAGGGGCGCACTTTAGGCCTGCATATGCCATAGGTCTACCAAATGTCTACCGAAACCTCCCCGGATTACCTGCACCGCAGGTGGTCCGGGGAGGTCTTCTTTTTGGGTGGCCTACCACTCGTCTACCGCCGCAACTTTTTGACACATTATAGCTGCATTTTTTTGGATTTCCTCCGCTTTTTGTAGCCTTCAGAGCTGCGTAAGTATCGTGACACGGGCGTGGCCGGGCGAAAACGTTGAAAAACCTCTGATTTTTTGGTAAAAACGCAGAATTTTCGGAACGAACCGGATGACTTACGGGGTCTA
>ERZ779633.434-NODE-434-length-11195-cov-7.457451_pt1 | contig 11195 bp, 5 predicted proteins | sample MGYA00514195_ERZ779633 | MGnify/ENA primary metagenome ERZ779633 (study PRJEB29562, sample SAMEA4376707) | mouse gut metagenome | isolation source: Cecum | study: EMG produced TPA metagenomics assembly of the A DSS colitis mouse model was used to assess the...
GACGAAGCCAACATTGAGGCCCTGCAAGAGCAGCTGGCGAAAGCGCGAACCTTTCGTTGCTACCACATTGACCGCTATGAGGAATACCATGATCTGAGTGATGAGGATTACCGGGCGGAGCTGGAGTCAAAAAGGGGTGAGATCACAGACTATATCCTGGAAAAATGCAGGACAAAGCGCAGTAATCTTTACATTACAGACCCCGTTGCGATCCATGTCGCGGAACATTTTAAGATCCGCCGTCTGTGTGACAAAGATGGGCGCAATCAGATCGGAAATCAGTTTGTAGCTGAATTGATGGACGAACTGCTCCAAAAGGGCTGGCTGGTCTCCGCCAAAACGTCTTACGGAGATGGCATCCGCACTGCCACCGATAAGGAACGGGAAGTCCGTCGGCCCGCAGTGCAGGTCGAGGGGCAGATCACCATAGGAAACCAGGAAAACGACGCTCCGAAAAGGAAAAAAGGAAGAAAACCGTCCGCCCCTAGCCTATAGAAGATGACACTGCGGGCCAGGGGCGGCTTTTTTGCCCCCGGCTGTTCGTATTGGTGGTTATGCTTGGTCTGTCTCTCAATCGCTGGTGGTAATGGTAATAGCTTTGTTTATGCCTTTCAGCTATACTTGAGTTGCAATCAGCAGAAAGGAGAACAACGCCATGCCAGCCACAAAAAATCTTTGCGCTCAGATCAGTTTGGAATTGCATCAAAAAATCTCGGAGGCCAAAGAGGAATCGGGCCTGACCACTGCGCAGTACATCACCCAATTACTGACCGAATACTACGAAATGAAAGAAAACGGAGGTAACACAACTATGACGGATGGTAAGAATCGCACACTGGCCTTCCAAATCGACGAGGAACTTTTCCAGCGGATCAAGGTCCACCTGGACCGTGAGAGCGCCCGCCTGGGCCGGAAGGTCACCCAGCGGGAGTTCGTGCTGAACGCAATCATCGGAGTGCTGAACATGTCCGAGCCCATGGACGTGGATGAGGGCAGCGTCGCCCCCAGTGAGGCCCCGACTGGCCAGGACGCCCCCCAGCCTCCGGAGGAGAAGTAAGCCCCGCCACAGGCCAGCGTGTGGGCCGTGTGGCAGCAGAACCAAAAACACAGGCAGAGAGCCCCCCGGAGCACCCCAAGACAGGGATGCTCCGGGGGGCTTTTTGCGTTCTCGAAGGAGGTGAGCATTACGAGAACATCAACCCGTTTTACCCCGGAGGAGATGGACGTTGCCAAGGGGACCGATCTCCCGGATCTGTTGTCCCACTTGGGTTACCGGGTACGGCGGTTGGGCAGCTACTACACCACCAGGGAGATGGACAGCATCCGCATTAAGGACCGGCGCCGTTGGCGGCGCTACTCTACCGGCCAGGGCGGAGACGCCATCACCTTCCTCCAGGTGTTCTGCGACAAGAGCTTCCCGGAGGCGGTGGAGTACCTGCTGGACTTCAATGGCTATCGGGCCAGGGACGCTCCCAGCCGTCCGCTGCCCAGGCTGGAGCCCCGGGAAACGGAAAAAGCCCCCTTTGCCCTGCCCCCAGCTCACACCGACCAGCACCGGGTGTTTGCCTACCTCCAGAAGCGGGGTATTGCCCCCCAGGTGATCCGGGACTTCATCCGGGCCGGGCTGCTGTATGAGGACGCCGGGTACCATAACTGCGTATTTGTTGGCCGAGATGGAGGTGGCAAGCCCAGATTTGCCAACAAACGCGGCACCGCGTCGTCACAAGCTCCATATCCTTCGCTTTCGGGTAAAACCCGAAAGCTCACTCATTCCGCTGCTCCTCCTTTTCCCACCGGACCCGCTTCGCTGGGCTCCGGCGGGAACCCTTTTTTCAACGCCCCCGGCTTCAAGGGGGACGTCGCTGGCAGCGACAAAAGCGTGGCCTTTCCCCTGCCCTGCGACCCGGCCCTGGATTGGGTGGCGGTGTTCGAGGCCCCCATCGACCTGATGAGCTTCTGCACCCTCCACCCCAAGGTGACCAGCAACGCCCTGGCCCTGTGCGGCCTATACCAGGGACCGCTGGATACTTATTTACGGGAGAATCCCCATCTGAAACGTATCGTTCTGTGCCTGGACGCGGACGTGCCAGGCCAGGAGGCGGTCGAGAGGATGACAGCAGAGTACGAACAGCGGAGCTATCAGGTGTCTGTCCGCACCCCGGAGCTGGGCAAGGACTGGAACGAGTATTTGCAGCATTTAGTCTTTGGAAAAGAGATAGAACCGCCCAAAACAACGAAATCCAATCCAGAAAAGGAGGTTTTTCAACCCATGGCAGACTTAGGAAAACTGATCAATGACAAGACCGCAGCCGACACCCAGTGGCGGGAACAGCGGCAGGCGGAGCGCGAGGCCGCCGCCAGTCTCCGGGACGAGAGCGTGGTGGAGATCACCACCACCCCGGAGGCATACGCCCGCTATCTGGACATGCAGGGGGACAACCCCGGCTACAGCGCCGGCAATATTGCCCTGATGCTGAAGCAGGGCCCCGAGGGAGGCACCATCTTCTTTACCCGTGAGCGGTGGAAAGCCCAGGGCCGCTTCGTGCTGGACGACCAGCAGGCGCATGGGGCCAAGATCTTCGTCCGCACCCCCTCTGGCCGGGGCTACACCCTGGCGGACGCCTTTGACGTTACACAGACCCAGGGCCGGGCACTCCAGATACCTCACCTGGAGGACAACACCCCTGGGATGGAGGCGGCACTGTCCGCGCTGATGAAGTTCTCCCCCGTTCAGATGGCGGTAAACCATGACCTGACCACCCCCGCCTACTACGACCAGCACCACATGATGGTGGCCGTCAACCCCAGCTTCTCCGATAGCGAGGCGTTCGGGGCCATCGCCGCCGAGATCGCCCAGGCCCGCTACCACGACCGGGGCTTCAACCGGGAGTACAGCCGGGAGGAGTGCGAGTTGAACGCCCAGAGCGTGGCCTACATCCTGTGCCGCCGCTTTGGCGTCAGTCAGGATCAGCCCGACCTGTCCAGGCTGGCCGAGCGGTTCCAGGGATGGCCCGCCCAGGACCGGCAGAATGTGCTCAACGGCATCCAGGACCTGAGCAAGCGGATCGGCAGGGCCATCGAGCAGAGCATCGCCCCGCCCCAGCGGGCCGCCCCCACTGTTCGCCGTGACGCCAGATAAGGGCTAACTCCACGTATATGGAAGATTTAAAAAGGAGTCAATCAATATGAAAAAGTCAATTTCCCTGTTATTTACCGCGCTGATCCTCTGTACTCTGTCCGTCCCCGTCCTGGCCGCTGAGGAGGCCGTGCCCGGCAAGGACAGCCGCTGCTACCCCATTTCGGTGGAGGAGTATACCTACGGTCCTTTGGACGAACTCCGTATCGACAAGGTGTACCAGCTGTCCCTGGATGACAACCCCGGCGGTATCCCCACCGAGGACTTCGTCCGCAGTGGACGGCTCTATTATCTGCTGGACATGACCAAGAAGGACGAGGTGGGGGTGGACACCAAGCCCCACGTCCACACCATCACCCAGGCCAGCGATACCAACAACATGGAGGCCGTCCTCCAGCTACTGGACGCTGAGATGGAAGTGACCACCGAGGACGGCTACACCGGCACCCTCCACCTGGACCACACCTCTGTTCAGGTGACCACGGACGGCTATGCCACCAAGACGGGTACCGTCTCCGCCTCCCGCACCTACCCCAATCTGTCCGAAGCAGATACCTCCCTCATTCCCAAGACCATTGAGGATAAGGGCCGCACCCTCACCCTGGCGGATGTGCAGTGGAGCGATTCCACCCAGACCGACGGCGAGGGCAACCCCATGATCCGCTACACCGCCACCGCCAAGTACACCGGCACCACCTCCAGCAAGTACGCCACCGGCTATACGGTCAGCGCCAACTACACCGGCGAGGTGGCCAAGACAGGCTGCGACGTGGTCACCTACACCGCTACCTTCGGCAGTGTGGAGGCCCCGGCTGGCTCCAAGACCCCGGACGGCAGCGGAGCAAGCAACCCCGATACTCCGAAAGCGCCTTTGAACGTCGCCGGCCTGAAAAAGCCACTGATGATCGTCGGACTGGTGGCCGTGGTGGCCGTTGGTGGAGTGTTTGTGTTCAAAAAGATTCGAGAGAGGAGATGATCATTTGAAACTGCGCAAAATTATGCTGACCATGGCGTTGTTCGCCATGTGCGTGGGCCAGGCCAGCGCCTTGGAGTTCAGCTATGATGCCCTGGAGGATTACCTCTTTGGCAGGCTCACCAGTCAGGACGCCCCCTACGTTGAGGATGATCCCAACATAGACCGCAGCAAGAATGTGGCCCTGGTGCCGCCCGGCTTCGGCACGCCTACCAGCTACCTGCCCGGCAGCGGCGAGGCCCTTACCCCCAACCTCGTCCCCGGTGCGCTGAACGGCGGTCTGGTCAACCAGATCGGCAGCGTCAACTACCCCGCCATTGACAACAGCCCCCAGACCTCTGGCGGCAGTATTACCATGACACAGATTCCCGGCAGCCTCAGCGGTATTGTCCAGGACGGCAGTGTTGTTGGATTTACAGATGTAACCGATGACCTCTACTACAGCGGCGGCCACCTGGGGACGCTGAAGATTCCCGCCATTGGCCTGTCCGTCAAGGTCTACCAGGGTACGGACAGCAAGACGCTGGCCAAGGGTGCAGGCCACTTCACTGAGACCAGCATCTGGGCCGGAAATGTCTGCGTTGCGGGCCATAACCGGGGTGTGAACGCCCATTTCGGGAAAATTCATACCCTGGAACCTGGGGACACCGTCACCCTCACCACCAGGCTGGGCACCCGAACCTACGCCGTCAGCAGCGTGGAGAAGGTGTCCGAGACGGACACCAGCGGCACCGCCGCCACCAGCGGCAACCGGATCACGCTGTACACCTGCGTCCGGGATGAACGGGACTTCCGGTGGAAGGTCACAGCGGTGGAGCAGTAAAGCTGTTCGGCGATAGTGTTCGACTTCGGCCCCCTTCTGTGGTATGGTTGCCTTGCGAAGCCCCAAAAAATATCAACAAGGAGGTCGGAATCCATGAAAAAGAGAACAATCATCGCGCTGACCGCCAGTATCCTGCTCACTGTCAACACCCCCGCAGCCTTGGCCGCCCAGGCCCCCGTGGAGGTCGGCACGCCAGCCCTCACCGAGACCACCCTGGCCAACGGCAAGGCCGTCACCGAGGAAAATGTGCTGGAGCTCCTGCGGGAGATCGAGCAGGACTGGCCCACAGGGACTGTGTGGGGCACCCGGAAAACCCCCGGCACCCACAAGAATGAGGCGCCCTGCGCCCAGGCCCGGCAGGTAATGAACTCCTACCGGGTGAGCGAAACCTACGGCTGCAGCGGTTACGCCAGCATGGTCAGCTCCCTCATCTTCGGCGACGAGGCCAACCCCGCCCGGAGGCTGGAGGATCTGGAGCAGATCAGGCCAGGGGATGTTATCTTCATGGTAAGCAATAAAACCGGAAAAGTATGGCATGTGACTGTGGCTCTGGAGTCCCCCAACGAGAAGAATGCCTTCCACATCACGGACGGCAACGCCGGCGAGACGGTTCAGTGGCCCGACCGAGAGAACCCCTACGGGCGGGACAATCTGGACTGCTACCGGGGCGAGGGCAAGAACTACCATCTGGAGGTCTGGACTCGGTATCCTGAGAGCGTGCCCTACACCGGGGACAGCATTATGGGCTGGCCCACCGGCACAGGAAATTGACCAGAAGGAGGTCAAAATGTCGCAGAATCCGATTCCCCGCATGAACAGCCCCAACATCTGAATACCACCATGTCAAGGACTGCACGATTCCGTGTAGTCCTTTTTTCGTCCCAAAATTGAATGAGGAGGAACAATTTCGTGATAAAAAATATGAAATCTCACTGTAAACGAGCCGTTTCCGGACTGCTGGTCATGGTCATGATGGTCGGTATGCTCCCGGTCTCCGCCTTTGCCGCCTACACAGGAGACAGCTCCAACCCTTACGCCCCTACCGACAGCTTCGAGTTAAATGTGGCTGGCGCCACCACCTGGAACAGCGGCGATGAGGCTCTCACCGTTTACAAGACCGAGAGCGGCAGCACCCAGGCCGCCGCCATCCCTGCTGGCACTCCCTTCGCTCTTCTGGAGGATAAAGGCGATAACCGGCTGAAAATCGGCTACCAGAAGGTTGGCTGGACGGGCGCTGCTTTGGACGATACCGGCTGGGTGGAGAAGGATAATGTCCTGGTTAATCTGCCCGATGTCATCCCCAGCATCGCCTATGCATCGGACAGCAGTAAGCTGTTCAGCTCCCGCCTGACCCGGTTTGAGTATGTTATCCCCGGCTCCTATGCCCTGGCGGAACAGCTGGCTACGCTCCAGAAAGAGGCCATGAGCAGCGGCGAGACACTGGTGGTCCGCAGGACCGGCCAGACCGTGAGCGTCAACCAGGCCAAGGGCGATCCTGCCCAACTCCACAACTACAGTTTGGATGGGGTGGCCTATCAGAAGTACGACGCCTGGACCGAGTATGAAGCGACAGATGACAGCCTGAGCGACCTCAGCTACGATCTTCCCTTCTCCGTTGATCGGGCCTACAGCGCCGACCCCAGCGTGACTCTGACCGTGTTCTGTCCCCAGACGGTCAAGCGTGCCCCTTCCAAAGTGAGTGCCAGCAGCCCCACCGGGGGCGTGGGCGCCTACAACCCCGGCAGTCCTGGCGGCAAGAAGCCCACCACCTCCAACGTGGCCTGGGGCACCGACCCGGAGCGCACCTTCCTCCGCTTCACCTTGATTGAGTTCCCCCAGGGTGTCGTCACCGACCTCAATAACGGCGATTATGGCACCTGGCATGTGGTCGGAACTCCGCTCAACGTGGTCTGGAGCAAGGGTGGGGATGGAACCTGGTCGGCAGACAAATGCCGCAGCTTCATTACCTGGTACAACTCCCAGGCCCTGCGCTACAACAGTATGGGAGCCAATGCCGCCCAGCTTATGGCGGGATCGTCTGTAGATTATGGCGTCTACTCCTACGACGCCACCAGCGGTCACAATAAACGCTGGGTAACTACCGCAGATGAGTTCCAGGCGGCAACCGGCATTACTGACCAGCAGAAGGAGCAGATGTTTCACTGCAACTCCAAATCTTGGTCCACTGGCTGGACAGACGGCGACTATACCTCCATGTGGGGCACCGACGCCGAGTCCGTGACCCCCGGCAACCTCTATAAGGTATATAAGGCCAATGACGCATTTCTTTACTTGCTGAACCGCCTGAGCGAGAGAGATGACGGTGCAGGCGGCGACATTCCTGGCTGGAGCAAGGATGAGGCCATGGAGCGGTGGTCTGAGTATGTTCACGATGCGGACGGCAATCTGCGCACCAAGTACCGGATCATTGTGGAGACAGGTGGTATTTTCCGGGACCCGGACGGCGGTGGCCGGGCCATGACCCTCCGGGACATGATGGCCTACAGCCTCTATAATAATGAGGGCAGCGGCAGTTATACTTTGATCCACGACCAGATGTCTACAATAATCAACATGGCTCAGTGGATGCGTCAGGCAAAGGACCACCAATTTTTGGAGTATCCGCTTAATGAGGACGGCACTCCCACCGGCGAGGAACTGCACTCCACCAACGGCTTCACCGAGGCGGACAGCTTCGTGGATACCATCCAGTACGCCCGGCCTATTCGGGATACCATCTTTAATGAGCGCCGCTCCTTCGGTCTGCACATCTTCTCCCCCTTCAACTTCGAGATTGGTGACCCGGCCAAGCCCTGGCTGGAGGTGACCAAAAAGGCCGGCACTGGTGTGTCCGCCAGCGATGAGTGGGCCTTTACCGTGAAGTACACCGCTGGCGCTCCCATCGGCTTCACCGCGAAGAAAAACGATGTGGACTGCACCAATCAGGTGACCAAGACGGGCAGCGGCCTCAAGTTTACGCTGAAAGCCGGCGAGACCATCCGCATCGACTTTGACGCTGATTCCTCCTTCCGCTGCGAGGTCACCGAGGACGACTCCTCCAAGCTGACTGGCATCACCGGCACAGGCGGAACCGCTGACATGACGGCGAAGAAGTTCACCATCACCAGCGGGGTTGCCAAGGTGACTTTCACCAACGGCACCGAGCCTCCTCCGCCCCCGGATGAGCCTGACGAGCCCACCCCTACCCTCGGCAAGGCCATCCTGTTCAAGCGGGACGCCAATACCAACAAGGGTGTAGGCCCCGCTACATTCAAGTTCTCCTCCGTCACCAATGGCGTCTATGAGTTCGACACCAACGCCTCCGGCGAGCTGGAGACCATCCAGTGGTGGGACCCCACCGAGGCGGCAGGCAAGTACATCAAGCCCGGTGAGTATGCCGTTTCTGAGCTGATTCCGCCCCCCAATTACGAGCCGACTACAGAGGTCCAGCAGATCAAGCTGGAGCTGGATTCCAAGGGCAACCCCATCCCCGCCGGGCCTCTGGTCTTTAGGAATCAGGCAAGGGTCGGACTCCGCATCCTGAAATATGACCGGCAGAGCCACCAGCCCATGAACGGGGTGACCTTTGAAATTTTCAAGGACGGCGTCTCCATTGGCCGGTATGAGACCAAAGGCCAGGGCGAGATCCTGCTGACCAACATCGAGCCGGGCACCTATCTGGCCATTGAACGGGATACCGGCGACGCCGGCCACATCCTGGACACCAGCTATCAGGAAGTAGAGTTGGTAGCCGGGGGCGGAATCAAGGACCTAATCTTCTTCAATGACAGCAAGCCAGGGATGCGGCTGGTGAAGGTGGACAGCGCCAACCCGTCCAAGACCATCCCCAATGCGAAATTCCGTATCCGGGCTGTGGATGGAAGCTACGGCCCCCAGGAATTTGTGACCAACGGCAGCGGAGAAATTGATTTGTCTATGCTCCCCGAAGGGTCCTACGAGGTCGTTGAAATTGAATGCGCCGGGTATGTCGTGGACGACGCCCAGCGCATTATTCATCTTCGGGCCAACGATACGGCGCAGTTCGTCTTTACCAATACTAAGAAGCCCGGATTCCGCCTGATTAAGACCAGCGCAGACGGCACGCCCCTGGATGGCGTCACCTTCCGCATTGCCAGAATTGAGGACGGCAGCCGGTATCTGGACCGCACCACGCAGAACGGCGGTGAAATTTCTGTGGATGGCTTGGAACCGGGCGTGTGGTCTGTAACCGAGGTCTCTACCTTGCCCGACCACATCCTGGATAAAACGGAGTACCACGTGGAGCTGTCTCCCGGCAAGGTGGCCGAGCTTCGTCTGAGCAATGACAAGAAGCCCCTGCTCACCTTGTCCAAGATCGACGCAGACAGCCAGAAGCCCATCCCTAACACCGTCCTGACGGTCAAGGCCTTGGACGGGACCTACCAGGACGATTGGAAAACCGGACCGGACGGGACCGTCTCCCTGCGGGTGAATCCCGGAGTGTACCAGGTAACGGAGAAATCCGTACCCTCCCCCTACTACCTCCCGGACAAGGACGCCGACCGCACCCAGACCATCACCCTGGGCGCAAATGATGAGAAAACCCTCGTTTTCCGCAACCGCAAGGCCCCGGAATTGACCATCTTTAAGGAGAACAGTATCACTTCCGAGCCAATCGAGCACGCTAAGTTCCATATCACCTACACCAGCAACGGCGAGGCGGCAGAGGCCCCTGCTACCATCGACTACGGCGAGGCATTCACCAACGCCGCAGGCGAGATCAAAGTTCATGAGCTGGGCAAGCGGCTGTATCCCGGCGAGTTTACCATCACGGAGGTGGCACCGGCAGACGGATTCCAGCTCAAGGAACCTCTCACCCAAACGGTCATTATTCACGGCAATGAGAGCAAAACCGTCCGTTTTCAGAATACCCCTCTGAGCGCCCTCGTGGTCTGGAAGTATGATTCTGTCACTTCCGCACCCGTTGAGGGGGCCATTTTCCAGGTCAAGTATATGTCCGGTACTTCCGGTACAGGCGGCACCGTGATCGGCACATACCGCACTGGCCCCAGCGGGTCCTTCACCGTCAACCGGCTCAAAGCAGGGGCCTACCTCGTCGAGGAATTGGCCAGCGATGGGGACCACGTCATGGACACCGCACCCCAGACGGCCTTCATCTCCGGCAACGAGCAGGACGTGGTGCAGCTCTATTTTGGCAACAGTCCCAAGGGGTCCCTCCTGATCAAGAAAATTGACGCCAGCACCCACGAGCCTTTGAGTGACTGCGAATTTTTTATCACCGACAGCCACGGAACCATGCTGGGCGACGCCAACGGCAAGTTTGTAACGGACAGCGCCGGAACCATCCTGATCTCCAATATCGACCCCGGAACGACCGTTGTGGCCCGTGAAACCAGGGCGAAACCCAATTATATTCTGGACGATGTACCCCAGACGGCCACCATCAAGGCAGGCCAGACGGTGAGCCTGGAGTTCCGCAACCAGCCCCAGGGGTCCGTTACGCTCTATAAGTACAGCAGCGTGGATCGCCGGACTCCCCTGGAGGGCGTAGGCTTCAAGATTACCTATGCGGACGGCAAGGTCGTGGATAACATCGGCGGGAAACTGTCCAGCAATGGAATCTACTACACGGATTCCGAGGGACAGATCAATATCGGACCCGTGACAGGCACACTGGTATTTACTGAGGTATCCAGTATTCCTGGGTTCCTGATTGATGAAAACCGCAAGAGCCAGACCATTGTGGTAAATCCCGGAGACCACCAGAGCGTGTATTTTTACAACATCCCGGAGAACACTCTGATCCTGGAAAAATACCTGGAAACCGAGAGCGGCAACGAGCCGCTGAAGGGGGTTACTTTCCTGGTCACCGACTCCTCTGGGGCCGTGATCGGCAACAGCAACGGCGAGTTCATCTCCGGCGAGGATGGCCGGGTGGTCATCGCCGGGGTAAAGCCTGGGACTACCATCAATGTGCGGGAGATCAAGGTCCCCGAGGGCGTGGTGCTGGACAGCGAAACCAAGAGCATCAAAATCAGCGATGATGGCGCCAATATCCTCCGTTTTTACAACAAAAAGACCGGGTATTTGGTCGTCAGGAAACTGGATTCCATCACAAAACAGCCTTTGGCGAATGTGGAATTTGAATTGACCTACGCCGACGGCAGCTATGTGGATGATGACTTCGGCCACCTGTCAAGCAAGGGCCGGTTCACGACCAATGACGCCGGTGAGATTCGCATCCCCGTGGTGGGCACTGTCGT
>ERZ779633.435-NODE-435-length-11194-cov-9.656253_pt1 | contig 11194 bp, 12 predicted proteins | sample MGYA00514195_ERZ779633 | MGnify/ENA primary metagenome ERZ779633 (study PRJEB29562, sample SAMEA4376707) | mouse gut metagenome | isolation source: Cecum | study: EMG produced TPA metagenomics assembly of the A DSS colitis mouse model was used to assess the...
CACACCAGGATTTCCCCCTCGAAATATCCCGGCCACAGATTTGCCGGGGGGGGGGGCAGCTGGGAGAACCAGAGGTGGGCGCTTTTCAGTCCCTCGTCCTCCTCGCCGGCGATGAGGGCGTCAAAGCCGATGGGCAGGGTGTGGTAGCCGGGGATGACCTCCGGGCGAAAGACGCTGCCGCTGGGGGGAGGATCGTCCTCCGGGGGCAGGGTGGCTTCCAGGTCGGGGGGCGCCTTGTCGGGTTCGGGCTCGGCGGAGATGTCCGGGCTGTCCGGCTTGATGCCGAAGAGCACCCGGTAGAGCTCCAGCTCAGTCTGGGTGAAGACCCCGAAGTTCTGCACCTCCAGCTCCGGGGTGGCGGTGCGGTAGTAGATGTACCGCAGGGAGATTACCCCGCTGCCGCACAGCAGCACCAGCCCCATGGAGGCCAGCTGGACGGCGGCGGCCATGGCCGCCCAGCGCAGACGCCGGCCCTTGCCGGCGTCAGGCCCGTCAGGGACCAGCCGGGCCCGGAACACCCAGGCCAGCACCGTGGGGGTGGCCATCATCAGAATGGGGAACCAGCTGGCCAGTACGTTGCCCACTGCCGTCTCTCCGAAGGACTTGGCCACCATGGCCATCTTGGTCAGGGAAAAGAGGGAGAGAAAGGCTTTGAACATATGGAAATAGACCAGCTGGGCGCCAATCCACAGGGAGGCCAGTCCGGTGCACAGCACCAGCAGGACACGGCCCCGCCTGGGGGACACCCCTCCGCACAGCAGACCCAGCAGCAGGGCCACCGGAACCGTAAACAGAAGGGTGAAGAAAGCCCCCTCTACCGTTAAGCTGCGGAAGCAGTAGAGCTTTAAAAACAGCTCCTCGTAGTAGATTACCGCCAGAAAAAAGAGGGAGGGGGCGGTCAGCCGCCCCCACTTCTCCCACAGGGCGGGGGGAGCGTTTCTTTCATTTTTCAAGAGGATCACCTCCTTTGCTGGCTATTTTACTGGATTGCCCACCGCTTGTCAACGGCGCGTACTTTCAGGGGAGTGTTCTCACGCGCATTTTATTCGGAGATCAGCCGTAGGGGCCGCCCCCCTGGGCGGCCCGAAAGCAAGTGAGTCGTTGTATTTTTGTGGGCCGCCCCCCTGGGCGGCCCGAAAGCAAGTGAGTCGTTGTATTTTTGTGGGCCGCCGAGGGCGGCGGCCCCTACATAAAACTCTGTGAAAAGGACAATTCCTGCTTTCACGGTACTGTGCACCAGTGCAAAAAATCCCCCTGCATTCACTCATATTTTGTGTATATCCACCAAGGAATTTACTTGAAAAAAGTGGAGAAATCTGCTATGATAACTCTACTTCATAATTTATTCACAAAGTCCCGCCGGGGGCGGGGAGGAAAGTGAGGAAGACCGTGTCCCAGCTCAGCGAAAGGGTCCTGGAAGGACTGAAAAAGGCCTACGCCGCCTATTTTGACATTGAGGAGATTCACGACGGCACAGCCTTGAAGGCCCTGTGCGCCTACCACATGCGGGACAGCCAGTATGTGCTGGTGAAAAAGGCGGAGCTGTGGGCGGCGGAGAACCATGAGTACCTCTATCTCTGGGATGCGGGCCATCTGGACGCCGGCCTGGTGGAGGAGATTTTCTGCCGGACCCTGGCCGACGGCGAGCCCCGGGTACGTCCCCACTCCCAGCACATGTATACCTACCTCACCGCCGTGGCGCTGTATGACAGCGCCCAACCGGACGCCCTGGCTCAGCTGAAAAAGCTGAAACGGCGCCGGGAATTTAAGCTATCGCTCCATGGATGGATGGAGTTCAGAATAGCCGCCGTGGACCTGTCCAATGGCGAAATTACCGTCAACCGGGCCGGGAAAGCCCTGGCAAAGGACCTGAAACGGCTGACGGACCGCATCATCTCTGCAAATCAAATAGGAGAGGAGAAAACCCAATGAATGCAATGTTAGTTGTCATTGTCGGCATTGCCATCCTGGTCGTAGGCTATATCTTCTACGGCGGCTGGCTTGCCAAGCAGTGGGGCGTGGACGACACCAAGGTCACCCCAGCTCATGAGCTGGAGGACGGCATGGACTACGTCCCTGCCAAAGCCCCTGTCCTGATGGGACACCACTTTTCCTCCATCGCCGGCGCCGGCCCCATCAACGGCCCCATCCAGGCGGCCGTCTTCGGCTGGGTGCCTGTGGTGCTGTGGGTCCTCATCGGCGGCATCTTCTTCGGCGCCGTCCATGACTACGGCGCCCTGTTCGCCTCCATCCGCCACAAGGGCCAGTCCCTGGGCGAGGTGGTGGCCCTCAACATCGGCGAGCGGGCCAAGAAGCTCTTCCTGGTCTTCTCTTACCTGACCCTGGTGCTGGTGGTGGCCGCTTTTGCCTCCATCGTGGCCAGCACCTTCAACGGCTTCCCCCTGGATAAGGAGGGCAACGTAATCGAGGCCTCCGCCAACACCAACGCCGCCGTGGCTATGATCTCCATTCTGTTCATCATCATGGCCATCATCTTCGGCCTGGCCGTCTACCGCCGGGGCGCCCCCCTGTCGGTGGCCACCGTCGTGGGCGTCATCGGCATCATCATCTGCCTGGTCATCGGCCTGAACTTCCACCCCATCTACCTGTCCAACACCGCATGGATGTGGATCATCGGCGTGTACATCCTCATCGCCTCGGTGGCCCCGGTGTGGATTCTGCTCCAGCCCCGTGACTACCTCAGCTCCTTCCTGCTCTACGGCATGATGATCATCGCCGCCGTGGGCGTGATTGGCGCTGGCCTCACCGGTGCGGACGCCGCCCACATGGATATGCCCGCCTTTACCGGCTTTACCGACACCATGACCGGCCTGGGCACCCTGTTCCCCGCCCTGTTCGTCACCATCGCCTGCGGCGCCATCTCCGGCTTCCACTCCCTGGTGGGCTCCGGCACCACCGCCAAGCAGCTGGACCACGAGCGGGACGCCAAGCCCATCGCCTACGGCGGTATGCTTATTGAGTGCGCCCTGGCCCTGATCTCCCTGGCCGCCGTCTCCTTCATCTGGCAGGAGTACGCCGCCGGCGACATCCGCACCCCCACCCAGGTCTTCGCCACCGGCATCTCCCGGATGGTGGCCTCTATCCCCGGCCTGGCCTCTACCCAGCAGACCGTCAGCGCCCTGCTGGTTCTGACCGTCTCTGCCTTCTGCCTCACCTCCCTGGATACCGCCACCCGTCTGGCCCGGTACATGTTCCAGGAGTTCTGGCTCAAGCCCGGCGAGACCTATAAGGACGTTACCGGCTTCAAGGCCACCCTGTGCAACCCCCTGGTGGCCACCGCCATTACCGTGGTGCTGGGCGTGGGCCTGGGCATGACGGGCTACAGCAAGATCTGGCCCCTGTTCGGCGCCGCCAATCAGCTGCTGGCCGGCCTGGCCCTGCTCACCGTCTGCGCCTGGCTGGGCAACATCGGCCGGAACAACAAGATGTTCTATGTTCCCATGATCTTCATGATGATTGTCACCATCTGCTCCCTGCTCCAGACCGTCACCAACCGTTTCGGCAAGATCATGGCCGGCGCCGAGGGCGTGGACTGGGGCACCTACGCTCAGGCCATCCTGGGCACCCTGCTCATCATCCTGGCCCTGGTGCTGGCCTGGGAGGGCATCCAGACTATCTTCTTCAAGAAGAAGAAAGCCTAAATATCCCTGTTCCATCCAAACAGAGCAAAAAGCGGGTCCGGAATACCGGGCCCGCTTTCTGATTGCGCAGGAGGGAGGGATGTGGTATACTGTAGGGGCCGCCGCCCTCGGCGGCCCGCCTTTCGTCCGGAACGGGATGTATTTCGTTTGGGGCGGGGCGGCGAGGGCGCCGCCCCCTACAAAATGGACCGAAGGTGATCCCATGAAAACCAGCAAGTTTCTGTCCGTCATTTTGTCCGTCCTCATCGCCCTGGTGGTGCTGACGGGCTCCATCGCCGTCCCCCTGCTGTGCCGGTCCTTCTACTACGCCCACATCGGGCCCATGGGCCTGGAGGACTGGGGTTTGCCCCGGGAGGAAATCCGGCGGGCCTACGACGAGATGATGGACTTCTGCCTGGGAAAGCGGACGGACTTTGCCGCCGGGGCGCTGGCCTTCTCCCAGTCCGGGGCGGACCACTTCGCTGATGTGCGGGGGCTGTTTTTGCTGGACCTGCGGGTGCTGAAGCTTTCCGCCGCGGCCCTGGGGCTTCTGCTGGGCTGGTGTGTGGTTGGGAAGGTGCGCCCCCACCGTTTTCGGAGCCGGGGCCCCGGCTTCTGGGCGGCGGCAGGGCTGGGAGCCTCCTTCCTGCTTGTGGGCGGTCTGGCCGCCCTGGACTTCGACCGGGCCTTCGTCATCTTCCACAGCATCTTTTTTCCCGGCAAGGACAACTGGATTTTTGACTGGCAGACCGACCCCATCATCCTGTTCCTGCCCCAGGACTTCTTCCGCAACTGCGCTCTGCTGATTCTGGCCCTGCTGCTGCTCTGGTGCGGGGTCCTCATCGGGTCCGACCTGCTGGCGGGAAAGCGGGGGAGAAGGGGCTGAAATTTGTAGAAACCGCCAAAAAGGAAAAAACCGCCCGTTTTCCCTTGCGGAGCCGGGCGGTTTCTGCTATAATGCCTCGGATAGAAAAAGGAGGAGCTGCCATGTTTGTGCTGATGTTTGGGAACCCGGCGCAGAGCACCCTCTCTATTTCTATTTGTTGACGGCAATCACGTTTGTGGTTGCTTTTTTTATGGCCGCGGGGCCATCGGAGAGAGAAAGGAGAACAAAATGAACGACAATCAACCCATCCGCGACGCCCGGCAGCTGGGCCTGCCCAAAATGCTGATTCTGGGCCTTCAGCACATGTTCGCCATGTTCGGGGCCACCGTTCTGGTGCCCATCCTGGTCCAGGGCTACGGCCTGCCCCTGAGCATTCAGACCACGCTGCTCTTTGCCGGCCTGGGCACCCTGTTTTTCCACTGGTGCACCAAGTTTAAGGTTCCCGCCTTCCTGGGCTCCTCCTTCGCTTACCTGGGCGGCTTTGCCGCCGTGGCCGAGCTGAACTCCGGAATTTACGCCGGTATGTCCGGCCAGGAGAAGCTGCCCTACGCCTTGGGCGGCATTGTGGTGGCCGGCCTGCTCTACCTGGCGCTGGCCGGGCTCATCAAGGCGGTGGGGGTCCACAAGGTGATGCGCTTCCTGCCCCCGGTGGTCACCGGGCCCATCATCATCCTCATCGGCCTGTCCCTGGCCCCCAGCGCCATCAACAACGCCTCCACCAACTGGTGGCTGGCCATTCTGTCCATCGCCGTGATCGTGGCGGCCAACATCTGGGGCAAGGGCATGGTGAAAATCATCCCCATTCTGCTGGGTGTGGTCATCCCCTATGTGGTGGCCCTGGTGACAAGGCAGGTGGACTTCTCCGGCGTGGCCGCCGCCAACGCCGTGGGCGTTCAGCCCTTTGTGCTGGCCAAGTTTGACCTCACCTCCATCCTGGTCATGGCCCCCATCGCCATCGCCGCCATGATGGAGCACATCGGCGACATGTCCGCCATCTCTGCCACCGTGGAGGAGAACTTTATCGAGGACCCCGGCCTCCACCGCACCCTCATCGGTGATGGGATTGCCACCTCTCTGGCCGGCATGTTCGGCGGCCCCGCCAACACCACTTACGGCGAAAACACCGGCGTGCTGGAGCTGTCCCAGGTCTTTGACCCCAAGGTGGTCCGCCTGGCCGCCGTCTACGCGGTGGTGCTGTCCTTCTCCCCCAAGTTCGCCGCCGTCATCAACTCCATCCCCACCGCCATCATCGGCGGGGTGTCCTTCATCCTCTACGGCATGATCTCCGCCATCGGCGTGCGCAATGTGGTGGAGAACCGGGTGGACTTCACCAACTCCCGGAATCTGATTATCGCCGCCGTTATCATGGTGTGCGGCCTGGGCTTTAAAATCTGGGGCTTTAACAACGAGTTCTCCGGCCTCACCTTCACCATCGGATCCGCCTCCATCACCCTCACCTCTCTGGCCATCGCCGCCATTGCAGGCATCGCGCTCAACGCCATCCTGCCCGGCAAGGATTACGAGTTCGGCTCCGACGTGACCCAGGGCCGCTCCGGCGACTTCGGCCGGTATTGATGGACAAGGACCTCCCGTCGGGAGGTCCTTTTTGTCGCATCTTTAAAAGGCGGATGTACTTCTCATGAAAAAATCATTAAATAACGACAAAGCCTCTTGCGCACAGCGGCAAAATCGGATAGAATAGGGACAGCAGACGGGAAACCGTAATTTAAGGAGGTTACTAGTATGGATTTTAAGAGCACCTTTGAGAATTTGAGAGACAAAGCCACCGATCTGGCCCAGGCGGGCGTGGCCCAGTCCAAGCGGTTGGCGGAGATTGCCAAGCTGAAGACCGCCAACATGGCCGAGGAGGACGCCATCAAGAAGGCCTATGTGGAGCTGGGCAAGCTGTATTACGCAGAACATGGCGCCGCACCCGACGGAGCCTATGCCGCCGCCTGCGAGAAGATTACCGCCTCCAAGGCCCTCATTGAGACCAACAACGAGCGTATCGCGGAGCTGAAACAGCCCGGCGACCCCGAGCCCGAGGTGGAGGTGGAGATTGAGGTGGAGACGGTCGAGCCCTCTGAGCGCGTGGAAGAGGCCCGCGCTGAGGAAGACTAGCAGGACTGAGCATCGTATTGAGAGGAGGCCGCCTTCTTGCGCGGCCTCCTTCTGTGCTTCGCGCATGGAACGGTCCGCTCCCGGGCAAACTGGGTCCGGGAGGGGAGCTTATGGAGCAATATGAGCAGTACTACCGCCTGCCCCAGGACGTGGTGGGCCACGACGCCGCTCTGCTGTCCTACTGGGACCGGATGCCGGCCAGGGCTCAGCTGCGCCTGCTGGAGAGCGGCATATCCGTGTCCACCCTGGGGGAGCTGAAAATGTTGGCGGAGCGCTTTTGTCAGGATTAGGTTGCATGTTTTGCCAAATCGTGGTAGGATAGGCAAAACAAAAAGGAGGACGGCACAATGCTGTTTCTATGGTACCCCAAATGTACAACCTGCCAGAGGGCCAAAAAATTCCTGGACGGGCGTGGCGCGGTCTATACCCTGCGGCACATCAAGGAGGAAAATCCCACCGTGGACGAGCTGCGGACCTGGTGGCAGGCCAGCGGCCTGCCGCTGAAAAAATTTTTTAACACCTCTGGCATGCAATACCGGGAGCTGGGCCTGAAGGACAAGCTGCCCGCCATGGATGAGGAGGAGCAGCTGGCGCTGCTGGCCTCCGACGGAATGCTGGTGAAGCGGCCCGTCCTGGTGGGAGAGGGTTTTGTGCTTACCGGCTTTCGTCAGGGTGAATGGGAGGAAAAGCTGTAATTTCTCCCCACGGTTGAATTGAAGAAACTCCGGCCATAATGAGAGGGCGGACGGATGAGCGGTCCGTCCGCTCTTTTTTTATTTGTCCCAATTCCGGTTCGTGTTTCCGCCCCCGCAGGGGGCGGGAATCACAAGGGTATTTTTAGTGAGAGGAACACAAACGCGAATTGGGAGTTTTTATTTGCGGCAGGGGGTGAATAATATGGAACAAAAGAAAAAAGGTCCGGGGGTGTTCGGACTGGCCGCCCTGGCGGTGGTAATCTGCCTGTCCCTGTCTCTGACGGGGGACCGGGCCCGGGCTGTGGCGGCAGCCGCCCCGGCGGCGGTGGAGGTCCCCCGGCAAACTGCGGCTCAGCCCGCCCCGGCGGCGGTCGGCCGCAGGGTAATCCCGCTGGGCAAGGCGGTGGGCATTAAGCTGTTTTCTGACGGCGTGCTGGTGGTGGGCCTGTCCCCGGTGGAGACGGAGTGCGGCCCGTCCTACCCCGGCCGGGACTGCGGTCTGAAGGCGGGGGACGTGATTACCCACATCAACGGCGGCGAGGTGGACACCATCGAGGAGGTCCAGGCCCTGGTGTCACAGCAGGAGGGCGAGCCCCTCACCATTCAGGCGGTGCGGGGCCAGCGGCAGCTCCAGCTGAAGGCGGCGGCGGTGGAAAACAGCCAGGGAATCTGGCAGCTGGGGGTGTGGCTGCGGGATTCTATGGCCGGCATCGGCACCATGACCTTCTACGACCCCTCCAGCGGGGTATTCGGGGCCCTGGGCCACGGCATCAACGATGTGGATACCGCCATGCTCATGCCCCTGGAGTCGGGCAGCATCATGCCGGCCAGTGTGTCTGAGGTGAAAAAAGGGGCCAGCGGCGCCCCCGGTGAGCTCCACGGCCAGTTTGATCTGACCCGGGACCTGGGGACCCTGTATGCCAACACCAACCTGGGCATTTTTGGGCAGATGCCCAGGGAGACGGTGGGGAATGCGGTGGAACCGGTGGAGGTGGCCGCCCGGGACCAGGTGAAAACGGGCCCGGCTACCGTCCTGTCCAACATCCGGGGGGATGAGGTGGAGGAATTTGCCGTCCGGATTACCCACATCTACCCCGAGGGGGACGGAACCCGGAGCATGATGGTGGAGGTCACAGACCCGGACCTGCTGGCCGCCACCGGCGGAATCGTCCAGGGCATGTCCGGCAGTCCCATCCTCCAGGACGGACGGCTGGTGGGGGCAGTGACCCACGTTTTGGTAAACGATCCCACAAGAGGCTACGCCATTTTAGCGGAGAACATGCTGAAACAGGCGGTTGGGGGAGACCTGGCAGCGAAGTAACAGAAACGCGGGGACCAGTCAGTCTGGTCCCCGCAGCTGTGCCCTGACGGGCTGATGGAACTTTTTACAGAATGGCGGCCACCTGCTCCTCCGGGACGACGCTGGTGATTCCGCCGTGGGTCTGGGTGGACAGGCTGGCGGCGCAGCAGGCAAACCGGGTTATGGCCCGCATCTCCTCCACTGACAGGTCTTCCGGGGCCTTATTCAGCTTGAGGAAGCGGCTCATGGCGCTGCCGCCGAAGATGTCGCCGGCGCCGGTGGTGTCCACTACGCGGATGCCTGCGGGGGAACTCACCGCCCCGCAGCCGTTCCGGTTGGCGAAGTGGCAGCCCTTGGGCCCCAGGGTGACGTAGACCAGCCTTGTGCCGTACTCTTGAAGCAGCTTCTGTGCACCCGCCTCGGGGGCGATGCCCCACAGGAACTCCACCTCTTCGTCACTGATTTTTACGATATCGGACTGGTGCAGGCCCCACTCGATCTGCTCCCTGGCGGCCTGCTCGCTGTCCCAGAGGGGCTTGCGCAGGTTGGGGTCGAAGCTCACCGGCTTGCCGGACTTTTTGGCGCGGGCCACGGCCTGCTGTGTGGCGGTGCGGGCGGGCTCGGCGGTCAGGCTGAGCGTGCCGAAGTGGAACACCCGGGCCTCATCGATCAGGCTGTAGTCCACCTCGCCGGCGGACAGGCAGGTATCCGCTCCGGGCTTGCGGGCAAAGCTGAACTCCCGGTTTCCGGTGCTGTCCAGGGTGACGAAAGCCAGGGTGGTGAAGACGGCCGGGTCGGTCAGAATCCCCCTGGTCTCGATTCCCAGCTGCTTCAGGGTATTCACAAGGAGATGGCCGAAGGTGTCGTCCCCCACTTTGCCCAGCAGGGCGGTGGAGCAGCCATACCTTTGCAGAGCGGCCAGAAAATTGCCGGGGGCGCCTCCGGGCTGGGCGGCCAGGGTGGGATAGCCGGCGTCGTCGGAGGCTGTGTGGGCGAAGTCGATGAGCAGTTCACCCAGGGCGACTACATCTTTCATACGATCCAATCCTTTCGCGTTGCTCCCAATTCCGGTTCCTGTCCCCGCCCCTCGGGGGCGGGAAATGCAGGGGTATTTTCCCTTGAGGAACACAGGACGAAATGGGAAATCACTTTATTGACGGGCATATTTATCATATCATATTTTTGAAATAGTGCAAGGGCGGGGCGGCATTCTCCGCAAAAAAATACCGCCCCCGGTTCAGGGGCGGCAGGCAGGGAAATTTGAAAGCCAGGGGCGTATTTACGCCGTGGGCTGCTGGTTGGAGAACTTGGTGTAAGCCTGGCTCACCTTGTTCTGGGGGGCCTGTTCCACCTGATACCAGCCCTTGGACTGGGCCAGCTTGAACAGGTCGCTCTGGGTCTGGTGGCTCTGGTTGAAGATGCTGAGAAAGTCGTCCCGCAGGGACAGGTTGACGCATTCCGAGGCGTAGGTGTCGTAGTTGGCGCTCATCTTCTTTTCACTGCACAGAAAATCAGTGATTCGTTCCTGGTCGTTCATGGCGGTTCCTCCTTTGTCAGCGCAGATGGGTGAGCAGCGTGTTGTAGTTTTGCAGGTGCAGGTTGGCGCAGGACTGGAATTTGTCCTTCAGTTCCTGGTCCTGGCTCTCCTGAACGGCGGAGAGGTACTTGCAGTGAAGCACCCGCTCGAAGTCCAGCTGGTCGGACAGGGCGGTGAGTTCCTTGCTGGTGAGATTGGGCATAAAACTGCCTCCTTTCAAGCGGAGAAATTCTCCGTTACTGGCAATTAGTCTGTCCGGATCACACCTTCTTATGCGGAACTTTTGGATTGCCCTCCAGGTCAAATTCCCAGACCAGATGGAGCTGGCCCTCCCGGCGCTCCACCCGGGCGAAGCAGAACAGGGCGGGCAGGCGGAGGGGCCGGTCGGTGCGGAAGGGGGCGGACAGGGAAAAGCCGTCCTCCCCCCTGCGGCAGAGCATGGCCCCCCGTAGCCGGGCCTGGAGGACCGGGTCGGACACCAGCCGCTCCGGGTGCTGCTCGCAGTACCACCGCCCGCCGGGGGGTGCGTTGAAGGCAAAGACCAGAACACCCTCCGCCCGGAGGCGGGGCCAGCAGCCCGCCCGCTCCAGGGCGCCGACGGACAGGGTGCGGCGCAGCCGCAGGGCTCCGTTTTCCGGGACCAGGGTGCCCAGCAGCAGCCGCCCCCCCTGGTCGCCGTGGAGCCATACCTTATATAATCCCCGCCCGTCTGACGGGCGTTCCGCCTCTATATGTACCCGAGGGCCCTCCTGCCGCAGGGTCAGCACCCCGCCGCCCCCCATTGCCATCCGTTCCTCCAATGCTTCTGCCCCCTCTCCTGCCATTCTATGCGGCGGAGGAGGAAGGTTTTCCTTCGGTCAAGCTTTTTTGCCTTGATGCCAAATTTCCCCTTGCAAATTGTTTTTGGGTGTGGTATAGTATAAAAGCTTTCAGAAAGTGTGCAGGTGTAGTTCAATGGCAGAATGTCAGCTTCCCAAGCTGAACACGAGGGTTCGATTCCCTTCACCTGCTCCA
>ERZ779633.436-NODE-436-length-11190-cov-11.085227_pt1 | contig 11190 bp, 12 predicted proteins | sample MGYA00514195_ERZ779633 | MGnify/ENA primary metagenome ERZ779633 (study PRJEB29562, sample SAMEA4376707) | mouse gut metagenome | isolation source: Cecum | study: EMG produced TPA metagenomics assembly of the A DSS colitis mouse model was used to assess the...
AAAATTCGTATTATATCGTCCAAGCCATAAAAAGGACAAAAAGGATAAAATTGTGTTGGTATCAGACAAGAAGCGAAAGTAGGGGGCGGCGCCCTCGCCGCCCCGCTGTTGACAGTTTTATGGCGGGACGCCCCGCTATTGACAGTTTTATGGCGGGATGCCCCGCTGTTGACAGATTTATGACGGGCCGCCGAGGGCGGCGGCCCCTACAGAAATTTTCATTCTGAATAGGGGATGTCAGTTGTGAAAATCGGAATTTTTGGCGGAACCTTCAACCCGCCCCACCTGGGGCACCTGGCGGCGGCCCGGACGGCCATCGGGGCGCTGGAGCTGGATAAGCTGCTCATCATCCCGGCGGCCATCCCGCCCCACAAGGCGCTGCCGGAGGGGACTCCCGCCCCTGAGCACCGGCTGGCCATGGCGGCCAAGCTGGCCGACGCCCTGCTGCTGCCGGAGAAGGTGGAGGTCTCCACCATTGAGCTGGAGCGCCCTGGAAAAAGCTACACCAGCGACACCCTGGTCCGGTTGCGGGATGGGGATCCGGATATCGAGTTCTGGCTGCTCATGGGGACGGACATGTTCCTCACTCTCCATCACTGGCACGACCCGGAACATATCCTGAAGAACGCCACCGTGTGCACCTTCAGCCGTCACTACTGGGATAAAAAGGAGCAAATCCTCTCCCAGAAGAACTATTTGAAAAAGACTTACCCATGGGTCAAAATCGAGGCCATTGACATTCCCGATCTGGTGGAGATTTCTTCCACCGAATTGCGGGAGCTGCTGGCAGAGGGGAAGGGGGCGGAGTACCTCCACCCCTCGGTCTACGGCTATATCCTGATGAACAGGCTGTACGGCACCTGCGCCGATTTAAAGCACCTGGATATCCCCGAGCTTCGGGCCTGTTCCTACTCCATGGTGATGGAGAAGCGGGTGCGGCACATCCGGGGCACCGAGGAGGAGGCGGTCCGCCTGGCCCGGCGCTGGGGGGCGGACGAGAATCTGGCCCGCCGGGCGGGCATCCTCCACGACTGCACCAAGTACCTCCCCGGTCCGGAGCACATCGCCATCTGTGAGCAGTACGGCGTCCCCCTGGACGGCCTGGAGCGCACCGCCCCCAAGCTGCTCCACTCCAAGACGGGGGCGTGCATGGCCCGGCACATTTTTGGGGAACCTGATGAGGTGTATGAGGCCATTTTTTGGCACACCACCGCCAAGGCGGACATGACCACCTTAGAGAAGATACTGTATGTGGCCGACTATATGGAGCCCAACCGGGCCTTTGACGGGGTGGAGCGGCTGCGGGAGCTGGCCTACCAGGACCTGGACAGGGCCCTGCTCCTCGGGGTGGAGACCACCGTCCAGGAGATGGAAGACCGGCAGCTGCCGGTGCATCAAAATACGCTCCAGGCGCTGGCCTGGCTGCGGGAACACGGGGTCACAACAGAAGGGTGAGACTATGAGCGGAAATCAAAATCAGCATGGAAAGAGAGAGGCCCCCGGCGGGGAATTTCCCCTGGTCCTCTGGTGGCGGCAGCACCGGGCCTGGGTAGCCGGGTTGGACCGGGGGGCAAAAATACGGTACCGGCTGTTTCAGGTGCTGGTGGTGGTGGCCATTCTCATCATCGCCCTGTACCTCTTCCTCCGGTCCTGGATCAGGCTGCCTGATGTGCCCAACCTGCCTGGGGCGAACACCAATCCGGGAAACAACACCTCCCAGGGCGACACCTCCCTGGGGAATGTCTCCTTCGAGGGGGCGGAGCTGCCCGACGTGGCCAAAAGCGGCCGGAAGGATGGCTATTACACCTTCCTCCTCTGCGGCCGTGACGTGGTCAGCGGCTCCACCGACACCATGATCCTCATTACCTACGACACCAAGGGCAAGACCGTCAGCGCCATGAGCCTGCTGCGTGACACCATGACCAACACCAGCGCCAAGCGGGGAGCCCAGAAGCGGCTGAACGTGGTCTTTACCCGGAACTCCGGAGACCGGAAGCTGTCGGTGGCGGAGCGCATCGACAACGGCATGACCGCCCTGAAAAAGGAGGTCAGCCGCCTGACAGGCATCTACCCGGATTTCTACGTCCAGGTGGAGTGGGAGGCCATCGGCCGCCTGGTGGACGCCGTGGAGGGCGTGGAGTTTGAGGTCCCCTTCGACATGGACTACGACGACCCCGCCCAGGACCTGCACATCCACCAGAAGAAGGGCCTGCGGGTGCTTGACGGCGACGACGCCATGCAGGTGGTCCGCTTCCGGAAGAACAACGACAAGAGCGTTCAGCTGGGGGACGTGGGCCGCACCGAGATTCAGCGGGACTTCCTCACGGCGGTGCTGAAAAAGTGCCTCACCCCGGAGATTCTGCTCAAACTGCCCACTCTGGTAGACATCTTCATGGACAACGTGAACACCGACCTGACGGTGGGCAACATTCTGGCCTTTGCCCAGCTGGCCATCGGCATGGACGTGGAACATGGCGTGAACTTTGTCTCCATGCCCTACTACGGTGTCATGTACGACGGCGCGGCCCTGGTGTGCGTCCAGGAAAAACAGATGCTTGAGCTGCTCAACGCCGGCATGAACCCCTATCAGGACGAGATCAGGGGCAGCGATTTGCAGCTGATGTACAAGAAGTCGGGGGGCGGCTTCGGGGTGACCAACGGGACCCTGGCCGACCCGGCGGTGGCTGTGGTCCAGCCCTCCAAACCGGACGAACCGGATGATCCGGACGAGGACGACCCCGCCGGCGATCCCGGCGCCACCACGGACCCCGGAACCGCCACCGATCCTGGCACCACAACAGACCCCGGCACAACGACTGATCCCGGCACAACGACCGATCCCGGAACCATAACGGACCCCGGCACGACCACTGATCCCGGCGCGGCCACGGACCCCGGAACCGCCACCGGTCCGGGGAACATCGGCGATATCGACCCCAGCCTTGTTTTCCCCGATCCCTCTCCGGATGTCCAGGGGGACACGGCGCAAGAGCAGGCAGTGGCCTGAGAGAACAGAAAGGAGCAATGGAATGGAATCCTATGAACTGGCGATTCTGCTGGCCCGCACTCTTGACGGCAAAAAGGGCGGCGACATCAAGGTGCTGAAAACGGAGGGCCTGACCACCCTGGCGGACTACTTCGTCATCTGCACCGCCACCTCCAACACCCAGGTAAAGGCCATGTCCGACGCCTGCGAGGAGGCGGCGGAGCACAACGGCGAGCGGGCCCACCACATCGAGGGCCACCGGGGAGGCACCTGGCTGCTCATGGACTTCTCCAGCGTTGTGGTCCACGTCTTCACCGACGAGGCCCGGAAGTTCTACGACCTGGAGCGCCTCTGGGGCGACGCGGAGGAGCTGGACATGACAAATATCCTGGTGCAGGATTAAACAGCAAAAAGGCCCCGTTTGGGGCCTTTTTCTATTCTCTGCGTATAATTTTCAATGCCTTTTGCCGGTTGACCACCCGGCTCACGGTCTGGCTGCCGCCGAACTCCCCGTCTGCCGTCCAGGGGATGGGCTGGTCGCAGGTAAAGGTGACCCGGCTGGCCTGGAACTGGAGGAGGGCCCCGGAGCGGACCGCCCCCGGATTGGCCAGGGCCTGGAGCCCGTCGGTGAGGTCGGCCAGGCTGAGGGGCTTTTTCACCAGCGTGACCTCAAACAGCCCGTCGTCCAGCACAACCCGGTTGGCGGTGGGGGGGCGGATGCCGCCGATGGACTGGGAGTTGCTCACCATGCCGAAGTAGAAGTCGTCCTCCAGCCCCTGGCCGTCGTGCTCCACTCTGATGCGGTAGGGGGCGATGGTGGGCAGGGAGGCGATGCCGGCAAAGATATAGGCCAGATGGCCGAAGGTGTTTTTCAGCTCCTGGGGAGTTTCGTAGGCCACCTTGGTAAAGGCGCCGAAGGCGGCCACATAGATAAAGGGTCTGCCGTTGAGCGCCCCCACGTCAATGGGGACGGTAACACCGGTGCCGGCGGCCACCAGGGCGGCCTCCCGGGGTTTTCTTGGCAGGCGGAGGGTGGCGGCGCAGTCGTTGGTGGAGCCGAAGGGGATGTAGCCCAGGGGGGGCGGGTCCTGTACCTCCGACAGTCCGGATACCACCTCACTGAGGGTGCCGTCCCCCCCGGCGCAGACAATCCGGTCGAACTGTCCCCCCAGCTCCCGGGCGGTGCGGGCGGCGTCCCCCTTGCACTGGGTGGGGTAGGAGGTGGTAATCCACCCCGCCTTGGTGAACACATCCAGCACCTGGGCCAGGGCGTTTTTCACCTGGCCGGTGCCCGATGTGGGGTTGTAAATGAAGAGCAGGCGGTTCATGACAAAGCCCTCCGTAAATGAAAGAGATATGAGTACCATTATAAAAAGCAAAATCAAAAAATCAAGGGAAAAGGGAAAACTTTATCCTGTCTTAACAGGCCGGGAAAGGGAGTGTCCTTTTCGCAGATTTTCATGTAGGGGCCGCCGCCCTCGGCGGCCCACCAAAATACAACGCTTCCCCTGGTTTCGGGCCGCCCAGGGGGGCGGCCCCTACAGCTGATCTCCGGATAAAATGCGCATTCGGGCACTCCCCCGGGAAAATCAGGGTTGCACAGCGGGGAAAAAGCGAGTAAAATAAGGGAAAAATCGTTTTTATAGGGGTGTATCTGAGATGAATCGAAAGACCTTGGCCGCCGCCTTTCCGCTGACGGTCCCGGTGCTCATGGGCTATCTGGCCATCGGCATTGCCTTCGGCCTGATGCTCCAGTCCATCGGCTACGGCGCCTTCTGGGCCCTGCTGATGAGCGCCACGATTTATGCCGGCTCCGGCCAGTACCTTGGGGTGTCCCTGCTGGCAGTGGGGGCCCCGCTGCCCCAGGTGGCCTTTCTCACCCTGATGGTCAACTTCCGCCACCTGGTATACGGCCTGTCCATGCTGGAGAAGTTCCGGGGCATGGGCCTGCGGAAGCTCTATATGATTTTTGCCCTGACCGACGAGACCTATGCCCTGCTCTCCTCCGCCCAGGCCCCGGAGGGGGTGGAGGAGCACGACTTCTTCTTCACAGTGGCCCTGCTGGATCAGAGCTACTGGGTGCTGGGGTCGGTGATCGGCTCCCTGCTGGGTTCCGCCCTGGGCTTCGACACCACGGGGGTGGACTTCGCCATGACCGCCCTGTTCCTGGTCATCGCCGTGGGCCAGTGGAAAAAGGCGGGCAGCCACCTGCCCGCCCTGCTGGGGGGCGCGGCCACCCTGGCCAGTCTGCTGGTCGTGGGGGCGGAGGACATGCTCCTCCCCGCCCTGGCCATCATCGTCATCGCCCTGACCCTGCTTCGGCCCCGGCTGGAGGGAGCGCATGAGAGAAAGGAGGAGAAACAATGCCCCTGAATACCGCCCAGACCCTGGCCTCCATCGCCGTCATGGCGGTGGTCACGTTTCTGACACGGGCCCTGCCTTTCATCCTCTTTGACCGGGGGGACCACCCCCCCAAGCTGGTCCTCTACCTGGGCCGGGTGCTGCCCCCGGCCATCATCGCCATGCTCATCGTCTACTGCCTGAAGGGGGTCACCTTCACCACCCTGGGGGGCTGGCTCCCGCCCCTGGCGGCGGGACTGGCCGCCGTCCTCCTCCACCTGTGGAAGGGCAACGACCTGATCTCCATCTTCGGGGCCACGGTCTTCTATATGGTGCTGGTGCAGGGCGTCTTCAGATAAAAGATACCAAAACGTAATGACAATATCATGACAAACGTTGATTTTTCCGTTGCGGGTGCTTATAATAAGAATAGAGAGGAGTGTTGAACATGGCCCAGACGGTAAATGTAAACTTTCGTATGGATGCAGATTTAAAGCGGAGCATGGAACAGGCCTGCTCTGAACTGGGGATGACTATGACAACGGCATTTACGATTTTTGCGAAAAAAGTGAGCCGTGAGAAACGGATTCCCTTTGAGGTGAGCGTAGACCCCTTCTATTCTGAAAGCAATATGCGCCATTTAGAGCAGATCGCCCAGGATGTGGCGGCAGGCCGGGCGCATTTTGCGGAGCATGAGCTGATAGAGGCGGACGACTGATGGGGCTGCTGTGGGAAGACCGGGCCTGGGAGGACTATCTCCACTGGCAGACGCAGGACAAAAAGACGCTGAAACGGATCAATACGTTGATTCAGGATATAAAACGCAGCCCCTTCGATGGGATTGGCAAGCCGGAGCCGCTGAAAGGGAACCTGGGCGGGTATTGGAGCCGACGAATCGACGAGACCAACCGAATCGTCTATTTTGAGCGGGACGGTATCATCTATATTGTGTCCTGCCGGGGACACTATGAGAATTAGGGAGGAGCCTCTATGCCCAACGTACTCATCACCGGCGCCTCCCGGGGCATCGGCGCGGCCGCGGCCCGGCTGTTTGCCCGGGAGGGCTGGGACGTGGCCCTCAACTACAACAAAAGTCAGATGGAGGCCGAGGCCCTGGCCGCTGAGCTGTCCGGGCTGGGGGGGAAGGCCGTCCCTGTCCAGGTGGACATCTCCGACCCGGAGCAGGCCGCCCGGATGGTCCGGGAGGCGGAGACAGCCCTGGGGGGGCTGGACGCCGTGATCTGCAACGCGGGGGTGGCCCTGCCCCAGCAGCTGCTCACCGATACCACGCCCGAGCAGTGGCGCAGCCTGATGTCGGTGGACCTGGACGGGGTATTTTATACCCTCCGGGCGGCTGTCCCTGGCCTGGTGCGCCAAAAGCGGGGGGCCATCGTGACGGTGTCCTCCATGTGGGGGGTGACGGGCGGCTCCTGTGAGGCCCCCTACTCCGCCGCCAAGGCGGGGGTGATCGGGTTGACGAAGGCCCTGGCCAAGGAACTGGGACCCTCCCACATCCGGGTAAACTGCGTGGCCCCTGGAGTCATCGACACTGATATGAACGGCCACCTCTCCCCTGAGGAGCTGGCCGTCCTGGGGGAGGAGGCCCCCCTGGGCCGCATCGGAACCCCGGAGGAGGCGGCCCAGGCTATTTACTTCCTGGCCTCCGACCGCGCCTCCTTCATCACCGGCCAGGTCCTCCTGGCAGACGGCGGTATGGTGATTTAAGAAAAAATTTGTCGAATTTTAAGATTTGAGGGGTTGATTTGCGGTTGTAAAATCCGCTGAAACTTGGTATAATAAATCGCCTGCATCATTATGTAGACCATATATTTCCAACAAGTGGCGGGAGGGAAGCTATGGGCCGCGCTAACAAAGATGTCGGCGGCTATCGGGGCCGCAGAACGCTTACGGATATTTTAAAGTTCATCGCGATCGCCCTGGGGGTGGTCGTGGTTCTGGTGCTGGCCGGGCTGTTCTTCGCCCAGCGCTATATCGTATATACCGACGAGGGCCCCAAGCTGGAGCTGCCCCCCTTCCTCCAGATGTTCCGGGGCGGAGAGAAGGACCCGGTTGGTTCCGCGTCCCTCCCCGACCCCAGCGATGTCAGCGTGGTCATTGATCCCGGCGGCAGCGCATCCGAGCCCCCGGCGGAGCCGGAGAAGCCCAGCTTTGCCATCCAGCTGCCGGTGGAAGATGTTCTGAACGGCACCGCCGCCGCCAAGCTGGAGGAGGCCGGGGCGTCGGCCCTGATCCTGGAGGCGAAGGCCCCCAGCGGCCAGCTGATCTGGCACTCCGACCTGTTTACCGCCGACTGGGCGGAGGTCAACGCCCCCCAGTCCAACAACGAGGCCCTGAAGCAGTGGAACGAGGGGGAGGTGTACACCGTGGCCCGGGTGTGCTGCTTCCGGGACGACAGCGTCCCCTACTCCCTGAACAAGCGGGCCCTGCGCAAGGGGAACTACAACTGGCGGGACGAGCTGGGCCTGCGGTGGATGAGCCCCGCCCACGAGGAGAACCAGGCGTATATCGCCGGGCTGTGCGGCGAGCTGGCCGCCCTGGGCTTTGACGAGATTGTGCTGGAGCAGTGGCACTTCCCCGTGGGGGGAAAGACGGAGAACATCACCCGCGGCGACCGCTATGACCCGGACGCCTTCACCACTCAGCTGGAGTCCCTCCTCAATCAGGTTGTGGAGGCGGTATCACCCTACGCGGCAAACACCGAGGTGTCCCTGCGGTTTACCGGCGACATGCTGGGCGAGGGGAGCGCCCTGAGCGGCGTGACCCCCCAGCTGATGCTGCAATATGGCAACCGGCTCTGGTGCGACCCGGAGAGCCGGTCCGTCCTGTTTGAAGTATATCCGTCGTCGATAGGGAGCAGGCGGACGGTGGATATCGTCCCCCAGGCGGACGAGAACCGCACCAGCTTCCAGGCGGTCATCCCTCCGGAGGAGTAACAGAAAACAGCGCCGCCCGGCCCAACGGCCGGGCGGCTTTTTGTGCCTGGAGGAAAATGTGAAGAAAATTCAGACAAATGAGGAGAATTGTCCGGGTAAAAAGGCAGAAAAAGGGCTTGAATTTTTTGGCGAAGTTTACTACAATAAAGAATAGCAACTTCCTTCATTCTAGCACTAAAAAAAGGTGGTGAAAACATGGCATTGGAAGCGATTCAGACGGTCACCCAGGCCGAGGCCAAGGCCAAGGCCGACCGGGACGCCGCCGGGGCCCAGGCCAAGCAGAAGCTGGCCGACGCCCAGCGGGAGGCGAAGCAGATCGTGGAACAGGCCCGGAACCAGGCCCGGGAGGAGGCCCGCCGGATGATGGCGGAGGCGGAGGCCAAGGCCGCCCGGCTGACCCGGGAGGAACTGGAAAAGGCCGCACAGGACTGCGAGACGCTGAAGCAGAATGCCCGGGGGCGGCTTGAGGAGGCCGCGCAGCTCATTGTTGGAAGGGTCGTGGAACGGTAATGGCCATAGAAAAAATGAAACGCCTGCGCATGGTGGCCATGGCGGACGACCGGGAGGAGCTGCTCCGCCGGCTCCAGCACATGGGCTGTGTGGAGATTATCCAGCCCGAGGCCGACCCGGACGACCCCCTGTGGGCCTCCCTCACCCGGCCGGAGGCGGGGGGACTGGCCGCCGCCCATGAGGAGAAGAACCAGGCCGAGCGGGCCCTGGAGGTCCTCAAGCGGTACGCCCCCGCCAAGGGCGGACTGCTGGCCCCCAAGCCCGGCGTGCAGGAGGGGGATTTCCTGGACGAGGACCAGGCCCGGAAGGCCCGGGCCGCCGCCGGGGAGGTCAACGGCCTGGACCGCCGTCTGGCCGCCATCCGCGCAGAGGAGAACAAGCTGGTCGCCCAAAAGGCGGCCCTGGCCCCCTGGCTGGGGCTGGACCTGCCCCTTGAAACGGGCTCCACCGGACAGGTGGCCATTCAGCTGGGCACCCTGCCCGCCGCCCTGCCCATGAACCAGGCGGAGGGAGAGGTCCGGGCCGCCAGTGAGCTGGCCCAGCTCACCGAGGTGTCCTCCGACAAAGATGCCCGTTACTGCACTCTGGTGTGCCACGCCAGCGGGGCGGAGGCGGTGCTGGAGGTGTTGAAGGGCCTGGGCTGGTCCAGGGCCAACCTCCGGGAGTGGACGGGCACCGCGGCGGACAACACCGCCCGCCTGGACGGGACGCTGAAAAGCCTGGAGCAGGAGGCATCCTCCATCCAGGAAAAGCTGTCCTCCATGGGAGCGCTCAACGCCCCCCTGCGGCAGCTGTCCGACCTGGCCGGGGTCACCATCAGCCGGGAGGAGGCCCGCAGCCGCCTGATGGACACGGGGCAGACCTTCCTGCTGGAGGGCTGGGTCCAGGCGGACAAGTGGCCCGCCCTGGAGAAGGAGCTGTCCCTCTACCCCTGCGCCTGTGAGGTGAGCGACCCGGCCCCGGAGGACTACCCCCAGGTGCCGGTACGCCTGAAAAACAATCTGCTGACCAAACCCCTGAACATGGTCACGGAGATGTACTCCCTGCCCGCCTACGGCACCCTGGACCCCAACCCCCTGATGGCCCCCTTCTTCATCCTGTTCTACGGGATCATGATGGCGGATATGGGGTACGGCCTGCTGATGATGCTGGCCGGGGCCATTATCCTGAAAAAGAAGAAGCCCGGCGGCACCTTCGGCCACCTGTGCGGCCTGCTGGTGCTGTGCGGCATCACCACGTTCATCATGGGGGCCCTCACCGGAGGCTTCTTCGGTGATTTCCTGACCCAGGTGGTCAAGCTGACCACCGGCGGCGACTTCGCCCTGCCCGCCCTGTTTACCCCCCTGGAGGATACCATGATGATTCTGGTGGGGGCCATGTGCCTGGGCTTTGTGCAGATCATCACCGGCATGGCTATCAGCTTCATCAGTAAGCTGAAAAACGGCCAGGTGCTGGACGCCGTCTTCGAGGAGGTCACCTGGTGGGTGGTCTTCATCGGACTGGGCCTGATGATCGGGGGGATCACCCCCATTGTGCTGGCCGTGGGCGGCGTGATGGTGGTGGCTGGCCCGGTAATCCAGAACCAGGGCTTTGGAAAAATCACCGGCATCTTCGGTTCCCTGTACAACCACGTGACGGGATACTTTGGCGACATCCTGTCCTACTCCCGTCTCATGGCCCTGATGCTGGCCGGCAGCGTCATCGCCCAGGTGTTCAACACCCTGGGGGCCATCCCCGGCAACATCGTGATTTTCCTGATCATCTCCTTCGCGGGCAATACCCTGAACTTCGCGCTGAACCTGCTGGGCTGCTACGTCCACGACCTGCGCTTGCAGTGCCTGGAGTACTTCGGCAAGTTCTATCAGGACGGCGGAAGACCCTTCCGCCCCCTGGATCTCAATACAAAATACTACGAAGTAGTCAAATAAGAGGAGGAAAAATACTATGAGCACTGCAACTGATATGATCCAGATGATCGAGCAGAACGCGGCGGCGCAGTCCTTCGTGGGCGCCTTCGGCGGCCTGGCCCTGGCCCTTCTGGGAGCCGGTCTGGCAGCCGTTCTCAGCGGCATCGGCTCCGCCAAGGGCACCGGCATCGCCGGCGAGGCGGGCACCGGCCTGCTGTGTGAGGACCCCAGCAAATTCGGTAAGGTCATGATCCTTCAGGTCATCCCCGGCACCCAGGGCCTGTATGGCCTGGTGGTGTGGTTCTTCGCCGTGTTCCGCATGGGCCTTCTGTCCGGAACCCTGCCCCAGCTGACGGTGGCCCAGGGATGCCAGTACTTGGCCGCCTGCCTGCCCATGGCGCTGGGCGGACTGTTCTCCGCCATCGCCCAGGGCCGCGTGGCCGCCGGCTCCATCAACATCCTGGCCAAGAAGCCCGACGACTGGTCCAAGGGC
>ERZ779633.438-NODE-438-length-11108-cov-9.690129_pt1 | contig 11108 bp, 10 predicted proteins | sample MGYA00514195_ERZ779633 | MGnify/ENA primary metagenome ERZ779633 (study PRJEB29562, sample SAMEA4376707) | mouse gut metagenome | isolation source: Cecum | study: EMG produced TPA metagenomics assembly of the A DSS colitis mouse model was used to assess the...
TGGCCCAGCGGCCGAAGGCGGCGGAGCCGCCGGCCTTGTTCATCAGGCACACCATAATGCCCAGGATGACCAGGAAGATCAGGATGCCCACGTTGTAGCCGTCAGACAGGGAGGCCACGATGCCGTCGCTGAACACATGGAGCACCGTACCCTCAAAGCTGAAGTTGGAGTAGAGCAGGCCGCCCACCAGGATTCCGATGAACAGGGAGGAGTAGACCTCCTTGGTAATCAGGGCCAGGGCGATGGCGATGACGGGGGGCAGCAGGGACAGGGGCGTGTTAAAGAAATTGCTGGAGGCCCGGACGTAGCCGGTGCCCTCGCAGGTCTCACAGGTGACGGCCTCGGCCTCGTCGGACAGGACAACGCCCACCGCGCCGCAGTCGGGGCACTCGATCATCTTGGTGCCGGAGGCCTCGGTGGGGTCGCCGGCGGCAAAGGCGGTGACGGCCATGGACAAGAGCAGCATCACCAGGACGATACTCCGCATGGCCCAGCTTCTTCTGGTTCTCATTTGTATTCCCTCCTATTTGTTTTGGGGCCACACACAGCCCCATCCGCGCAAAACAAAACCGTGGTGCACAGCAGCGCGCTCCACGGCAAAACCGGACGCCCCCAGCTGTCCGCCGGGGACCTCTGGATAGCGCTCCACTCTCGTGACAGTCCGCGGGATGTTCTCCCGGCGGCCCAGGACCGGCGGCTCAGGCAGGCCGTCTGACCTTCGGCGGCGCACCCTCTCCCGTGGGACGGCTGCCTGGCCTTGTCCCGCGGTACGTATGAGCGCCGCGCCTCTATCCTCACTATTGAATTGCAATCATCCTACCACGGCCCCGGAAATATGTCAAGGCAAAATCATTGGCATATCACTCAATTTTGCCCTCTGGTTTTAACATAAAAAAGGTAAATGTGCCGGTTGCCACCGTTTTTCCCTCCGCATCGGTGATAACCACCTGAATGACAGACAGCCTCTGCCCCAGCTTTTTGGGAACGGCTTCACAGAACAGGTCCCCCTGGGCGGGACGGAGAAACTCCATGGTGCTGTTGGCGGTGACGCAGCTCTGTCCGGCGGAGCAGGCGCAGCAGCCCCCCACCGTGTCCGCCAGGGCCGCCATCGCCCCGCCGTGGATCATGCCGTGGGGGTTGATGGACTTGGGCCCCGCCCGGAGCACCCCCCGGGCCAGGCCGGGCTCCACGTGGGTCACCTCGATCCCGTTCTCGTAGGCAAACTGCATGGGACGGTTTACCACGTCTAAAATCGGATGGCGATTCTCTTCCATACGGCTCTCCTCTCCTGCAAATCCCAGGTATTGTACCACATTTTCCTTCCCCCGGCAAGCCAAATGACGGCCGGGGGCATAGAATGGGACAGTTCCCGTGAACCATTTTCGCAAGCAAAGGAGTTTTGACTATGGAACTGAAAGTGGATATGCCAACTCTGGCCGGGCAGGACATCGACCCGGCAACCTTCCAGCGGGTGTGGGGCCGGGTCATGCCCAGCCAGCCCTCGCCCCGGGAAGGCGCTGATACATCGATCCCAGACACCGCCGTCCCCGCAGAACCCACCGTCCCCCCGGAGGAGACTCCCCCTGCGGAGGAACAGCCCCCGGCCATTCCCGAGCTGCCCCCGGTGCCCGACTGCCCGGCGCAGCCCCCCGCCCCGGACAACCCGGAGCAGCCTCCCGTCCCGGACAATCCGGAACAGCCCCCTGTCCCGGATTGCCCTGTGTGCCCGGAGTGCCCCGCCTGTCCGGAATGCCCCGCCTGTCCGGACACGCCTGGCCCGGCGCCCGCACCGGAGTCCCCCGCCTTCTGCCTGGGGGAGGCCTCTCAGGGGGACGGCCAGCGGCTGGAGGAGCTGATGGCCCTAGCCTGCGCCGGGGCGGCCGCCGGCCGGGCCATGGCCCGCCGGGCCTCCGGCTCCTGCGCCAAAGCCCTGTCCGCCCTGGCCCGTGACCACCGCTCCGCCTTCAAGCGGCTGTCCGCCGCCTACTTCCTCATCACCGGCAGGCGGTACACCCCCCAGTGCGCCCCCCAGAAGCTCCCCGCCTCCCTTCCCCTGGCCCTGCGGCAGCAGTTCCTCTGGGAGCAGCAGTGGGAGCAGAAAAACAGCCAGGGCGCCCAGTCCACCGCCGACCCCTGCCTGAAGGAGCTCTACCTGGAGCTGGCCCAGGAGGGAACCTTCCACGCCGGGACCATCCGGTCGCTGCTGGAGCAGATGGGTTGACTTGAACCGGCCCTTTGGGGTAAACTATGGATGATTTCTGTAGGGGCCGCCCCTGCAAAAGAAACGAGGTGCACCTATGATCCAGACCTTTGACCTCTCCTATCCCTCCAGCGACGGCATCCACGCCATCCACGCCCGGGAGTGGGTGCCCGAGGGCGCCCCCCGGGGGGTGGTGCAGATTGTCCACGGGGTGGCGGAACACATCGGGCGGTACGGCCCGGCGGCCCGGTTCCTGGCCGCCCACGGCTACCTGGTGTGCGGCGGGGACCACCTGGGCCACGGCCTTACCGCCGGGGGCAAATTCGGCTACTTCGGTCCCAAAAACGGCTGGGACCTGGTGGTCCGGGACATTCGCCGCCTGCGGGAGCTGGAGGGGGAGAAGCATCCCTCCCTGCCCTATGTCATCCTGGGCCACTCCATGGGGTCCTTCCTCACCCGGACCTATCTCATCCGCTGGCCGGGGACGGTGGACGGGGCCGTCCTGTCCGGAACGGGCCAGGAGCCCGCCCCGGCGGTGGCCTTTGGCAAGGCCCTGTCCGGCACGCTGTGCAAAACCAAGGGGCCCGATTACGTGAGCAAGCTGGTGAACGACCTGTCCCTGGGGGCCTACAATCGGACCTTCAAGCCCAACCGCACCCCCTCCGACTGGCTCAGCCGGGACGAGGCCCAGGTGGATCTGGCCCTGGCCGACCCTCTGTGCAGCTTCATGCCCACCGTCGGCATGTTCCGGGACATGATGGGGGGCCTGCAATTCATCGCTGACAAGGGAAACCTGTCCAAAATGGACCCGGACACCCCCGTCTATTTTCTATCCGGGGACAGCGACCCGGTGGGCTCCATGGGCAAGGGAGTTCGGAAGGTGGAGGAGATGTTCCGCTCCGTCGGATGCAAGGACGTGACAGTCAAGCTCTACCCCGGCGGGCGGCACGAGATGTTTAACGAGACCAACCGCCAGGAGGTCTTTCAGGATTTGCTGGACTGGATTGAGAGTAAGCTAACATGAGAAAAAGCCGCTCACCGAGCGGCTTTTTTATCGTCTGGAACACAAAACTCCTCCAAATCCCATCACAAGGGACACCCCCAGCAGCACCCAGGAGACGAAGCTCACCATACACATGGGCAGTTGAAGGAGGAGCGCCAAACAGAGCACCCACCCGCCCCAGACCCGGCCGTCCCCCGGCCTCCACCGGCCGCTCCAGCGGCGGTACAATCCTGAAAGCCAAGAGAAAAGCGTCAGCCCATGGAACACCACAATATATGGGGCCGGATGGTATTTGTCAATATGTTCAAAGCACAGCGCCGTCTCCAGCAGCCCCGCAAACAGCAGGGCGCACAGCCAAAATTTCCGATCCTTCCCAAGTTCTCTCATATCATCCCCTCCTTGCCTCAGTATAACCAAGCGGAGGACAGAGGGCAAGACCCTGGGGATAAGTGGTCGTTTTTCCGGGATAACCGGTCAAAAAAGCGCTTACAGGAACGCGCCAAAAGGCCCCCTTCGCAAAGGGGGCTGTCACGGCGAAGCCGTGACTGGGGGTTTTCCTAACAAAACCCTCCACCACCGCCTTCGGCGGCGGTCCCCTTCCCTTTGCGAAGGGAGGCCTTCTCTGCCTCAAACATACCCATACATCCCCCGGACGGACACCTCACCGGCGGAGACGGTCTCCTTCTTGCCGTTGTACAGCTCCACCACCAGATTGAAGTCGTCGTCAATCTCCAGGGCGAAGGCCTGACGGCGGGCGGTGGGGGTGATGAGCTGAACCTGATGGCCGGTGGTGATGCAGTCCGCCCGGTATTTGGCCAGGTACTCCCCCCGGTCCGCCGGGTAGGCGGCGTACATCCGGTCAAGGGCCAGCACAATCTGGGCGGCCAGCTCCGCCCGGCGCACCGGGCGGCCCAGGGCCTGGGACAGGGAGGTGGCCATATCCCGAATTTCTTCGGAAAAGTCCTCCGGATTCTGGTTGACGTTGACGCCAATGCCGGTGACCACGTAATCCAGGCAGTTGGTTTCGCTCTCGATTCCCAGTTCGGTGAGGATGCCCACCAGCTTTTTGCCGCCCAGGACAATGTCGTTGGTCCACTTGATCTGAGGGCGGACCCCGCAGCAGGCGGCAATGCCGTCGCACACCGCCACCGCCACCCAGGCGGTAAAATCGGTGACCCGGGCGGGGTCCATGTCCGGGCGGAAGAGGGCGGACAGGTACAGCCCCTTGCCCCGGGGGGACTGGAAGCCCCTCCCCCGGCGGCCCCGGCCCCCGGTCTGCTCCTCCGCCGTGACCACCAGCCCCTCGGGAGCGCCGTCCATGGCCCGGCGCTTGCACTCGGTATTGGTGGAGTCGATGACATCCAGGCACAGCAGCTGGGAGCCGATCTTCGCGTCGGACAGCAGTCCGAACAGCTCCCCCACCCGCAGGCGGTCGGGGGCGTCCTCCAGGCAGTACCCCCGGTTGGGGGCAGAGGCAATGGTGTATCCCTCCTGCCGCAGGCCCTCGATGGCTTTCCACACCCCGGCCCGGCTGATGCCCAGGGTCCTGCTCATGGCCTCACCGGACAGATACTCCCCCTGCCGCTCCCGCAGCAGAGACAACACGCGTTCACGACTCACAGCGGCCCCCTCCTTTTTCTCCGGTCCCTTTGGGCGTGCCCGCCCCCGCAGGGGGCGGGAGCCGCAGGAACCCTTCCATACTAATAGAGATTATAGAGGAAAAACGCAAAAACGTCAACCACTTCAGTGCCCGCCGGCCGCGTCGGAGGTAAGTTGTTGGGGCCGCCGAACCCGGCGGCCCCTGTTTATGCTCCTTTGTATTTCTTCCGCGTGGCGATGCCCCCCCGGATGTGGCGCTCAGCCTTGTTCTGCTCCAGTACCTCCTTCACCTGGAGGTAGAGCGTCCGGTTGAAGGCGGGCAGGCGCTCGGACAGATCTTTGTGTACACTGGACTTTGAAATCCCAAACTTTTGTGCTGCGGCCCGCACCGTGGTCCGGTTTTCTATGATGTACAGCGCCAGGCGCTCGGCCCGCTCCTCCATGTTTCCTTTCAAAGCACAACACTCCCCGCTGTTTGCTGTTTCAATCTATGCGGGGACCGGCGGGGATATGAGCTTTTTTCCCGCTCCGGCATAGGCTGGAGGGGTGATTTGTTATGAGCAGCGTGTTTGACTACCTGGCCTGGCGGGGAGACCTGACCTTCGGCCAGTCCCCCTTCTGCCCTGTTGACGGGCTGATTCTGTCTGTGCTGTCCTACGTCCATTTCGACGGCCTGGTCCCGGAGGGGGCGGCGAAGGCCGTCCCTCTGGGACGGGCGGCGGAGGACTACCTGGCCCTCCCGCCCGCCCGGCGGGGGCGCTGCCGGGGGGAGGAGGACCTGCGCCTCCTCCGGGCCCTTGCGGACGCCCCCCGGTTCGCAGGGCTGGGGCTGTGCGGCTGGGCCGACCATTTTGTCCCCAGGGAGGAGACCCAGTTTGCCGCCCTGGCCGTCCTGCTGGGGGACGGCTCCGCCTTTCTGGCCTTCCGGGGCACCGACGGCACCCTGGTGGGCTGGAAGGAGGACTTCAACCTCAGCTTTCTGGACGTGGTCCCCGCCCAGCTGGAGGCGGCGGGCTATGTCCGGGACCTTGCCGCCGCCTTTCCCGGACAGCTGCGGCTGGGCGGCCATTCCAAGGGGGGCAACCTGGCAGCAGCGGGGGGAGCCCTGTCCCCCGTGAAGGTGCGGGACCGGATCATGTCGGTGTGGTCCTTCGACGGCCCCGGCCTCAACCCCTATCTGATGGCCCGGCCGGGGTATCAGGAGCTGCTCACCCGGATTCACAGCTTTGTGCCCAAATCCTCGGTGGTGGGGCTGCTGCTGGCCCACGAGGAGCCCCACACCGTTGTAGACAGCGACCAGAGGGGGCTGTTCCAGCACAACCCCTACTCCTGGCAGGTGCTGGGGGGCGGCTTTGTCCGGTTGGAGGAGGTGGACGCCGGCAGCAGAATGATCGACCGCACCCTGAAAAACTGGCTGGCCGGGCTGACCAGCCGGCAGCGGGAGACGGTGGTGGACACCCTCTATGAGCTGCTGTCCTCGGGGGACGCCAAGACCATCCGGGAGGCTCTGGAGCCCAAAAACCTGGCCTCCGCCCTCCACGCCGCCCTGGACACCGACCCCAGGGACCTGCTCACCGTGGCTTCCTCCCTGGCCCGGCTGGCCGGGGCGGCCCTTAGGGCGCTGTGACGCAGGAAAGGCCCCCTGCTTCGCAGGAGGCCTTTTCGATCAAATTTGACAAAATATCCCGCCCTGGGGTATAATAGTTGCGCCAAGTCCTGACGGACAAGGCCGGAAGGGTATATCGTTGCAAACGGCAGGTGGTTAGTCCCCCATCCTTTGGGGGCCTTGTCCCCCGGAAAGGGGGGACTGCTAATGGTTACATACAGTGAGCTTTTCGCTTACTCCTTGGTGATCCTTGGCATTGTTGGTCTGTGCTATCAGATCTTCAAAAGGAAATGACCGCCCACTAGCCCCGGTGCGGTCATTTCTTTGACACTATCTGGGGACTAACCGCTTGCCACGGTATCCCTTCCGTCATAATTATACCATACGGCTCCGGTTTGTCAAGGAAAATTCCCCCTTGTAATCCCCCGCCCGCCATTGTATAATATTCTCAACATATTTTGCGCCCTTTGGCGCATTTGGGGGATTACAGCGTGAAATTCAACTTTGAAAGGGCAATAGCGAACGCAGAAAAAGACAAAGAAAAGTTTATCCCCATCGAACTGAACGAGGGCAATGTGCAGGCCATATTCAACCGGTGTTTGGCGACAACCGAAACCAAAAAACTAACAGCAGGCGCTTTATTTCCACAGTCGCATGGATATGAAGCCGGTGCAGAAAGAATCATAAAGTTCGACTCAGAAGTTTTGTTACAAAACGCAAAGGCTATAGAATATCTTTTCGGTCAATTAAAAAAAGTTCACGATTCACAGACGGCAACACGTATCACGATTGATGACTATAATCTGACTTACAGAGGGGAAAACTGGACCACAGATAAAGCGACTATGCTTAAATTTTTATATTTAGGCGTAACCCCTGAAGCGCTGATTATTTCACCATTTAGAAAAGAAGACAGCACATCTATAATTAGTCCAAGAATCAAACCCACCCTCTCCCCGAAGGACCCCAACTTCCCCGCCTGGTGGGAGACACACAAGGGCGAATGGGAGCAATAAGAGAGACAGCCTGTTTCGGCAGGCTGTCTTTTTTACTTCTTCTCGATAATTTTCGCGGTGTTTTTCAGCTTCCTGTCCCCGATATTCCGCCGGTTGAGCTTGGCCACCAAAGCGGAGATTTCCCCCTGGGCCTGCTCGACCTCAGCCTTAAACGCCCTGGCGGACAGCCGCAGGGCCCCGTGGCCCAAAATAATCATCTGCTCCAGCCCGTCGGAGGTGGCCACCCGCACCCGGTGGTTTTTCCCCAGGTCGTAGGTTGCTTTTTCGATGTAGGCGTCGGCGGTCTCCGCCTCTTTGGTATACACCACATAGATGTTGTTTTTCTTCTCCACCGAACCGGGGTTGCCCTTCACCTTGTAGGCGTCGAAGACCAGAATCACCACGCACTTGCGGAAGCCCTGGTAGTTGGAGAGAATCTCCTCCAGGGTCTGCCGGGCGGCGGCCACATCCTGGTGGGCCAGGGCGGTGAGCTCCTCCCAGGCGAAAATGATGTTGTAGCCGTCCACCAGCAGGTACTCCGGGCCGGTCTTCTGCTCCCGGATGGTGTACTTCTCCCCGTCCAGGCTGGTGCGGGCGGGCTTTTTTGCGGGCTGGAAAGCGGTATCCCGGTCCACCTTGCCATAGGTCCGCTCAAAGACGGCCAGCAGCTCCTTGTCCTGCTCCAGGCTGCCCCCCTGATACTGCCGCTGTCCCCCGGCGGGGGCGGCAGGCTCGGGGGCGGGGGACTCCATCCCCAGCCGCAGGCCGCTGTCCACGTGCATGTGGTCCTTCACTTCATACCACTTTACATTCACCCCCGCCCCGTGGGAGCAGAACACCGAGTCGGGGGGATTTTCCACGTCCCGCTCCGGGTCGTAGCCGAGTTGAGAGACAATCTCCTCCTGACTGGCGCAGGGCTCGTACCCCCGGAGGGCGCAGGACAGCCGGCCCCGCCCCCTGGTGTAGGCGGTGACCTCTTTCCAGTAGTCCCGCAGGCCGGCCACCGGAGCGTGGCCCGTCAGGACGGACAGCTCTCCCTCCTGCTCCGGGCCCTCCACACTGCCCCCCATGGTCTGGAGGTCGTTCATCGCCCGGCCCACGCAGTCGGGGGGGAGCTCCAGGGTGAAGTTGTAGTGGGGTTCCAAAAGGATGCTCTCCGCCTGCATCAGGCCCTGGCGCACCGCCCGGTAGGTGGCCTGGCGGAAGTCGCCCCCCTCGGTGTGCTTCACGTGGGCCCGGCCGGCCACCAGGGTAATCTTGATGTCCGTGATGGGCGACCCGGTGAGCACCCCCCGGTGGCGCTTCTCCAGCAGGTGGGTGAAGATGAGCCGCTGCCAGTTCAGGTCCAGCTGGTCGGTGGGACAGGCGGAGGCGATACGCAGGCCGCTTCCCCGTGGCCCCGGCTCCAGCAGGAGGTGGACCTCGGCGTAGTGCCGCAGGGGCTCGAAGTGGCCCACCCCCTCCACCGGGCCGGCGATGGTCTCCCGGTAAACGATGTTCCCCGCGCCGAAGGCCACCTCTACCCCGAACCGCTCCCGGATAAGGCGGGTCATCACCTCCAGCTGGACCTCCCCCATGAGCTGGAGATGAATCTCTCCCAGGTCCCCGTTCCACACCACCCGGAGCTGGGGGTCCTCCTCCTCCAGCTGGCGGAGATTGCGGAGCATAGTGTGGACATCGCAGTCCGGGGGCAGGATGACCTGATAGTTCAGCACCGGCTCCAGCTCTGGCTCCAGAGCGGGGGGCTCCGCCCCGAAGACATCCCCCGGCCGGGTGCGGGTCAGGCCGGTGAGGGCGCACACCGTCCCCGCCGGGGCCTCGTCCACGGTCTGATACCTGGTCCCGGAGTAGATGCGGATTTGGTTGACCTTCTCCTCCCCCAGCAGGGTCCGGACCTTGAGGGACCCGCCGGTAATCTTCACATAGGTGAGCCGGTCGGCCCCGTCCCGGACAATCTTGAACACCCGGACCCCGAAGTCCGGGGGATATATGGGGGGCTCTGTATAAAGGGACAGGCCGTCCAGCAGCTCCCCCACCCCCTCCAGCTTCAAAGCCGAGCCGAAAAAGCAGGGGAAAACCAGCCGCCGGGCGGCGAGGAAAGCGGCATCCCGGTCCGTCACCTCTCCCCCCTCCAGGTACTGGTCCATCAGCCCCTCGTCCAGGGAGGCCAGATCCTCCTGAATGGGCTCCAGCCCAGCAGTGAAGTCCAGGCAGCCGCTGTCCAGCTTGCTCTGGAGCTGGCTCAGCAGGGCCGCCCGGTCCGCCCCAACCAGGTCCATCTTGTTGACAAACAGAAAGGTGGGGATGGCGTGCCGCTCCAGAAGCTGCCACAGCGTCCGGGTGTGGCCCTGGATGCCGTCTGTTCCGCTGACCACCAGGACGGCGCAGTCCAGCACCGACAGGGTGCGCTCCATCTCGGCGGAAAAGTCCACATGGCCCGGAGTGTCCAGCAGCGTAAAGGCGGTGTCTCCCCAGGCCAGCTCCGCCTGCTTGGAGAAGATGGTGATGCCCCGCTCCCGCTCCTGGGCGTCGGTATCCAGAAAGGCATCCTGGTGGTCCACCCGGCCCAATTTGCGCACCGCCCCGCTGAGATACAGCATCCCCTCAGACAGGGTGGTTTTGCCCGCGTCCACGTGGGCCAATATTCCCAAAACCAGTTTTTTCATCCGGCGCCCGCCTCTCAACTTCTTTCTACTTAAAGATACATGGCCTCCGCCTCTCCTGTCAAGATGAAAGATTTGCAGCACTCCGGAGCGGGAGTGTCCTTTTCGCAGATTTTCACGTAGGGGCCGCCGCCCTCGGCGGCCCGCCAAAATGCAACGCCTCCCCCGGCTTCGGGCCGCCCAGGGGGGCGGCCCCTACAGCTGACCTCCAAATAAAATGCGCGTTAGGTCGCTCTCCTCCAGAGCCAGGGGCTTGCCAGGCCCCTGCCCAGGCGGTATAATATGGTTCATACAGATATTATAGGGAGGGTTTGCATTATGATCGAGTTGGTCGGTTATCTGGGCTCCGCTCTGGTGGTGGCCTCCATGCTGATGTCGTCCGTGGTCAAGCTGAGGGTAATCAACACCCTGGGCAGCGGGATTTTTGCGGTCTACGCCCTGATGATCCACTCCTACCCCACCGCACTGATGAACGTCTTCCTGGTGGGAATCAACGTCTACAATCTTATCAAACTGAACCAGAGGGACTGGAGCTATGACCTAGTGGAGGGTGTACAGGGCGAGGGCCTGCTGCGCTACCTGCTGGACTACTACCAGGCGGACATCCAGGCGTATTTTCCGGACTTCTCCCCAGACAGCCCGGCCGACCGGGTCTACATCGTCTGCCACAGAGGCAACCCGGCCGGCGTGCTGCTGGGTACCGACAGCGGGCAGGGCGCCTTGCAGGTGCTGCTGGACTACTCCACCCCCACCTACCGCGACTGTTCCATCGGGACCTATCTCTACTCCAAGCTGCCCTCCAGAGGGGTATACACCCTGGTCTTTGGCGGCCGGGCCTCCCAGGCCCACGCGGCCTACCTGGCCAAAATGGGCTTTACCAGTCAGGATGGCCTTTACATCAAAGCCCTGAAGCAGCCCGTATCCCCGTAACAGCAGAATTGGGACAAAAATAAGACAGACCTCCCAAGGGCAGGTCTGTCTTATTGCTGGTCCGAGTAGTGCGACTCGAACGCACGATCTCCACATCCCAAATGTGGCGCGG
>ERZ779633.439-NODE-439-length-11069-cov-7.234429_pt1 | contig 11069 bp, 5 predicted proteins | sample MGYA00514195_ERZ779633 | MGnify/ENA primary metagenome ERZ779633 (study PRJEB29562, sample SAMEA4376707) | mouse gut metagenome | isolation source: Cecum | study: EMG produced TPA metagenomics assembly of the A DSS colitis mouse model was used to assess the...
TATCCCATAAAGATGACACTGTCGCACTTGATATCCCTCGCATACTGTTCCAGTTCTTCTTTTAAAGGACCTGTCCCGAGAATATAAAATTTGATATCCGCTTCGGTGTGCCGCGATACGATCTTCGCCGCATCAATCAACGTTTTAATATCATAGCTTGTCCCGATAGAGCCTGCGTAAGTTACCCAGAAATCACCGTCCGGCTTTTCCAATTCCTTATTGTATTTCCAGACGCCCTCGTCAAATACATCCAGCTCCGTCCCTACATAAACGGTCGCATAGGGAATATCCGTTTTTCTATGCTTAAATGCCCTCATCGTGTATTCGTCGGATGTTCCTACCACACCGTCAGCTAAACGGTATGTCCTCTCGGCATCACGCCAATACGGATAAAAAATCAGATCGCTTATAAGCGGAATCTTAAAAACCATTTTCATCGCCTCGGGCCACAGATCCTCTATATCGACAATAAAAGGGATATTATGCCGACGACAAAACTTTCCTACCTTTGCAGACAAAACATTTGGCGGTATCACGCAGTAGACCAGATCGTATCTGTCCGCATTTTCCTCCAGATACTGCAGGGTATTTCGGGAAAGGATATAATTACTATATACTCTTCTAATATCTATATTCTTTTTGTAACCCGGCTCACCAATAAACACAAGCTGATAGGGAAGCGTCATTGCCTTCAAGCGTTCTATATCCCTCGGCGCTTTTTTAAAATGCTGAAAGGTCGAGCCAATCAGATCCACGCTGTACCCGTGCTGTGCCAGAAAGCCGGCCATATAGCTGAACCTGCTTGTTCCTGATTCGCCGGGAAGCCATGCATACGCGGGCGCGATAAGCGCAATCCTTTTCCTGCTCATGCCGTCAAATCCCTCTTCTTCAATTCCACCTGCATCAGCCCCACAGCCTCCTCACTGAACCCCTCGGTGCTCTCCGGGATGAACAGCATCTTTAAGGTCAGCATGATCAGCTTCAAATCCAAAATCAGGCTCCTGTTTTCTATGTAGATCAGATCCAGCCGCAGCTTGTCATAGGCGCTCGTATTGTACTTCCCGTAAAGCTGCGCGTAGCCGGTAAGCCCGCCTTTCACCTGCAGGCGATACGCAAACTGGGGCATCTCCTCCGTATATTTCTCCACATTTTCCACCCGCTCGGGCCTCGGCCCAACAAGCGTCATGTCACCCTTAAGCACATTGAGTAGCTGAGGAATCTCGTCGATGCGGAAACGTCTGATCACCGCGCCGACTTTCGTAATCCGGCTGTCATTCGCCTTGCACAGCATTGCCCCGTCTTTCTCCGCGTCCATGACCATGCTCCGAAATTTGATGATAGAAAATCGTTTCCAGTCCTTTGTGTAACGTTCCTGTCTGAAAAAGACGCTGCCGCCGTCCTCCAGCTTGATAGCAAGCATCGTAAGCAGAGTGATGGGCAGGGTGACAATAAGTCCGAACAGGGACACACCGATATCCATGCACCGCTTGAAAAATGCCATGCCAAAGGACTCCTGATAGCAGTTATACTTCATCAGGGGACTGTCTATAAAATGGCGGTTCTCAAAACCGCTCGCCACGATATCTGTAATGGTGGGCGTCACATAGAACACTTTCTGCTGGTTGATGCAGTAATACATCAGCTCTTCCCGTAGGCTATAATCAATCTGGTACAGGATAACCGTCTCCGAGCAGTCTATGGCTGCTTTTAGCGCCTCCATGCCTTCCCCCGCAAACACTTTTTTATGTATGTTAAAAAGATTCCAGGGCTTTTCTTCAATCTTTCGCAGAAACCCTTTCACACTCATGTCACCGTAAATGACGGCGGTCTCCTGCGGCGTGATATGCCCCAGATAGTATCTTTTTGCAATGACCGCCCACAGGCAGGTGACAAGGAACTGTACCGCCACCGTGAGTAAACCGGGCAGGATGGAGACATATCTGCGCGCAATCAGGCAGCATTCCACATACAAGATAAAATCCGTAATGCCGAACGCAAGGATCTGGGAAAAGACCGTCTCCCCGATGGAATACTGGGCCACTTTATCCGCTCTGTAGATTCGCACCAGCCTTGTGTAGATCAGGTAGTAAAGAAGCAGCGATACGGCACCCCCCGTCAAACGGTGCGTGCGAAAAGCATACAGGTTGTAATAAGAAATCCAGATATACCCAAACATCAGAAGCTGTAACAAAACAATCGACGCAGAGGATATCCGTGAAAAGTGATTCTTTCTGGTTCTGTTTTTCTGATGACGTTCTTTCACCGTTCATTCTCCTTTCTGACCGTCTGGTATAAATGATCAAAATTGATGGCGTTCTTATGATCCGTTATACCCCCCCCCCGGTATTTCTGTCGTGTCCCCGGAAGGGCCCGCCATATCTTCAAGCGGTTCGGTGGGTTCTTCGCCGTAGTGGCCATACTCCCCGTACTTGCCATATTTTCCATACCTGCCGTATCCATATCTGCCGTACTTGTTATAGTAGCCTTTGTAATGTCCGGAATAGTAGCGGTTATAGTAACCGCCGCCCTCCACCTTCACTTTATTGAGCACCACGCCGAGGATGTTGACACCGGTCACTTCCAGCTGCTTTTTCACATCCTGCAGATAGCGGTAGCTGATCGCCCCGCTCTCCACCACCAGCACCACGCCGTCACAGTTCGGCGCAACGACCGCCGCGTCAATGACCCATCCAAGCGGCGGACAGTCCACCAGCACCACATCATAGCGCTCTTTTAACGACGACAAAAGGTTCACAAACAGCTCGCGCCCTAAAAGCTCTGTTGGGTTCGGCGCAACGGGCCCGGCGATAATCATGTCAAGGTTTTCTATATTGGTATGGTTGATTACTTCATCCATCTTTTTCTGCCCGGAAAGGTAATGGGACAGACCGAACATGGTCTCCTCGGAATGGATGCGGTATCTTCCTACGAATACGGATTTACGCAGATCCGCATCCACCAATACCACTTTCTTGCCATCATCGTTTAAGGATCTTGCAAGCTCCATCGTCACGGTGCTCTTCCCTTCGTCCGGCGTGCAGCTTGTGAACATGATCACCTTATTGTCCACGCCGCAGAATTGCAGGTTGGTGCGCAGGGAATTGAACGCCTCCCTTCTGGCGTAGGTCTGTTTTTCTAAATTTTGAAACAGTATGCTGTTAGCCATCTGTCTTATTCCTCCTGAACCGTTTCCGGTATTTTCCGGCTTCCGTTTTCTTTACCGACACTTTCTGTTTTTTCCGTCCCCGTCTGACTGTCGCTTTTTCTTTTCTGCCGTCCGTTCCCGCTCCGGAACGGCTTCCTCTGCCGCTTCTATTTTTTCCTGCCGTCTTTTTTCTTTTGCCCGGACTGCTTCTTTTTGAACGGAACTTTTATGCCGCTTTTTTTCTGGGTGTCTCCTTCATCCTCCAGAAGCGGAATGCTCGTCAGCGTATTTAAGCCTAAATATTTTTCAATGTCATCCGAAGATTTCACCGAATCGTCCACCATGTAAAGCACCACCACAATCGCGGACATGATGAATATGCCAAGCAGCACGCCGATAATCACATTCTTTAAGAGATTAGGACTCACGGGTTTGTTTGTGATATACCCAAGCTCCACGACGCTTGGCTCTTCCGTCTTCATAATGGTGGAAATGTTCGTCCTCGCCACCTTTGCGAATTCATCCACAATGTCCTTTGCAAGCACCGGATCCGGATCCTCTGCAGTCATCACCAGAATACGGGTATCATTGGGATTGGAAAAGGTCATCTGTTTCAAAACTTCCTCATAGGTGCGGTTCAGGTTCAGGTTTTGTATCACTTCCTCCACCACAGGCCTGCTCTGCACCAGCTCGATATAGTCCTTGGTCAGCGAGGTACCCACCTGTATATCCGCCAGCGACGTGATCGACGTCGATGTTGACAAAATATACAGCTTCGAGGTAGAACTGTACTTTTCCTCAATTCCGTAATGTGTCACAAGTCCGGCCACCAGCCCCACGATAACGCCCGCCGCCAGTATGCTCCATATCCGCCTGCCGAGCAGGTACAGTATTTCCAGCAGATCTATTTCAACTGTTTCTTCCTGGTTATTCATTCGTTCCTCCCAATATCACGTATCCGCGCCGCCGCGGCCGTTTTCTTTCTCCGCCCGGTTTCTCCGGGCATTCCTCAGACATCCGCCTCCGGTATTCTTCCGGCATTCCTCAGACGTCCGCTTCAGATGATTTTCAGGCGTTCCTCAGATATTCGCCTTTTAAAAGCTTTCCGGGGTTTTCGTACATGATCCGGTGGAACGTGTCCCCGTCCAGTTTTCCCTTCAGGTAATCCGCCGCCTGCTTTATGTTGGGGCAGCGGTCTTTTGTGTTGTGGGCGTCGCTCCCGATGAAATGCATGAGGCCTTCCCTTGCCAGTTTCAGGCACCACCGCCGCTGTGCGGAAAAAAGCCCCTCCGTGAAATTCTCCGCGTTTACCTGCATGTATGCGCCCATCCGCACCAGCTCCTCCACAGCCTTTTCGTCTTTCCAGAGGCACCGGTATCTCTCGATATGAGCGAGAATCGGATAAAATCCGCCATCCACACAGCTGCGTACCGCGCCGGTTAATACGTTTATATGCGCGCCGGGAAAAAACTCCAGCAGAACATACGCAGTGTCCGCCATGGTATGAACCCTTTTTCCCTTAAGCTTCTCAAACGCGCCCTCCCGGTAATAGACCTCATTGCCGGGGAAAATCATAAAGTCATCGTACTTTTCCTTTACCGCAGATACGGTCTCCTGAAAGACGCTGTCCAGATATTCCTTCGGGTATTTCACATGTCCCGGGTAATAATGGGGTGTTGCGACCATGGCCCTCACTCCCTGGCGGTACGCCTCGTCGATCATCTCCATTGTCATGTCCATATCCTTTGCGCCGTCGTCAACACCGGGCAGAATATGGCTGTGTACGTCTATATAGTGTGCCATCTTTTTAAATTCGTCCTCCGGCTAGCGTTTCCCGGATCTGCTCTTCTTTTTATGGTAGAAGAGAACCCCTCCGAGTCCGACGATACATACTGCTACGATCGCCAGCGCAATCATACCCAGATTGATGGAATTTTCCACCGGTTTCGCGTCGGAGTAATCCTTTGCCTGCTCAGCCTCCGCTTCGTCCTCTGCCTGCGCGGCTGCCTCTTCCTCCGCTTTTCTTGCTTCCTCCGCAGCTTTCTCCTCTTCCGCTTTTCTTGCTTCCTCCGCGGCTTTCTCCTCTTCCGCTCTCTTCGCTTCTTCCTCCGCTTTCTTTTCCGCCTCTTTGCGATCCATAAAACCCTGTGTGCGCAGGTAGGCGGCAGATACATAGCCTGTCTTTTCCCCGAAGGCTATCTGTGCCCAGCCGGTGCTGGCCCCGCCGGTAACCTTGACAGGTTCCCCTTCCTTCACTTCCCCGATGACGGGGGAATCCTTATAGGCCTCCTCATGAACGGAAAGTGTCTCTATACCCTGCACGTACATGGTCTGCTCATCCATGGGAAGCACCACGTACTCCACGGCGCCCTCCGCGGTGGAACCCACCGTGTTGTCCTCAACCGGGCCGTCCCCCTCGGGATCCGTGCCCAGAATCGCTGCCGTGGAACCTCCGGCTGCACCCGTGCCGCCGCTGCCATCTGCACCGGTACCTGTGCCGCCACTTCCCGTGCCTGCACCGTTATCCGCACCAGCGCCGTTTTCGGTATCCGTTCCTGTACCGTTCCCACCGCTGCCGCCTGTGCCGGTTCCCGTACCACCGCTGCCCGTGCCTGTGCCGTTATCCGCGCCCGTGCCGTCTCCGGTTCCCGGATCCGCGCCCTCCACGTCGTCTACCTTCTCCATGTATCCCGCGGAGATGCCCACGCCAATGTTGGCGTGGAACTGAGCGATGTAGTCGTCGGCCTCCCGCCGGCTCATGTCGATGTCGTCCCTGGAAAGGTACTCCTCCACCTTGGCGCGGTACCCGTCCGTCACCTTATAGTAGGCACCCTGATATTCCTGCTGCTCCGAGATGGCGGACAGAATGCTCTGTTCCGCGCTGTTGATATCCCCCGCGTATGCCGTCAGGGGCATAAGAAGGGGCAGGGTAAGGGCCGCAAAGGCAGCCGCGGCTGTCCGCGCCGCCCGCATCGTTATCTTCTGCTTTGTTATGTTGTTTTCTGATCTATCTTCTCGTCTGGTCGTTATTTTCCTGTTCATGGTTTTCTTGTTTCCGTTCTGTTTTCTTTCTTTTAAAATCTGTTTTCTTATTGCCGTTCCGCTTATTCCTTTTTTAATGCTGTCTTTCTTTTTTACGTTTTCTTCCACACCCGTATTTTCTGTTCCGTCATTTCGCATTCCGCCTTTTTCTTTCATACCCAAGACTTCCGGCGTTTCTTCCATTCCTGGTCTTATTTGGCGAAAATTTCCTTTTTTCTTCCAATTTTTGGCGTAAAGAGAGGGGGTGGGCTGCCGGAAGGCCGTCCGCCCCCTCCTTCACCTTGCCGCATGCCGCCCATAAGCCTTTCGGCCTATGGGGTGCTGCGGTCTTGTTTGTAGTACAATTTTTCCTTTTGTCCGGCGCTTTATTTCACTTCGACCTTGAACATCTCTGAAACACCGCTGCCGTCCTTGAAGTTCACAGTGATTAACGCTTCGCCCGTCACAGCTCTGAGCTGTCTGAACACCACCTTATCCATGTTGTGTTCTTTGAGCATCTCGTGACACTTCTCGCGAATCCGACCTTCCTGAGCCAACAGCTCGTCATAATATCTGTTAGCAAAAGCTTCGATCGTCTCGCCCGGATTCTTTTCAATCTTCCGAGTCTCTGTCTTGGATTTTGTCACCGTCACTGTTACTTTAGCAGTGATCGACTTCACCTCCTCCCAATCATTCCCAAACTCAGTTTCCAAAGCTACAGCGAGGTTATGTCTCCTCTCATCGAATCTGTTTTCATTAGTTTTTCTCCATTCATCGAAAGCTTCTTCTACATCTTCTTCCTTCTCGCTGTCCTTAATGGTCACTGTAAATACATTGTCCGTTGCGCCTTCTTTATACTCAGCGCTCTGGATTCCCTTGACAGTCGCAATTTCCTCGCTATACTTCGTCAGATATCCTTTGATAAGTCTGTCAAGGCTTTCCTTCTGTTTATCCGCAAGTCTGTACGTGATTGTGATTGCCTGCCACTCGTCGGTGCTATAGTCATTCTCACTGGGTGCCTTCATGATATTCTTAGCTCTCAGCGTAAAGGTCAGTTTTGTCTGGTCTTTATCTGCATAGTTTCTTGCCGCTGACAGGGAAATGTTTTTGCTGCCTCTCTCGCTGAGTTCCTCTACCAACAGAACTCTCACAGCTTTCGCAAATTCGTCTCCTGTCGTGGTGCTGCTTACTTTCAGCAGAACCTTTCCATCCTTATCCAGAATCACATTGCTGGCTTCCGTTGCTCCATTCGGCTTCAACTTATTTCTGATACGGGCAAGAATTCCCCCGAGATCCAGCAGTTCCGCAATCGTAAACTTCTCGCCATACAAAGTCTCATCGCCTGATTTCACGGTCACTTCCCAAACGCTCGCAATTACACTCTTGTCGTTGGTTTTATTTTCAACAGTTACCGTGACATCCGCGCCCTTGATGGCCTTGTTAATCTCGCCTCTGATGTAAGATTCTACTTCGCTGTTAATATAAGCAATCGTATCTTTATCGAGATTATACTTTTCTTCGTCTTTCAGCTTCATCGTATAGGTCTCGATATTGGACTGCAGTGCCTGCGTAAACGCCTCGTTCAATGCCTCTGTGACTGCCGCATTGTCCGCACCCGCCTTAGGCAGTTTGATCTTGAACGTCAACGCATCTTCCACAGGACCTCCTTCGCCATAGCTGAAGGTTGCCTTGACAGAAAGGGTCTTGCCCCAGTCAAGATTTTTGTTTCTCTTCGCTCCGAGAGCCGCATTTGCCGTAATTGCCGCACTAAGCTTTGCCTTGTCGAGAGTCACTGTCATTCCATAGCTCTTCGGCAATACAATATATTCCTTGTTTCCGCCTACATACTGCAAATACTTCGGGTCGTTCAGCTTGAATGTGACATAATCAGCCTCTTTATTGTTCACACTTGCGGCAACGGAAATCTCCTTGTTCTCCGCCAGACCCAGATTGCTCTTGAAGCTTACAGGTATACCTTTGGACCAGCTTGTATTCGGCAGGTAATCCGTATCCGCCACGTTCCAAGTATTGCCGCCCTTGTTAGTCACAACAACCTTGTTCTTTGTCGTATCCTTGTTGGTAACCTTCACGGTAACGTTTGCTTTGATACAATACTTTTCATAAACCGCCTGCTTCGCAGCAGAATCACCAGTTGCATTTCTAACCGCATCCTTGTAAGCCTGCGGCGCGTTCCAAGGAACCATGTACAGCGTAACCGGATAGCTCTTCGCTGTCGTTGCTGCCTGTGCCGTCAGATAGTAGTTTCCATATCCGTCAGTCTCCGGCTTGAACAGTCCAACTCCCGCAGACATCTCTTCGGAATAAGCAATCAAAGTGTACAGATCAGCCTTCGTCTTGCCATCCATAATGGTCAGTGCTGATACAGACTTAGGCCCTGCCAGTGTGGGAGCTGCCGTTACTTTATACTTTGTCTTATCCGTCGTGTAATCCTTAAGGGTGATGGTCAGCTTCACATCAATATACTTATAGCCGTTATTGATGCTGATATAACCGATGCGGTTATTCTTAGCCGCCACGTCATTACCTGTAATATCGCTCAGCGCGGGAGTATTCGGTTTGTCCGCAGGCGCGGTCTCCGGCAGAGAACTCTTTAAGGTGATATACATGTTATTGTTATAATCATATCTCGCCTCAAAGTAATCGGTAAACCGGTTCTCCTGCCCGTTGATGATCGCATTCTTTGCGTAATTCTTGGTATTGACGTAATCGCCGTCCTCATTCCAATCCCAATCCCAATCCCAATCGGTTCCGGTATATTCCGCCCGGTTGTTGCCGGACTTATACTTAATGTAAGCGCCGCTCTGGTTCTTCATGGACAGGGTGTAGTTGCCGGTCGCGGTCAGGTTAGCTGCTTTCGCCTTTGCAATCTTCACAACCACCTTCGCATCCTTATACTCCGGAACAAACTCGCCGTTCACCACAGAACCTACGGTTGCAACCAGATTGTAATTGCCTACACCGTAGTCAGTGTCCACCTGCAGGTTAAATCCCTCACCCAGCATAATCGGGAGCGGTTTGTCAAGACATTTCTCGTCGCGCCAAAATACACTATTTACATCCGATGGATTCTTCTTAGTCTGGTCAACCGACAGCACGACATACTTGTCGGTAAAGTTATCTGTCTTTGCACCTTTTACTGTGTAGTATGCAGAACGCCAACTCGTATTCTGTGTAAACTTCTCCTTCGTAGCAATCTTAGGAGCCTTCGCTTTGCTGTCCGTCACAAACGTCTCGTTTGTCAACGTATACTCAGCCGCGGCCATGGTTCTATTCGCCTTATTCTTCAGGGTGATCTTTGTCTCTTTGGCATTTGCAACGATTACAATGCTGTCGCCGCCTTCACCTACGGTCTTCCTAATCTGTTTAGCACCCTTATAGCTGATCTGGTAATTGGCAAGATAGAAAGGCACATAGCTTGTGGAATCGTCTTCTGTAACCGCCTTCACCACTTCCAGCTTAAAGTAATTGTTAGCTCCCATACCCTTGTAGCTGAGGCTCGTCGTATCACCTTCATACAGTTCTGTTTCTGTCTCCAGGGTAGAATCTAAATATCTCGTGATTCTAAGAAGTGGTTTATCCGCCGCCTGCCCTACATTCTTAAGGTTCAGTGTCGTCCCTTTCTTATTGCTGCCGTCCTTCGGCGTAACTGTGATCTTCACATTCTTAGCTGACTTAAGCACCGTCAGATCACCTTTTGCGTCAACAGCCACACTCTTGGCGTTGCTGGACTTGAAGGCAAACAGAGCCGAATTCATGATATCCGAAGAATTGCTCGTCAAATCATATCCGTTCTTCGTGGTCTTTACGCCGGGCGCAAGCACTGCCACACGGTACTCATTGTCTTTCTTTGTGGCTGTAAGAGCACCATCGTTGACTGCAACAAGCTTGGCGTTAGCGTTGCCTTTCGTCACGTCGAACACAGCAATGGTTCCCATCTCCAGCGGATTACCCGTGATGGTGATCGTGTCTGTGTACGCCACAAGATCGCTGTCCGCATAGTCCGCCGCGGTCACCTTTACCTTAAACTGGTTGTCTTCACTTCTGCCTTTTACCACATAGTTCTTGTTGATGGTCACCTTACCGTTTTTCACGGTTACGTTAACCTTGAGATCTGGGCTCAGCTCAGATGCATCCTCATCCTCCGCATCTACGATCTCATAATTCAGCTTCTTCGTCTTAGGCGCAAATTTCTTATTTTGGCTGACGTTATTTAAATCTGTCGCAACGGTAAAGGTTGCCGCCTTTTTGTCCGCCTTATAAATCTCGAGCGGTGCTGTAGGATTGATTGCCTGAATGCCGTTTACCACCGTCAGCTTCTGGGTCGCCACTGCGCCGTATGCAGAATCCTCCGCATAAGCGGTCACCTTAACCCCTAGATTCTTGAAGGCATCTCCTGCATTAGATACGTATGAAGCCCCTGAAGCATTTACCATTACAGTATTGCTCAGCTCATCGTATTTTGCATACAGGCCCCTATATCTATCGGCATATCCGTTATAAACGCCTTCCCCGATCAATTCGCCGCTGGAGGTGTTTACAAACTCTACCTTAACGGTGCTGTAAGAAGTCAGCTTATTAAAGTTAGGGGTTGCAACCACTACGTCCTTATCCTGACCGGTAATCAGGTTGGTGGTTCCCTTCTTGAGACCGAGTTTCACCTCGTAATAAGGATCTTTCGTCGCAATGCCGTCCAGAGTGACGCCCTCACCGCCCTTGATGGTGGTCGCATCCACGGAAGGATCGCCATCTCCTGCAATGGTCTGTAACAAAGATGCCTTCACGGAGAAGCTGCTCAGCAGTACGCCCTTGTCTAAGCCTTTCTCTTCTTCCTCCGCCGTATCCACCATGTCATAAAACGCCGTCCCTGCCGGCGTCGTCCAGC
>ERZ779633.441-NODE-441-length-11048-cov-4.929864_pt1 | contig 11048 bp, 11 predicted proteins | sample MGYA00514195_ERZ779633 | MGnify/ENA primary metagenome ERZ779633 (study PRJEB29562, sample SAMEA4376707) | mouse gut metagenome | isolation source: Cecum | study: EMG produced TPA metagenomics assembly of the A DSS colitis mouse model was used to assess the...
GCCACGGTGATGTCGAAGCCGTCCTCCCGGGGGACGCCCTGCATCCGGCCCCCCAAGCCGTCCACGATGTTTCGCAGCTGGCGGTCGTTCATGTCCACGCACCGCCGCCAGGTGATCTTTTTCACGTCAATGCCCAGGGCGTTCCCCTGCTGGATGTGGTTGTCCAGCATGGCCGCCAGCAGGTTGTTGGCCGCGCCGATGGCGTGGAAGTCCCCGGTGAAGTGGAGGTTGATGTCCTCCATGGGCACCACCTGGGCGTACCCGCCCCCCGCCGCGCCGCCCTTCACGCCGAACACGGGGCCCAGGGAAGGCTCCCGCAGGCAGAGCAGGACATTCTTGTCCAGCCTGGACAGGGCGTCCGCCAGACCCACGCTGGTGGTGGTTTTGCCCTCCCCGGCGGGGGTGGGGTTGATGGCGGTGACCAGGATCAGCTTGCCCTTCCGGGGCCTGTCCCGCAGGGGGCCGATGTCGATCTTGGCCTTCACCCGGCCGTAGTGTTCCAGCAGGCCCACGTCGATGCCGGCCTTTTCCGCCACTTGGGCGATGGGGAGCATAGCCGCGCTCTGGGCGATTTCGATGTCGGTTTTCATCTTGATATCCTCCTTTGATTGGGCGCGCCCATATGAAAATGGGCGCACCGAGTCAATTCAGCGCGCCCAGACGGTCGGCAGTCAGACGCAATCGCGCCGCTGTACTTCATGTGGTGCTCCACTTCCGTCAGTCATACAGCAAGAATAGTGTACCATGCCGCCCCGGTTCCGTCAAGGGTTATACGCTCCGTATAGGCCCCCGAATTCCACGGGCCGGGGCAGGGGGCCGGGGCAGGGCGGGGGACGGAGTTTCAAGGGGTTTCGGGGCCGAGGGCGGGCGGGGATCGGTTTCCATAACACTGCATAGCCATGCAGATACGGAAAGTTATCCACAACTTCCACACAGTTTTCAACAGGCGGAGGGTGGAAGCCCCAAGGGTTCCCGGAGATATGGGGGAAAATGGAAAATCCGCAATCGAAGTTCTTTATCATGCAAAAGTACGAATTCGCTTGACATAATTCCGGCCCAGGGGGAGAAGGGGATGGAATAAGGCCCCGCGGCGGGGCCGCGGGGCCTTGGGATTGGCTCAGGGGGGCAGGGGGGGATAGCCGCCCCGCCGGGCCTGCATCCCCTGGTAGAGCCGCTCCAGCACATACCGCAGGGGGCAGAACAGCACCAGGGCGATGCCGAAGTTGCCGATGCAGTGGATCACGTCGAAGGGGATGCCGTTGATCCACCAGACGATGGCCCCGTGAAGCCCTGCGGTGAACAGGCACACCGGGGCGCACAGCAGGCCGAACAGCAGGCCGAACACCCCGGACAGCAGGGCCCAGCCCACCGGATGGGTCATCCCCCGCAGCAGCCACGCGGCGGCGGCCAGCACCAGCCAGATATAGAGGTAGCTGATGGAGTAGAGCTGGATGCCGTAGAGGAAGAACTCCATGGTCACGTAGACGTAGATGGGGAATACCGCCTTCCAGCCGAAGGTGACGGCGAACAGCATCACCAGCAGGGAGGTGGGCTCCACGTTGGGTAAGCCCGCCATCACCACCTTGGCGGCGAAGGTGGCGGCCCCCAGCACGCCGAACAGGGTGACTTCCCCCGCCGACAGGGTCAGCCGCCGGGGGGGCCGGCTAAGCAACGGTGTAGACCAGGGAGAAGGCGTCGCCGTCCTGGATGGGGGTCTGGTCCGCGCTGGCGGGGGTGTCCTCCCCGTCCTTCTTCAACGCCCAGAAGGCCCCGTCCTCCTCATAGACCGCCTTCTCGCCGTCGGCGAACTTGATGTAAAGCCCATAGGGGCCTTCCTCGCCCTGGGCGATGTTTTCCGCGTCCAGCACCGGGCCGAGATACTCCTCGTCGGTGTGGCAGGTGAAGGTTTTGGTGGAGCCGTCCTTGTGGACGACCTCTACGGTGATGGTTTTCGCGCCCTGGGTGGTCTCCGGGCGGGTGGCGAACCAGACGCCCATCAGGATGGCGATGAGAGCCGCCACAGCCACGACCGCGAGGATGAGCTTGGTATTCTTTTTCATGGACAGACAACCTTTCTGATAGAACCGGCGGGCATTGCCCGACCGTCCGCCGGAGGGGGCGGGTGGGCGCATGGCGGCGGTTCGGTGAAGTGGCACATACGGGGAGGGCCGCTGCGCCGTGGCCGTTCCCATATGCAGAGCTTCCCGGGAAGCACAGCCCTCGTTCCGCATCCATCTGCGGCCGGGAGCGCGGGGTGGTGGAGCGGTCCGGGGCGGTCCGTGCTGGCAGACACGGGCCCCGGCGGGTCATAGTGCTGCGCCGCAAGTGAGGGCGGCCCAGCGCGAAAGGGGGTGGAAGGCCAGGGGAAAGCAAAAAGCTGCGCCCCAGAGAGGGCACAGCCACCAACCCGCTGCCGGACAGCGGGGCCTCTGCACCCTCCCAATGCACGGGGAGGACATTCGTGCGTCATATGCGGGCAGGTATTCTGGCTGAAGCGTCAAGCGCGTTTTCCGGCCTTCCCAGGGAAATTCCCCAGTGACGTAGTTGGAAAACACTCCGCTAACACAGCAACGGCATTGCGCGGGATTCTCACCCGCTTCCCTCTTGCGCGCCCGGGCGGGCGCACCCACATACCACCTATTCACTTTTCGGCCTTGCTCTTTTATTATAAGGAAGGCAGGCCCGGTTGTCAAGGGCAATCCGTTTCCTTGCCCGGGAAATTCCGGGGATAGTCCCCTCCCGCCCTCCGCCGCCCGGGAAGGGCGGCGGAGGACTGGGAGAGGGGGAGAATCACTTGATGTTGTGGTAGCCGGCGAACTCGGTGACGAAGCCGTACTTGAAGCCCAGGTCATTGCCCTCGGCGTCGGCGTTGGTCTTGACGGCGAAGCGGTTGACGATCTCCTCAGTGGTCATGCTGTGGTCGATCATGTACTGGAGCTGGGCCTGGTTGTCCTCGTTCCGGAACAGCTCCTCGCTGGTCTTGCCCAGGCGCAGGGTCTTGTCGCTGGCCCGGAGGCCCCGCAGGCCGTTCTCCTCCCGGCCCTGGAGGACATAGAGGGTGTCGCCGTTGGCGTTGGCCTTGGTCAGGTCGAAGCCCAGGGTGTCCCGCTGGTAGACGGCCAGCTCGGCGATGACGCCGCCGCCGTCGGTGACCTTGCGGTCCGCCCGGTTGAAGCAGATGACCAGCTTCAGGTTGGCGAACTCGGTGCAGAAGTTATAGTCCCCGGTGGAGTCCATGAACCCGGCCAGGGGGCCCGCGCCCTTGTACTTGGGGGCGATGGCGTTGACGATGGCGGTCACCTTGCCTACGCCCTGGGTCTGGGCCTTGATGGGCAGGGTGTCCCGGAGCCACTTGCCCTCGCTGTCCTTGATCCAGCCGCAGCCCGTCTCGTAGTCGTACTCGTTGATGTACACGCCGTCCTCCAGCTTGTTGGTCATAGCCAGCACGCCGGTGACATAGTCATGGAGGCCCCAGGCGTCCACAGCGGCCCGGATGGGGTCGGTGGCGGAGGCGGAGCACACCCACACGTCGATGCCGTTTTCGGCCAGGGTCTTCCACAGCTCCTTGATATTCTCGGACACGGTGGTGCCGGAGTTCCAGTCATAGGACACCACGCCCGCCTTGGACTCGATGTCCTCAGGGGTGGTCCAGGTCTCCTTGCTGGTCTCCACGGTGGTGTAGTACTTGTGGGAGGCCAGGGCCAGGTCGTAGACCTCCTGCTCGGTCATGCCGGTGAACCAGTAGAGCACCCAGGGGTAGGACACGGAGACGGACTCATTGTCCCCCACCAGGCTGTACATGGCCCGCATCTTGGTGGCGAACTCCAGCCACTGGGGATCGGCCTGGATCTTGGCCTGGGCGTCCGCGTCCAGGCCCTTGGCGGTGAAGGGGCCGTACTCCTTGTAAAGATAGGTGTAGGCGGCGGTGATGTCGGCGATCCAGTCGTTGTAGGAGCCCTTGCCGTAGCCCAGGTCGGTGAGATCCTTGTCCATGCCGCCCTCCTCCTGGCCGATTCCGGTGGCCAGCACGTCGGGCAGCTTCTCCGGGGTGATGGCGAAGGTCATGGTCTTGAGCTGGTGGATGGCAAGCTGCTCCTCCACGTCGAAGATGGAGCAGGTGTTGTCGAAGTCAAACACCACGTAGGAGCCGCCCTCCACATAGCTGGCGGAGGTCTTGCCGTAGGCGTCCATAAAGTCGTTGACGGCCTGCTTCACGAAGGGGTCCCAGTCGTCGCGCTGGACGTGGGCCGCCCCGCCAGTGGGCTCGGGGGTGGGTTCTGGAGTGGGTTCGGGGGTCGGCTCGGGGGTGGGCTCCGGAGTGGGTTCGGGCGTGGGCTCCGGGGTAGGCTCCGGCGCGGGCTCGGTGCCGGGGATCTGGAGCACCTGGCCCACGTAGATCCGGTTGGGGTTCTTGATCACGTCCTTGTTGGCCTCGTAGATCTCGCGCCAGCGGGCACCGCTGCCAAGCTGCTGCTTGGAGATGCTCCACAGGGAGTCGCCCTTCTTCACCGTGTAGGTGGAGGCGAAGGCGGGGACCGCCAGGGACAGGGCCAGCACCAGGGCCAGAAGGATAGAACCGAGCCGCTTGTACTTTTTCATCATAGTCATAAACACCTTTCATCAGGACGGGGCGGCAGGGAAAAGCCCGCCGCCCCGTGTGTTGGAAGTTTTGTCTGGGGCCGGCTGCGCGGGAGGGAGATCCGCCCGGAGCGGGGTCAGCCCTCCTGCCAGTTGGCGGGATAGACGGTGTAGACGTACTTGGCGTAGCTGGGGGTCTGGAAGTGGATGTGGCTGCCCTTGGGGATGTAGATGATGTCGCCGGGGCCGCCGCTGACAATCCGCCCGTCGATCTCGATCTCCAGGGTGCCCTCCAGCACGATGTCGTACTCGTCGTAGGTGAGGGTCCACTCGAAGCTGGCGGCGTCCTTCAGCTCCATGACGCCGCAGCCCATGCGGGGGGCCTCCTCCAGGGTGGTCACATCGTTCAGCAGCACGTCGTTCCGGCCCTCGAAGGGCTGGAGGGGGACGGTGCTGGTCTTGATGCCGATGATGCCGCTGGGGTCCACCTGACGCTCCATCTGGGGGGCGGTGATGCCGCCCGCCTCCTGGAGCACCTTGGTGACAATTTCACGGATCAGCTGTTCGCTGACGTTCATAGTTCACACCTGACCTTTCTCTGCCGCGGCCCGGCCCCCCGCCCGGCGGGGAGGGGACAGGGACGGCGGCGGTTCTCGCTGTCGTCCGCGCCCGCCGGGCTGATCCGGGGGGGGCGCGGGAAGGGGGTTGGTTAAGCGGCCTTGCCAGCGGCGGCGTCGATCTTAGCCAGCAGCTTGGGAGCCAGGAGGTAGGCCAGAATGACGGCGGTGATACCAGCCACCAGCTTGCCCAGGATCACGGGGAAGATCATCTCCGGCTCGTTGCCGGCGGTGAAGCCCAGGTGGTCGCCGAACACGAAAGCGGCGGACACGGCGAAGGCCACGTTCAGCAGCTTGCCCTTGGGGTTCATCTCGCCCATGATGTTGAACATGGCGATGTTGTTGGCCAGGGTAGCCACCAGTCCGGCGGAGCCCTTCTCGTCCATGCCCAGCGCGCCGCCCAGCTTGCCCAGCGCGCCGCCGAAGGTCTTGGTGATCCACTTCACCATGGGGAAGGCGCCGATCAGCACGATGCCGATCTGGCCGCAGACCAGAAGGCCATCGTCCAGGGGAGTCTTGCCGGTGACTGCGTCGGGGGTGGCCATCACGTCGAACAGGGGGAACTTGATGCCGGTGATCTGCTCGAACACGGCGATGGCGGTAAAGGCGGTGATGACGATGGTGACGCCGGTGCCGAACACGTTGAAGCCCTTGATCATCCCGGCGGGGGCGAACCACAGGCCGATGACGATGAGGCCCGCGATAACAATGACGGGCACCAGGTTGATGAGGATGGTGAAGATATCCATCTTGAACTCGGTCATGTTCATGGCCAGGCCGCCCACAATGCAGCCGATGGGGACGGTGATCAGGCCGGCCAGGACGCCCGCGCCCAGGTAGGAGCGGTCTTCCTTGGAGATGATGCCCAGGGCCACGGGGATGGTGAACACGATGGTGGGACCCATCATGGTGCCCAGGATCAGGCCGGCGAAGTTACCGATGGCGGGGTTAGCCGCCAGCTCCATGGCCAGGGGGTAGCCGCCCATGTCGCAGGCCAGGATGGTGGTGGCGAACATGGAGGGGTCCGCGCCGATGGCGGAGTAGATGGGGCCGAGCACGGGCTCCAGCAGAGTGGCCAGCACGGGGGCGGCGGCCACGACGCCGGCCATGGACAGGGCCAGGGGGCCGATGGCGTTGAAGCCGTTCTCGAACTCCTCGCCGTAGCCGAACTTGTTGCCCATGATCTTATCAATCGCGCCCACCAGCATGAAGATCATCATGATCATCATAATGACGGAGTTGATAGAGATGCCGGACACCCATGCGCCGAAGCTTTCAGTGAAAACGCTCATGTATGTTCCTCCTCTAAGTTTTCTCTTTTGACAGGAGCGAAAGCCCCCGTTAAAGACGGGTTTAAGAGCCTTACAGCAGGGAATCGAACACCTGCTTAGCGGGCCGCGGGATAACGGTGGTGCCCACCAGGAGCTGGGCGTCCCGGGTGGCGGCGGCCACCGCCGCCCGCACCGCGCCCACGTCCCCGGTGAGGGTGACGTAGCCCTTGCCGCCGATGGCGTAGCCGATGCGCACCTCGATCAGGGTGATGTTGGCGGCCTTGGCGGCGATATCGGCGGCGGTGATGGCGGAGGCCACGGAGTAGAACTCCAGCACGCCCACCGCGCCCAGGGGGGGCGTCTGGGTCGCCATGCTGATAGCGGGGATGAGCTGGGGGTGGACGTTGGGCAGCAGCAGCGTGTCTACCACGCACTCGCCGCCCCGGCTCTCGCCCTCCTTCATGGCGGCCCGCACGTCGCCGGTGTCCCCGGCGATGAGGATCAGGTACTTGCCGGGGCACACCGTGGAGGAGCGGATGAGCTCCACCTGAGCGGCCTTTACCATATAGTCGCAGGTCTCAATGCCTTTGGCGATGCTGTTCAGCTCCACCATTCCGATTGCCGTTCTCATACGCTCACTCCTTTCTTCTGATGGTCGCGCCCGTTCCGGTGACCTGCTCCACCACGCCGTCGATGCTGGCGTGGATGTTGACGGACAGGCCCTCCGCCGCCTGGGCCAGCAGCTCGCCCCGGCGCACCGTGTCCCCGGCGGACTTCACCGGGACGGCGGGCTTGCCGATGTGCTGCTGGAAGGGGATGGTCACCCGCTCCGGCTCCAGGGTCTTGCAGGCGTGGGCGTGCTTGCCGTCGTACTGGGCCAGGCCCAGGCGGGCGATGAGACGCCCGGTGGGCGTCTTGCGGTCGTCCACGAAGGGACGGGCCTGGGGCTCCATGTTCCGGGGCACCTGGATGCCCTTCTGGCGCAGCTCGCCCTTGATGTACTGGTTCACCCGCCGGGGGGACAGCCCCATGGGGCAGGCGAACATCTCGCACACGCCGCAGTCGCAGCAGTTGGCGGCGTCCCCGAAGGCGGCCAGGTAACCGCCGTCGTCGGTGATGGTCTTTTCCCGCCACAGGTTCCGCATCACCAGGTTGGGCCGGATCTGGTGCCCGATGAGGTAACGGGGGCACAGGTCGGTGCACATACGGCACTGGATGCACGCGCTCTTGGTCTGGTGCCGGATGGCGTCCAGGCTGAGCTGGGCCCGGCGGAACAGGTAGTGGTCCCGGGGCAGGACGATGATGTTCCCGGTGGTCTTGGTCACCACGGCGGCGGCGATGTCCGCCCGGGCGGTGAGGGGCTTGCCCATCATGGGCCCGCCCACGATAACGGCGTAGTCCGTCAGGACAGGCTCCGCCGCCGCGATGCACTCCGACAGCGGGGTGCCGATGGGCACGTGGAGCATGACGGGCTCCTTCACCTCGCCCACCACGGACAGGTATTTGTCGGTGACGGGGTCGCCGTTCAGGGCCTGGAGGACGTTGAGCAGGGTGCCCACGTTGTCCACCACACAGCCCACGTCCAGGGGCAGGCCCCGCTCGGGCACGCTGCGCCCGGTGACCTGCTGAACCATGGTCTGCTCGTCCCCGGCGGGATAGAAGGTGGCCATCTGGAAGATCTCCACCTTGGCCCCCAGCTTTTGGATCGCCCCCTCCAGGGCGGCGATCTCCTCCCGGTACTTGCCCTTCAGGGCGATGACCGCCCGCTTGGCTCCCAGGTGGGCGGCGATGGCCGCGGCCGCAGCCACCACCTCCTCCGGGAAGGTGCGGCACAGGTATTTGTCGGTCTCAATCAGCGGCTCGCACTCGGCGGCGTTGACAATGAAGCACTCCGCCGAGGCGTTGAGCTTTACATGGGTGGGGAATCCCGCGCCGCCCGCGCCCACCACGCCGGCCTCCCGCACCGCTTGGGTCAAATTCATACTCTCACCTTATTTCCTTGTGGGCCGCGGCAGGGCCCGGCCCCCGGTCCGGGGGCTCAGGCCTGCTGCAAAACGCTGGCGTCCACGTCCTGGTCGTCCACAATGCCCACCACGGTGGCGTCCACCGGGGTTTTCATGTCCCCGGCCGCGCTCCGGGCGGAGCTGCCGCCGACCACCAGCACCGTCTCCCCCACACCCGCGCCGATGATGTCGGCGGCCACGATGGGGATGCGGTACAGTTCCCCCGTCAGGGGGTTGATGGGCTGGACAAGCAGCAGCTTCAGGCCGGCCAGCTTTTCCTCTTTCCGGGTCGCCCAGATGTTTCCGATCACTTTTGCCACTTGCATGAATTTCCCTCATTTCGTCCGGGCGATGGGCCGAGAACCAGTCAGCGCGCCGCGCCGCGGATCAGGCGGATGCCCTTGGATTTCGCGTATTCCGCGGCCAGCGCGGTCAGAATGGCCTTTTCACCGATGTGGATGCAGGTGACCTTATCCGCGTCGGCGGCGGTAACGTCCCGCTCTGTGATCACCCGCTTCTCCAGGTGCAGCTCCTTGGCCGGACAGCAGGGCTCCGGCGCGAGGGCGGGAACGGGCGCGTCGCAGGCGGGGCAGGCCCCGTCCAGAATGGCCCCGGCCAGGTTCTGCTGGGAGCAGATGGTCAGGCCGCAGGCGGTGAGCAGGGCCAGCTTCTCCTGAAGCATGGCGCAGTAGGGCGCGGGCAGCTTGCAGGAGGTGGCGCGCATGGCCTCCAGCTCCTCGGTGGGGACGAACACCCGCTTGCCGCCCAGCAGGGCCTGCTGGGCCAGCTTGAGGAACGGCGTGTCGCAGATGCCCCCGGCCAGCTTGCACAGCGTCTCGTTGGTAAATTCGTAGATCACCACGGCCTCGAACCTGTCCAGGTCCACCTGGTAGTTCTGGAGGAGGGCGCATTCCGTGCGGTAGCGCGCGGTGAGGCGCGGGTCCTCCAGAACGGAGTGGCAGGTCTGCCCGTGTTCCTGAGTCAGGATCAGCAGGCCGGGCCGCCCGTCGTCGGGGGCGGGGCCGCCGCAGGGGCACTCCTGGGAGCAGTCGCCGCCCTGGGACAGCTTCTCCATGACGCGGGCCAGGATCAGCTCGACCAATTCCTTATGATCCATGGCTGACCCCCCTTTCAATGGTTAGATTTTGCAGTTCATCGCAATCCCTGCCGGCGTCACCAGGAAGGGGTCCGCCGGCTTTACGGTTTTGATTTGGGTTTCCTTCTCGAAGATGCCCTCGATCCCGGTGAGGCAGCAGGTGCCGCCGCACAGGTAGATGGCGTCCACGTCGGTGCCCGCCAGATAGCGGCGGACGATGGCGGCCATTTTCTCCACCACCGGGCGGACCACGGGCAGGATCTCCCGGTGCCGGGCGTAGTCCTGCTTGATGGCCTCCGCCTCCTGGAAGCTGACGTGGTAGTTCCCCGCCAGCACCAGGGACAGGTGGGTGCCGCCCGTGGGCTCGTCCTCGGTGCGCACCACCTTGCCGTCCCGGAGGATGGCAAGTCCGGTGGTGCCGCCGCCGATGTCCACGATGACGCCGTTCTGAATCTGGTAGATGGCGTTGGCTGCGCTGGGCTCATCCAGCACGGCGGTGACCTCGAACCCCGCGCCCTCCGCCACGTACTGGTGGGTGCGCGCGCTGGACTCCGTTCCGGCGGGCATGGCGATGGCGCAGTTGAGCAGCTCCGCGTCCAAACGCTCCTCCAGCTTCTTCTTCAGCTCCCGCACGATGTTCAGCGCGCCGGTGTAGTCCACCACCACGCCGTCCTTCAGCACCCCCGCCGCCTGCTTTTCGCAGGCGATGGGGTTATCCTCCTCATCCAGCACCACCAGGGCGATGTAGGCGGTGCCCAGGTCCACGCCCACCTTGAGCTTGGAGCCCACGGGGCGGAAGGCGGTGCGCTCGGAGGCCTTGATCCGCTCCATATAGGCGTTGACCCGATCCAGATCCATCATAGCGATACGCTCCTTTTGGCCCTCACCGGATAATGCGGCCCAGGGTGAAGCCCTTGACCAGGGCGGCGTTGGCCTCGTCGAAATCAATGTGCATCTTGCAGCTGAACCGGGTGCTCACCCGGATCAGCACGTCCCGCAGCACCACGGGCCGCTCCGTCAGCAGGGCCACGTCCACCCGCTGCTTATCCCGCAGGTCGAACATGACGGAATCGGGGGCGGTGACATGGATGTGGTTGCGGGCGATGATCACGCCCTCCTTCAGCTCCAGGGTGCCGCAGGGGCCCTCAATGACGATGGAGCCGGAGCCGGCCACGTCGCCGGACTCCCGCAGGGGCGCGTCCACGCCCAGCTCCACACAGTCGCTCTTGGACAGCTCCACCTGGGACGCCGGGCGCACCGGGCCCAGGACGGCGGTGCGCTACTTGCGGCCCTTGGGGCCGATGAGGGTCACCCGCTGCTGGGACAGGAACTGCCCCGGCTGGGACAGGGGACGGGCCGGCTCCAGCCCGACACCGGGGCCAAAAAGCACCTCGGCGTCGGCCTGGGACAGGTGGACGTGGCGGGCGGAGCCCTCGACCTCCACCAGCCCCGCCCGGTGGACGGAATTCATCACCGCCGCGGA
>ERZ779633.443-NODE-443-length-11025-cov-5.001823_pt1 | contig 11025 bp, 10 predicted proteins | sample MGYA00514195_ERZ779633 | MGnify/ENA primary metagenome ERZ779633 (study PRJEB29562, sample SAMEA4376707) | mouse gut metagenome | isolation source: Cecum | study: EMG produced TPA metagenomics assembly of the A DSS colitis mouse model was used to assess the...
GGACGCTTTTGTTAAAAGCATAGGAGACGCTATGAGCAACACGCTCGGCGCGCCGCTTGCAGTATTGCTTCTTTCGATAATCCCGATCGCCGAAGCTCGGTTTGCCATTCCTTTCGGGATAAGCATGGGGCTTTCGCCCGTCGAAGCGTTCGGATACGCGTTTTTGGGTTCGTCGCTTATCGCGCCCATACTTTTGATCGTGTTTATCCCGATAATAAACGCGCTGTCGCGCACTAAATTCTTTTCTAAGATCGGCAAGTTTTTGTACGACAAATTCGAAAAAAAATCGCGCGCGCTTGCAGATACCGCGACCGATGCGGACAGCGGCGCGCCGCCCGACGGAAACAAAAAATTCCGTATAACCAAATCCGACTTGAAAAAAATGGGCGGCACAGCCCTATTCGTGGCAGTACCGCTTCCGCTGACAGGAGTTTGGACGGGCAGCGCGGTAGCGTCCATTCTTAAGATCGGGTTTGTTAAATCTCTTATAGGCGTTATCGCGGGCAACGCTGTGGCATGCGCGATAATCACATTGATAAGTTATCTTTTCCGAGACTACGTTTCATGGATAACGCTCGCGTTTTTCATAATAGCGGTACTCGTAGTATTGTTTCTTATCGTCAAGCTTATCGTTTACAAACCCGACGATCACAACAAACAAGGCACGGACGAAGCCGACGGCGAATAAAAAATATAAAGGAGTTTGACCATGTGCGGAATCATAGGCTACGCGGGCGGTAAACAAGCCGCCCCTATTCTGTTAAAGGGTCTCGAACGGCTGGAATATCGCGGCTACGATTCGAGCGGCATAGCCGTGATCGACGGCGCGGTCATTCGTACCGTAAAATCGGTCGGCAAAATAAAAGAGCTTGCGGCAAAGACGGACGGCGGGAATATCCCGCGCGGCGTCGTGGGCATAGGTCATACGCGTTGGGCGACGCACGGCGTGCCGAGCGACGTCAATTCTCACCCGCATACTTCTCAGGACGGCAAATTCGCCGTCGTGCATAACGGCATTATAGAAAACTTCGCGGAACTCAAGTCCGAACTCCGTTCGCGCGGCGTAAAGTTCGCAAGCGAAACGGACAGCGAGGTTATTGCGCAATTGTTGCAAGACGTATACGACGGCGATATACTCGACGCCGTACGCGAGACCGTAAAACGTCTTGTCGGCTCGTACGCCGTAGGCATAGTTTGCTCGGACGCGCCCGATACTGTTTTCGCAGTGCGCAAAGACAACCCGCTCGTCATCGGACTCGGCGCGAACGAAAACTTTATCGCGTCCGATTTTGCCGCCGCGCTCGAGCATACGCATTTATTCGTGCAGCTCGGCGACGGCGAGATCGCAAAGCTTACTTCTCACTCCGTAATGTTTTTCGACGGCGACGGCGCGCCCGTCAAAAAAACTCCGTACCGCGTCGATTGGGATATTTCCCAAGCGGAAAAGAACGGGTATCCGCACTTTATGCTCAAGGAGATCTACGAGCAGCCCAAAGCTATCACGGATACCGTACGCCCGCGCGTAAAGGGCGACGAAATCATTCTCGACAAAATAACGCTCGACGCCGTAAACGCCAACCGCATCGATAAAATCGATATAGTGGGATGCGGTTCGGCGTACCATGCCGGGATCGTAGGCAAACAGTTCATAGAAAAATACTGCCGAATACGCGTCAACTGCATGCTCGCAAGCGAGTACGTTTATTCCGACCCGATAACGGACAGCCGCACGCTCACCGTCATCATCAGTCAAAGCGGTGAAACCGCCGACACTTTGGCGGCGTTGAGACTTGCCAAAAAACTCGGTTCTCACACGATCGCCGTCGTAAACGTCGTGGAAAGCGCGATCGCGCGCGAAGCCGACGACGTTTTATACACGCACGCGGGTCCCGAAATAGCGGTGGCGACCACAAAGGGCTATACGACGCAGGTCGTTGCGCTGTATCTCGTCGCGTTGAAGATAGCCAAACTTAAACACACGATATCCGACGCGCGATATCTCGAAGTTTTACACGAGCTTAACGCCCTGCCCTCGAAAATTCAAAAAATACTCGACAATACTAACGCGATCGAAGCCTACGCCAAAAGATTCGCGCAAAACAAATGCGTGTTCTTTATCGGACGCGGCGCGGACTACGCAGCATCGCTCGAAGGCGCGTTGAAGCTCAAAGAGATTTCGTACATTCATGCAGAAGCGTACGCCGCAGGCGAACTCAAGCACGGCACGATATCGCTGATCGAAAACGGCACTGTCACGCTTGCCATAACCACACAGTCCGATCTGTACGCCAAAATGCTTTCAAACATAAAGTCCGTGCAGTCGCGCGGCGGCACTGTACTCGCAGTAGCTTCGCAAGCGAACAAACAAATCGCGGACAACGCCGACGGCATGCTCGTTATACCGAACTGCGACGACGACGTTACTCCTGTCCTTACGGCGACCGTGTTGCAGCTGTTCGCCTACTATGTCGCGGCAGAACGCGGTTGCGATATAGACAAACCGCGCAACCTCGCCAAATCCGTAACGGTGGAATAAATATCGCCCGCGCTGTTTTTCGCTACCGACTGCGAAAAATCGCGGCGCTCTCAACGCGGCGCGCAAGCTTATGCGCGCGACCATACAGGATGAAAATATGAACAAAAAGTTTTTGACGGTGCTTTGCGACGGCATGGCGGACTACCCCGACGATCGCGGACTTACGCCTATGGACGAGGCGGTCAAGCCCGTCACGGACAAGCTGTGCGGACAAAGTTTGACGGGGCTTGTGCAAACCGTTCCCGACGGCATGAAACCGGGATCGGACGTATGCAATCTCGCCGCGCTCGGCTATGCGCCGAAAGACTGCTACACGGGCAGATCGCCGCTTGAAGCGCTCTCTATGGGGATCGCGCTCGACGGCGACGACGTGACCCTGCGCGTCAATCTCGTATCCTTGTCGGACGAAAAAGAACTTAAGGCGCGAACTATGCTCGATTATTCCGCCGGCGAGATCTCTACAGAGGAATCGACCGAACTGATCGACGCGCTTAAACCGCTGTTCGCAAAATACGGCATAGAATTGTATGCGGGAATAAGTTATCGCCATGCGGCGGTTATTCGCGGCGCGCGCTATACATCTACCGAATTTACGCCTCCGCACGACATAACCGGCAAACCCGTAAAAGACAGTCTGCCGCACGGCAAAATGGGCGCGACGTTTATCGAACTAATCGAAAGATCGACCGAAATATTGTCCGCTCACCCCGTCAACGCAAAGCGCAAAGCGTCGGGCAAAAACCCGGCTACGTCGGTATGGTTTTGGGGCGAAGGCACAAAACCGAAATTACAAAATTTTGCAGATAAGTTCGGCAAAACCGCCGCAGTGATCTCCGCTGTCGACCTCGTAAAAGGCATAGGCAAAGCGGGCGGAATGACCGTGATAGATATTCCTACCGCAACAGGCACGGTAGACACGGATTATGCCGCCAAAGCCGCTGCCGCCGTCGACGCATTATCGAAATGCGACTTTTGTTTCGTTCATCTCGAAGGTCCGGACGAATGCGGGCATCAAGGCGACCGCGCGGGCAAGATCGCGGCTATAGAACGTATCGACGAAAAAATCGTTAAACCGATTTACGAATTCCTTTTGTCGAGCGGCGCGCCGTTTGCTATCTGCGTTATGCCCGACCACGCCACGCCGTTATCCGTACGCACACACACAAAAGATCCGATTCCGTTCATGGTGTACGACAGCGAGAAAACGCGCGATAACGGTCTTAAAAGCTTTACGGAGCGTTCGGCGTCATCGACGGGCGTTTTCCTCGATCGCGGCGACGCAGTTATAAGCCTGCTGTTCGGATCGCGGCGATAACGCCGTATCGCGCGCGGCGCGGCATGTCGAATAGAATCTTATATTTCCGCGATCGGCATCCGACGCGAGAATATCGGACGTTTGCAGACAATATTTCAGTCGTTGCGCGGCGCCTACCGCGCCGTCGTAAATTTTTACTTTTCCGCCGTAAAAATGCATTATCGCGTCCGTTATGTATGTATAGTGCGAACAGCCGAGAATAACGGCCTCCGCGTTTTTATAAGGCGTTAATATTTCGCAAATATGCGCCGCGATTTTCGATATGTCGCGGACGTTATCCTCTATCAGTTTTGCGAGTTCGGGTCGCGCAACGGGGATGATCTTTCCGCCGCACGTCGCGACCGAACGTTCAAATTTATGCGATCTGTATGTTGCGTCGGTGACGAGCGCGACCGCCGTACCGTTTTTTGACAGTTCTCTGAAGCACGGTTTTACGGCAGGCTCTAACCCTATCACAGTGCGCGACGCAAAAAGATTGCGTATATCGTCCACTGCGTTGACCGTCGCGGTGTTGCACGCAACCACTACGGCTTTACAGTTCATATCGAACAGCATGCTCGCGCAAGCGGTCGCATACAGTTTGATATCTGCGGGCGGCTTGCTCCCGTACGGCATGTGAGCTTCGTCCGCCAAATAAATATACTTTTCGTTGGGCATCAGTTCGACGCACTTGCGCAACACGTTTAATCCGCCTACGCCGCTGTCTAACACTCCGATAGGATTTGCACGCATAACATTTTATATATGCGGCACGCGCGCAAATGTTCTGCTCGATTATGCTATTTACGCGGGTCTGTTGACCGCGAACGCGCCGTTTATAGCGTCCGCTATGATTTTCGCGCAGTCCTCGACCAAAATATCGACGTCTTTGGGCGTGACGATCATATCCGAGCGCCCGCCTTCCGCCGACGGACAGAAGTCCCGCGCAATGGTCGACGAATAAACGACGAGCGGAACGCCTACCGATACGACCCGCACGCCGAGCGAGTCGCGGTCGAGTCGCCGCCTGTGGTTTTCCACACCGCTGCCAGGAGTAATGCCGCTGTCCGTGACCTGAAACGCCGACGCGATGCGGTTTGCCGCAGCCGCCGTTAGCGCGTCGATAGCAAGCACCACGTCGGGCTGTATCCTGTCCGCTACTGCGGAAATTATATCGAAGCTTTCGATGCCCGTCATGCCGAGAACGTTCGGCGTCAGCGCGCACAAATATCTTTCGGGATTGAGATGTCGCGTAACGGTAAGCCGCTTGAACACCCTGTCGCCGAGCGCGTCGGCGGTAAGATCGGGATTGCCGAGTCCGACCGCCATTATCCTGTCGCAACCCTTGCAATAACCTTTCAAACACGCGCCGAGCGCGTCGGATACTTTGCCGTAGTCGTCGGAATTGCCCGAAACTACGGCAAGCGTTTCGAGTGTCGCATACTTGCCGCGCGGCTTGCCGAGTTTTTCCGAAGTTCTATCGTCGACGTCGACTTCGTAGTAGCGAATCAATCCGTCGTCTTTTGCGTGTTTATGTTTGTAAAATTCCACAGCCATATCTGTGAAAACGGTGTTTGCACTCATAAAAGTATTGTTTGTAAAAGAAAATTTTTTAAACGCGTCCTAACAAACAGTTGCAAATCTTTATTTTCTATGCTATAATACGAATTGCAATTAACGCTGTAGGAAAATACCGCGCTCGGGACGCAACCCTCTTACTCCTCCCGCATGCGGTTGATTCATGGCAAAAAGAAATTAAGAGACAAAAGGAGCAAAACATGCCCAACATCAAATCCGCGAAAAAGCGCGTACTTATCACTAAAAAGAAGAATGCACGCAACCGCGCAGACCGTTCCAAAGTCAATAACGCGATCAAAGCGTTCAATAAAGCGATCGATTCCGCCAATATAGAAGAAGCGGAACGTTTGCTCCCCATTACCGTGTCCATTATCGACAAAGGCGTAACCGCAGGCATTATGCACAAAAACGCGGCAGCCAATAAAAAATCGGCTATTTCCAAACGCTTGAGCGATATTAAGAGCGGAAAAGTCACCGTCGTCGTCAAAAAGGACAACAAGACGATCGCTGCCGAAAAAGCCCGCGCCGCCAAAGAAGCGCGCGAAGCCGCCCGTGCGGAATTCCGCGCCAAACAGCTCGAAAAAGAAGCGGAAAAAGTCGAGCAGAAAAAGAAAAAAGCGGCTAAAGACAAAGCGGACGAAAAGCCCGCAAAAGCCGAAAAAACGGTAAAAGAAAAAGCGCCTAAAAAAGCGAAAAAAGCCGAACCCGCCGAAGAAGCGCCCGCAGTTGCGGAAGAACCCAAAGCGGAATAATATCGATACTTTTACATTAAAAACCCCCGAATAACATTCGGGGGTTTTTTAGTTAGGTTATGAATTCGATATTGGAAAGCGGAGTTTATTCGTCCATTATTATTCCGAGTTCTTTCATAATATCCTTGAGATCGTCTTTGGGATGCAAAGCTTCCGCAAACGAAAAGCCCGCAGGCGACCTGTCTGCGTAATCATCCGCCGCGTCCGAGTTTGCGGCAAGGCTTGCGCTCGCCTCTTTCTCGGCTATCGATCGTGCGGCGACGACGTCCGGATCGGCGTCCGCTTTTTCCGCCTGCAGCGAAGTCATCAATCTGTCGCGCTCGGCATTATACTGCTGCTCGATATCGCCTGTCTTTTCGAGTACTTGCGCGATTTTGCCGTTGACTTTGCTCGCCGCAACAAGCTCGTCGTCGAGCGGATAAGCCTCTATGATGCGATTGAAATATCCAATCCACTTATCGTGAAAGCTTTTTAACTGTGCGATCTCCTGGTTGTATTTGATCAGCGAAACGCGCTCGATATCGTCGGCTTTCTTTACCGCTGCGGTGATCGATTTATAAATAAGCTCTTTTTGGCTCTCGTATTGCGCGTTTTTCCGTTCGGCGTCCGCAAGACTTTTTTTAAGTTCCAAAATACGCTCGCGTTGGCGTATCAACGTTTGTTCGCATTCTTTTTTTACCGCTTCGGTAAAATTGTCGAAATCGGCTTTGGAATAAATTTTCTTTTTTGCGTCCATGTCTTCCCGCTAAAAATTTTTGTAGACTTTTGTATTATTTGCTTTTGTTACGCTTCAATATCCGATGTTTGAGTTCGTACAATCCGTCTGAAAGATTGACCTTGTATATCTGCGGATTGTCTATGCGTTTGTATTCGTCCCAAAACTTGGATTTTTCCGCATTGGCAAACTCGACTATCTCGCCGAGCGAAGGTTTGTCGTATACATTCTTGCCGTTTTCGAATATCTTATGCAACAAACAGCGCATATCGTAATCGTCGAGAGTGGTCGTCTTCCAGCGTTCCGTTTCATGCGTCAACACAAGCGGTTTTTCTATCGTCTCTCCCGACAACGCGATAAGATCCGCGACCGCCATTCCGCTTTTCTTGTCGTACAAACGATAAAGCGTTTTTAATCCAGGATTCGTCACTTTTACGATCGAATCGGAAATTTTCATGCGCGGTTGCAATTCCCCGTCGCTCTCTATAGCCGAAAGCTTGTACACTCCGCCGAGCGACGGCGTATCCTCGCTCGTTATCAGCTTTGTACCCACGCCGTAAACGTCGATCTTGGCGCCTTGACTGTTGAGAGATTCGAGCAAATACTCGTCTATATCGCCGGATGCGAACACGACGGCGTTCGGAAAACCCGCGTCGTCCAACATCTTTCTCGCAACCTTGCTCAGATACGCCAAGTCGCCGCTGTCGAGTCTTACTCCTATCGGCGAGTGTCCGGTCGCCTTAAGCTCGTTAAACACCGTTATGGCATTCTTTATGCCCTGTATCGAATCGTAAGTATCGACCAAAAGCAAGCAAGTATCCGGATACACTTTGGCAAATGCGCGAAACGCGTCCAACTCGCTGTCGAAACTCATTACCCAGCTGTGCGAATGCGTGCCTTTTACGGGTATATCGAACATTTGCCCGGTCAAAACGTTGCTTGTCCCGTTGCAACCGCCTATAATAGCCGCACGCGCGCCGTAAATGCCCGCGTCCGGACCTTGCGCGCGCCGCAGTCCGAATTCCACAACGCTCTTGCCTCGCGCCGCCGCGACTATTCGCGCCGACTTGGTTGCGATAAGTGTTTGATGACTGATAATATTGAGCAACGCGGTCTCGATCAATTGCGCCTCGATCAAAGGCGCTTTGATTATTACTATCGGCTCTTGCGGATAGACTATATCGCCTTCGCGCACCGAATACATGTCGCCCGTAAACCGAAAGTCCTTTAAGTAATCCAAAAATTCGGGATGGAAAATTTTGAGCGATCTCAGATATTCGATATCTTCGGCAGAGAAATGCAACTCCTTGATATAGTCGATCGCTTGATCGAGTCCGGCAAACACCGCATAATTGATCGTGTCTTTCTGTCTGAAAAACACGTCGAATACGGCGGTATCGTTAGCTTTTCCTTCTAAAAAATAACCGTCCATCATCGTCAACTGATAGAGGTCGGTCATCATTGTAAGATTACGCATCTTTGCTTTTGTCCTTTACAAAATACATTTCGGCGGCGTACAGTATGACGCACAGCCCGCCGCAAGCAGCTAATATCCCGCCCGTTAAGCCCCAGCCGCACAAACCGGACGACGCAAGCGAGAACACTGCGGCGAATACGCCGAAAAACGCCATGCCTTTTACCTGCGGAAACTTTGCCTCCGCAAACCAAATCGAAAACAAGCACCCTATACCGGGCGCGGCAATATATATCGGGAACAGATTATAGTAGCTTGCCGTCGTGACTACCGCCAAAAGCGACGTAGAACCGCACGCTATAATAACTCCCGCAAGCCACATAGACAAAGCGTTTTTAGCGATCAACGCGCTGAACAATACAGCGAACCCGAACCCGAACAGTATAGTCGGCGCGGCGATAGAACGAACGGACGCTTTAATAACGCCCGTGCCGGCAAGCGCCAAAATGATCCCCGCCGCGACGAGAAGCGCGCCCATTACGATATTGCAAACGCATTTCTGTTTGCGCGTCAACGGGAGTACGACGTCAGTCGTCCCACTTGTCTTCATATTCGTCCTCCGACGTGCCGACATTGGCAATTTGTTTTTTCGGTTGTTTTTCCTTTGCGTCGGAGACTGCTTTGTCGCCGTCTTCGGTACTGCCGTCGACTTTGATAGCGACGCCCGTCGAATCTACGATAATATCTTGCCCGCGTTTTTTCTTTTTTCGGTCTTTGAAAAACACGATGTCGGGCATGGGATGCGCGAGCTTTGTTTTTTCATAACCGTAGTAATCGTCGTTTAATTTTTTTCCGTCGATAAAAATAAAGACTTTTTTGTTCGCCTTTTTCGCCATTACGCAATGCGCGATAATAATAGCTACGCCCATTAATATAAACAGCACGCTAACGAGCACGCTTATTCTGATCCCGCCGAGCCACAACACGTCGTCGACGCGAATAGCCTCTATCCACGTCCGTCCTATGCCGTAATATATGCCGTAAGCCGCGAAAACGAAACCGTCGAAGCTCTTAAAACGTCCGATATACAAAAATATCAATATGCCGAACCCTGCGAGATCCCAAACGGACTCGTAAAGCGGAATCGAATAATGCCACAACCCGTCTTTTCCGATCATGCCGAACGGAGACCATTGCCACGCCGCGCTCGTTATAACATTGCCGTAACCTTCGGAATTGGCGATATTGCCCCACCGACCGACAGCCTGACCGAGAATGATAAAAAGAAACCCGAGATCGACTATCTGCCAAAACGACACGCGTTTGTCGACGGGAACTTTTTTGCGGTTTTTCCAAAAATGCAAAATAACCGCGCCGATTATCGAACCTATAAGCCCGCCGTAAATTGCAAGGCCCGCAAGCCCTTTGTATGTGCCGTCGGTATCGAACCCGATAAACTGCTTAAACGTCCAACTCTCACCCGACATCACGTCGAATAAAACATGATACACGCGCGCGCCTATTATAGCAAGCGGAAGGCAAATGACGATCATATCGATAACGAGATCGCCTTCCAAACCTCTGCGCTTGGCTACGAAGTATGCGCCGGCAACGCCTATGATAATGCCGCATGCTATAATAAATCCGTACCAATTCATAGCACGATTATAGTCCTTTGGCGTGCTTTTGTCAAGCGTATTTTAAGGTGCGACTGCGATTATGCGCGATAACGCCTTATATTCGTTACGCCTTATTTTGATACGTTTTACAAAACCGCCGTCTTTATAATATTTTAAATATGTTTCGCTCACCACACCGTCTTTGCCGGGCGATACGAGCAATCTGTCTCCGCTAACTGCGGTCTCGTCGAAATATACTTTGTTCTTGTCGACGTTTTCTATTTCGTCGCACTTGACTGTTTTTACGGTAACGCTTTCCGGCACGACATTATAAACCGATTTTTCGCCGTAAAAGCATACCGTTCCGCGTCCGTTCAGGACCTTTACGGATATATACACGGGATGAGCGGTCGTGTTTGTTATCAACAAATCGCTCGCCGAGCTTATCATGGCGTCGAGACCCGCAGGACAGTACGACGGGCATATCGAATGCGCGTTGGCGGAACAGTGAAGATCGGCGAGCAACGCGGCGTTATACAACGCCGTAGACGCCTGACACACACCGCCGCCTACTCCGTCCGTATACTGACCGTCTACTATTATCTTTGCGCTTTTAAATCCGTTTTGCTCCGTTCGCGCACCCACGACGCCGTTAAACGAAAGAGTTTCGCCCGACGCGACGGACGCGCCCGCGAATTTTGTCAACGCGAGCGAAACGTTATGCGCCCGCGCCGAAGTCGACGATGAAAAATCGGTAGTGTACTTGCCGCGCAAAACCAAATTTTCCTTCAACTGTTCTCTCGTGACCTGCGGCTGTATCTTGACAGTATAGGCCTTTACCTCGCCGCCGCCGGAGAATTTGAGACTGCAATATATTCCCGCGTACAGCTTATTCTCGTCGAGTTCACGTCCCGCGCGTTCTTGCGTCACAGTGAATCCGCCGCCTGTATACTTTACTTCCGCATCCGTTGCGGGAACGAACAAGTATCGCGCCGCATCGTCCACCACGCGTTCCAAAAGCGGAAAGCATACCGAAATCGCAGTCTTATACGATGCGCCTTTTGCCAAACATTTATCTATCAATTCGATTTTTTCTTCGAGCGGCGCGTTGATCTTT
>ERZ779633.447-NODE-447-length-10926-cov-5.399503_pt1 | contig 10926 bp, 14 predicted proteins | sample MGYA00514195_ERZ779633 | MGnify/ENA primary metagenome ERZ779633 (study PRJEB29562, sample SAMEA4376707) | mouse gut metagenome | isolation source: Cecum | study: EMG produced TPA metagenomics assembly of the A DSS colitis mouse model was used to assess the...
CTGATGTATAACACGGAAGTAAAGGGAAACCCGTTTGTAATCAGCTTTGACGATCTTTCCAAGCTGGTTGTAACGGGCGTGTGGAACAAGGAACAAAGGCGGCTGGAATTTTGATGGATACAATCCGCTTTTTCCTTCCGCCGCCGGAACTGTCCTGCTTGATCGGAAACCTGTTCACGGAATTAGAACCGCCTTGCGGAGCGGGACAGCTTGAAGCGGACGGGATCACGCTGTACGGCTGGACGATAAGCGGGGAGCGCGGGGAACTGCATATTTTCCCGGATCACTGTACATTCACGGGCCGCCTGGAAGACTACCAGGCGGCCCGTTTCGGAGCCTGCCCGGAAAGGGGTTGCAATGGCAGAATTTAAGCTGGGCAATAAGGCCGTTGAACTATACCGCTACACGCTACAGGTAACGCGGCCCGTGGCGGACGATAAGGTAGACGCGAAGGACGCGGCAAAGGTCATGAAGACCATTGCACGGGCGGATACCATAGAGGGAATGCGGGAACTTCTGCTGAAAACGGCGGATCGCCTGGATAAGAAGCCGGGCCGCCCGCGCTTCCCGAAAAGTGAAAGTTTCGGCATGATCGCTGATCTGCGGGGCGCGGCGCGGAATATCGTGCGCGGGGTACACGCCGCAAATGAAACAATTTTTGTGGAGCACCCGGAAGCGCGGCTGAAAGAAATTAAGGCCGTGATAGATGAATGTAACCTGATATTGCAGCTTGTGGCATTGAGCGAAGAACTAAAGTACGCAGACATAAAGAGGGTTGAAACCTGGACAAACAAGATCCTTGATGTGAAGCGTATGTGTTTGGCCTGGATGAAGAAGGACGGCGAACGGGCTAAAAAGATTCTTGCCGAAAAAGACCGCGAGAAAATGACCGTCATAATTGCCCTTGTGCGGGACATTATGGCGGAGGAAGAAGCCGGAAAAACAAAAATGGATACAGCACGGCGGCAGCCGTGAAGTATTGGGGTACAGCCCGGAAACGCCGTGAATTGGTGGTTGCGCTCTCCGAACCTGAACAACTCTACCAACGCCTGGAACGTCAATTCCAATGGCAATGCCAACAACAACAACTGTTCCTATACCGGGTATTATCTGCGGCCCGCTTTGATGGATACGCCAGACCAAGTAGGCATAAGCCGAACGCCGCGCCCCATCTTCAAAGGGGACTGTATCCCGTCCAACTTCTGCGCGTGGAAGACGGATAAACACAAGGCGTTGACGCTGGCCGCCGTTGGAGCCGTCAGCTATCAGCAGCGCCGGAAGGAATGAGGGGAAGCCCGGCGCGGGCAAAGCGCCGGGCTTCCGAATTACCAGGGGTAACGAATGAACTATGAACAGCTTTGCTCATTTGAGGTGCTATATGCAGCCTATAAGACCGCCCGGCAGGGCAAACGCGAAAAACAAGGGGCCGCCCAGTATGAAGCAAACGCGCTGGCCTGTACCGCCAGGCTGTCCCGTCTGCTGTTAAGCGGGGCCTACAAGCCGGGGAAATTTGAGGTATTCACGGTATACGAACCAAAGAAAAGGCTTGTACAAGCGCCCGCGTTCGTTGACAAAGTGGTACAGCACGCCATAGTTGATAACATTCTGTACGAAGCCATAACCAGCAGCTTCATACAGGACGGCTACGCTTCCCAGGTATGGAAGGGTATGCACGTAGGCTTGAACCGATTAAAAGAACAAATGCAGGACTACTTCCAAAAGCGGAAGGGGCATGACGAAGCCGCACGCAGGGGCGCAGGCTTGCCGCCGCGCCCGCCGGAACAGTGGGACTACGCGGACGGCTGGATCTTGAAAGCGGACGTGCATCACTTCTTTGCCAGCATAGACCACAACATTTTGAAAGAAAAGTTGCGGCGGAAAGTGGCGGACGATCGGGTATTTGCCCTTATGTGTACCTACATTGACAGCACGGACGGGTTGCCGCTGGGGTATCAGACTTCACAACTGCTGGCGCTTATGTACCTTGATGAATTTGATCATTGGGTGAAAGAAACACTACACGCCCGCTATTACGGGCGCTATATGGATGATTTTTATATTATCCATGAAGACAAGGCATATCTGAAAAAATGCCTTGTGGAGATCCGGGAAAAGATGGACGAATTGAAGCTGGAACTAAACGGCAAAACGGCCATTTTCCCATTGAAGAACGGGATCAACTTCCTGGGCTTCCACACATATTTGGACAGCGGCGGCGCGGTGGTCATGAAGCTACGCCGGGACAGCATACGGCGGATGAAAGACCGGATCAAGGGCTGGAAAGAAGACTTTCCGGCGGGGAAAATCAGCCGGGAAAAGATCGTGGTATGCTGGAAAGCGTGGGACGCACACGCGGCCCACGGGGACACCTACGCATTGCGGCAGAAGATGGCGGCGGAAGTATCCGCCATAATCGGCGTGCGGCTGACCGCCCGCAGGAAGATCCGCAAGTCAAAATATGACGATGCCCGGAAGATGGTCAAAAAACTGCGGCGGCAGGGCCGGAAGAAGCCCGGCCAAAGGAGCAAAAAGGAGGAATAAACCCTATGGCAAGCGTGGCATTAGGTCAAAAGGCTGTGGGAAGCGTTGTTAAGCTGAAATTTAACGGCGCTATGCGGGAATTTCTGGTGGTTCACCAGGGCCGCCCGTCCACGCTCTATGACGCAAGCTGTGACGGCGTATGGTTGTTGATGAAAGACTGCCTGGAAGCCAAGCGCTGGCACAGTTCGGACGTGAACGACTACGCAAACAGCGAGGTAAACAGCTATCTTAACAGCACGGTTCTTTCCAAGTTTGACAAAGACATACAGGCCCAGATCAAACAGGTAAAGATCCCCTATCGGCCCGGCAGCGGAACGAGCGGGACAGTGCACGGAGGGGCCAACTGGCTTACCACATAATTCTTCCTGCTGTCCGATCGGGAAGTGGGCTACACAAAATCCAACGTCAACAGTTATATTTGTGACGATGGCGCAAAACTGGCCTACTTCCAGGACGGAAACGGAACCAGTGAGAAGATCGCAAAGTTCAACGGAAGCGCCGTGCTTTGGTGGTTGCGCTCTCCGTACCTGTACCACTCTACCCACGCCTGGAACGTCTTTTCCAATGGCGATGCCAACTACAACTACTGTTCCTATACCGGGTATTATCTGCGGCCCGCTTTGATCCTGCCCTCTAACCTCTTGACCTCTGACGATGGCACGATCAACACGAACACGGCCCCGACTACGCCCGGAAGCATCAACGTACCGGGGAATATCCAGGGCGGAAGCACGATTACGGTAAGCTGGGGCGCGTCCACGGACGCGGAAAAAAATCTGGAAGGGTATGTGGTAGAACGCAGCACCAACGGCGGCGGACAGTGGACGCAGGTATACCAGGGCAGCGGAACCAGCACCACAAATACCGTCCCGGCAGGGACGGAAACGGTTATGTACCGGGTAAAGGCTTACGACAGCGAAGGGCTTTACAGCGGGTACAGAACCAGCGGCCAGATCACAGTAATTAACAACAACGCCCCCGGTATCCCGGCCAGCATCACGATCCCCAATGAGGTTTTAGGCGGAAAGCCGCTGACAATCACATGGGGCGCGGCCACGGACGTTGACGGGGATCTTGCCGGGTACAGCCTGGAACGCCAGGTGGACGGCGGGGACACCTGGACGGAAGTATACCGGGGCAGCAATTTGAGTTACACGGACACGGTAACGCGGGGCTGGGCCAGCGTGTGCTACCGGGTGCGGGCCTATGACAGCCACAACGCATACGGCGGCTATGCCACGTCCCAAAGCCGCCCCGTGAACAATAATATTGCGCCCGTGATCACCTGTTCCCAGGGGAGCGGCGCTGACCTGGGAACGAAAGACAGCGGCTTTTCCGTTGCCTACAGCGTGGAAGACCTGGACGGGGACAGCATGACCGTAACGGAAGCCATTGACGGGGTGACAAAGCGGACGTTTACGCCGGAGCCGGGCGCAAACAACAGCTTTGCCGTAACCGGGGAATATTTTATGTGCCTGCTGAACGGACGGCATACCATGACCATTACGGCCAGTGACGGCAAGGGCAGCACGGTTCACACGCTGGTTTTCACCAAAGAGATCCACGCCGCTTCTATCACGCTGGCGGAACCGCTGGACGCAGACGCGAAAATTGAAATTTGCGTTATGTCCGTGATCGGGCAGATCCCCGCCGATGCAGAATACAGCGTGAAGGTAACGAACAACGCAAAGGACGCGGCCCCCGTGTGGGAAGACTGTACGGCGGAAGTCCGGGCGGGCGCAAACCACGTTTTCCAGAACGCCACGGCAACAAATGGCTTTGCGTTCAACTTCAAGATCGAAGTGGAGCGCGGGGCCAGCGGTGAGGGCGGCTATATTTCTTCTGCCCAGGGAGGTTTTCAATAATGAGTTTGCAGCACAGAAAAGACAGCGTGCGGGAACTGCGGCTGAAACAGCAGGGGATCACGCCGCCTAAAGACTGGAACAACGTGGAACAGGTGCGGGCCGTAGTGAAGCAGCAGATCGGCGCGGCCTGTTCCGCCGCCATTTACGCCGGGGTTGAAGTGGGCGGCGCACGCTACAGCCTGACCGAACACGATCAAACGGAACTGATGGCCCAGAACGCCGCCGTTGCGGCAGGGGCGGCGGCTGTCCCCTACCATGCGGACGGGGAACTTTGCAGAATGTACACGGCGGCGGAATTTTCGGCGCTGGCCCAGGCGGCCACGGCACACGTTTTCTACCACCGCACATACTGCAACCACGTCAACGCATGGATTGCGCGGGCGGGGCTGGATGAACTGGCCGCCATTGAGTACGGCGCGGAACTGCCCGCTGATCTGGCCGCCAGTATGGCCCAGATCATGCAGGAAGCGGGCGGCGCGGTATGAAGCGTGTAATTACCCTGTGGGCGCTTCTGGGGGCCGCATACGTGGCCCTGGAAACGCTGTGGCGCGGCTATAGTCATCCGTCTATGTTTATCGTAGGGGGCCTGTGCGGCGTGCTTGTGGGCGCGTTGAACCAGGCCCCCAGGTTTTACAACGCTCCGGTTGCCCTACAGGCGGCAGCCGGGGCGGCGGTTGTGCTGGCCGTGGAATTTGCTTCCGGGTGCATCCTTAACCTGTGGCTGGGCCTGGACGTGTGGGACTATAGCGGGCTTCCAGGGAATGTGCTGGGGCAGATTTGTCCAGCGTTCGGCCTGCTGTGGTTCCTGCTGATGCCGTTTGCGATCTGGGCGGAAGATACGGCCCGCTGGTGCATCTGGTTTTATGAAATGTCCCTGATGCCGCCGGGGGAACCGGACGTGAAAACGCCGTTGCCTGCGCTTTATTCTCTGAAAAGCATTTATTATGACTTCATCAAAGGAAAGTAACGGGAGCCGCCCGCAGCGGCTTCCCTTGCGGGCGGAACCGCCGGAAGGAGGGCAAAAACCGAATGGAAGGGAACTTGACACGGGCAGAGCATGAAGAATTTGCCCGGCGCATGACCGCAGAAAACAAGCGGCTGGAAGATGAAAATACGCGGCAGAACAGGCGGCTTGAACAGCTGGAAAACACAGTGAACCAGATTGTTGTACAGCAGCTTACAACCCTGACAGGCACGATCCAGGCGCTGAAAACCAGCGTGGACAACACCATAAAGGAACAGGCCGCGATCGGGGAGCGCGTGAAGAAGCTGGAAGACAAAGACGGCGATATGTGGCGCACGGCTGTAAAATATGTTCTTTCCGCCGTGCTGGGCGGCGTGGTTGTCTTCATCATGTCCCGGATCGGCATTTCGTAGGGGGGGCGGCGGCAATGGAACTTACGGCCCCTATGACGGCGGCGCTGTGCTTTTTCGGCGGCGTTATGGCGTGCCTGCTGGTTTGTATGGCGCTAAAACTGAAAGCGGCCCAGGCGGGCGGCAGGAAGCAGCAGAAGAAGGACAAGCCGCCCGCCACGGTGGGGAAGCGCATGGGCGCTATGGATAAAATCCTGATCGTGCTGGGCGTATTCCTGCTGTGCTTCATCGTGGCAATGGTGGTTATCTTCATCAAAAAGGACAGCATACCGGACACGCTGGTACAATGCGTTTTCGGCGCGTGCGGCCTGGAAGGTGGGGTAATGGGCTGGATCAAGACCACGAAGGAACGCCGCCAGGATCGGCGCTGGGCGCGGCAGGATGCACGGGAAGCGGAACGGGCGGCCCGTGAAGAAAGGGAGAACAACCAATGCTGACCGGGAACACCAATGAAGAAAGGATCTGGAACTACCTGACCGCCGCAGGCTTCAACGCTTGCGGCGTAACCGGGCTTATGGGCAATCTGTACGCGGAAAGCGGGCTGAATCCGCAGAACCTGCAAAATACCTATGAAAAGAAGCTGGGCTATACCGATGCCGAATACACGGCGGCGGTGGACAGCGGCGCTTATACAAATTTTGCGGGGGACAAGGCCGGGTATGGGCTGGCCCAGTGGACGTACAGCACGCGCAAAGCGGCCCTTCTGGCCTATGCGCGGGCGGCGGGGAAGTCTGTGGGCGATCTGGAAACGCAGCTGGCCTTTTTGGTCAAAGAACTGCGGGAAAGTTTTGCGGCGGTGTATAACACGCTGAAAACGGCCCAGACAGTCCGGGCGGCTTCTGATGCCGTCATGCTGAAATTTGAGCGCCCGGCGAACCAAAGTGCGGAAGCGCTGGCCCGCCGGGCCGCCTATGGGCAGGGATACTTTGACAAATACGGAAAGAAGGGAGCGGGAAACAAAGTGGGATACACAAACAGCGCCCTTGTGGCCTATACCAAGCTGTCCCCAAACTGCAATAAACCGCGAAAGAACAAGATCGACACGATCACGATCCATTGCTTTGTCGGGCAAGTGACCGTGGAAAGGGGCTGTGAGGTATTCCAGAACACAGCGCGGCAAGCGTCCTGCAACTACGTTGTGGCAAAGGACGGAAAGATCGGGCTGTGCGTGGAGGAAGCAAACCGCAGCTGGTGCAGTTCCAGCGCGGCGAACGACAACCGCGCCGTTACGATCGAGGTTGCCAGCGATACCGTACACCCTTACGCCGTGACCGATCAGGCATATGCGGCCCTGATTGACCTTGTGGCGGACATTTGCAGGCGGAACGGGATCGGGAAACTGGTATGGTCAACCCAAAAGGCTGACCGCGTGAACCACAAGAACGGGTGCAACCTGACCGTACACCGGGACTATGCAAACAAGGCGTGCCCTGGAGAATACCTCTATAGCCGAATGGGGGACATTGCGGCCCAGGTAAACAAGCGGCTGGGCGCGGCTGATGCAGGGCAGACCCCGGCCACGAAACCGCAGACACCGGAAGCGTGGGCTGTTCCGTTCAAAGTCCGCGTTTCGGCGGCAGATCTGAATATCAGGACGGGGCCGGGCACGAACACGGCCCGCAAGGGGTACATAAAGCCGGGCGTTTATACCATTGTGGAGGTACGCAGCGGCCCCGGCGCTTCCGCGTGGGGAAAATTGAAGTCCGGCGCGGGCTGGATCTCCCTGGACTTCTGTAAGAAAATCTGATTTTTGAAAGGACGGAAAAACCATGGAAAACATTATTTATAACGCGGTGCTTCTGCTGATCTCGATCGGCGGCTTCCTGCTGGGCAAGTTCGTTTTCCCGAACGTGCCCAAGAGCGTTGCGGACAAACTGCGGCAGCTGGCCGCATGGGCTGACAAGTTCGTTGTCTGGGCGCGGGAGTTTATGAAGACAAGCAGCGGACACGAAAAAATGGAAATGGTTGTGGAACAGCTGGAAGCCATTGCAAAGGAAGCTGGGCTGAATGTAACAAAAGACCAACTGCGGGCCATTGCCCAGGCCGCATATGAAAACATGATGAAGGGCGCGGCGGAAGCCCAGCAGCCGCAGGAAATCGCTCAGGCGGCCAGCACGGCCCGTTACTATGAGATCGGGCGGCGGAAATTTGCGGAAGCGTCCACGGTGGTTATTAACGTGCCTGGCCCGGCGGCAGGTGCGCCCGGCGTGGTGGTTGCCACGGATAACGTGCCGGAAGGGGCGCTGGAAACGAACCCGGACGGCAGCGTAAACGCCTATGATGAAGCCGGGCTGAAAGTGGGCACGGTAGACGCGGCCACGGCGGACGCGGCGGCTGGCGTTGACGTTGTGATTGTAGAGGGCGGCCAGGCGGCCCAGGAAGCCGCCAAGGACGCGCCGGAAGCCGCAGGGGGTACAGATACCGCCACGGCGGCGGAAGGGGCGCAGAACGCGCCGCAGACGGCCCAGGACGGCCAGCAGGAACACGACAACACATAAAAGCCCGCAGGACGGGCCATAGACAGCGCCAGGACGCACGGAAGCCCGCAGGGGGTGTAATTACCTTCTGCGGGCTTCTTTGCGTTTCTGGGGGCTTTACGGGGCTTCCCGCAAGGATAAAAACTCCCGCAACTCCTGAGATGGAAGAAGAACGGAACAGGCACATCGGGGGGACGGGCAATCATACCAGACACCGCAGAATTTTTGTTCCTGCGTTTGGTGGGAAGCGGGGCGGTGAATCATGTAGCAACCGCAGGTGGGGCACTTGGGGAGTTCCATAAGTTGTGTATTTTCCATGGTTGTTTCCTTTCCGGCCTTGCGGCCTGTGGCATTGATGGAGCCGGGCGGCGGCTGGGCCGCCCGGCGGTGGTTGTTACAGGTGCGTATACATTCCGGTTACTTCTGTGAAGATGGCCTGCAAACTGTCACAGAAAACGCCGCTGTCCGTCCGAACTTCAACCGTTTTGTCTTCAATCCAGGCGAAAGTTTTCTTGTTAAGATGCCCGGCAGTATACTTGAAAAAGTGCATCGTGTAAGTGTCGGTAGCGTCCAGCGTGATATACAGGCGGTTTGCCTTGCTGGCGTTTTTCGGAAGCGCCATGCGGAGCGTGTTGCCGTCCGCTACAAAGTGGTTGGCCCCGGTCATAGCAATAAACTTCTGGCCGCCCAGCTGTTCAAGAATCTTTTCTGCAACCTTCATTTTCGTAACCCCCGTTTTGTTTTTGTGTGGTTTCCTTAACTGTCTATATTATACTTACGGAAGAATAAAAAGTCAAGCGAATATGCTTAAAATGATGCACAAAGATCGGGCGGAAATTCTGTGCATATTGTATACTTCCGCAAGAAAAGGAAAACCCCGGCCAGGGTGGCCGGGGCGGCGGCGGTTAAGCAATCAGGAAACAGCAGGTGGAAATATCGGTTTTGCAGGCGGAAATATTGGAGCGGTGGACGGTGTAGCCCAGCTTTTCCACCTGCTTTTTGCGGCGCTCATAATCGCAGGCGCAGCACTCGCAGAGAATGAAGCCGTTGGTTTTGGCAGCGTCCAGCTTTTCCAGGACGGCGGACAAGTCCCGGTATTTGGCGTTCATAAAGCCGTACCTGCTGAACGTATAGGAAATGTTCTTCTGGAAGATGATGTGGGCGGAGTAGTCACCGACATAGATCCCGCACCAGCTGGGGTGAACGGTGATTATTTCGCCGCGATCGTTGTACCGGATCGTCCAGCCGTCCAGATCGGCACTTCCGTTAGTTTCGGCGGCGTGGATGGCGGCCAGGATGGCGGGCATTTCGTAACCGTGATTGGTAAGTGTGCGGATAGAATAAAGATCCAACATAAGGAAGACCCCCTATAAAATATTTTGGATTGCTTGCCGTGTCGGCCCCCTTGCCGTGTCGGCCCGTAAGGGTGGCCCCCGCCGTATTCTTAACGCCCCGGCAGGTGGGCGGCTGTGCTTTCCTTAACTGTCTATATTATACTTACGGAAGAATAAAAAGTCAAGAGAAATCGGCTATAAATATTGAACAAATATACTTACGGAAATTTGTGCAACATTTATACTTCCGTATGTTGAAGAAACGTGGTATAATGTGGGATAGTGGAAAGGGGGGCCTTTATATGGCAGAAGAAAAAAAGAAGTATCCAACGCCCAGGGGGGCGGCGGCCACGGCGGCGAAAAATAAATACCGGGCCGGGAACTATGACAGAATGGAACTGGCCGTGCCAAAGGGGATGAAAGAAGCGGTAAGGGCGGCGGCGGCACAGGCGGGCTATTCTTCCTTCAACAGCTACATTGTGGCGGCGGTGCGGGAAAAGTATCTGCGGGATACCGGAGAAGAAATGACATGGGGCAAGGGAGAAGCGTGAAAGAAGAACCACCAGCGGGCGGCGGGCCTGCTGGTGGTTCTTTTGATCCGGGCAGATCGGGAAAGATTGCCCGCCATTTCCCTGCCGCATGTGCTACAATGTAGCCGCAGCGGTATTGTTGTAACTGGTGCAATAGGACTACTGCAAAGGCCCCGGCGGCGCGGTGAAGCGCAACCGGGGCCGATTTTGTTAGTTTTCGCTATAAATATAACTTCCGTCACTTTGCCGCGTCCAAGTGCCTATAGTTTCTTCCAGCATACCTTCTTCATCCAATTTTCCGTATATCGCAAATGTGGTATCAGAGCCGGGAAAACAGATGCCATTGCCGCCCGTAACGATGATGGAAACCCAGTTATAGCCGGAACCTTCCACGCGGTTTTCGGCAAATTCCCGCAGGTGATCCGCCGTCATTTCTTCAAGTTGATCTTTGCCAAGGCGAATATAAGCGCGTTGCCCAATAACGGTATCGCCAGAACCGTTCATAACGTCTTTTACGGTTAGTTCGTAGTCCATCAAGTCATTGTGCGGGATAAATTCCGGGTACAGCTGATCTTCCCCCAGGAAGACGGAAGAAACCGTGTTGCCGTCCATGGAAACGGTGTAATCAGTCCCGGAAGCGTAGACTTTGAAAGAACCATCGGAATTTTTTGTAATGTAGCCCATTTCAGAAGAAATGCCACAATCAACCAGCGCCAGAAAGACTTGATCCGCATCGTCCAACGAAACGTCAAAGCCTTTTTTGATATTTTCGGCGGATTTTTCGTAGAAGTCGTATTTTGCGCTT
>ERZ779633.449-NODE-449-length-10897-cov-8.719240_pt1 | contig 10897 bp, 6 predicted proteins | sample MGYA00514195_ERZ779633 | MGnify/ENA primary metagenome ERZ779633 (study PRJEB29562, sample SAMEA4376707) | mouse gut metagenome | isolation source: Cecum | study: EMG produced TPA metagenomics assembly of the A DSS colitis mouse model was used to assess the...
CGGCGGGTGGCGGGGTGGCCGGCCGGCGGGGGCTGGCCGGGGGCGGGGGGTCTCGCCGCTCTGGCCGCGGCCTCCGGTTTGTCTGGCTTATCGGGGATATCGGGTTTGTCCGGTTTGTCTGGTTGTTCCGGATCAGGTTCGATACCGTCTCCGCGGATGTAGCGCAGGATGATGATATGGTTGCCTTCCTCGGTGGAGGCGGCCCACTCCATGTTTGTCACTTGGCTGTAGCTGCCGTCCGCATTGACAATGCCATAGACTGCGTCCACATACTTATAGCGGTTCGAGCTGTAGGACGGCTCCTTCTGCACGTTCTCGTCCGTGTGCTGTGACCCCAGCGGGGCGGAAATGGGAGCGCTTACCGCCCGCGCGCCCTCGAAGGTGTAGGTATTCTCCGCATCGCTGCTCAGGGTGCCGTTAAAGGAGGCGTCTCCCTCCGCCTGGGGGCTGATTCCGCCGTTCGCTTCCAGAGACGGATCGTCCGCGGGCTCCTGCTGTGTGGCGCCGGTCACAGGCTGCTCCTGGGACGGCCCATCGGTCTGGACCTCGTCAGCCTCATAGGGGTCTGCGGCAGGTTCGTTCGACGGTTCACCGCCCGCAGGCTCGGTGGGCTCCTGTGGCGTGCTGCTGTCGCCCTTGTCAGGCTCGGTGGGTTTCTGCGGCGTGCTGCCGTCGCCCTTGTCAGGCTCGGTGGGCTCCTGCGGTGTGCTGCCGTCGCCCTTGTCAGGCTCGGTGGGCTCTTGCGGTGTGCTGCTATCGCCCTTGTCGGGTTCAGTGGGCTCATCGGGTCCGGGCTGTTCGCCATTCGTGGGATCGTCGTCCCCAGGCGTGTTGTCCTCGAAATCACCGGGGCCAGGTTGGCCGGCAGGTCCAACATTGTTGTCAGCCCCGGTCTGGTCCCCGTTCACGTCAGGATCAGTGGGTCCGCCGGTCTCAGGCTCAGTGCCCTCGGTTTCGGTGTCCCCTTCCGCGCCGCCGGTGTCCTCCGGCTCTTCCCGGAGGTAGTACTCGTGGACGACCTTATAGGTGCCGGTGGTCACTGTCGGGTTTTCCTCACGGTAATAGCGCAGGATGATGATATTCCGGCCGTCCTCCGTGGCAACGATGTGGTCGGCGTCGCTGTTGGGGCGGTAGTGCTGATGCGGTTCATTACTCGGATCGTCCGGCTTATCCGGATTATAAGAGACTTTTCGATACAGTTCCACCAGCGGGTCGCTGTGATCCTCACTCAAAGTGCCGTAACTGGGACGCTCGTTGTAGGTATAGGTATACTCCTTACCTCTGTGTTCACACGCTGTGGGCGTGAACTTGGGCTCCTTGGTAATGACATCGGCCGAGTAGGGCAGCCCAAGCTGTCCCACGTTTGTCTTGGTCTCACTGCTGCCCTCCCAGTGACTGCCGTCTTTATCCCGGAAGTAGTACACATGGATATATTTGTAGCTGCCCTTCTGCTCCTCTGGCAGCACCCGGAAATAGCGCAGGATGATGATCTGAGACTTATCCGTGTCAACTCCAATTTTCTCGGCTGCGGTCAGGTCATCGTCCACATAGTAGTAGATGGTTTTATCGCTGCGCTTTTCCACGCTCTGGTTCGACGGGTGGATATCTGTCGTACTGGTCGGAGTTTTCGGCTCCTCATACGCATAGCCATAGCCGTTGTTGTTGGGCATATAGGCATAGGTATAGGTCTGTCCGCCGATGGTAAATCCCGGCTCCTTGGTAATGTCGATGGAACCGTAGGACTCCTTGTCGTCCCTCCGGCCGCCCACGGTGGTGACGGGGCTGCATCCCTCGTAGGTATAGGAGGTGCATTCGCCGTTTTCATTGGGGTGTCCGATGTAATACTCGTGTACGTAGCGGTAGCCCATGGTGCCCTCCACAAACACGTTGGTAAAGGTCACGGTGGCGGCCTGGCTGGAGGGGACCTCCGCTTTTACCTGGCTGCTGTCGCTGCACTTCAGCTCAAAGATCTCGGTCATGTCGTCCACGGGCGTGACCTTATATTCGCCCGCCGGGAGGATGATGCTGCTGTCGCTTTCCCCCGCTTTGAGGGTCACAGTCTCCGTCTTAAAGCTGTTTTCTCCCTTGGTCTGTTCGATTTTGAAGGTATAGTCCCGCCCGCCGTTCTCAGTCGTAGACCCATACTTTGTGATGGTCAGCGTGCGGTCGCCCATAACGGTGATGTCAGAGGACTTTCCGGCCTCGGTGGAACCGAAGGGCTTACCGGAGATATCCATCTGGAAGCCCACCGGCTCATCGTCAATAGCCACCGTCTCCATGACCAGGTAGCTGCCCGCCGCAAGGCCCGTAAGCGTGTGCTCCTCGCCCGGTTTCAGGGTCAGCACAATGGGATCGGCACCCGCGCTCTTTCGGAGGGTATAGGTGTAAGTGACTTTTGCCGCGTGCTCGGAATCTGGAATCTCTGGTGCTTTAATCTTTATCCAGCCGCGGTTATCTATGGTAACGGAATTGTTTGTGTCAGCATCTTGGAATGTGTTCGGGACTTCTTTTTCGTCGTACTCAATCCAATTTACACCAATCGTTTTCGCTGTACTGCTTTTTAAGCCTGTAACAGCAATATATAACCGTTTTCCAGAACCTACACTCATCCGAGCTGCATCTGTCATAGTTACAGTCAGATTTCCCTTAAACCCTGTACTCCTGTTATATGTTTTAATGTTGGTAATTAGTTTCCCATCCTCAGAGAGAAATCCGTAACGGAAAGTAGTGTAGGAAGTAGAAGAGTTTAAACTATTTCCGCTACTATTGTAAAGCGGACCAAAGCTCACCATCTTGATGTAATCTACGTCAAAATTTTTATCCTCAAGGTCAATGTATTTCCAGCTGTTTGTGGTTCCGCTGGTCAGTGCGCTGCTTCTCCCGGTCCGCTCCCGTTCATCCGTTTGCGGCACCGTCACTGTAAACTCGGTGGGCGCGTTGGAAAAAATGTGCTCCGTCACCTTGTACTGGCCCCGAGGCAGGTTGTCGAGAGTATATTTTTCCCTGGATGCGACAGCCTCGGTGGTCCGGTTCTGAAAAGGCTGTGCACCGTCTGGGGCATCGACCCGCTCGACGGTATAGTAGTGCTTGCCGCCGTCGTCTTTTGTACCCCCGGCGGTGATGGTCAGACTGCCCGGCTTGTTGTTGATGTAGAAGGTGCCGGTTTCTTTCGGGGCGACTGTTATATTTTTCCGTTCCCCCAGGGTGATGGTGTAACCGGACACGGACAGGTCTTCGATGGTATACCGCCCCGCCTGGAGGCCGGTCAGTTCAATAGGGGCCTCGCCGGGTTCCAGCGTCACTACTTCATTATATGGTTGCCAGCTGTCGGGCTTAGCAAATTCGTCTGGCCCCCAGGGCCACTCGCTCTTGATGCGGAAGGTGGACGTGGTGGTGACGCGTACTGTATTAAAATTTCCGTTCCCATCATTGACCAGCTTTTCATCGGGCCGGGAGAGGACGATTTTACCGTTGTTGTTCAGGTCCCGCACCTGGGGGCTTTCGCTGAACAATGTGGCGGTCTCGGCCTGGGAGCTGCCCATGTTGTACTCCTTGCCGTTCACTTTGAGCGTCACGTCGTTAGTAATCTCCGTCACGGAGACGTTGAAGGGGCTGCCAAAGGCGATTTCATCAGATTTCCAGGCATCCTCGCCGCTTACACCCTCCCGGGGAAGGGTAATGGTTTCATTAATTGGAATCAGTTGGTCGTTGTCGCCCCGCTTGGTCCCCTCAATCTTGAAGGTGTAGGACTGTTTTTCCGCCTCCGCCAACACGTCTGCGGGCGTATCGGCAGCAAACTTCTTCTCAATCACCAGGCTGTAGGAGCCGCTGCGCGGTTCTGCGGCAAAGACGATTGCTGTTCCAACCGCCAAAACGACCATAAAAAAGAGGATGCAGGCGCCGAAGAATCTTGTTCTCCTCTTGGGGACTTCCATTGCTCATTCTCCCTTCTGAAAAGTCTTTGTGCTGTCTCCGTGGGAGACAGCGTACTGGGGCCCGCCCCAGTACGATCTATGTCAAACGCGTTTCCGCGTGAATTTTCACCCGCTTTTCAGCCGGCGGTTCACCTCGCCGGCCAGCTCCCCCATCCGGCTTTTCAGATAGGGCCCCGGGCATTCGGTCTCGTCATAGAACATGCTGTGCAGGGTGAGGGTGCCGGTCTCATCCCCGGTGTAGCGCAGCTCCGGAATGCCGTTGCGCCGGCAGATGTCAACGCACAGCTCGATCAGCGTCTCAAAGGCGGTGTCGCTTACGTGCCAGTCTCCGCCCACCTGGTCGTTGGCCACCTCAATCGTCACCGCCTGGTCGTCGTTGGCCAGGCTGTTGGAGCTCCAGGCCCGGTTGCCCTCCTCCACGTAGAGGGCCACCCGGCCGCTGCTGTCAATGGCATAGTTGGAGGATGCCCGGCGGTCCCGCCGGGCGAAGGAGGCCCCCAGGTCCTCCAGAGCCAGGTCCCCCGCCATGTGGTGGACTGTCACCTTACGGATTGCGTCCCCGCGGGGGAAGTCGGCATTGGGGGAGAGGTAAACATATTCCGTCATGGGGCTGTTCCGCGCCGTGATCTGGACTGTCTCCTCCGCCGTCAGCATCCGGCCCACGGTATCCGGCATCTGAGACCGGGCGGTGACGCACAGGGCCAGCACCACCGCTGCCGCCGCGCAGAAGCCGGCCAGCAGCAGCCATACGCTGCGAAAGTCGTTTTCCTTCATCCCGCTCCCCCCTAGGCGGTCATCACCCTATAGAAAAGGCTGTAGGCGAACAGCCCGGCGAACAGGGCAAAGAGGAGCTTCACCCCTCCGCCGCCCAGCCTGCGGTCCCCCTCATGGGAACCGCCCGCCGCCGTCAGCGCCAGCGCCGTAATCCCCAGATAGAAAAAACTGGTGTCGATCATATTGTGGGCGATGAAAGCGGCCGTCAGGGCCCGCTCCTGAGGGGCCCTAGGCTTGGTCAGCGCCCGGACTCCGATGAGGACCAGCGCCCCCATGGCAATCCAGCCCATCTCCACCCCCACGTGGATTACAACGTTGTGGATATGCCAGGTGTTGAAGTATTTGCCGCCGTCGTTCAGGTCCAGCAGCCGCCACTGAAAGGGCCCCACCCCCAGGAGGGGATTTGCCGTAAGGTAATGGAGGCCGCTGGCCATCATCTCCAGCCGCTCAGTAAAGGTGGCCACGGCGCTGGGCCGGATTACCACCGCCGTCCCCGCCACCAGCACACCCAGAGCGGCAATCAGCACCGAAATTTTGGGCTTGGCCTCCAGAAAGCGCTCAAAGCTCCGCCAACAGGCCAGCACCATCCCCCCGTAGGCCAGCAGAAACAGGCAGGTCCAGGGCACGCTGGTCCGGGCGGCGGACAGGTAGATCAGCAGCCCCGTCCCCATACCCAGACTGCACTTGGCCAGCAGGCGGCAGGCATATAGAAGTGTAGACCCCAGGGTTTGCGTCCCTCTTTTTTCGGCCAGAAGCACCAGGATTCCCGCCGCCATGGCCGCAAAGCTGCCCATCGACAGGGTCATGGCCGCCGCGATGAGCAGCAGCGGCTCCAGCAGAGACCGGGCCGCAGCCCAGTCCCCCTCGTCCACCGTGGGACACGTCACAAGGAACCAGCCCAGTACCAGAAAAATGCCCATGGCGTTTGGATTGCCCAAAAGGCCGCTCATCCGCCCCACCCTGCCCTGGGTTATGGCCAGAAATACGAAACGCCCAATCCCCACCGCTGCCGCAGCCCCGGTCCAGAGGGCGCACAGCCGCTTCAGCAGCCGCTGCTCGTCCGGCTCCAGACAGGCAGCCAGCAGCCAGAGTACAGGGAAAATCCCGTGGGTCACCCCGTAGCCGCCTGTGATTTCCCCATAGGCGGCGCAGGTGGAGGCCAGACAGGCCAGGTCGTAAACCAGCAAAGGGACCAGAATCCACGGGTCTGCCCGGGCGGACCGCCGGGTAAGCCCCGCCATGCACAGCAGAAAGCCCAGCAGGCTGACCACCACCACGTCCCCCACGCCCACCAGCGACAGGACAAATAAGGCGAGGGCGATACAGACGGAAGTGTAGTGATCAATCAGGCTGTCCAATCCCCGTTCCACCCTGTGAAGCATGTCTCATCCCTCTCCCGGCCGGGCTCAGAAAAGGGCGCAGGCCCTTGCAGGATAGCTGTTTTCCAAATTGAGCCGTTTATGATACGATTATAGTCGCTTCCTGTCTCCGCGTCAAGCAACAAAAATATTTTTACCTGCCTGCTTTTTCTCCAATTCTCCAAGGTTTTCAAACCGTGTACTCATACAGCAGGAAGTCCGCCAGGCCAACGCTCTCGTAGAAGATTTTCTTTGTGCAGATGTACGCAAAGCCCGCCCGCCGGTAGAGGCGCTGCGCGGCGGTGTTGCTGTCCAGCACGTCCAGCCGCAGGGCCCTCCAGCCCCTCTCCCGGGCCAGGTCCACGGCCCCCCGGATCATCTCCAGGGCCAGCCCCCGGCCGGAAAAATCGGGGGAGACGCCCAAGGTGTGGATTACCGCTGTCTCCTCATCCGGGGCATCCACCCGCCAGGGGGGATTTCCATAGGTCTTATCCGTCCCCTGGGTGACCACCATCCCTGCGGCCGGCGCCCCCTCCAGCTCGCCCACGTAGAGCGTCCCGGTGTCGATGGCCTTTTGAAAGTCCGCCTCGGTGGGATACACGCCCTTTCTCCAGCCCCTCCCTCCGGTCTGGGCCTGAAAGCGGTCGATCACCCCGTCGTAGAGCTCCAGAATGGCGGGCATATCCTCCGGGACCGCCTGTCGTATCTTCAGCATGGTTCAATCCCCCTTTGTGCACTCCATTATACCCCGCCCCGGCAAAATTGCAAGGGAACAGACCCCGTGAGACCGTCCTCTGGCAAATTTTCCGCCCGGTACGGATTTATCCGTTGCTTTTTTGTACACCTTATATTATACTCAGTTTTGAGGAGAGCCTTTTATCCCGGGGACGGCCCCGGAACAAGAGAGATAAGGAGTTTTTTATGGATACGAAAAAGCATAAATTTTCCAGCGGCTGGGGCTTCGTACTGTCTGCGGTGGGCTCCGCCGTGGGAATGGCCAACGTGTGGGGCTTCCCGGCCAAGATGGGCAGCTACGGCGGCGGGGCCTTTCTGCTGGCCTACCTGTTCTTCATCATGCTGTTTGGAACGGTGGGCCTGTCCGCCGAATACGCCGTGGGCCGCCGGGCCAAAACGGGCACCCTGGGCTCCTACCGGATGGCCTGGACCAGCCGGGACAAAAAGCTGGGGACCGCCGGCGGGGTCCTGGGCTGGCTGCCCCTGGCCGGGTCCATGTGCATCGCCCTGGGCTACGCCGTCATCATCGCCTATGTGCTGAAGGCTTTCGCCGCCTCGGTGGGCGGGACCCTGATGACGGTGGACCCCGGTCCCTGGTTTGAGGGCTTCTCCCTCCACGACTACTCGGTGGTCCCCTTTCACGTCATCGTGGTGGTGGGCACCCTGCTCACCCTCCTCCTGGGCGCCAAGAGCATTGAGAAGAGCAACAAGGTGATGATGCCTCTGTTCTTCATCATCTTCCTGATTCTGGCCGTCCGGGTGGCCCTCCTGCCCGGAGCGGCAGAGGGCTACAAGTATATGTTCACCCCCCGGTGGGCCGACCTGCTGGACCCCATGGTATGGATCTGGGCCATGGGCCAGGCTTTCTTCTCCCTGTCCATCACGGGCAGCGGCATGATTGTCTACGGGGCCTACCTCTCCCCCGAGGAGGACGTGGTCTCCCTGGCCAGACAGACCGCCCTGTTCGACACCATCGCCGCCCTGGTGGCCGCCCTGGTCATCATCCCCGCCTGCTTTGCCTACGGGCTGGACGTGGGGGCGGGCCCCTCCCTCCTCTTCGTCACCCTGCCCCGGATTTTGCAGGACATCCCCTTGGGCCGGCTCTTTGCTATCATCCTGTACACCGCCATGGTCTTTGCCGGGGTGAGCTCCTTGCAGAACATGTTCGAGGCGGTGGGCGAGTCCCTCCTCCACCGCTTCCCCAAGCTGAACCGGAAGGCCATGCTGGTCATGCTGTGTGTCATCTGCCTGGGCATCGGCCTGAACATGGAGCCCATCTTCAAGTGGGGCCCCTGGATGGACATCGTCTCCATCTATATCATCCCCATCGGGGCCACCCTGGGCGCCCTGTCCTGGTTCTGGATCATGAAAAAGGACGAGCTGATGGAGGAGATCAACCGGGGGGCAAAAAAGCCCTCGGGCCAGGTGTGGTACAACGTGGGCCGCTGGCTGTATGTTCCCTGCGCCGTCATCCTGTGCTGCGTGGCCCTGTTCCTCAAGGTAGCGTTCTGATATGGGAGGAAGTTTTATGACGTTTGAGCTGAAAAAGGGCAGCCTGCGGGCCACAGCCCGGACCCGAGGCGGAGAGCTGATCTCTTTTCAAGACGGAGAGGGCCTGGAGTATATCTGGCAGGGCGACCCGGCCTTCTGGTCCGGACAGAACCCCATTCTGTTCCCCATTGTGGGCTCCCTGAAAGACGGCAGGGTGGAGATCAACGGCGGAACCTATGAGATGGGCCGCCACGGCTTTGCCCGGGGGATGGAGTTTGCCCCCGTGGAACAGGAGGAGGACTTTGTCACCCTGGAGCTGCGGGAGAGTGAGGACACCCTGGCCCGCTACCCCTTCCCCTTCTCCCTGAAAGTAACCCACCGGCTGCTGGAGGACGGCTTCTCCACCTCCTTCACCGTAACAAACACGGGGACCGCCCCCATGCCCTTCTGCATCGGGGCCCACACCGCCATCCGCTGCCCCCTCCGGGGGGGAGAGCGGTTCGAGGACTACGAGCTGCTCTTTGAGGAGCCCGAGCACGCCGGCAGCCACCTCCTCAATTCCGAGGGGATCATCCTCCACGACGGCCGCAGGCCCATGCTGGACGAGGACGTGAAGCTCCCCCTGGATTACCACACCTTCGACGAGATGGACACCATCATTTTCAGTATGCTCCGCTCGGGAAAGGTGTCCCTGGTCCACAGAGACACCGGCCGGGGGGTGGAGCTGGACTTCCGCCAGTTCCCCATGGTGGCCTTCTGGACCAAGCCGGGGGCACCCTATCTGTGCCTGGAGCCCTGGCAGGGCTGCGCCGCCTGGGACAACGAGAGCGGCAAGTTTGAGGATAAACCCTTCTGCACCGTTCTGGAGCCTGGCAAGGAGAAGTCCTTGACATACGCCTTTTCCATTGTATAATTTGCCTGAATAGCGCAAAAATGCGTCCCATCTATACCGGATGGGACGCGTCTCTTTGTAAAGGAAAATGCTTTACTGCACGTGGGTGTGGTTGTTGATGTGGTTGGCGCAGTAGCAGTAGTAGCCGGTGCACTTGGAGCAGTATCGGAACTCCATATTGGGGTCGTCCTGGTCGGTGACGCCGCAGACAGCGCACTTGTGGAGGTAACCCCGGCGCTGGCGCAGGTCCTTCTGGGCCTTTTTAAAGTTGATGGTCTGGGAGGAGTGCTGGTGCACCGCCCTGGCCCGGCCCCGGCCCAGAACCTCCATCAGGTCGTCCCAGAAGAAGATAAAGTAGTTGAAGATGGCGATGACAGGCAGCAGAGCCATGGCGAACTGGCCATAGGACAGATAAAGCAGAATCTCATAGGCAAACAGGGCGGCGTCCAGCAGGGCCAGCCATTTCAGCCGAATAGGGATAAAGAAGGCGGCCAGCACCGTCAGGTCGGGGTAGAGGGTGGCGTAGGCCAGGAAGAGGGACAGGTGGAGGTAGTTCATGCCGGCGGTCTGGACCAGCAGATACATGGGGTTAATCAGGGGCAGGAGCAGGCCCACGATGATATTCAGGATGACCCCCAGCCCGTAGTAGATGGTAAACCGGGCGGAGCCCCAGGCGTTCTCCAGACGGACACCCATATAGTAGGTGAAGACGGTGGTGAGGATAAAGCCCAGCGGGCCAAAGCTCATGGGGATAAAAATGAAGGTAATCAGCCGCCAGACCTGCCCCTGAAAGATGTAGGCGGGGACAAAGGTGAGCCAGTTGGTGGACATACCGTGGGTGAACAGGTCCAGCATAAAGACAAGCAGGTTGCCGCCCACTATGTAGCGGATCAACCCCTCTACGCACAGATTGGAATGGTTATAGCTGAACCGGGACAGCCACCGGGAGAGAGTCCTCATATAGATCAAACCCCTTTGGTCATTTTTCATGTAAAGGATATTGTACCCGGTTTTGGGTGAAATGTCTACGTCCAAAGTGTAAACAAATTTTATTTCCTCTTTCCCTGGAGCAGAAAATATGTTAAGATAGAGCCGCCGAAATTTTCCCATAACAAAGAGGATAACACCATAGGGAGGATCACCATGAGTATTGTCAAAGACATGTCCCTGGCCCCCTCGGGCCATCAAAAGATTCAGTGGGTGCGGGACTTTATGCCCGCCCTCAGCGGCATTGAGGAGCGGTTCCGCCGGGAGAAGCCCTTTGCCGGGCTGACCATCGCCGTCTCCGTCCACCTGGAGGCCAAGACCGCCAACCTGGGGCTGGTCCTCCGGGAGGGGGGCGCGGAGGTCCACCTCACCGGCTGCAATCCCCTGTCCACCCAGGACGACGTGGCCGCCGCCGTGGCCGACTCCGGGGTGGCCACCTACGGGGTCCACGGGGTCAACATGGAGGAGTATGAAAACCTGCTTGTCGAGACCCTGAAGTGCCGCCCCCACCTCATCGTGGACGACGGCGGCGACCTGATTAACCTCCTGGGAGGCAAGTGCGCCCAGTACGGCGACCGCCTCATCGGCGGCTGTGAGGAGACCACCACCGGCATCCACCGCCTCTATGCCAGAGAGCGGGAGGGCATCCTCCCCTGCCCCATGATGGCGGTGAACGACGCCAAGGCCAAGCACTACTACGACAACAAGTACGGCACCGGCCAGTC
>ERZ779633.451-NODE-451-length-10856-cov-40.658087_pt1 | contig 10856 bp, 9 predicted proteins | sample MGYA00514195_ERZ779633 | MGnify/ENA primary metagenome ERZ779633 (study PRJEB29562, sample SAMEA4376707) | mouse gut metagenome | isolation source: Cecum | study: EMG produced TPA metagenomics assembly of the A DSS colitis mouse model was used to assess the...
CGCAGTCCATCTGGAACGGCTTAAAAGATTTCTTTAGCGGCCTGTGGGAAGGGATAAAAAATATCTTCCAGACGGTGCTGGATGTGATACAGGCGCTCATTGTGGCGCGGTTTGAGTTTTACAAGGCTATTATCACAACAGTATTAAATGTGATACAGACGGTGGTCTCCACGGTCTGGAATGCCATAAAGTCCGTGATCGAGACCGTGACAAATGCCATAGGCTCCTTCCTTTCCGGCGCATGGGAAGCTATCAAAAATACAGTTACCACGGTAATGGAAGCAATCAGAAATGTCATTACCACGGTGTGGGAGGCGATCAAGTCCGCAGTAACAGCGGTACTTTCCGCCATCAAGGATGTGGTGGTCTCCGCATGGGAGGCAATCAAGAACGCCATTTCCGCCGCCATGGAGGCAATCAGATCAGCGGTCACGGCGGCATGGGAAGCCATAAAGAGTGCGGTCTCTTCCGCGATAGAGGCAATCAAAAATGTGGCTGTTGCGGCTTGGGAGGCAATCAAGTCAGCCATCATTTCCATTATGGAGGCAATCAAAGCGGCCATCACGGCGGCATGGGAAGCGGTCAAATCCGCAGTGACTTCTGTGGTAAATGCCATAAAAGAGGTCATTACTTCCGTCTGGAATGCCATCAAGTCCACGGTCACGGGTATCGTAAGCGGCCTCAAAGATGCAGTGGTGAATATCTTTAACAGCCTGCTTAACGGCATCAAAAATGCCATGAGCGGGATCACGAATGCGGTCAAGAGTGGATTTGACGGTGCCATCAACTTTATCAAGGGCCTGCCCTCACAGGCATTGCAGTGGGGGAAGGATATCATAGGCGGCCTGATAGACGGCATCAAGTCGAAGATTAGCGGCCTTGTGGACAGCGTGAAGGATGTGGCGGGGACGATCGCCTCCTTCCTGCATTTCTCCGAGCCGGACGAGGGGCCGCTTTCCAACTTCCACACCTTTATGCCGGATATGATCGGCCTGCTGGGTAAAGGGATAAAAGATAACCTCGGAAAGCTGACCGGCCCCATGAAGGCGCTGGCAGGCACCCTGATCCCGGCGACAGGGGAAATGCTGCAGACAGACGGCTCCGGCGGGGCAGCTTCGCTGGCGGCAAGGCTGGACGCCATGTACGGAGTGCTGACAAAATATCTGCCGAGGCTGGCTAACAGTCAGGTGGTGCTGGATTCCGGCGCACTGGTCGGGGAATTATCTGACGGGCTGAACAGGCAGCTCGGAAAGGCGTATTTATGATAAGGAGATTCAGGCTTATAAACGGGGAGGGCGGCTCATGGGATTTGAACGCCAGAGCCTCCTTCCTCCATTCCGTAGGCGGCTTTGGCTATAAGGACGGGACGCAGTATGAACAGATCGGCACGGACTTCATCCCCTTGGAGGAATTATTCTCTCAGGGTGTGATGACCGGGAAGATATTTTTCGGTGGAAAGGGCGCATACCAGAACTACCGGGCATTCTCACGATTCGTCCGGGCGGTTCCGCTCACCCTTGTGTATGAAATGGACGAGGCTTACCGGGTGCCGGTTCGCCTTACGGAGCTTTCCAAAAGCGAGCTTTTAGAGGGCGGCACCGGGCTCGACTGTGACGTTGCCTTTACGGCTACGGGGCTGTTCTATAAGAATGTATCCAAGCACAGCGACACTTTTTCCATAGGCGGGAAAATCTACCCGTATGAGTACAGCTATTTCTATGCGGATGTATCGCAGAACACTATCCTGATTGAGAGCGACAGCTACGGGGACAGCCCATGTAAGATAACGATCTGCGGGCCATGCACGAACCCGGTATGGAAGCACTATGTGGATAACGCGCTTTATGAGACAGGGCGGTATGACGGGACGATCCCGGCAGACCATAAGCTGGTGGTGGATACGACGCAGATGCCATACAGCATCACGGAGCGGGGCGTTGGCGACGAGGTGGTGGCAGACCGCTACCAGATGTGCGATTTTACCACGGAGCGGTTCTTCCACCTGCAGCATGGGAGCAACCGCATTTCCGCATCCCATGACGGGCTGAATATCTTAAATGTAATCGTGGAGGGAAAGATCAGCTATGAAACCGTATAACGTGGAGATATTTACACAGGACTTTGAAATGGTGGGGAATACAAATGTGAATGAGATCACCTATAAAGAGGATTACCTTTCTTCTGACGATAATACAGTGACGGTGCTTGCCCTGCCCGGCGTGGAGAAGCAGGACTATATCCGCATCAGCAGGGGGCAGGAGGAATATGCCGGTATCATTACGGAGATCGAATACGGCACGGACAAATCCAAAAAGTTACAGAGCATTTCCTATAAGCCGCTCATGGAGCTTCTGAACACAGATATCCTGTTTGATGTGGATGCGCAGGGGCAGGGGACTATGGAGGAATTTATCTGCGGGCATATCAGGGAAATGTTCATAGACAATGCAGATGAAAAGCAGAACATCCGGGGGCTTTCCGTCACGGCCTCCACCAAAACGACGGGCTGGGGCCTGCACATCACACCCTCAGAGAAGGGCGGACATTACAATATCGTGAACCTCATTGATTCGGTCATTATCCCCGCCATGGAAAAATACGGCATCCTTGTAAAGACAAAGCTGGATATCCAGCACCGGGCTGTGCATATGAGCGTGGGGAAGGCGTCGGCGGGGATCATCACCATTGAGAGTGACCTCCCTAACATCATCAAAAAGAGCGTCACCATCAAGCAGGTGAGCGCGGATGTAAATAAGCTGGTTTTATTTGACCCGCAGGATTATGGCAGGACAAGGACTTATTACCTGCACCCTGACCTTGGGTATGATACCAAAGACCGGGACAGGATCGTGCCGGTGGTCTGTGAGATGCAGGCGGTCTCCTATGATGAGGGCGGCAGTTTTGAGAGCGCCGCCATGGAAGCCGCTTATAACAAGTTTGCCAACCTTTCTTATTCTAACCTGATAGAACTTACCATGATGAACGGGGATACGTTAGTCAGGCCGGATGAGATGGAGTTCGGGCAGGTGGTGAACATCATTTCCGACGGTGTTTCCTATGAGAGCATCCTGACCGGGCGGGAGAGGGGAAAGAACACAAAGCTGGTATTTGGGACGGTAAGGCTCGACCTTACCAAGATTTTAAGGAGGCAGGAAAATGGCTGACAATATCGTACTTAAAACATACAAGGGCGGCAATGTGACGCCGCAGGATGATGCCATCATCTACGAGACAGCGGTTCCCGGCAGTGGCATCTTCAAAGGCTGTGAAGTAACTTACGCGAGGGGGAACGTCCTCCATATCTCGCAGGGTTTCGGCATGATACGGGGCCGGTTCTTCGAGGTATATGAAACGGAGATTGATGTGCGTCTGGCGGATGTGGGAGAAACACTGGACGGCAGGGTATACATCCATCTGGATTTATCCAATGCAGATGAACCGATCAAGATACTGGCGCAGACTGCGGCAGAGCTTCCGCCGTTGGATGCGGACGTAAACATCAACTACAACAATTCTTCCTATGACTTGGAGCTTGCCGTTTTCGCTGTATCTTCGGCGGGGCTTAGCGGCCTGACTAAAGTATTCCCAACATTGAAAGCCGGGGGCGGAGGTGGAGGCGGCGGAGGGGAGACCCTTACCCGCGCCACTGCCTACTCTGTAGGTGATGCGGTGACAGCGGTGGGCGCTCCGGGCTGGGCAACGCTTGTCTGCACACAGGCGGGCACCACAGCCGCCTATGAGCCTTCCGGGTATTCACGGATCACGAAAGCGGGGGACAAGGTGCTGGACGGAACCGCAGTCTTTACGGCGAGGAATATCATCGGGGAGCTTGACAGCCTTATTTCTGCCACGGGAACCTTGGAGGATTCCATAAAAACGCTGGATTCCAATGTGGCGGAAATGATGAGCAGTACCGGGCTTGTGATGAAGCTGCTCAGCTTTGAAGAATACGGGAAACTGGCAAGCTATAGTGCCAGTACCATTTATCTGTGCTATGAGGATGCGGAGACAAAGCGCGTGACGCGGATCTTCGTGGGTGAGGACAGGGTGTATGCCGCAGGCATTAAAGTGACCTATCAGATAGACAATGGCTATGCGCTGGAACGGGTGGTGCCGGACAGGGAGGACGCCATTGCCGCCGCGCCGGACGCTTCCTTGGAGGGCTATTCTTTTGTGGGATGGCGGCAGGATGATCTGGCGGAGAAAAAGGTACTTTCGGAATATGTCATCAGTACCGAGGAGCCGGTCACGTTCTATGCGGTATTCAAAAAGCAGATGACCGTAGGGCTGATGCCTAACGGCGGCACCCTTGCAGAGACCGGGGCCAAGGAGAACTTCATGGCCTACTGCTATTACAATAACGGGAATGCACAGAGCGAGCCGACCACGGTTCCTGCGAGCCCTTATACAAGAAAAAATATGTCCTTCTGCGGGTGGAGCATAGATTCCCTTTCCACACCTGCCTATAAGCCGGGAGAGCTGGGCGTGTTCCCGGCAGATACCACCCTTTATGCTATGTGGGTGACGACGGAGTATGATTTCCCCTATACAGGCACTTATGTGACATTTACTATCCCGCAGGACGGCATCTATGAGTTTGAGGTGTGGGGCGCTTCCGGGGCTGATGCAAAGGGGGACAGCCTTGTGGCAGAGGGCGGCCTTGGCGGGCATTCTAAGGGTTATAAGAAGATGAAAAAAGATGAGGTGATTTATATCTATAACGGAGGGGAACCAAGTGGAACCTACTCAGGAAACAATGGCGGAGCATCAGGGAACAGTTATGCCAACGGCAAGCAGTATGGTGCAGGCGGTGGAGGCGCTACTCATGTGGCGGACAGAGCTGGCGTATTGGGATATAGCAGCAGTAGTAATGGGCTGAATTATAATAACCGATCCAGTGTACTGATCGTAGCAGGAGGCGGAGGCGGCGGGGCAATAAATGACGGAACAATCCATAAGGGCGGCGATGGAGGCGGGAAACGCGGCGGTGACGGTTCTGGCGGTGCTTTGGGTGGGAGACAGATATCCACGGGGAGCAGCCCATCAGCGAATTTTGGTACTGCGCCGTCTTATGGTTCGTCAAGCAGTACTTGTTCTTCCGGAGGCGGCGGAGGATGGTTCGCTGGAAATTATGGCCTGCGCGGGGAATCCGGTGCAGGTGGTTCCGGCTATGTGGAGGGTGTTGCAGCGTTCACCCATAATGGGAAATATTACCCTGCGGAAACAGAAGCAGGAGTGAACAAAGGAAACGGGAAGGCATTCATACGGTATGTGGAATGTGCTTAAAACAGGAACTGGCACCGAGCAGGTGCTTTTTTTAATGGAAAAATAAAAGGAGGCAGAACATGAGAGAGATTGTAAACGGGATGCAGTACGCATTCGCAGCACTTGGAGGGGCGCTGGGGGCTGTCCTTGGAGGATGGGACGGCTTCCTTTACGGCCTGATCGTATTTGTTGTGGTGGATTACCTGACCGGGCTTATGGCGGCGGCCATGGAGAAAAAGCTGTCAAGCGAGGTGGGCTTCCATGGGATCATCAAGAAGATCGTTATTTTCTGTCTGGTGGCGGTGGGGCATATCATAGACACTCATATCATTCAGAATGGGAGTGTCCTTCGGACGGCGGTTATCTTTTTTTACCTGTCTAACGAGGGTATCTCCATTTTAGAGAATGCCGCCCGCATCGGGATTCCGGTGCCGGAGAAGCTAAAGGCGGTGTTGGAGCAGTTACAGAAGAAAGATTAAATGTGGATTTTGACAGGCGGCATCAGTGGAAGCTGGTGCTTTTTTTCTTGCACAAAAAATGGAAAGAGAGGGATATTCAATGAAACTGATCCAGAATTATCTTACACAGTCCGGCTGCTACAGGGCAGGCCGCACGATCTCCGTAAAGGGGCTTATGATCCATTCCGTTGGATGCCCGCAGCCCAAGGCATCTGCATTTATAAACAACTGGAATAAGTCGGAGGCAAAAGCCTGCGTCCATGCGATAGTGGAGCCGGGCGGGAATGTATACCAGATGCTTCCGTGGAACCATAGGGGCTGGCATTGCGGCGGTGACGGGAACAACACCCATATCGGTGTGGAAATGACGGAGCCTGCCACGATCCGGTATACCGGCGGGGCAAACTGGACGGAAACCGGGGACGGCAGTAATACAAGGGAGCATGTGCTGGCCACCTATCAGAACGCGGTGGAACTGTTCGCATACCTCTGTTTACAGTATGGCCTTAATCCTCTGGCAGATGGCGTGGTCATCAGCCACAGCGAGGGGCATAAGAGGGGCATTGCCAGCAACCACGGGGATGTGGAGCATCTCTGGTCTAAGTTCGGCCTTTCCATGGCACAGTTCCGCAGGGATATTCAGGCGGCAATGGTAGCGGGAGGAGACAGCGCCCCGGCATCCAACACACAGAAATATACAGCGGTCATGGGAAAAGCGGCGGCAGGTATCCGGCAGATGGCAGCTTATCTGAAAGAGAAAAATCCGTCCGTGGAAAAATCCGTTCTGGATATGCTCCCGCTATATCTGTCGGAGGGAGAGGCCGAGGGTGTGCGTGGCGACATTGCCTTTGCACAGTCCTGTTTGGAAACCGGAAACTTTACCTTTTCCGGTTCCGCCGTAACACTTGGCCAGAACAATTTCTGCGGCATGGGCGTCACGGGTAACGGCATGAGGGGAAATTCCTTTGACACGCCCCAGCTTGGCATCCGGGCGCAGGTACAGCACTTAAAGGCGTATGCGTCCACGGAGGCGCTTCAAAATCCCTGTATTGATCCGCGCTTTCCGTATGTAATGCGCGGCTGTGCGCCTTATGTGGAATGGCTGGGGATACAGGAGAACCCGCAGGGCAGGGGCTGGGCCGCCGGTGCCGGATATGGCGGAAAGATTCTTTCTATATTAAATGAGGTCTTAGGGATGCCGGATACAGAAAAAGAGGCTCTTACCTATACGGTCAAAAGGAATGATACTCTGTGGAGCATTGCGGCAGGGCAGCTTGGCAATGGGCGCAGGTACAAGGAGATCAAGGAGTTGAACGGGCTTGCTTCCGACGTGATCTTTGCCGGGCAGGTCTTGAAGCTGCCGGACTGATGGCAGGAGGCGGGAAACATGATGACGGATGTGCAGAAAGAAAAAATCCGGTACTGGCGCATGGAGGGCCTTGGCTATGGCGGGATCGCCGCCCGGCTGGGTCTTCCTGAAAATACGGTCAAGAGCTTCTGCAGGCGCAACAATCTGACCGGGGCTGCCACAATGGAGGCATCTATGGCCTGCCGCCATTGCGGCCAGCCCCTTTCGGGATCGCCGGGGCGGAAAGGGAGAAAGTTCTGCTGTGAAGCCTGCCGCCGGGCATGGTGGAAAGCCAACCCGGAGCTTGTGGACAGGAGGGCATTTTACCGTCTGGCCTGCGCCCGCTGTGGGAAGGAGTTTGAAAGCTATGGAAATAAGGGCAGGAAATATTGTTCCCATGCCTGTTATATCGCGGCGCGGTTCGGGGAAGGAGGCAGCCATGACGAAGGAGCAGTTTGAGAGGGAGAAAAAGTATCAGGCGGCCCTTGCCGTGGCCCGCTCCATGCTCCGGCAGGGGGTGATAAATGAAGCTGACCTGCGGCGCATAGAAGCCCGGTTAAAAGAAAAGTTCAAGCCGGTTTTGGGTGGATTTTTATTGTGAAAATCCTTTCTTTTCCGGTTCGCTTCCTATAACATCAGTGACCAGAAAGGAGGGCGTATTTATGGGACGCACAATACAGAGAGTCAATTTTACGGCGATACAGCAGGCCCCAAAACAGAAGCGCGTGGCCGCATATGCGCGGGTGTCGAATGGCAAGGAAACAATGCTCCATTCCCTGTCGGCGCAGGTGAGCTATTACAGCAGCCTGATCCAGAAAACGCCGGGCTGGGATTACGCTGGTGTTTATGCGGATGAAGCCATATCCGGTACGAAGAATACACGGGGAGAATTTCAAAGGATGCTGGCAGACTGCCGGGCCGGTAAGATTGATATGATAATCACAAAGTCCATTTCCCGGTTTGCCCGCAATACGGTCACGACCCTGCAGGCGATCCGGGAGCTGCGGCTGATCGGCGTGGATGTTTACTTTGAAGAACAGAATATCCATACTTTAGGCGAGGAGGGCGAGTTTATACTTACCCTCCTCGCTGCATATGCGGAAGAGGAAGCCCGCTCGGCATCCGCTAATATCAAATGGAAGGTAAACGCCAATTTTAAGGAAGGGCGCATCTGGTCTACCATCATGTACGGATACCGGCTGAAAAATGGAAAGCTCGAAGTGGTATCGGAGGAGGCAGAAATGCTCAGAAAGGCGGCCCGGCTGTATCTGAACGGTGGTACGCAGGATGACCTGCGAAAACTGTTTACGGATGCCGGGATATATGGGCGGCAGGGGAAAGAGATGAAAGGCTGCCAGATATTAAACCTTTTATGCAATGAAAAGACAGCGGGAAACCTGCTTTTACAGAAAACCTATGTGGTAGACCCGGTCACAAAAGATAAAAGGAAAAACGGTGGGGAACTGCAAAAATATTTTGTAGAGGGGAGTCATGAAGCAATTCTTGATAGAGAGACATATGAATTAGTTCTGGCAGAACGCGCCCGGAGGGCGAAAATCTGTGGAGGCGGGCTGGGGCGCTATCCTTTTTCCAGCCGGATCACCTGCGGGCATTGCGGCAGTCATTTCCTGCGTCATCCAGTGTATAAAGGTAAGTATGAATGGGTATGCCGGACACATAGCATCAAAGGGAATACATGCTGCCCCATCAGGGGGATTTCCGAGGAAACTCTGGAACATCTTACGGCGGAAGCCATGGGTATGCCGGGATTTAATGACAGACTATTCAAAGAACAGGTGGCGGAGATATCTGTACCGGAGGAGGATAAGCTGGTCTATCATTTTGTGGACGGGCATATGGTTACCAAAACATGGATACGGCCACGGAAAAAGATAAGGAAGTACAGGAAGGAGGCTGGGGTATGACAAAGCAGGCAGAATTAAAAGTTACAGTGATCCCGGCAAAGAAAGACCTTCCGGTGAATGTATTCAGCAATGAAGAAAGAAAAAAACTGCGGGTGGCGGCCTATGCCCGTGTATCTACAAATCAGGAAGAACAGCTTACTTCTTATGAAGCGCAGGTAGATTATTATACACGGTACATTCAGGCAAAAGAGGAGTGGCAGTTTGTAGAGGTATATACGGATGAAGGTATATCCGCGACAAATACCAAGAAGCGAGACGGCTTTAACCGCATGGTGGCGGATGCGCTGGCCGGTAAGATAGACCTTATCATCACTAAGTCAATCAGCCGCTTTGCCCGTAATACGGTGGATACTTTAACCACGGTGCGTAAGCTCAAAGAAAAAGGAATCGAGGTATTTTTTGAAAAAGAGAATATCCGCACCCTTGACGGGAAGGGCGAGCTGCTCATTACCATTATGTCCTCGTTGGCGCAGGAAGAAAGCCGCTCCATTTCCGAGAATGTAACATGGGGCCAGCGGAAACGCTTTGCAGACGGGAAAGTAAGCCTGCCCTACGGACAATTCCTTGGATACAGGAAAGGCCCGGATAACCTGCCGGAGATCGTGGAGGAGGAAGCGGTCACAGTACGCTTGATATACCGGCTGTTCCTTTATGGGAAATCTCCCTCGGCCATTGCCAGCTATCTCACGGGTGAGGGGATTCTGACACCGGGCAGGAAAAACAGGTGGCGGGCGGCTACGGTGGAGAGCATCCTTACCAATGAAAAGTATAAGGGGGATGCCCTATTGCAGAAGAATTTCACAGTGGATTTCCTGACAAAGAAAACCAAACTCAATGAGGGCGAGGTGCCACAGTATTATGTAGCAAACAGCCACCCGGCTATCATTGCGCCAGAAACATTTGACCTTGTACAGTATGAAATGAAGCGGCGCAAGAAAGACGGCAGGTGGACGAGCTGCACTTATCCTTTTTCGGGGAAGATCATCTGCGGCGAGTGCGGCGGCATTTATGGCAGTAAGGTATGGCACTCCAATACGCAGTACCGGACGCTGGTATGGCAGTGTAACGAGAAGCTCCGGGGCCGGAAATGCAGGACACCGCATCTTACCGACGCAGATATCCAGACTGCTTTTCTTGCCGCATTCAATAAGATACTTGGAAACAGGGCGGAGATCATGGCGGCATATCAGGAAGTTATGGAAGCGCTGACAGATACCCGTGACCTCGACAGGGAGCAGGAACAGCTTGAAAGCGAGAGCGAGGTTACAATGGAACTGATCCGGAAGGTCATTGCGGATAATGCACAGAAGGCCATGGATCAGGAAGAATATGAGCGGAAATATGCCAGTTACTGTGAGCGGTACGAAGCGGCGGGGATACGGCTGGCGGAGATCGGAGAGCTTCGGTTAGAGCGCAATGCCAAGCGCACCAAGATCACCATGTTCCTCGAAAGACTGAAAAGCAGCGCCGACCTGGTAACGGAATTTGACGAGGAGCTTTGGTATACAACAGTGGATTTTGTAACGGTATATGAAGATATGAGCATGGTGTTCACTTTCCGGGACGGGAATACAGTTGAGATAAAGAAAAAAGAATGGAAAGTAGCATAGTGGAAAAACCGCAGGTTCCGATATATGGGCCTGCGGCTTTTTCTGTGTTTGGGGGATTTATTCTGAGCTGAAATATGGGCTTTGAGGGGTGTTTATTTTAAGGTATCGAAGCGAAAAATGCCAGTGGAGGCATGAAGAAAAGTACGAAAATGAAACTTTATTTTGTTCTTACCCGGTTTTAAGATATCCGTTATATTGTATTAAAGTTTGTCGGGAACTATGGGGAGAATAGAGTAAGCTGTAGCGAAGA
>ERZ779633.454-NODE-454-length-10721-cov-6.610257_pt1 | contig 10721 bp, 9 predicted proteins | sample MGYA00514195_ERZ779633 | MGnify/ENA primary metagenome ERZ779633 (study PRJEB29562, sample SAMEA4376707) | mouse gut metagenome | isolation source: Cecum | study: EMG produced TPA metagenomics assembly of the A DSS colitis mouse model was used to assess the...
CGGACAGGATCGGCGTTTTGTACTTCGGAATAATGGTCGAGATTGCCGACTCCGAATAACTGTTCGCGCACCCGTTGCACCCGTATACAAAATCGCTGCTTTCGGCAATACCTCTGCCAGATCCCGAATACGAAAAGAACCGCAAACGTTATGTGTACAATCCGATCGCCGAGCATGACTACTCGGTCGATAAACCGTCCTTGCGCGAGGTTAAGCACGGGCATTTCGTTATGTGCAACGACGCGGAATTCGAAAAATACCGCGAAAATATCGGCGCGGAGCAAGCATGAAAGAACGGATAATAAAATATACGACCTTGACCGCCGTCGCAGTTGCGATCGCGTTGTGTACGTCGCTCATACAAGACCTTTACGGCATGACCTCCGTCGCCGATATCATGCGCGGACTGTGCAATTGCTTTTCGGTACCCGGCATGATATTTATTCTCGTCGGGCTGATCGTAGTGTGCAGCAACGGCGGCGCGTACGATATTATGGGCTTTGCCGCGCGCAAGTTTTTTTCTGTGTTCAGATCCGCAGAACACCGCAGCAAAGAAACCTACCGCGAATACCGCGAACGCAAAAACGGCGAGAAACGCGCGTTTTGGGGCTTTTTCATTGTCGGCGGGATATTTTTTGCCGTCGGCGCGGCGTTTTTGATCGCATATTACTGTGTGTGATGTCAATGTGTTTTTCGCATGCCATAGCTATTTGCAAGGCTTGCCGACAGCGCGACAAAATCAACGGCAATCATCAATCCGAGCTTATTGAGAGATCGTGCGAACCTCAGGCACGGGCGGTAATTATATGCGGCTTACATGTGCGGAAAGGGTGCGCGAATTATGAGTAGAAAAATATGCGGCTGACGCTCCGATCTCGTCGCTGCGCGCCGCCGCGATTCGGTCGAAACGATGTGTGGAAGAAAGCCGCGACGCATATGTCGAAATTATCGGGCGTAAGTAAAAAGCTTGCGCCTTTTTTAATTGCGCAATAATTGCCGTCGCGCGATTTGCTTTGCTTGACAGGCATTGGGTTATATTGTAAACTATATGCAATAACGATTTGGAGAGAATATGAAAATCGGAGTTGTAGGTTTGCCTAACGTAGGCAAAAGCACGCTGTTCAACGCCATAACCGAAGCGGGCGCGGAATGCGCGAACTATCCGTTCTGCACGATCGAGCCGAACGTCGGCGTGGTGGCTGTTCCCGACGAGCGGCTCGGCGTTCTCGAAAAGATGTATTCGAGCAAGCGGGTTGTGCCTGCCGTGATCGAGTTTGTCGATATTGCGGGGCTTGTGAAAGGCGCGTCGCACGGCGAGGGACTCGGTAACAAGTTTTTGTCGCACATACGCGAAGTCGACGCGATCATCGAGGTTGTACGGTGTTTCGACGATCCGAATATTATCAATGTTTCGGACAGCGTCGATCCCGTGCGCGACGCGGACGTAATAAATACCGAATTGATGCTTGCCGATCTCGAGAGCATTGAAAAACGTCGCGCGAGGTTTGAAAAAACGGTCAAGAGCGGCGATCCCAAAGCGGTCGCGGCGCTCGACCTTTTAAACCGTATGACGGCGTGCATAAACGAGGGAAAATCGCTCCGTTCCATGAATCTCGACGAAGAAACGCTCGCTACGGTGGACGGACAGTTTTTACTGTCGGTAAAACCGATAATCTATTGCGCCAATATTTCCGAGAACGACATCGGCGTGTCGGCAAATAAATACGTCGATGCGGTACGCGAATACGCCAAAGCCGACGGCGCGGCAGTTATCGATATCTGCGCCAAAGTGGAAAACGAGATTTCGCAATTGCCGCAGTCCGAGCGCGCCGAATACCTCGACGCGTTGGGGCTTGAAAAATCGGGACTCGAGCGCGTTATCACGTCGGGCTACGAGCTGCTTGGGCTTATGAGCTACCTGACTGCTGGTGAAAAGGAAGTCCGAGCCTGGACTATCGAACGCGGAACTACCGCGCCCAAAGCCGCAGGAAAGATACACTCCGACTTCGAACGCGGGTTTATCCGCGCCGAGATCGTCTCGTACGACGATCTTATTGCGTGCGGATCGTTGGTCGCGGCAAAGGCTGCGGGCAAACTGCGCAGCGAGGGCAAGGATTACGTCATGCGCGACGGAGACGTGGTAGAATTCAAGTTCAACGTTTAGACGAGGTTATCCCTAATACTGCCGCTCGTGCGGTTGCGCCAATCCGCTTATTCGACGGAAAAACCGTGATCCGCCCGGTAAAATACAATACATTCACAGGTGTGCATATGTTCGATTATAAGAATACGATATACAATGCGGCAAAAAACGTTTTGCCCGAGCTCGAAGCCGCCGACGTCACTGCGGCGGAGGCGTTCTGCGATTACTGCATCCCGTGCTTTAAGTTTGCAAAGATATTGCGCAAAAGCCCTGCGGCTATCGCTGCGGAAGCCGCCGCGTCGCTCAAGCTCGACGGTATACGCGTCGAAGCGCTCAACGGATACCTTAACTTTACCGTAGATCGCGCGGCGTTCGTGCAAAACGCGTTTTCTTCGCGGGCGGGCGACAGCAAGCCGCTTGCGGGCAAGACCGTGTGTATCGATTATTCGTCGGTGAATATAGCGAAGCCGTTTCATATAGGGCATTTGATGACCACCGTTATCGGCGGCGCGCTGTATAAGATTTATAAGGCGCTCGGCGCGAACGTGATAGGCATCAACCATCTCGGCGATTGGGGTACTCAGTTCGGCGGGCTGATCGCGGCGTATCGCAATTGGGGCAGCGAAAGTCGGCTCGACGAGCGCGGGCTTGACGAGCTTTTGGAGCTTTATGTGCGTTATCACAACGAGTCCGAAAAAGACGAGGCGCTCGCCGCCGAGTCGCGCGAGTGGTCCAAAAAAATCGAACAGGGCGACCCGTACGCCGTAGGACTGTTCGAAAAGTTCAAAGCGATCACGCTCGAGCAGGCTAAAAAGGTTTATAAGCGGCTCAATATAGAATTCGACAGTTATCTCGGCGAAAGCTTTTACGTCGACAAAGTCGCGGATGTGGAGCGAAAGCTCGACGGCAAGGGTTTGTTATCGACGAGCGAGGGCGCGGAAGTGGTCGCGCTCGGCGACGATATGCCGCCTGCCATTATCAGACGCAGCGACGGCGCGTCGCTGTATGTGGCGCGAGACCTTGCGGCGGCGTATTATAGGCATGATAATTACGGTTTCGATAAATGCTTGTATGTTGTTGCAAGCCATCAGGCGCTGCATTTTAAACAGTTGTTCAAGGTATTGGAAATGGCGGGCGAAGCGTGGGCGAACGATATGGTACACGTCAGCTACGGCATGGTGTCTGTGGAGGGCATGTCTCTTTCCACGCGGCGCGGCAATGTTTTGTATTTGAGCGACGTGCTGGACGCCGCAGTGGAGAAAGCGGCGGGCATAATCGCGGAACGCAATCCCGATCTTAAAGATAAACCGCGCGTCGCCGAAAGCGTGGGCGTGGGCGCGGTCGTGTTTGACGCGCTTTACGACGGCAGACTGAAAGACAAGAATTTTTCGCTTGCCGATGCGCTTAATTTCGACGGCGAGACAGGACCGTACGTTCAATATACTCATGCGCGCTGTCGGTCCGTGCTTGCAAAAGCAGGGTATACGAGCCGTAAAGAAACCGATAGCGTCGATATCGATTTGTTGCTCGACGACGAGGCGTATGAAGTCGTTAAACTGCTTGCCGATTTTGACGACGTTGTTTATTCCGCAGCGGTCAAATACGAACCGTCGTTCGTTTCGCGGCGGCTGGTAAAAATATGTCAGGCGTTCAACAGATTCTATAATGCCGACCGTATCATGTGCGGCGGCGCGACAGAAGCCGCGCGGATTGCGCTTACCGAACGCGTCGCGGATACGCTGAAGTACGGCTTGGAGCTTGTGCTTTTGGACGCGCCAGAAAGAATGTGACGCATTGTCGAATACATACAAAAACGCCCGCTTGAGCGGGTTTTTTTGTGACTGTAATCGAGCGGATTGCGCGCGACCGCGCGGTCGTAATAGATATATGCCGCTCGGCGCTTGGCCTGCGATCATCGGCGCTACGCCGATATTTAGCGACGCGCGACAGCCGCTTATTAAAATGTAAAGCCGTCGTCGCGGTCGCAGTTTCCGTTGCAACGATCGTGTCGGCAGTGCGAAGACAACGCGCCGTTTAACCCGACAGCGGAATTGTTGCGGGAGTTCATTAGCAAAAACATTATGACGAGCTGATTGATGCTTTCCGTGCCGCCGCCGTTTTCGAGCATCAATATCATCATTAACAGATTGAAAATATCGTCTTGCATTGCGCCTCCGTCCGAATTATCGGTTTAAATGTATATATGCGAATTTTGTCGAATCCGTGACGGGCGTCGTAGCATTTTGGATTTCGGCTTTAATCGATGTTATACGGCAAAACTCGGCATTGACAAGCCGCTTAATATATGTTATATTGCACATATGAACACTATGTTGTTGGACAGTTTGACGGCGGCAAAGGTCGAGGACAGTTTGCCGAGCAACGGGAGCTTGTACGCGCTGGCGTCTTTTTTCGACGCGCTGTCCGACGTGACGCGGCTTAAAATACTGTCCGCGCTCACCGTTTCGCCGATGTGCGTGACCGATCTGTCCGCCTTGACTTCGCTCAATCAGACAACCGTTTCGCACCAACTGCGCATTCTGCGCACGGCGCATATAGTTCAATGCAAGCGTCAAGGCAAAGTCATGTTCTATTCGCTTTCCGACCGCGAGATCCCGCAGGTAATGAGCGCGGCGGTCGGCATTATGCTCGGCGCGGACGCCGGCTGAAGTTTGGATAATCAACGTACGAGGAAATACAAATAATGATCATAACCGAAAAATGGGATGCGGTGCTTGCCGCCGAATACGAAAAACCGTATTTCAAGGAACTTGTGGAAGCGGTCGACCGCGAATATGCGCGGTACGAGGTATATCCGCCCCGCGATAAAATTTACGCCGCGTTGCGCTTGGTCGATTACGATAAAGTGCGCGTTGTTATACTCGGTCAAGACCCGTATCACGGTGCGGGGCAAGCCAACGGATTGGCGTTCGCCGTCAATAACGGAGTCGAGCCGCCGCCCTCGCTCGTCAATATTTTCGCCGAGCTTAAATCCGATCTCGACGTTCAGCCAAATAACGATACGACGCTTATCGGCTGGGCAAATCAGGGCGTGCTGCTGTTGAATGCGTCGCTCACCGTTCGTGCGGGAGAAGCGCAGTCGCATCAGTCGCTCGGCTGGCATTATCTTACTGACGCGATAATTTCCGCGATCAACGCAAGGAACAAACCCGTCGCGTACATCCTATGGGGAATGAGCGCGAGGCAGAAAGCGTCGTTGATAGACGATCGCAATTTTATAGTAACGTCGGCGCACCCCAGCCCGCTGTCCGCTTATCGCGGATTCTTCGGGTCGAAACCTTTTTCCAAAGTCAATTCGTGGTTGATCAAAAACGGCATGCAGCCCGTGCATTGGCAGTTTACTGACAGGTACGAGCCTGCTTATTATTACAAGCATTCGGATAAAATAAACAGAGTTTAACGCGATTCCAAAACGCGCCGACGGTCAAGCGTCCGCGCGTTTTTTTGTGCGGCGACTATAAAAGTATTTAGCGGACGATCCCGCCGTTCGTATTCGGGTGGGGGCTATCGATAACTGTCGAAAACAGCAAATACTCGGATCATTCGACATTGTCGAAATCTGTGAATAGTCGGCGTTTTCGACAATGTCGAAAACAGCGGATATTCGCTTGTTTCGACAAGCGTGTGCGCGCGTTTCGCGGTGTTGACAACGCGCGCTTTTAATGGTATAATACAAGCGATAAAGCTTGCTCGCAAGGCCTTTTTCGCAATGCGTTTCAACTCGCAGTTGCTGTTCGCGTTTGGCGAATGATATTGCGACAGCGACTCTTGCGGCGGTTATATATTTGCAGGAATTAACGATTTCGGACGGTGTTTCCGTCGTTTAAAGGACGATCATATGGACAAAGACAAGGACCTATCGACAGGCGCGGCCGATGCGAACGTGCCTGCGCCCGCGCAGTCCGACGGCGCGCTTACTGCCGTCGAGAGCAATAGCGCGGAGCTTGCGGAGACTGACCGCGCGCTAGCTCCGACCGAGTGCGACAACATGCCGTCGGAACCCGTTCGCGTGCGCGAATACGACGGAACGCGCGACGACGAAAGCTTGCGCGGCGGCTATGCGTCGGTAAAAGGCAACAGCGTTTTTCCCCGCGAAAAAAAGTTTATTTGGTTGATCATTGCGTTGATGACCGCGTTGTGCATTGCCGTCGGGGTTTGCTCGTCGGTGCTTACCGGGTACTTTATGCGCAAAGGCGAAAAGCCGCCCGTCATAAGCACGAACGGCAAAATACAACAGAACATAGCGGCGGTAGTGTCCGCGCGCAAAAGCAGTATCGCCGAAATTTCCTGCGGCGGGCTTAAAGGCTCCGGGATCGTGATGAAACGCGACGGACAGTCGGTGTACGTTCTTACCAACGCGCATGTAATAGAAAAGTATGTAACGCTCGGCAGCGAACCCGCCGTGCGGTTTTACGGCGAGGACGATTATTACGCCGCGCGGGTAGTGGGCTACGACGGGTTTTACGACGTGGCGGTGGTGGTACTCGATCACGATACCGTATTTACTGTTTACGACCTCGACGGCAGCGAATATTTTTCACCGGACGTCGAGTATAACGCCGGCGATTACGTCGTTTCCATCGGTAACGCTATGGGCATGGGGATAGCCGCTTACGACGGGATAATCTCGCGGTCGAGCGAACTGTTGGAATGCGACGAGTTATTTACGAGCGGCAAAAAGATAGTGCCTGTCATGCGCACCACTGCCGTTATAAACGCGGGCATGAGCGGCGGCGGGGTGTTCGATATGAATGGCAATCTCGTAGGCTTGGGCACATACAGAATGAGTAATTCCGCAGGCGTGGATACTGACGGCGACGCGAATACGGACGTCGAGGACACAGGCTTTGCCACGCCCGTTTCGATATTTTATCCCGTTTACAAACGCATCATGTCCGAAGCTAACGGCGGCACGGTGGGGCTTATGCGCGTGTCGATGCGCCGCGTTCAATCTTCCGCAATAGGCTGGCTCGGCATGCCGTTCGGCTTTGCTTGCGAATACCGCAAAGGCAAACTGACGGTAGTCGGTCTCGATCAAGGCACTCCGTCGAAGTCCGTACAGGTAGGCGACGTTATGACCGACATAGGGGCTATACCCGTTACGTCGGACGTATGCATTGCGATCGGCGCGTTGTTGCGTTATCACGGCAGAGGCAGCGGCAAAGCGTTGAGATTGACGTTGGACCGCAACGGCTCGGCGATCACGGTCACTTACGAAGATTACAGATATGCGGTATAGGCGCTTTTTCACGACAGTAGTCGCGGCATTGTTCGCGGCGTTTGCGCTGTGCGGTTGCGCGGGCGGAAAGTTTTCGCCCGATATTTTGCCGCATTTGCCGACTGCCCCCGACGCATCGCCGCAACGCCCTATAGACGGGCGTGACGCGCAGGCATTATCGGAATTGCCGAGCGGACAGCTGTCCGCCCAACAGTTCCGCGCGCGCGTTGACGAATTATATGCTGTCGTAGTGTTCGACGGCAAAAAGCCGATTTTTGCCGCAGACGATCCCGTCGAACCGATATACGTCGGGGCGCGTGCCGTTCTCGACAGATATATCCTAAACGCATGGCACGCCGATGCCGATGGCGAATACGAGATAGTTCACGTCCTGCACGATTGGCTGGTATGTAATATAGCGTATGATTTCGAATTGTATTCCAAGTTCCAAGAGGGCGCGGACGATCTCGCATCCGATCCCGCGTTCCATATTGACGGGGTGTTTCTCTACGGCCGTGCGGTCTGCGACGGATTGAGCCGCGCGTTCAATTTTTTGTGCGCTATCGAAAATATAGACAGCGTACGCGTGACGGGGTCGTTCGGGACTGCGCCGCACGCTTGGAACAAAGTCAAACTGCAAAACAAATGGTATAACGTCGACGTAACTTCGGACGCAGCGTATTATACCGTAGGCGGCAAGCTTTATAAACAGTTGTCGCACGGGTATTTTTTGCTTTCAGATTCGACGATCGCGCAATTCTCACCGAACGGACATGTTTTTGCGGAGCAGGCGTTTAATGCCGATGCGGACGCGGATTATTACGCGGGAAAGACAGTGCGCGTCGGCAAAAAGAAGTTTTCCGCCGTTGTGAAAAGCCAGAACGAGCTTATGCGCTTATTCGACGCGATAGACGATGCGGACGGCGCCGTCGGCAAGATAGAAGTAAGACTCGATTTTCCCGATAAAACGCAGATCAACGAGGCGGATATGTATGCGACGGAGATCGAGCGCGCGTATGCTCGGCTCGACAGTCCCGATTTTGTTTTTTCCAAATCGAGTAAACCGTATTTCCGTTATCCCAACGGCGTTTACTTGTTTTTGATGTACAAGTAGACACGGCAAACTTAAGCATAGATCATTTATTATGAGTTATACTCGATTGACAGAGTAGTGATAGCTCTACGGTATTATCTTCGGCACACGACGTGTAGATCGGATTTGCCGTATTATTTATTTAAATACTGAAACAACGTGGCTGAAGATCGAGCGTAAAAGCTGTATTATCTTATTTTATAAAGCCGTTTGGGCGGTCGCTACAATGTTGTAGATTTTCCGCAAATGAAAACCGCCGACTTGGTCGGCGGCATTCTTTTAAAGCTAAACCATCGATTATTTTTCCAAAAGCTCGCAAAGCTCGCCGACGGTTTTGACCTTTTCCATAACGTCGTCGTCGAGCGTTTTGCCTGTTTCCGATTCGAGGCTGAACATGAGTTCCATGAGAGCGAGTGAGTCGGCTTTGAGGTCGTCCGCGAACGTGGTTTCGCGCGTGATCGTTGCGGGATCGATATCGAAATATTCCGCAAGCTCTTTTTGTATTCTTTCAAACATTTTTATTTTCTCCTTATCGGGTTTGATCGTGTTAGAGTGAGGCGGTAGGCTAAACGCGTCAGAATTTCTTTTTGAGTACCGCGCCGTTGGAAGCCGAAGTGACGAGGTTTTGATAGCGCAACAGCCAACCCGTCGCGTTAGAGTCTTTCGGGCGCAGCTTCTTTTGGCGGGCTTGAAGTTCTTTTGCGGGAACGTCGAGCGTAAGTCTGCCGTTGTTTATATCGATCTTTATTACGTCGCCGTCCTTGACCAGCGCGATCTTTCCGTCCGCCGCCGCTTCGGGACACACATGCCCGATCGCCGCGCCGCGCGTCGCGCCCGAGAACCGTCCGTCGGTTATGAGCGCCACATCTTTATCGAGACCCATGCCGACGAGCGCCGAAGTGGGCGAGAGCATTTCGCGCATGCCCGGTCCGCCCGCAGGACCCTCGTATCTTATGACCATGACGTCGCCTTTTTTGATCTTTCCGGACGCGATCGCCGCGACTGCGTCCTCCTCGCAATTAAAGCATTTTGCTTTACCCGTAAAGCTGAGCATGGATTTATCGACCGCCGAGCGTTTTACTACCGCGCCCTCTTCCGCAAGATTGCCCTTTAGCACGGCTACTCCGCCGACGGGCGAAATGGGCGAGTCGAATTTGTGTATTACGTTCGTGTCGAGAACGTGCGCGTGTTCGTAGCCGTCGGCAAGCGATCCGCCAGATACGGTGTGAGCCGAACCGTCGATAAGATTGCCTTTGGCAAGCTCGTGCAACACCGCCGTTACGCCGCCTGCGCGGTGGAGGTCTTCCATATCCGTTTCACAGGACGGGGAAAGCCTGCAAAGCGTCGGTGTTTTGTCGGAAATGCTCTGCACGAGATCGAGATCGAGCGAAACGTTGCACTCCGCCGCGATCGCAAACATGTGAAGAATAGTATTTGTCGACGCGCCGAGCGCCATGTCGAGCGTAAGCGCGTTGACGAACGCGCGTTTAGTCATTATCATGCGCGGGGTTATCGCGTCGCGTACGAGTTCGCAAACCGCAAGACCGGTGCGCTTTGCCAAACGTATGCGTTCGCTCCATACGGCAAGCACGGTGCCGTTGCCGGCAAGCGCCATACCGAGCGCTTCGCACAGACAGTTGAGCGAGTTGGCAGTATACATTCCGCAGCAGCTGCCGCAGCCGGGACAAGCGACGTTTTCGAGAGCGGTAAGCTCACCGAGACTCATCGTGCCGTTGTTGACTGCGCCTACGCCTTCGAACATTGACGACAGCCCGACTTTCTTGCCCTTGTATTTGCCGCTTTCCATAGGTCCGCCGGACACGAATACCGACGGGATATTTACCCTCGCCGCGCCCATAAGCATGCCGGGAATTATCTTATCGCAATTGGGTACGAACACCGCGCCGTCGAAAGCATGCCCGATAAGCATGGTTTCGACGCTGTCGGCGATGAGTTCGCGCGAGGGCAGGGAATAGCGCATGCCGCCGTGTCCCATCGCAAGCCCGTCGCATACGCCTATCGCGGGAACGACTACGGGCGTGCAACCGCCTGCGTATACTCCTGCTTTTACGGCGTCCGTAACGGCGTCGAGATGCATATGACCGGGAACGATCTCCGATTTTGCGGTGACGATCGCTATGAGCGGTTTTTTGATCTCTTCGTCGGTCAGCCCCAACGCTTTCAACAATGCGCGTTGCGGCGCTTTTTCCATACCTGCGTAAAATTCTTGTGACATAAATACTGTT
>ERZ779633.456-NODE-456-length-10707-cov-6.859745_pt1 | contig 10707 bp, 9 predicted proteins | sample MGYA00514195_ERZ779633 | MGnify/ENA primary metagenome ERZ779633 (study PRJEB29562, sample SAMEA4376707) | mouse gut metagenome | isolation source: Cecum | study: EMG produced TPA metagenomics assembly of the A DSS colitis mouse model was used to assess the...
AAGCAGAGCGGCCACCACGGAGGAGTCCACTCAGCCGGACAGGGCCAGCAGCACCTTCTTATCCCCCACCTGCTCTCGAACCTCTTTTACCTGCTCAGCAATAAAAGCCTCTGCCAATTCCGGGGTGTTGATGCGCTTCATGTCCGCGGGCCTTACATTTTTCTCCATGATCCATCTCTCCTTTTCATATTGCAGAGCATTCATATTGTCCTATTCAAATTCTACCGTTGCAGGGGGTTTGCTGGTGATATCGTAGAGCACCCGGTTCACGTGGGGTACTTCGTTGACGATACGGTTAGACACCCTGTCCAACAGTTCGTAAGGGATACGTGCCCAATCGGCGGTCATAAAATCCGCTGTGGTCACCGCCCGCAGAGCGATGGCATAGTCATAGGTTCGCCCATCTCCCATTACGCCTACAGAGCGCATGTTGGTCAGTACGGCAAAGTATTGGTCCAGAAGCTTGTCCTGCCCGGCCTTGGCCATTTCCTCCCGGAAAATAAAGTCCGCCGCCCGAAGAAGATCCAGCTTTTTCTCGGTAATATCGCCAATGACCCGAATTGCCAGTCCCGGCCCGGGGAAGGGCTGGCGGCTTACCAAATACTCCGGCAACCCTAATTCCCGGCCCAGCTGGCGCACCTCATCCTTAAACAGCAGCCGAAGCGGCTCAATGATCTCACGAAAGTCCACATAGTCGGGCAAACCGCCCACATTATGATGGCTTTTGATCACTGCCGCGTCGCCCAGGCCCGATTCGATCACATCGGGGTAAATGGTCCCTTGGACCAAATAGTCTACCCGTCCGATCTTCTTGGCCTCCTGCTCAAAGACCCGGATGAATTCCTCGCCAATGATCTTGCGCTTGGCCTCCGGTTCGGTCACACCTGCCAGCTTGGACAAGAACGACTCTTTGGCGTTGGCCCGGACAAAATTCACATTCCATTTGGAGAAGGCCGCTTCCACCTCGTCTCCCTCGTTCAGGCGCATCAAGCCGTGGTCCACAAAGACACAGGTGAGCTGGCTTCCTACAGCCTCCGCCACCAGCGCGGCGGCCACGGAGGAATCCACCCCGCCGGAGAGGGCCAGCAGGACCTTGCCATCTCCTACTTTCTCCCGCACAGCTTGAATGGCGGCGTTTTTATATCCGCCCATGGACCAGTCCCCCGCCGCACCACAGATGTCATAGAGAAAATTACGGATCATGGCCAGGCCGTTTTCCGTGTGGTTGACCTCGGGGTGGAACTGCACGCCGTAAAACCCTCGTTCCGGGTCGGCAATGCCCACCGTAGGACAGTTGGCGGAGCGGGCTGTCAAGGCAAAGCCCTCCGGCACCCTCGCCATATAGTCCCCGTGGCTCATCCAAGAGACCCCTTGGTCAGGCAAACCGCGAAACAGGGCACAATCGGTATCATAGAAGGTCTCGGTCTTGCCATATTCCCGGGCGGTGTCTAGCTGGGCGGCGGTGACCTCCCCGCCCAGAGCGTGGGCCATCAGCTGGCAGCCATAGCAGATCCCCAAAACCGGAATACCAAGCTCAAATACGGCCGGGTCGATGTGAGGGGCCTCCTCATCATAGACGCTGTTGGGTCCGCCGGTGAAGATGAGGCCGATGGGCGCCATGGCCTTCAGCTCATCCAGAGGCGTCTTATAAGATCTGACCTCGCAATACACCCCGCACTCCCGCACCCGGCGGGCGATCAGCTGATTATACTGCCCGCCAAAGTCCAGCACGATCACGGTTTGACGCTCCATATCACATGCCGCCTTCCAGGGGAGGTTCTTGATCCTTTTTGCGAAAAACAAAATATGGGCTCCAGATCCCGAGCTTGGAGCCGAGCATATGGAAGACGGGAAACAGAACAAAAACGGTGAGTACCTGCGCCAGGAGCACCGGGGTCTCCACCGCCTGGTCTTCGGCCAGCACGGCGGTCTCCCCCACCATGTCCACATAAAAGTCCGTGCGGTTCAGGGGTTCGCTGTACTGAATCTGGTCTAAAAAGGTCTGGTTGGCAGTCAGGTCCTCCATGACCACCCGGCCCAGAGGCAGGATGTTGTCCCCGGAAAAGATATCCTCGCCTGTGGGCTGGACGCTGTCGCCGTTGATCCAGGCCGCCACCAGTTCCCCGGAGGGCAGGGTCAAGGCTTGAAAATACTTGCCGTCATAATAGCCCGCCCCACGGTTTCGGTATTGGATGCCGGGGGAAACGACAGTAAAGGTGTCGTGCTTCAGCAGATCATCCACTGTTTGCGCACGGAACACGCCCTCCCCGGCCTTGCCGCCGATCTGGCCGTCCACAGGCTTGTGGGCCTCCACCTGCTGTGCGTAATGCTTCGCCGCCAGCTTCTCGGTCACCTTTCCCGCTCCAAGGCCCACCAAAAATGCCAGCGCCAGGCACACCCATGCGTCAAAGGAAAGAATTCGTCTTCTCATATCGCGTTCCTTCTTTCGGAAATCAGATTTTGGTAATATCTACCGGCTTCAAATCTGCGCTGCGGCCCTCTGCCCGCACACGGAGCATGGCCCGGGCGGTATCGATGGCGGTGACGCAGGCTACCGAGTGCTCCACCGCGCTGCGGCGGATCTTAAAACCGTCTGTGTCGTGCTTGCGGCCCTTGGTGGGGGTGTTGATGACCAGGTCCACCGAGCCGGAGGCGATCATGTCCAGAATGTTGGGATGGGCCTCGGACACCCGGGCCACCAGCTTGGCGGGAATGCCCGCGTCGTTAAGGGCCTGGCAGGTCCCGGCAGTGGCAAATATCTCGATATCCATGTCCGCGAAGCCTCTCGCGATGCCCAGCAGCTCACCCTTGTCCTCGTCCCGGACGGTGACGATGACACGTCCACCCTTCTTGGGCGCCCGGAGGTTCGCCCCCTTAAAGGCCTTCAGCAGCGCCTGGGGGAAAGACTCCGCCAGACCCAGCACCTCGCCGGTGGACTTCATTTCCGGGCCCAGGCCGGTGTCCACATCCGTAAGCTTTTCAAAGGAGAAAATGGGCATCTTGACGGCAAAGAAATCCCGCTCCGGGTAAATATCCACACCATAACCCATATCTTTCAGTTTCTCCCCCAGCATGACCCGGGTGGCCAGGTCAATGACGGGCACCCCTGTCACCTTGGAGATATAGGGGATCGTCCGGGAGGAGCGGGGGTTGACCTCGATGACGTACACCTGGTCGGAGTAAATGATGAACTGAATGTTGATCAGACCAATGACCCCCAGGGCCTTGGCCAGGTCCCGGGTATAGCGCAGGATGGTCTCCTTGTGCTTATCCTCCACATGAAGGGAGGGATAGACGGAGATGGAGTCGCCCGAGTGGACCCCTGCCCGCTCCACATGCTCCATGATGCCGGGGATGAGCACGTCCTCCCCGTCAAAGACCCCGTCCACCTCGACCTCTCTTCCCATCAGATACTTGTCTACCAAAATAGGATGCTCCTGGACGGTGCGGTTGATAATGCGCATGAATTCTGCAATATTTCGGTCGTTGTAGGCGATCTCCATGCCTTGACCACCCAGCACATAAGACGGGCGCACCAGCACTGGATAGCCCACAGCGTTGGCCGCGGCTATGGCCTCCTCGGTGGTAAATACCGTGCGGCCCTCCGCCCGGGGAATGCCGCACTGCTGCAGGATCTCGTCAAAGCGCTCCCGGTCCTCGGCGGCGTCCACCCCGTCGGAGGAGGTCCCCAAAATGGGCACTCCCATCTCGGTAAGGGCGTGGGCCAGCTTGATGGCGGTCTGACCGCCAAACTGCACCACCGCGCCCCAGGGCTTCTCCAGCTCTACCACTGCCTCAACGTCCTCCGGTGTCAGCGGCTCAAAGTAGAGCCGGTCGGCCACGTCAAAGTCGGTGGACACCGTTTCGGGGTTGTTGTTGATGATGATGGTCTCGCACCCCAGTTTTTTCAGCGCCCAGACCGAGTGGACCGAGCAGTAGTCAAACTCGATGCCTTGGCCGATGCGGATAGGTCCGCTGCCCAGCACAAGCACCTTGCGCCGCTGGCTGCTGCCGTCGACCTCCGCCTCGTTCTCCCGGTCATAGGTAGAGTAATAGTAAGGGGTGGCGGCCTCAAACTCCGCCGCGCAGGTGTCTACCATCTTAAAGGCGGGGACGATGCCCATGCTTTCCCGCAGAGCCTTGATCTCCTTGGCCTCAGAGCCGCACAGGGCGGCGATGTAGGCGTCGGAGAAGCCCATCTCCTTGGCGCGGCGCAGGGTCTCGGCGTCCGGCGTCCCCTTCTCCAGCTTGGCCTCCATGCGAATGATGTCCTGGAACCGCTCCAGAAACCAAACGTCCATTTTGGTGATGGCATTGATCTTTTCCGGGGAAAAGCCCCGGCGCAAAGCCTCCGCCACCACAAAGAGCCGCTGGTCGTCTACATCTGCCAGCTTTTCCTCGATTTCCTCGGTGTAGAGGTCGTCCAGGCCGCCCAAGCGCAGGGTCTTGACGTTCAGCTCCAGAGAGCGGATGGCCTTCATCAGCGCCCCTTCAAAGGAATTGCTGATGGCCATGACCTCACCGGTGGCCTTCATCTGGGTGCCCAGCTTCCGGCTGGCGGTGGTGAACTTGTCAAAAGGCAGACGGGGGATCTTCAGCACGCAGTAGTCCAGCGTCGGCTCGAAGCAGGCGGTGGTCTTTCCGGTGACGGTATTGGGGATCTCATCCAGGGTATACCCCAAGGCGATCTTGGCCGCTACCTTGGCGATGGGATATCCCGTAGCCTTGGAGGCCAGTGCCGAGGAGCGGGACACACGGGGGTTGACCTCAATGACGGCGTACTCAAAGCTGTCCGGATCCAAAGCAAACTGGCAGTTACAGCCGCCCTCGATCTCCAGCGCCGAAATGATATCCAGCGCCGCCGAGCGGAGCATCTGATATTCCTTGTTGGCCAGGGTCTGGGTGGGGGCGACCACAATGGAGTCGCCGGTGTGAACGCCCACCGGGTCGATGTTCTCCATGGAGCAGATCTGGATCACGTTCCCGGCACTGTCCCGCATGACCTCGAACTCGATCTCCTTCCACCCGGCGATGCAACGCTCGATGAGCACCTGGCCCACCCTGCTGAGATGGATGCCCCGGTCAGCAATCTCCCGGAGGGACACCTCGTCATAGGCAATGCCGCCGCCGGTGCCTCCCAGCGTGTAGGCGGGGCGCACGATCACGGGATAGCCAATGGATGCGGCAAACTCCACCGCCGCCTCCACGCTCTCCACCACATCGGAAGTGACACAGGGCTGGCCCAGGGCCTCCATAGCGTCCTTGAACTCCTGGCGGTCCTCCGCCTTTTTGATGGACGCGGGTGAGGTGCCCAACAGCCGGACGCCATGCTCGGCCAGAACACCCTCCTCATGGAGGTTCATGGCCAGGTTGAGCCCCGTCTGTCCGCCCAGGGTAGGCAAAATGGAGTCGGGCCGCTCCTTGGCAATAATCTGGGTCACGGAGGCCAGGTTCAGCGGCTCGATGTAAACATGGTCGGCAATGTCCTGATCGGTCATGATGGTGGCGGGGTTGGAGTTGACCAGCACTACCTCTACGCCCTCTTCTTTAAGGGCACGGCAGGCCTGGGTCCCGGCGTAGTCAAACTCCGCCGCCTGACCGATCACGATGGGTCCGCTGCCCAGCACCAGCACCTTGCGGATATTAGGGTCCTTAGGCATTGTGGTCACCTCCCATCGCGACCAAAAACTCGTCGAAAAGATATTCGGTGTCCATGGGGCCGGGGGCCGCCTCGGGATGGAACTGCACCGTAAAGCACTTGGGGCGCTTGTAGCGCAGGCCCTCCACCGTGCCGTCGTTCACATTGACATGGGAGATGTCCGCCACCGCCGGGTCCACCGTTTCGGGGGTGACCACATAGCCGTGGTTCTGGCTGGTAATGAAGCACCGCCCGGCCGCCACATCCCGCACCGGGTGATTCCCACCCCGGTGACCAAAGGGCATTTTATGGGTCTTGGCGCCGGTGGCCAGGGCCAGTAGCTGGTGACCCAGGCACACCGCGAAGATGGGCAGTTTGCTCTCGTAGAGCTTACGCACCTCTTCGATGATCTCCACATTATCCGCCGGGTCGCCGGGGCCGTTGGAGAGCATGACCCCGTCAAAGCCGCCGTCTAAGATCTCCCTGGCGGGGGTATGGGCGGGAAATACCGTCACCGCGCAGTCTCGCTTACGCAGACATTCGATCATGTTCTGCTTCACCCCAAAGTCCAGCAAAGCGACCCGATACCGCGCCTCTCCCTCTGGGGCAAATACCTCGGCGGCGGACCTGGTGACCCGTTCCACCGTTCCCGACACCCGGTAGGCGCGCAGCTCCTCCAGCGCCTCCTGGACAGAAAAATCCGACCCACAGGTGATCATGCCGTTCATGGTCCCCTGAGATCGGAGGATGCGGGTCAACGCACGGGTGTCCACACCCTGCACGCCGACGATATGATGCTGTTTCAAATAGGCGTCCAGACTCCCCTGGCAGCGGAAATTGCTTCCCAGAGCCGAGAGATGCCGAACGATCAACGCCTCTGCCCACGGGCGGCCCGATTCGTTGTCCTCGTCGTTGACTCCGTAATTGCCGATGAGCGGATAACTCATCACCACGCCCTGCCCCGCGTAGGAGGGATCGGTCAGGATCTCCTGATAGCCGGTCATGGAGGTGTTGAAGACCAGCTCACAGACCCGCTTCCCCACCTCTCCGATGGACTGCCCCAAAAATACCGCGCCATTCTCTAAAATGAGACTCGCCTGCATGGCGCCCACCTCCCTTCTGCCGATTTTCTCTATTTTAATCGAAACCCGGCCCAATGTCAATCTATCTCTATCATCTCGACCTCTACATTTTGCCCCATAGCATACTGGAGGGTAGACAGGGTCCCGCCCCGCTTTCCAAGGCCGTTGTACAGGGCGATCAAGCGGGAGGCGTGATCCACCATATAGCGGTTGCGCCGGTGCATGCAGTGGGGCGTGTAGCTCTGCTGGATCAAGGTCTCCATGTCGCACTTGTCCAGCAGGTCATAGTAGCGCTGCTGGTCCGCCAAGGGCCAGCGCCTGCACTGGTCCGGAAACGGAACCGCACCCTCCAGGGTGAGCTCGGGATGGACCAGCCGCAGACGCACCACGGCTTCTCCGAAGTAGAGGTCACCCCCCTGGGCCATGCCGCAAATGAAATGGCGGTAGCCCTGGCCGTAGGCCCGCTCCAATGCTTCGTCCAGGCGTTTTTTTGCCGCCAGACAGCGTGGATCGCCCTCATCATCCCCCCAGGGAAGCGCGCGGGGACGGTGGCCGGTAAAGGCGCAGGTGGTAGCACGTTCAAAACGCTCTGTCAGCTCCATGCCGTCCCCTCCTTTCTTTTCGCTATTTTAGGCGTTTTTTCCTGTAAAGTCAAGCCAATCTCCACCTCCATCTTGCCAAAATGTCGAATGTATGGTAAGATGAGCGGGCGCACGCTATTTCAACGCTCAAGGGGGTATCGCCATGAAGCTCGGCTCGGTAGAGATCGCCTCTCCTTTGGCCCTTGCCCCCATGGCGGGCGTGACCGATCTGGCCTTCCGCACCATTTGCCGGCATATGGGCGCGGGCTATACCGTCACCGAGATGGTCAGCGCCAAGGCCCTTTGCTACCAGGACAAAAAATCCATTCCCCTGATGGAGCTGGCGCAGGACGAGCACCCTGCCGCCGTCCAGCTTTTTGGCAGCGATCCCGGCTGTATGGAGGAGGCCGCCGCCATCGTGATGGAAAAGGCACGTCCTGACGTGATCGATATCAACATGGGCTGTCCGGTACCCAAGGTGGTAAAAAGCGGTGACGGCTCCGCTCTGATGCGCGACCCCCTCCTGGCCGCCCAGGTGGCAAAGGCTGTGATCCGCGGAGCGGGCGGAACCCCCGTCACTGTGAAGCTCCGCTCCGGGTGGGACAAGGGTTCCATCAACTGCGTGGAAGTGGCTCTGGCCCTCCAGGAGGCCGGAGTGGCGGCGGTGGCTGTCCACGGCCGTACCAGGACCCAGATGTACGCCGGCCGGGCAGACTGGAACATCATCCGCGCCGTGAAGGAGACGCTGGATATTCCCGTCATGGCCAACGGAGACATTTTCTCCGGCGAAGACGCCGCACACATTCTGCGCTATACCGGGGCGGACATGGCGATGGTGGGCCGGGGCGTGTTTGGAAACCCATGGATCTTTCGCGACGCTTTGGCCGCGCTGGCGGGCGAGCCGCCTCCGCCGCCTCCCACCCTGCAGGAACGCTGTGACACCGCCATGGCTCAATTTCATCTGGCGCTGGACAACAAAGGAGAAAAGATCGCCTGTCTGGAGGCCCGGCGGCACTATGCCTGGTATCTTAAAGGTATTCCCCACTCCGGCTATTGGAAGGCGGAGCTTTGCAAGGCACAGACCATGGAGGATCTGGAACGCTGTACCAAAGGCATCCTCCACGATCTGGCCTGAAGTATGACTTGCATTTACCAATGAAACGAGGTGAGACCCATGACCGAGGAAGAACTGATCGCCCGCGCCCAGCAGGGCGACGAGGACGCCTTTGCCCAGCTGCTGGACGCGCATCAGGGCAAGGTCTACGGTCTCACCCTGCGTCTCACCGGCTCCCCTGAGGACGCCATGGAGCTGACCCAGGAGACCTTTTTCAACGCCTGGCGGGGTCTGCCCTCCTTCCACCGGGACAGTAAATTCTCTACCTGGCTCTACCGTCTGGCTACCAATGTGACCATCGATTTCTTACGAAAAGAAAAACGGCGCCGCGGCTTGGCGGTGTCCTCGCTGTCGGTAGAAGACGAGGATGACCAGCGCGTGCTGGATGTGCCCGACCTTCGCTTTACACCTCAGAGCGAGGCGGAGCGGCGAGAGCTCCAGGAAGCGGTCCACCGGGGGCTGACTCAGCTCTCCGACGAACACCGCCAGGTGCTGGTCCTGCGGGAGCTGAACGGTTTGAGCTACAGCGAGATCGCCCAGGTGCTGAACATCGAGGAGGGCACGGTCAAATCCCGCATTTCCAGAGCGCGGCTGGCGCTTAGGAAAATTCTACTGGAGGATGGGAACTTTTCCTATACCCCTGCGTCTATATGAACAGACTATGAAGAAAGGAGGGCCCGGCCTATGACTTGTAACGATATGCTGGAACAGATATCCGCCGCGCTGGACGGCGAGCTAACTGCCGAGGAAAAAGTTCAATTAGACCGTCATTTGTCCCAGTGCGATTCCTGCCGGGCCTTGTTCGACGAGCTTTCCGCCATTCACGGCGCCTGTGCTCACCTGGAGGCCGCTCCGCCCCCGGCCCTCCGGGCGTGTATCCTAGAGCAGCTCCCGCCTCAAAAACAGCAGGCCAAGGTCATCGTCCTCCACTGGAGACGCTGGGCTGCCATGGCCGCAACCTTTGTGCTGGTGGCCCTGGCGGCGTGGCATCTGCCTGAAACACTGGACAAGCCGGGTCCGCGGCAGTCCGTATCGGTCCAGGAGCCGTCGCCTACCCCGGTGGCCGAGCCTGCTGACTTGGCGGATGCAGATCTTCCCGCGCTCGCCTCGGAAGAGCCTTTGAATGTTACCGACTCCGTTGCCCCAGCTTCATCCCCTGATAAAAACGCCGGTATCGCGCCTTTGATGGAGACCCCGGAGACAGCCCTTTCATTTGACGTCGGCGGTGAAGTTGTGACTGTCCACTTTGGCGACCAACCCAATGAGTCTGAGTTCGCTGCAGACAAAGCCGCATCGGCTCCGCTGTCGGTGGAAAACAGCTCCACGGCCAAGGAGGCAGCGCCGCAGCCTTTCTCCGCCGCCCGCAGTATGATGAGCAAGGAGGCGGGGGAATATGAGACGCCGGAGTCCGGCTTGGGCGCGGCGCCCCAAAACGGGTTGGTCTACAGCGCCCTTCCACCGTCTGGCGGCGCCGTGGACAGCGATGGCCTGTCCCTACAATGCGCTCAGACCGCTTTGGATGAGGTTCCTGAGCCTCACCCGGAAATGTCTGGCGAGGAGCTGATAACGGCTGCACTGCTCAAGACCGGGTGCCAGCTGCCCTCTGGTACGTACTGCGGCGTGCTCACTTTGGAAGGCTCTGCCACGCTCATCGGTTACCAGCCCGACTTGGTCCTGGACGGCGTCGCCACGTATACCCTCCCCAAGGCCACCTTTGACGCCCTGATCAAGGAGCTGGAGGTCGGCGGCATTCCTTTTGACCTCCGCGCCACCGGCGATGATGTTTCCCCCACCGCCGAAACCGGCGTTGTCACCATCGTCTCGGCAAACTGAACACCACAACAAGAAACGGCCCACTGCAAAAGCAGTGGGCCGTCCTTTTTGTGTTGAACGGGTCTTAGCTGTTGCAGCCGCAGCCGCAATTCTTAGCCTCCTGGTAGTCCTGGGGGCAGGTCATGGAGTTGGGCGGGAAGAACTCATTGACAGGGAACTCCACCTGCTGGAAGATCTCGCAGGGGTCGCCGTCGCTGCCACAGCAGCACTCCTTCTCCGGCATGCAGTAGTCATACACGGGGATGAGTAGCTGGGTGTCCCGCTCCAGGCGGATGATGGAGAACTGGCCCAGGGTCAGGTAGATGCGCTTGCCGCCGCCGTTGTAGTCGATATCGCAGCCCATACAGTTGCAGACACAGGCGGGCACCTCGCACAGGTCGCAGTCACAGACCTTGCACTCGCAGGACTCCACCAGCTTCATGTTGAGCAGGATGGGATCGACAGCCTCCACGTAGGCCG
>ERZ779633.457-NODE-457-length-10681-cov-7.747224_pt1 | contig 10681 bp, 7 predicted proteins | sample MGYA00514195_ERZ779633 | MGnify/ENA primary metagenome ERZ779633 (study PRJEB29562, sample SAMEA4376707) | mouse gut metagenome | isolation source: Cecum | study: EMG produced TPA metagenomics assembly of the A DSS colitis mouse model was used to assess the...
GCCGTAAACGTTGAATATACGAAGCACAGTCGTTATCTTGTCTTTGCTCTCCAAAAGATTGATGAGATATCGACCCAAGCCGTACCCGTCAGTCGGTATATACTTTCCGAACATATCCTCCGAAAAATCCACTATGGGGCGACTGCGGTCGAACTCCGCGCCCTCGCCGACGGTTATAAGTTTTTTGACGCCGTAAGCGATCGCCATGTACTGAATATTCTTGAACATGATCAGATTATCCGCTTCGAGCGTTTCGTGCTTGCCGCGTTCGGACAAGCCCGCAAGGTGAAGCACCGCGTCGAACTTATTCGCAGCGAACAACTTTTGCACAGCCCGCGCGTCCGTCAGGTCCATCTGTTCGTGCGACGGCGCAACGATATCGAACTGCTTGCGAAAACGCTTGATAAACGCCTTGCCTATAAATCCGCTTCCGCCCGTTACGAGTATTTTCATCATCATGCCACTACTCCTTTATATCCGTATTATTACGCTTTATAACTGCTCTTGAGTTCGACGACGCGATTAAACTCGTCGGGGAACTTCGCGTCACGCGCGAAATATCCTATGCGGAAAAACTGCACGCCTTCGCCTATCGGAAGATCCTTTACCGCAGCTTCGGCTTTCGCCGTGCCGACGCGAAGGGAATTTCTGTCGATTCGTTCTTCGATCGTGCCGTCGCCGTCTGGAACTACGGGCGATAGATAGCGTATTTTGATATCCGCCGCGCTGTCGCGGTCCACCCACTGAATAACGCCTTTAGCCTTGACCTCGTCCGTCTTTTCGCAACGTATTTTAGTCACCCTGCCGTCCGCGTCGGTGTCGTAACCGACACACCGCACTATGAACGAGTTTTTTAGCCGCGCCAATCCGTTAGGCACGAGTCTGTGATAGCCTTTGGGCGGGTCTGCCGCAAAATCGTCGCGGTTTATATAAAGTCGCGGCGACAAGCGAAGCTTGCGCGTAACAACGGGCGAAGATTTAGTCGGCGGATCGATAGGCGTGGGGTGCGGAACGTTATACTCTCCGCCCTCCGTTATCTCTATCTCCTCGCAGTAATCGTCGGGAAGGTTGACTATATCGAGCTCAACGGGATCGGGCGTGACCATATAACGTTTTGCGCTCGCGTTCAGCTCGTCGCGTATGCAGTCGTACAACTGCGCCGCGTCCACCGTGCCGACCGCCTTAGCAAGCCCTACCTCGTTGCAGAACGCCGCTATCGCATGCGCAGGCACTCCGCGCCGCCGCATTCCCGAAAGCGTGGGCATGCGCGGATCGTCCCAACCGTCTACTGCGGCTATATCCACAAGCTGTTTCAAATACCGCTTGCTCATTACGGTATCCGTTATGCTCAATCGCGCAAACTCTATCTGACGCGGTTTATGCTCGGTATCGCAGTTGTCTACAAACCAATCGTAAAGCGGACGGTGATCTTCGAACTCCAGCGAACAGCAAGAATGGGTGATACCCTCCAAAGCGTCCTCGAGCGGATGCGCAAAATCGTACATGGGATACATGCACCATTTTTCGCCCGTGCGGTGGTGCGGCGCGTGCAGCACCCTGTAAACTACAGGATCGCGCATATTCATATTAGGCGACGCCATATCTATCTTGGCGCGAAGCACCATGCCGCCGTCCGCTACTCCGCCGCTTTGCATCTTGTCGAAAAGCGCCAAATTTTCTTTCACCGATCGATTTCTGAACGGCGAGTTTTTTCCCGCTTCCGTCAGCGTGCCGCGCATCGCGCGTATTTCTTCGGGCGTGCTTTCGTCCACATACGCCAAGCCCTTTTTGATAAGCGTGATCGCGCAGTCGCGCATGTACTCGAAATAGTCGGACGCGTAATACACGCCTGCGGGTTCGAAGCCCAGCCATTTTATATCGTAAAGAATTTGATCGCAAAAATCCGCGTCCTCTTTTACGGGGTTCGTATCGTCGAATCGAAGATTGCATTTCCCGCCGAACTTAGCCGCCGTCGAAAAATTGAAGCATGCCGCTTTCGCATGTCCGATATGCAGTCTCCCGTTCGGTTCGGGCGGAAAACGCATAACAACGTTTTTGACCTTGCCGCTTTTAAGGTCGTTTATTATAATGTCCTCGATAAAATTGGACGAAGTGATTTTTTCCAGATCGAGTTTCATGATAACTCCTTTTGCCGTTTCGACCGATCAAAACAGTCCGCTTATTTTTCCGTCTTTTATAGTCATGCCTACGGCGTTGGGTTTTTTGGGCAGTCCGGGCATGAGCAATATATCGCCTGCTACAGCCACCACGAATCCCGCGCCCGCGCGGTACTGCACGTCGCGCACGGTGATCGTAAAGCCTTCGGGTCTGCCGAGTTTCTTGGGATCGTCGGACAAAGAATATTGCGTTTTGGCAACGCACACGGGAAGTTTATCCACGCCGAGCGGCAACATTTTTTCGAGATTCTTTTTGGCTTTAGCCGTCCAAACGACAGCTTTTGCGCCGTATATCTTAGTTGCCACTTTTTCGACTTTTTCCACTATGGTATCGCTGTCGGGATAGGTAAAATCGAGTTTTGCTTTGCCGTTAGCCGCGTCGACTACCGCCGCCGCAAGATCGGTCGCGCCCGCGCCGCCTTTTGCCCAGCACTCGCACAGCACTGCGTTCGCGCCGCATGCCGCGCATGCCGATTTGACCTGCTCTATCTCCGCCGCCGTATCGTCGGTGAATTTGTTTATAGCAACGACAACGTTCTGACCGAACACGTTCTTAATGTTCTCGATATGCTTCAACAGATTGCCCATGCCGCTCGCAAGGTCGCCTCCGCCGCCGTACTTGAGCGCGCGAATTGTCGCAACGAGTACGGTCGCCGACGGAACGATGCCCGAAGTGCGGCATTTTATATCGTAAAACTTTTCCGCGCCGAGATCCGCGCCGAATCCGGCTTCCGTAACGACGTAATCGGCATAGCTTGCCGCCGTCTTTGTGGCAATAACGGAGTTACAGCCGTGCGCGATATTTGCGAACGGACCGCCGTGAACGAATGCGGGCGTGCCCTCGAGCGTTTGCACGAGATTGGGTTTAGCCGCGTCTTTCAACAGCACCGCCATAGCCTCGTTTGCTTCGAGATCGCTTGCCGTAACGGGTTTGCCGTCGTAATCGTAACCGATGATTATTCTGCCGAGCCGAACCTTGAGGTCTTCGAAGTCGGCGGCAAGACACAGCGTAGCCATGACCTCGCTCGCCGCAGTAATATTGAACCCGTCGTCGCGCGCGCCCGAGCCGGCGTTGACTATTATGTTCCGAAGCGCGCGATCGTTGCAATCCATGCAACGGTTGAACGTAACTTTTGCGATCTTGAGCGGATTGCCGAAATACAGACTGTTATCGATCATCGCGCACAACAGATTGTTGGCGGCGGTTATCGCGTGCAGATCTCCCGTAAAATGCAGATTGATATCGTCCATAGGCAGAATCTGCGCCATGCCGCCGCCCGTCGCGCCGCCTTTCATGCCGAAAACGGGACCGAGCGAAGGTTCGCGCAATGCGAGCGCCGTCTTTTTGCCTATCTTGTTCATGCCGTCGGCAAGGCCGATCGACACCGTCGACTTGCCCTCACCGGCAGGCGTCGGATTGATAGCCGTAACAAGAATGATCTTCGCTTTGGGCTTGTCGACGGGATTGACCTTAGCGACAAGATCGCCGTAGCGGTAAATATTCTTGATGCCGAGCTTTGCCGCTATCTCGTCGATAGGCAGCGGTTGCGCTTCGTAAGCGATTTCGATGTCCGTTTTCATAAATTACTCCTTATCCGATGCGCTTAAAGCGCCGTTTGACAAATTGTGATCGCCGTCGCTGTCAGACGACCGATCGGCTTGCGCGGCATGCGATCGTTCGCTTTCCGCGTCGAGTTCGTACGAGCAATCGGGTATGCGCGAACGCGTCGACGTCTTTTTGCCCGCGACCGCAAACGCCGACAGCGCGAATACCGCAGACGCGGCGAATCCGTATACGAACGCAGTTATGGACCGCGTTTCGGTTATCGCTTCGGTGACTGCCGCCGACGCGACGAACGCTATCGCCGCCGACGCAAACGCCGTCAATTCTTTCAGAATAAAAACCACGCCGCCCGTAACGTGAGGCTTGATCGAAGCAAAACGCATATCCGTCTGGCGCACCGTGACCGCGCCGCCGACACCCGTGAGACCGGACGCTGCGGCTACGGCGATAAGCGCGCCGCGCTCGCCGAAATCGACAGCAGCAACGGCGATAAGCAACCCCGCCGCCGCAACGTAAAGCAAAAGCGAGATAACCGAAAGGCACATGCGCCTGCGCTTGACTATCCTTGCGCAGACGTATTCGCCCGCCGCATAACACGCCGCGAGCGCGACCGCACAGCCCGCCGCCTCGTACAGTCCGAACCCGAGCGCAATGCCGAAAAACACGACGAGCGCGGCGATCGTAGCGAAAGCCGCCGTAAACAGCAGCGACGAGAAATACATGCGTTTATCGAGTCCTGCGTAAAACATGCGGAACACGTTTTTTACCGATTGCGTGCGCTTTCCGCAAAGTCGCGGTATGCCGTAATACGTCGTCAGATATTGAACGAGCGCGAGCGCAACGCCTGCGCCGCCTATAACGTAAGCCGTGTTAAGAAACGCCGTAGCTTGATCGTAATATAAAAATCCGAACACGGTAGCGATCGCCGCCACCGCGCCGAACGCCGAAAACGCCGATGCGTAACGCGGCGCGAAATCTCGCCCGCCGAGCCGCGCCCGCACCGAAAACGCGCAGTATCTATATGCCGAAGTCGCAACTGCGAACACGAGCGCTCCGAAAAAAATCAAACAGGCGTCGCCTGCGCCGCGCGCGGACGCGCTCCAAGCCAACACCATGAACAACGAACTCACGAACGCCGAGACAGGCATCACAAAATGATATCGTCCGAACAGTAGCGTATCGACGCGGTGGACGAGCATATATATCAACGGCATAGCAACGAAAGGTACTATGCACGCGACGGGAATAAACCACGCTACCAGAGCGCCGCCGTTAGCCGCTACATAGGGCGAAAAAAACAGCAGACACATAACGAGATACCCCGTCGTGAAAGCGTCGCACGACAGCGCTATGTTTTGCAGTTTGCTTTCGTATTTGCCCTTTATGCTCAAGCGCCGCTCCGAAAAATCAATATACGGGAATTATATAACAATCGCGCATGTTTGTCAATTATAATTCGCCGTCCGCGACCATATCGGCATTTTTTGCGCACGCGTTCGCCCCGTCGGGAACGGCGTTTTGTTCGTCTGCCGAAAACCTGCTCGCAAGCTCGGGCGACGGCGCCGAAAACACGTTCAATCCGACGGACGAGCCGTCGTCGTTGCCATCGAGCGAAACGTATTTAAGCCGCTTGGACTGCGCGACGCGCTTTTCCTCGCGCACGCACTCCGCCGCCGTCGAAAAATCCTTGCCCGTTTTAACGAATCGCACTTCACCCGCTCGCGCGAGCGCGTCCAGCCGTTTTACCGCATCCGCGCCGCCGTCGAACAGACACAGCGCCTTGTATGCGCCGTCGCAAACCTTAACGTTATTCAGAGCGCTCACGGCGGTTAAAACGCGCTCGTCGGAAAAACATTCGTACGACAGCAAGTATCCCACGTCGGGCGGCGGCGTCTTGACCGACACTCGGTCGGCGGTCGACAGCCATTTCGTGAACCCGTAACAGCAAGCGACGGCGACCACGATATAAGCAAGCACGTCGGACAGCAAGCGAACCGCCCAAATATCAACGTAATGCCGTATTATAACGTCCAATACAAAAACGAACGCGCCCGCCGCGATCAAACCGAGTATGCCTGCCGCTACGCCTTTCGCGCCCAGCCTGAGCATTACCGAATAAACGCCGTCGCCCACGCTCGCGCCCAGCCTGTAAAACGGCTTTGCCGAAAGCCCGAGTATAAGCGCCACGACCGCCGAAGAAACAACGGTTATCACGATTTGAAATTCGCGGCGCACGACGTCGGGGTAATACTCGAAGTACTGCCACAGCGCCGTACCGCCGACAGCGCCGCCTATCAATATCAGGACCGCGCGCAATATTATAAGTTTTTTTCTGTCGTAATGCTGTTGTTCGTTTGTCATAACCTCGACCGCCGATAATGTGATTTGTTGTCGCCGTGACCGCGTTACGGGCTAACGGCATAACATCGCTATTCGTCTCCGTACAGCTTGAGCATGCCCGACTTGGCGTCGTCGATAAATATCTTTAGCGCAGAAAACCGTTCCGCCACATAATTATTGTCGACCATGCGTTTAATATTGTATTCGTCGCCCACGAGTACGGCAAGCTTTTTGGCACGCGTGATAGCGGTATACAAGAGGTTACGCGTCATGATGACGGGCGATCCGCCGACTATAGGCATTACTATCGCATCGAATTCGCAACCCTGACTTTTATGCACGGTTACGGCGTACGACAGGATAAGCTGTTTGCGCGTTTCGCCCGCGTACGTCACGCACCGCCCGTCTTCGAACTCGACCTCTATCTCGCCCGTTTCGAAAACGTGCGCAACTATGCCTATATCCCCGTTAAACACGCCGCTGCCCTCGACGCCGCCGCGCGTCCACTCTATATCGTAGTTGTTCACGGTATGCATTACCCTGTCGCCTTCGGCAAAAGTTATCTCGCCGACAACCGATTTTTTTTGCGCGCCGCCGTTTAGCGCGGACTGCAACCGCGAATTAAGACTGTTTACTCCGCATACGCCGTTTTTCAGCGCTGCCACGACTTGTATGCGGCTCGGCTCGATGCCGCAAAACCCGGTTATACGCGTGGTCGCAAGCTCGACCGTCATGTCGGCTATTTCCTGCGGAGTCCTCATGCGAAAGAAAAAGAAATCGCCGTCGCGCGCCGAAAGCTCGGGCATGCGCCCCGCGTTTATTTCGTGCGCGCTTATCGCTATGCGGCTGGTTTGCGCCTGCCTGTAAATAAACGACAAACGCGTCACAGGCACGAGATCGCTTTCGATGAGATCGCGCAAAACGTTGCCAGAGCCGACCGACGGCAATTGATCCGCGTCGCCTACCGCTATAAGCTTGGTATCGTCGCTCATTTTGTCGAGCAACATTTTGAACAGAAAAATATCGACCATCGAAAACTCGTCGACGATGACCGCTTTGGTAGCGATCTTCGCGCCGTCTTCGAGCGCAAGTATGGCGCGATGGATCGTCGACGCCTCGCGTCCGCAGCCTTCGGTGATGCGCTTTGCCGCCCTGCCCGTAGGCGCGAGCAACGTTGAGGAAAACCCCAACGCGTCGAGAACGAACAGCACGCAATTGATTATAGTTGTCTTGCCCGTACCCGGTCCGCCTGTAATGACTGATGCGCCAGTGCTCACGGCTTTTACCACCGCTTCGCGCTGCGCGTCGTGAAGTTCGATGCCGTTGATTTGTTCGAACCTGTCGATCAGCGCGGTAACGTCGGCAGCAAACATGCTCGCGCCGTCCACGCGCCGCACCATCTTTACCGCTACGGCTTTTTCGGTACGGTAATACATATCGCGCATTACCGCGCCGTCGAACGGCACGACGGTCTTGCGCTCGACGAGCAAATCGTCGAATGCTTTCCGGAGCGCCGTCTCGTCGTAAGTCTGCAACAGTTTTTTCGTTTCTTCGGTCAACCGCTCGCGCGGGAGATAAGTATTTCCCTCTTTCTCGCACGAAAGGTCGAGCGAATACAAAAGCCCTGCTCTCATGCGGAATTCGCTCATCGGATCGATCCCGATAGACTGCGCGATCTTATCGGCAGTCAAAAATCCCACGCCGCCGACGTCCTCGACCAAAACGTACGGGTTATTCTTGACGGTCGCAACGGTCGCCGCGCCGTACACCGAATAAAGCTTGAGCGCGAGATTGATCGATACGCCGTACCCTGCAAGAAACATAACCGCCTCGCGCTGACTGCGCAACGCCTCGAACCCGTCGGCGATCTTTTTAGCTTTCGCGGGGCTTATGCCCTTGATCTCGGTCAGTCTTTTCGGATCGTTTTCTATAATGTCAATTGCGTCTGTTCCGAATTTATCGACTATGCGCGCCGCGATCTTTTCGCCTACGCCCTCTATAAGCCCGGACCCCAAAAACCTCACTATGCCGTACACCGTGTGCGGTTGTTTTACGGACGCACCCGACGCTTTAAACTGCGTGCCGAAACGCGGATGTATAACGAACTCCCCGTCGAGTTCCAAACAATCGCCGGGCGAAACGGGCGGAAGCGCGCCGCATGCGGTCACGGGTTCGCCGTTGCAATCGATAACGAGTACGGTATAGCCGTTTTCGTCGTTACGAAATCTAATATCCTCGACAGACCCGACGATCCGTTCCAAATCACATCTCCGCTTTGAGCCGCTCGACTGCGTCCGTCCGCTCCCAAGCGAGATCGGGTTTGCCGAAATGCCCGTAATTGGTCGTGCGCTTGTAGATAGGCTTTTTCAGTCCGAGCTTGTCCGCAATAGCGGCGGGACGGAAATCGAAAACTTTTTCTACCGCCGCGAGTATCTTCGCATCGTCGCCGGTGCCGAACGTATCGATAAACAGCGAGACGGGCCGAGCCTTGCCTATCGCGTAGCCGACCTGCAGCAACGCTTTTTCCGCAAGCCCCGCCGCGACTATATTCTTGCAAACATAGCGAGCGTAATACGACGCCGAACGGTCGACCTTCGACGCATCCTTGCCCGAGAACGCGCCGCCGCCGTGCGGTATAGCTCCGCCGTAAGTATCAACGATGATTTTACGCCCCGTAACGCCCGTGTCGCCCGCAGGCCCGCCTATAACGAACCGTCCCGTCGGATTGATAAGTATTTCCGCGCCGCGAAGCAATTTTTCTGGAATAGTTCTTTTGACGACGCATTCTATAATGCCGTCGCGGATCTGTTTTTCGGTAGCGTACGGCGCATGCTGTGCGGAAACTACGACGGTTTTCACGCCGACGGGCGCGCCGTTCTCGTAAGCGAGCGCGACCATAGCTTTTCCGTCCGGCCGCAAAAAATCAAGCTCGCCGCTTTTGCGCGCGGCGGCAAGCGCTTTCGTAAGCGCATGCGCCAGAGTGACGGGCATAGGCATTAATTGCTCGGTCTCCGAACACGCGTACCCGAACATCATACCCTGATCGCCCGCGCCGGCGCGGTCGTAATCGTCGCCCGCCGCGCCGATGCGCGTTTCGAGCGAAGAAACAACGCCGCGCGAAATATCGGGCGATTGCCCGTTTATACAATTAAGCACCGCGCAAGTATTCGCGTCGAAACCGAGCGTCGGATCGGTATATCCGACTTCGGCAATAGTCGACCGCGCTATTTTCTGCACGTCGATAAAATCGGTCTGAGTGTCGAATTCGCCCAGCACGACGGCAAGCCCCGTCGCACAGCACACTTCGCATGCGATACGGCTATCCGCATCTTTTTCGAGCGCGGCGTCGAGTATCGCGTCTGCGATATAATCGCACACCTTATCGGGATGCCCCTCTGTAACGCTCTCAGACGATATTATCCTATCCATTTGTTCCTCCGTAGCATAGCGAACGGCTGTCTGTTTTTCAGTATATAGGATATAATAAACGCTTTGACCGAGTTTGTCAAGCGCAAGCGCGTCAAACCGCACGCAGGCGGGCATATTTGTGATAACAAAATCGGAATAACCGTTGACAACGTTCGCGCTCGGTGATATAATAGAATACAAACGGAGGATTAATAATGACTTTCACACTGAACGGAATGAGTTTTTTGGATAAGTTTTTTTACGAAAAACTCGGTTGGACGTGGGTGCTTAGCTACGCCGCGCTGATAGCGGTGATAGCCGCCGCGCTCGCATTGATTCTTATAATAACGTTTATCGTGATCGCTGTCAGGCACGCCAAAAACAAAAAGAAGATAGCCGCGCTCAGCAAGAAAGTTGCCGAGTACGAAAATTCGAACGGCGCAAACACTCAGGACACCGAGCAATTGCGCGAGCAAATCCGCAAAGAACTCGAACCGTCTATCCGTGCGGAATTGGAACAAGAATACTCCGCTATGTCCGCAGGCAATTCGCAAGCGAACGAGCAAATAGCCTTGCTCAATCAGACAGTCGCCGAAAAAGACAAGCGCATTGCCGAACTGAACGCCGCGCTTTCGCAAGCGTCGACAACCGAAACTACTGATAACAACGGGCTTTACAAAACGATATCCGAGCTTCAAAGCGACGTAAATATACTCAAAGCGGAAAACGCTCGGCTCAAAGACTTATCTGAGGCGGCGGCAAAGTCCGAATCGAACGCTCGCACCGTCGAAAAACCCGCGCGCAAAACTTCTGCGGCAAAAGCGGCGGAAACTTACGAAGACGACGATGACGACGAATACTACGACGATTACGGCGACGCTACGTCCGCAGTCAAAGTTACGCTCAAGTACGACAGGATCAAGATGAATTGGGTAATACTGCGTTCGGATACAGACCGCACATACCGCAGAGTAGCGACCAAACAAGAGGGCTTGCCTATCGCTAAGGATTTGGCAAGACGGTTGCACGCCCAGCTCGTAATCCACAAAAAAGACGGCAAATTCCAAAAGCTTTAAAGCTTAACGCCAACAAACTTCTTATTATAAACTAAAGCCGCGAAATTTGATTCGCGGCTTTTATCATGCAATTTTGCGGCAAGTCGGCTTGAATCCTCGACAAACTCGGAATGGTG
>ERZ779633.459-NODE-459-length-10673-cov-3.999812_pt1 | contig 10673 bp, 17 predicted proteins | sample MGYA00514195_ERZ779633 | MGnify/ENA primary metagenome ERZ779633 (study PRJEB29562, sample SAMEA4376707) | mouse gut metagenome | isolation source: Cecum | study: EMG produced TPA metagenomics assembly of the A DSS colitis mouse model was used to assess the...
CGCCTTACAGCAAGACGACGAGGGCGCGCTTTATTTAGAGGCCGAAGCCCCCGGCATTGCAAGCAGCAATATTCTCTCAGATACCGCGGCGGTACCGGTTGAAAATGTTATCGGGCTCGTTTCCTCTACATTCGGCTCGCTTATCGTTCCGGGCGCGGACGCGGAAAACGACGACGATTATCGCGAGCGTATTCAGGAGAAAATCGCAGGCCCGGCGGAAAACGGAAACCGCCAGCATTATAAAACCTGGTGCGAGTCGGTTCCGGGCGTCGGCCGGGCGAGAATACTCCCGCTTTTTGCCGGAGAAAACACCGTTATGGGCGTAATTATCGGGACGGACGGAACGCCGGCCGCGAAAGCGGTCGTCGACCAGGTTCAGGAGTATGTCGACCCTATTACGCTCGATAAAACCGTAACGGTAGACGGCAAGACTTACACCGTAGGCGATGGACTCGGAGATGGCGAGGCGAATATCGGCGCGCACTTTGCGGCGGTCGCTCCGGCGAGCGTTTCAATCAATATCAGCTTTACAGCTGAGCTTAAAAGCGGCTCGACCGCAGAACAGATAAAAGCGGAAGCCGAGGACGCTATAACCGCATACCTGAAAGACCTCGCGCTGAATACTCCGGAGCGCCAGACGGTTATCGTCCGCGTGTCTGCGATAAGCTCCATACTTTACGGCTTGCCGGGCTTGCTCGACTACACGGGACTTACTCTGAACGATGAGACCGCGAACATAGAGCTCACAAACATGCAAATTGCCGTTCTCGGGGAGGTGGCCGTCAATGCGACTGTACGATAACGCCTACCCCAGCACCTACGAAGAAATTAAAACATGGTACCCCGCGTGGTATAGAGACGTTCTGGAAATGGACGCTCTCTGGCGAGTATGGGGCGGACAGCTCGACGAGATTCAGGCCGGTATCATTCGGGCGATAGATAATAACTTTATCGACTATGCCGACGCGGAAACTCTCGCCAAGCTGGAGACGTTTTTCCATATTACCTATGACGGCCCCCGCACGCTCACCGAGCGCCGCAATATGATTAAAGCGATTATTCTCGGGCAAGGGCATGTAGGACAGAAAGAAATCAAAGAGCTTATCGCGGTTTTTACCAACGGGAAAATTGACGTCGAGCTTATCGGCGGAATGGTACGAATCACTGTAACGCGAGACTTCGGCGACAACTTCAATTTGTACGACTGCCATTTTATTCTTGATAACAGAATCCCGGCGCACCTTGCGCTGGATATGGTCGACAAGCTCTTGCCCGTATCGGTATTCAATGAAAACGGCTTTATTTTCCGCGACTTGAAAATCGCGCTTGCCGTTAAAAACCGCAGCTTGATTGTTGACGGCATAAAGCTCGACGGCGAAAGGGTGCTTGACGGAACGTGGGAGCTCGATTCAATCCGGCCCGGCATTCCGTTTATTGACCTTCGCGTCGGTATCTCTTTGCCTAAGAACAATATGACTTACACACCACAAGCCCTCGCGCTATCGGCTTACGGACTGAAAAACAAAAACGAGCTATCTGCGGGCGCGCAAATAGCTCTCAGCGCCGGAAATCAATTTGCCTTTAGGCCGATTGACTTCGGCGCGAATATTTTATTCCGAAATCACGGAACACAGGTTCAGGGTATCAGACTGACCGGCGCGCATAAGCTCGACGGCTCGTGGAACCTCGACGCTGCGGAAGTTGAAATATTCGGCGGACTTACACCGCAAAAGCTCGATATAACCGGCCTTGCGATTCAAAACTCTTTCAAGGCAACGGCGCGTATGCAATTTGAAGCGAGCGCCGGCAATAAAGAAAATTACCGTCAAGAGTCGACCAGGATTGCGGGCCTCAAAGCCTCGCAGACCTTTGGGCTGTCCGGTTCCGTTATTATGGACGGCCGCTGGACTCTTAACGGCGATTTTATATTAAACGGCTCAAGAAGCCTAAATCCAATCTTCATAAAGGAGGACTTGTAACATGGCAAGCGAAAACAGCGTAATCACAAAAGCCCGCAGAGAAGCGCTCTGTAAGGCGACGAGTAAAGGGTCGAGCGCAAGCGCGATAAACAAAATCACGCATATTGTGTTCGGCGACGGCGGCGTGGACGGCAGCGGCAATCCTATCCCCCCGCCCGCCACGCAAACGGCTCTTACTCACGCTATCGGCACATACCCTATCGACGCCGCGCCTACCTATCCCGTATCTACTACGGCCCGCTATACTGTGACGATTCCCGCCTCGGACCTTCCCGGCGCGTCTATCAGCGAGGCCGGACTTGTGGACAGCGCGGGAATGCTCTGCGCAATCAAAACTATGTACGTCAAACGCAAAGACGCCGGCGTGACCTTTACCTTTACGTTTGACGACGAGTTTTAAGGAGGACTGACCTATGGCAAATTATACCATACCCACAAATCCCATTTATAATGCGACAATTCGCAAGCTGGAGGACTCGGACCCTGCCAGCGCGTCGACTATCTTTAATCCGCTTATCCAGCAGCTTATCGAGAACACGCACGCGGTCAAGAAATCGGTCGACGAGCTGAAAATGTTCGTGCTGGCTATCTCGTTCAGCGCGAGCATGAAGGGTATGCCCTTCACCGTAAAGGGCGCCGGCATGACGACCTATAACGGCACCGTACCGGACAGCCTCGCGGCGGTCGTCGCCGTTCCCTCCGCAAATACCACTTATACGGTCCAGTGCGCCGGCAAGAGTAAGAAAATCACGACCGGCAGCTACTACGGCGTGTATTACGGCTATGTCGACACTATCTCGACCACGCTCGCGGAAAACTCCTGGGTGCAGATTGCGGCGGTAGCTGCGGCCGGAAACGCTGAAAATTATTGGAAGGTCGGAGACGAGCTTGATGTTGTTGTCAACGGCGAAACGCTTACCTTCCAGATTTACGGCTTTAATCACGACAATCTGACGGGCGGCGGCAAGGCCGGTATTACGTTCGGCATGAAACACCTTATGGCCGAAACGAGACAGATGAACAGTACGAACACAAACGCCGGCAGCTTTACGGGAAGCGCCCTGTATTCATGGCTGGAAAACACAATTTTCCCTGCTCTCCCCGAGGACCTGCGTTCTCTCATTAAGCCGGTCGACAAAAAGACCTCTGCCGGCCAGCAGTCGACGACTATCAAGACGGAGAGCATGAAGCTCTTTCTGTTCTCTCCGATTGAGAACGGCCTGAGAACGACGACCGACGTCTACAAGGACGAAGGTGAAACCTACCCGATTTTCACCGATAACGCGAGCCGTATTAAAAACCTCGCGAACGGCGCAGGTTCTGCGATTTGGTGGTGGGAGCGCTCACCTATTGTGACCAACTCCTACACCTTCTGCATTGTCACCAGCGGCGGCGGCGCCAACAACTACGGCGCCAGCGACTCGGACGGCGTTTGCTTCGGCTTCTGTATTTAATCTATTATCTGAAAGAATCCGGGGCCCTCGTGGCCCCGGTAATAGGAGTTTTGCCATGTCGGTATATAAATCAAAGCGTGGCGAGAGCTCGGCGCAATTTGTCGAGACCGCGCGCAAGCTCGAAGTTCACACGCTGGCTCAATGCCTGAAAATCCCTAAGAGGTATACCTTTTTCCTCTCGACGGAAATCATGCGTTTAGCGAGCGAGGTTTATAACAATGTGAAATCGGCAAACAGCATTTTCCCCTCTAATCAGCATGAGGTGCAAATGCGGCGCGACAAGCTGACGGAAGCAAATAACGCGCTGCAATGCCTCGTCGGTAAGCTGGGCTTGCTCGGGGACGTGCTGCGGAAGAACCCCAGCCAGTTTAAGGGACTCGATAACGCCCTTGAAACCTGGGGCAATCTGATTGCCGAGGAAGCAAAGCTAATTTCCGGCGTAAAGAAGTCGGATAAACAGCGGTATAAGGATTTACCGCTTTAACAAAAAGCCTTGGGTCAAGCCCTGCAATGTTGTCTGTGCTTCTGCGAATTGGTGGTGGGAGCGCTCACCTAATGTGACCAACTCCAACAACTTCTGCAATGTCAACAGCAACGGCAACGCCAACAACAACAACGCCAGCAACTCGAACGGCGTTTGCTTCGGATTCTGTAACTTATAGAATCAAGGTTAGACAAAGTAACCCGAATCTCGGGCGAAATCCGTACCGTTACAGAAGGAGGGCTTTAGACACCCCTGCCGAAAGGCTAAAACACCTTCTTAATGCGGCCGTCCGGACGCTGCTTGCATGGCGGGAAAACGCGCAAATATCCCGTTTCATGGACGGCGCCGCTACGCAGTTATAACTTGCGCCCTACAAATTACTGTATAAGGAGGACAATTTTAATGACAAGCGAGGAACGCCATGAACAACGATACCAAAGGCGAAAACAGAAGCGGGAGGAAAAGCGTCTCGCAAGGAGTCTCGCCTGCGGCGGACTTGAGGAAGTATTCTCGTATCATAATTTATACGCCTCGGGTCATATCTGCGCCCGGGGCGTCTCTTGGAAATGCTCGACGCAGCAATACCGGCTCAATCTCGTCACGAATACCGCCGTAGCCCGTAAGCAGATTCTCGACGGGACCTATAAAAGCAAGGGCTTTGTCGAGTTCCAGCTTTACGACCGCGGGAAATGGCGGCGCATTCGCGCCGTACATATCGGCGAGCGAGTCGTTCAAAGAACGCTTTGCGACAAGGTTATAATTCCGCTATTCACGCCGGCGCTGATTTACGATAACGGCGCCAGTATGAAAGGAAAAGGCATTGACTTTGCCATGAACCGCCTGAATTGCCATTTGCAGCGCCATTGGCGCAAGCACGGCATGAAGGGCGGTATTTTAGTATTCGATTTTAAGGACTACTTCGGAACGGCGAATCACGAACCGGTACGTAAGGAGCTTGAAAAGCGCGTGCATGACCCGCGCGTGCGGGACTTGGCGAATATGTTTCTCGATAACTTCGGGCCTGTCGGTTACGGCTTGGGAAGTCAAATCTCTCAAATCTCGGCCATTATGCTTCCGAACAAGCTCGACCACGTTATCAAGGAGGAGCTGGGAATCAAAGGCTACGGCCGGTATATGGACGACGGCTATTTGATTCACGAGGATATTAAGTACCTTGAATATTGTCTGAAACGCATTGACGAGGTATGCGCCGAGCTTGGCATAACGCTGAACCGGAAAAAGACGCGCATTATCCCCATTCAAAAAGGGATAACGTTTCTCAAAACTAAGTTCATTCTTACGGACACCGGCCGCGTCGTGAGAAAAATGAGCCGGCCATCTATACGCGCCATGAAGCGCAAGCTCTTTATTTTCAGGAAGTGGGTCGATTCCGGCAAGTTTACGCTGGAGGACGTCCGCACGGCCTATGAGAGCTGGCGCGGACACATGCGGCGCGGCGATTCATATTTTGCGGTCGCCCGCGTCGACGAATATTTCAAGAGATTATTCGGGTTCCACCCGAATGACAAAATAAAATATAGGAGGCAATCACTATGTATTTGATTCTGAATCATGCCGGGCGAATTGTGGATATTTCCGAAGAAGCCCGGCACGTTAGACGCCAGGAAAACGGCGTTGTCATCGGGTGCGAGCAGAAGGACGCGGACGCAATCTATTCCGCGAATACCGACGCCTTTTATCCGATTGAGCCTACCGGCTATATCGGCGACGGCCATGTGCTGGCGGCGGTGAAAAAGGTTCCGCCCGAGGTCGTGGCCGGTTACTACTTCTATCACAACGGCGAGTTTTATTCCACCGAGCAGGAGCTTGAAAAGCTCGCGCAAGCAAAGGCTATGGCCGATGCCGTACCCGTTGCAAGCCTTGTGTTCGTCAGTTTGGCGGAAAAGGGCGAGTTCGACGACACGACTATTACCGAGCACGCTGGACAATTCCCCGCTTGGGTATATCCCGTAGCTTACGCCGCCGGCGCTATCGTCCAGCAGGGAGGCAAGCTCTACCGTTGCTTGCAGGCGCATACTTCACAAGAAGATTGGGCGCCTGGCACAGCGGCAAGTCTTTGGAAAGCGGTAGGTAACCCCGCCGCCGAATGGCCGGCGTGGTCCCAGCCGATTGGCGCAGTCGACGCCTATTCACTCGGCGCAAAGGTAACGCACAATAAGAAACGCTGGACCAGTACGGCGGACAACAACGTCTGGGAGCCGGGCGTTTATGGCTGGGAGGAGGTAAGCAAATGACGATTCAGCTTGATATGACCGGACTCCTTGCACTTATGGGCATTCCGTCCGCCATTACCGGCTTTTGCTTTTGGCTCTTGCAGAAGAATATCACAAAGCGAGACGCCGACCGCAACAAGCAGGAGGAGGCCCAGAAGAAAAACGAGCTCTTGCTTATCCGAGGCGTGGGTGCGGCTATCACGCTCGGCGAGGCGACGGCAAGAGCGGTACAGCGTATTCCCGACGCGCATTGTAACGGGGATATGCACGAGGCTTTGGAATACGCGCAGAAAGTCAAACATGAACAACAGGACTTTTTGCGCGAACAAGGCATTGAAAATCTTTATTAAGGAGGAAATCATTATGGCAGTAGACCCTAAAGACCTCGCGGGCGTGGAGCTCGCGGAAGGCGAAGAAATTACGGCGGAGACCTTAGACGAGCTCTCCAACGGAAAGGGGGACGACGAAGATGAGTAACAGCCCTCTGGTAGTCCATACCAATATTAGCCCGAACAAAACGAGTCCCCGCAACTGCGCAATCGATAGAATCTCTATTCATTGCGTCGTGGGACAGTGTTCCGTTGAAACTCTGGGCGGCGTATTCAAGCCGCCCAGCAGGCAGGCAAGCAGCAACTACGGCATAGGCCCCGACGGCCGCGTCGGTATGTATTGCGAGGAGAAAGACCGCTCCTGGTGCACGTCCAGCGGCGCGAACGACCACCGCGCCGTCACTATCGAAGTGGCGAGCGATACGTTCCACCCCTACGCCGTAAAGGACAAGGCTTTTGCCGCCCTGCTTGACCTCTGTACCGATATTTGCAAGAGAAACGGTAAGAGCAAGCTCTTGTGGTTCGGCGATAAGGACAAGACGCTTGCCTATATGCCGAAGGCCGGCGAGATGGTTTTGACCGTTCACCGCTGGTTTGCAAACAAGTCTTGCCCCGGCGATTATCTCTATAACCGCCACGGCGAAATCGCCGCAGAAGTCACAAAGAGACTCGGCGGCGCTACGCCGCAGCCTTCCCCTCCCGCTCCGTCTGGCGCTCTTAAGGTTGGCGATATTGTCGACTTTAAGGGCGTTGTTCATTATGCGAACGCGAACGCGGCGAGCGGTCCTTCCTGCAAGCCGGGCAAGGCCAAAGTGACGAATATCTACCCGAGCGGCAAGCACCCTTACCACCTTATCGCGGAAAAGGGCGGCGGCTCTAATGTTTACGGCTGGGTCAATACTGCAGATATTGCCGGCGCAAGTGCGCCGACGACCGCGACCCCCGCAATCATAAAGGGCAGCAAGGTAAAGCTCAAGAACGGCGCGACCTACTACGGCGGGCAGTCCATTCCCGGCTGGGTTATGGCCGATACCTGGATTGTCAAAGAAATCAAAGGCGACCGCGCCGTTATCGACAAGAATGTTTCCGGCCGCAATTCTATTTGTTCACCGGTTAACATTAAAAATCTGATTCTTGTATAAGGAGGAAAAGTCAATGACTAAGACTAATTTCAAACAGTGGATTAAGGCCGCGGGGATTCGTGCGGTCAAGACCGTAGCGCAGACGGCCGTCGCCACAATCGGCACTTCCGTTGTTATCGGCGACGTTAATTGGGTGATGGTCGCCTCGGCGTCCGCGCTGGCCGGCGTGCTCTCCCTACTTACGAGCATTGCCGGACTTCCCGAGCTGGATTCCTAAAAAGTAAATAGCCAAGCATAGAAAAGACGCTCTCGGAGGATTGACCTCTGAGGGCGTCTTTTTTTTTGTCTCAAAATGGGCTCGACAATAGGCTTTTTACTGCTGTCAGTAAGAAGCGCACGGAAATGTTCGCGAAAAATCCGCCGAGTTCTTGCAGTTTAGGGGGCTCGCGAATCTTACTAAACACGGTAAAATTAAAAATGTCAAGAGAAAAAACCTTCCAACAAAATTAAGGAGGACGACAGCATGAAATGGTATCAGGTCACTAAAATAGATTCCAACACCGGTAAAGAGATTAACTACGGCGTCAATTCCGAGGACGATATGCGGCTCATTACAAGAGGCTACATAAAAGATGAGCTACTTCCTAATATGTACAACCGCGCCGGAAGTAAGTGGTTCTTCATGGTAACCGAAATTATTGAAGATTTTTGATTGAGTCGAAACGCCTTCGGGCGTCTGCCGGAAACGACCTCCCGGCACTGACGAGACAGGTCAAACGGTAAGGAGGACGAGTATATGAAAAAGCGTAAGTCTGTTTGGTGCTATCTTGATGGGAAAAAGCATTGCGACGTGGTGCAATGGGCGCTTGCCGCAAATGTAAGCGTCAACGAAGCAAAAAGTCTATTAACGGCACAGTACCCGCTTTTGACGGTTACATTCAAAGTCCAATAAAGCAAGCTCTTACTGTTACCAGTAAAAAGCGCACGGGAAACCCGCCGAAAGTCCGAGCGCTTTGCCGGCTCCCTTTTCTTACTAAACACGGTAAAATAAATAATGTAAGGACGAGCTGCTAAGCTCGGTAAGAAAGGAGTGAGGTGATTGAAAACGCCGAACATGGCCGAGGTTCTTCGCGAAGAAGCTCAAAAGGCCGAGCGCCTGAGAATCTTACTTATGGCTCTCGACTGTAAGGACCTTGACGAGCTGGTCCAGAAGCTCAAGGCTGAGGACCAAAAGTAAATAGCTCGCGGGCCACCTGAACAATGACCGCGAGCTATAAGCCAGAAGCGAGGCCGGGACCTTACACCCGGCCGAGCTTCAAATCTTTAATTAGTATATCACAGACACTTGAAAAAGTAAACCGCTTTGAGGAGGTTTTTCAATATGAAGATTCAGGAAATAGCCGGCCGGCGCGTCAAGGTAAGCCGCAGCACAATCTCCGTCTTGAACGACGACGGCAAAACGGCGGGCATGATTACCGGCGTAGATACCTTTTATAATATGCCGCCCCGCGAGCAAATCGAGCACGCCGGCAAGCTGCGCCGGCTGGGTATCGACCGGCTCAAGATGGATTGGCGCCGTATGTTTTTCGTCAAAGGCGTTTGGTACTACCTCGCCGACGACGGCGCGCTGGCCTGGGCGCATAAGTTCCGCGAGATTGACGGGGATAAGCCTATTGCCAGATTGGAAGAAGCCAGACAGGCGGCCGAGCAGTTCGGCGCCGAGATTATCCACGTCGCCCGTATTACGGACACACGCAAATAAAGAGAAGGAGGACAAAAGACGATGAAGTTTACATTATCGGAATGGGCGTCTATCAAGTGCGCTCTGGGTACGGCTTTGGCCGAGGCGGAAGAATGCGCCGCGGCGCTTGAGGCGGAGGTCAAGAAGGACCCGGCTTGTATCAAGGACTACTTAGACAGCAAAATGAAAATCGCCGAGCTTGAGGGCTTTATCTCCCGAATTGAAAACGCGACCGTTTGAGCTTGGTAAGCTCGGCAGCAAGACACTCGTGCAATGCCGCCGAGTACGGCCTACCGAAATCAGTAAAAGTCCGGCTGTTTCGTCGGCATACAAATCTTACTGAACACGGTAAAATAATAAATGTCAAGAGGATAAAACAGAATGTGGACAAGCTCCGCTCGCCTTACGAGGTTTCAAAGCGGGAAGCGCAATGCGAAAGGTAACCTCTTAGCTACTAATTAAAATCAGGAGGATTTGAAAATGAAAAGAACAGAGCTGGACGTCATCTTTACGAATAAGGTTAACGAATACCTCGCCCGCGGGTATGTGTTTAATACAAACACTATGAGCGGCAGTCAGGGCGAAATCGCGCATGTCGACCTCCGCAAAGGAGACGAGATTCTTCGCATTGTAATGGACGGCAAGTATGATTGGCGCAATGGCGACAAGATTCATATTTTGGTCGGTCGTAATACCAATCGCGTAAATCTGGACCGCGAAAGCAGCGAGACTATTTGGAACAACGACCTTGAAATGATTGAGGACCTCGTTTTCTCTAAGATAGCTGAAAATTGGTATGCTTCTGAAGAAGAAGGCGCGGCAGCGAATGAGCTCAGAAAGAATAGGTATTCTTCTCAGCATGTACCTGCCGAAAAGGAATTGTCGGTTACTGCGGCGCTGATTCGCTCGCTCAAAAGCCGTAAAGGCTTCACTAACGCAACCCGCAATAATATCACTGTGCGCCGCTGCGCCGCTGGGTACAAGATTATAATGGCTAGCCGTAATGGCAGCAGCAAACAAGAGCTTATCCGTTTCCCGAACAAATAAGGAGGAAAAATCATGACATACAATTTTAAGAATGGTTACGCTGCTATTCATACCGAAGAAACCGTTGCAAAGCTCAATGATTATAAACGCGGACCCGGCCGCGTAAAAATCCGCTATGACATTATCAAACGCGACGGTAAAATGACAGTCGTTCACCATGACCTTACGGGCCAACAGGTAAAAGCGGTACGCGCTGAAATTGAAAAACAAGGCAACAAACTTTGGTAAGGCGCCGACGCCCCATATTACAACCGAGTACAACCGGTTACAACCGAGCTCGGTTGTTGAAAAAAAGCCAGTCATATCAAGGCTTTGGAGCTTTA
>ERZ779633.461-NODE-461-length-10652-cov-10.590167_pt1 | contig 10652 bp, 14 predicted proteins | sample MGYA00514195_ERZ779633 | MGnify/ENA primary metagenome ERZ779633 (study PRJEB29562, sample SAMEA4376707) | mouse gut metagenome | isolation source: Cecum | study: EMG produced TPA metagenomics assembly of the A DSS colitis mouse model was used to assess the...
TTTTACCGCCGCCTTGCGTCCCCTGTCGGATTTTGGTATAATGATGGCGCTGTCTCACCTATACCGGCGGCAGAAGGGGGTGAGATTATGGAGCACCTTATCAGCTTTTTCGTGTCTGCCACAGCAAACGTAACTGCCTACTACATTTGCAGATGGCTCGACAGACATGGTAAGGGACAGTGAGCCTTCCACCGCAAAAGCGGCCCCCTGAAGAGTGCCTACCTCTTCAGGGGACCGCTTTTTGCGCAGGAAGTGAGAATATGGATTTCCTCATCAGCTTTGGCTTTCGCCAAGGATATTATACCACATTGGTGTCACTCAATGCAAGAGGGATTTTCACCGCCGCCTTGCGCCCCCTGTCGGATTTTGGTATAATGGCGGTGCTGTCCTCCACCTACACCGGCAGCGGGAGGAGGTGAGGTCATGGAATGGATCATCAGTTTCATAATGTCTGTCGCAGCGAACGTAGTCTCCCACTGCGTAAGCAAGTGGCTTGACAGACATAGCGGGGAACAGTAAGCCCGTCGTCGCAAAAAGGTGCCCTCCGGAGAGCTCCCATCTCTTCCGGAGGGCACCTTTTTGCGGTGAGGTTGGATTGATCATCAGTTTTGGCTTTCGCCAAGGATATTATAGCACATTTGCCCCAGAATATGCAAGAGCCAATTTCACCGCCGCTCCCGCACGTCGGAGCGGCCCACCAGATAGTCCAGACTGACATCGAAGAAATCTGCGATGGCGATAAGACCCTTAAAGTCAGGAAAACGCTCCCCATACTCGTAGCACTGATAGGAACGGTCTGCCAGCCCTAATGTTTTCGCCATCTCCTTTTGCTTCAAGCCCCGCTCTTTCCGTAGGGACTTTATCCGTGAAGAAAAATTTTCCATACTGCCTCCAAAGCACTTGACACGTGCTCAAAATGCGATTATAATAAAGACGTGCCAAAAGTGCGATATCAAATTACCATAAGGAGTGGGCAAAATGCAAGAACTATTTGCTGAGTTATTTTGGAGAAGCGAAGAGGTCTCCCACGCGGTGGCCTGTCTCTGTAAGGACCTCCCCGGCTATCACTCCGCCAGGGAGGAATGCAACAAAATCGAGTCACAGGTCCGGGAGCTGATTGGATACGAGCTGTACAACCAGCTTCTGGACCGGCTGACGGAGTACAACCGCTACGAGGAATACGCCTATTACGCCGTGGGGCTGGGGCTCCGGGAGACCATATTCCGGGCGCTGTGCGGGTAATCCTGCCCCTCAAACCCGATGTACTTCTCCATTAGATCCCGGCCGTCCTCCACGCCAATCTTCTTGAAACCGTACTTCTGGAGAAAGCCTTGGGCACGCCGGTCCTCCGGGGGACAGGGCAGGCGCAGGCGGTCCAGGCCGGCGTTCCGGTATCTGGAGACGGCCTCGCCGATGAGCTGGATACCCAGCCCCTTTCCCCGGTGATCCGGGAGGATATAGCACAGGGCAATATACCCGGCCTCACGGGAGCGCTCCTGCTCCAGCCAGAGGAGGCCGGCCGGTTGGTCCCCGGCAAAGGCCAGTATCCCCTCCCCCTTCTCCGGTAGCTCCTTCCCCAGAACCGCGGCACAGCCCTCCCGGTCCCCGGGGGCATACCGGAGGTTGACATCCGCCGACTTGGTCCGGTCCTTCCGCCACCAGGCCTGGCGGGCCAGGGTGGAGATGTCCCCGGGCAGGTGGGAGTTGTCCATCTCATACCGAACGGCAAACCGCTCCCCGTCGAAGGTGAGGCAGGACACCGCCGTGTTGTCCCCGTGGGGCATGGCGTGCCACTCCTCCGGCGGGATGTTCTTCACCCGGCCCAGAAACTGACGGATGGCCATGCCGTGGCTGAACAGGGCGATGGTCCGGCCAGGGTGCCGCCCGGCCAGACGGCGGACCGTCCGGTCCAGCCGGTCCCCCAGCTGGAAGAAGGTCTCCCCGTTCTCCACCTTCCACCTCGGGTCGGTGCGGTTGAACAGGTCCATCATCTGAGGGTCGCTGTGGCGCACTTCCCCGAAGGTCCGGTCCTCCCACTCCCCCAGATTCAGCTCCCGCAGGCCGGGGTCGGTGTGGAGTTCCAGCCCCTTGGGGGCATAGACCGCCCGGGCGGTGGTCATGGTGCGGAACAGGTCGCTGGAGTACACCGCGTCGACCGGTACGTCCCGGAACCGCTCCTCCAGGGCCGCAATCTGCCGGTAGCCGTTTTCGGTTATCAGGGAGTTGTACCAGCCGTGGACCCGGCGGTACAGGTTGCCCTCCGCCTCGGCGTGGCGGATCAGATAGATGGTGGTCATATCAGGACTCCTTGCTCTTGTTGTCTTGGGCACCGGCGCGCTCCCCCTTCATCTCAATGTGTATGAGCAGGGACAGCAGCGCCCGCAGGAGAATCACCGCCCCCAGCACCATCAGCTCCTGAAGGTCCCGGACCAGGACGGTCTTTAAAATCTCGGCGGCCATCTTGAACTCCAGGCTGGTGGCCAGGCCCTCGGCCAGCTGAAACTTGATGTTCCGGGGCTTGCGGGTAATCATCCCCGCGCAGTACAGCCAGAAGGCGTGGGCGGCAGTGACGGCCACCACGAAAATACCCATCAGCTCACAGGCGGAGATGATGGTGGGCAGGCACAGCTCAATGATATGTTCCAGCATGGCTTTTCCTCCTTACCAGGGGCGTACCCCGCCGGTGAGCTCCGAAACAGCGGCCAGCCCCTGTTTCGCGGCAATCCCGGCCAGGCCGTCCCGGACCCGCAGGGGGGCGAAGGGGTCGGCGAACAGAGCCGTCCCCACCGCCACGGCGGAGGCACCGGCCAGCATCAGCTGGGCCCCGTCCTCCCCCCTGGACACGCCCCCCATACCCAGGATGGGCAGGGAAACCGCTTGACTGACCTCCCACACCATCCGCACCGCCACCGGCAGGACGGCGGGTCCGGACAGACCCCCGGTGTTCATCTTCAAAACGGGCCGGCGGGTGTTCACGTCGATGCGCATCCCCCGGATGGTGTTGATGAGGGAGAGGGCATCCGCCCCGGCCCCCTCCACGGCCCTTGCAATCTCCGTAATATCGGTGACGTTGGGGGACAGCTTCACCATCACAGGCACGCCGCTGGCGTGCTTTTTCGCCTCTTCTGTGACCTCAGCGGCCAGCTCGGGCCGGGTGCCGTAGGCCAGCCCCCCCGCCTTCACGTTGGGACAGGAGATGTTCACCTCGATCATATCCACCCCGGCGGCGGAGAGCTTTTCGCACATAATCCCGTACTCCTCCGGGGTGTTTCCGGAGATGTTGGCGATGACTTTGGTGTCAAACTGCCGCAAAAAGGGCAGCTCTTCCCGGATAAAGGCGTCCACCCCGGGGTTTTCCAGCCCCACGGAGTTCAAAATGCCCATGGGCGTCTCGGCGATGCGGGGGGCGGGGTTGCCCGTCCGGGGGTGGAGGGTCAGCCCCTTGGCGCAGATGCCCCCCAGCTCCCCCAGGTCGTAGAACCGGCTGTACTCCCGGCCGAAGCCGAAGGTGCCCGAGGCCACCACCACCGGGTTTTTCAGGGTGACACCGGCCAGCTCGACGGACATGTTCACGTCAGGCATCCCAGTCCACCTCCTTCGCGTTGAACACCGGACCGTCCTTGCAGACATGCTTGACGGTGCCGTCCCTCATGGGCGCGGCGCACACCAGACAGGCCCCCACGCCGCAGCCCATCCGCTCCTCCATGGACACCTGGCAGGGCACGTCGAACCCGGCGGCCACCTTGGCTACGCTTTTCAGCATGGGCTTGGGCCCGCAGGCCAGGACGGCCTGGTAGTGGTGCTTCTTCTCCAGCTCCTGCCGCACCAGGGCGTCCACAAAGCCGTGATAGCCCAGGGAGCCGTCGTCGGTGGCCACCAGACAGTCGGCGCAGTCCTCAGCGAATCGATCCAGCAAAATGGCCTTGTCCTTGGAGCGGAAGCCCAGAATGGCGGTGGATGTCCCGCCGCTGGCACCCGCACAGCCCAGCATAGGGGGCACGCCGATGCCGCCTCCCACCAGGAGATAAGGGCCTCCCTCTGCATCGAACCCGTTGCCCAGCAGCCCCAGCACGTCCACCGTGTGGCCCACCGGACGGCGGGAAAGCCACCCGGTACCCTCCCCCTTGACCTCAAAGACAATGGTGAGGGTGTCGCCGGTTTCGCTCCCCGTCCACTCGCAGACCGAGACCGGCCGGCGGAGGAGCAGGCCCTCCCCGCACTTGATATGGACGAACTGTCCGGGGCGCACATCCGACGTGCGCACCATGTCCCCCACATCCAGCGTCATGGACATGGCGTCCCGAGTCAGCCACTCCCTGGCAATTACCTTGCATTTGCGCTCTACTTTCATATGTTCTCCCTTATACAATGGTGACAAACTGTCTGATGTCGTCCCGCATGGCAAGGGCGGCGTTCCGGGCGGCAGCGGCAAAGTCATGGCCGTCCCCCCCGGTCTTCTGCCAGGCGCACATGATGCCCCGAGAGGAGTTGACGATGGCACCGTGGCCGTACTTGTCGAAGGCGTACCGCACGTCGTCCGCCGTCCCCCCCTGGGCCCCGTAGCCGGGCACCAGGAAAAAGGTGTGCTCCAGCCGCTTCCGCAGGGCGCGGATATCGGAGGGATAGGTGGCCCCGGTGACCGCCCCGGCCATGGTGAAGCCGTATTTCCCCTCCGTCCCGGCGGCGATTCTCTCGTTCAGGTCGCCCATCACCTGGTAGACCAGCCGGTCCCCGGCGGGGATGTCCTGGAGCTCCCCGGAGCCGGGGTTGGAGGTCTTCACCAGCACGAAGACGCACTTGTCCTCCATTTTCGCCGCCTCCAGAAAGGGCCTGATGGAGTCGGAACCCATGTAGCCGTTGAGGGTGACGCAGTCGGCGTCGAAGGACTTGAACTGTTGGCCCTCGATTTTGGCCCCGGACAGCCAGCCCTCGGCGTAGGCGGCGGCGGTGGAACCGATGTCCCCCCGCTTGATGTCCGCGATGACGAACAGGCCCTTTTCCCTGGCGTATTTGATGGTGCGCTCCAGCACCTCCATCCCCTGCCAGCCCAGGTTTTCGTAGTAGGCCGCCTGGGGCTTCACCGCCGGGACAATATCGCATAGTGCGTCGATGAGCCCCACGTTGAACTGCCAGACGGCCTCGGCGGCCCCCTTGAGGCCCACGCCGTACTCCTCAAAGGCGGCGTTCCGGATGTGCTGGGGCACGTACTCAATCCGGGCGTCCAGCCCGGCCACGGTGGGGTTCTTCATGGCCCGGATTTTATCCTGTAATACGTCGAATGACATTTGAGATATTCCTTTCTTGTAAATTTTGTGGGGCCCGCCGCCTTCGGCGGGCCATGCTCCATTTCAGAATGACCCGCCCAGGGGGGCGGGTCCCACGTGATCTACATTTTTTGCACGAAATTCACACGTCGCCTTCCAAAGCCCGTGACAATTTGTCGAGGTCGCTTCCGGGTATAAATTCCAGTCCGTATTTTTTCGCGAATTGAATAGCAAGCAGGTCATCTTCCAAGGTCCTGGTATATTCGCCCTCTTCATAGGGCGCGTCGGATTCGTCCATTACAAGGTGCAGCCGTTGCTCAGGTTGTTCCATGTTCAATCACCTCACAGCAGTCTTATATTACGCCCCGTCCTGATAGATCACCTCGCCCTTGGCGATGGTGTATTTCACCCGGCCCTTGACCGTCCGCCCGGCAAAGGGGGTGTTCCGGGCCTTGGAGGCGAAGAGGAGGGGGTCAACGACCCAGCTCTCATCCGGGTCGAAAATCACCAGGTCGGCGACGGCCCCGATGGACATGCGGCCCCGGGGCAGGCGGAGGATATCCGCCGGATTGGTGGACATGCGCCGGATAATGGCGGGCATATCCATCTTCTTGGTGTGGTAGAGCCGGGTGAGGGCCAGGGCCAGGCTGGTCTCCAGCCCGATCATGCCGCTGGGCGCCCGGCTGAGGGGCCTGGCCTTCTCCTCCACCGAGTGGGGGGCGTGGTCGGTGGCGATGGCGTCGATGGTGCCGTCCTTCAGCCCGGCGATGATGCCGTGGACATCCTTCTGGGTGCGCAGGGGCGGGTTGACCCGGGCCTGGGAGCCCTGGGCCAGTACCTCGTCCTCGGTGAGCGTGAAGTACTGGGGACAGGTCTCACAGGTGATGCGGACCCCCTTCTTCTTCATCTTGCGGATGATCTCCACGCTCCGGGCAGTGGACACGTGGCAGATATGCACCGCCGCCCCGGTCTCCTCGGCCAGCATGGCGTCCCGCATGACCATGATCTCCTCGGCAATGGCGGGCCGGCCCTCCAGCCACAGCTGGCGGGATACGCTGCCCTCGTTCACCGCCCGGCCGGCCACCATGGAGGTGTCCTCACAGTGGCACAGCACCGGCATCTCCAGCTGCCGGGTCCGGATCAGCACGTCCCGCATCAGATTGGCGTTGTCTACGTTGTTGCCGTCGTCAGACAGGGCAACGGCCCCCGCCGCCTTCAATGCCTCGGCGTCGGTGGGCTCCTCCCCCCGCAGGCCCCTGGACAGGGCCGCCACGGGGTACACCCCCACGCCGTTGGCCTCTTTCGCCCGGTCCAGCACATACTTCACCTGCTCCGGGCAGTCCACCGCCGGGCTGGTGTTGGCCATGCAGGCCAGGGAGGTGACGCCCCCCCGGGCGGCGGCCCCGCAGCCGGTAACGATGTCCTCCTTATAGGTCAGGCCGGGGTCCCGGAGGTGGACGTGCATGTCCACCAGGCCGGGGGCCACCATCAGCCCGGCGGCGTCGATCACCCGGTCGGCCTCACAGCACAGGCCATGCTCCATCAGGCTGATACGGCCGTTCTCCGCCAAAATGTCCTGGAGCAGGACGGTCCCCGTGACCGGATGGACCACCCGCCCTTTTTTGATCAAAAGCTTCATGATGTCTCCTCCGCGAATACGTGGTCGGTTTTAAATGCTTCTCCGCCCGCCGGCGCAGACTTTTCTAATAATAAATTATAGCGGAAGATACAGGATTTAGCAACGAGTTTTTCAAATTTTCGGGGTATGCTATCACAGACGGAGAACAAGTCGCATTCTCCGGGATAAAGGAGGGAAATTTATGTACGGAAATTCCTGCCACTCCAACAGCTGCGGGTCCTTCATCATGGGCACCGCCGCCGGTATGCTGGCCGGCGTCGCCGTGGGCACTATGATGGCAACCCCCAGCCGGCAGATCAAACGGACCGCCCATAAGGCCGCCCGGCGGGTCAACGAGGCCATCGACCACTTGGCCGACGCCATGGACATGTGAGCATGACAGGGCCCCCGGCTTGCGCCGGGGGCCAAATCATTTGACAAAAGACGGCGCCGTGTTATAATGAAAACTGCCCGCCGGCAGGCGGGACTGAAGGCGCGTTTGTTACATAAAGCGGTTGGCCCACCGTTATTACCCCTTGGCAAAATCCAAGCAGGGGGAGGTGGAAGCGGATGTGGAGAGAACGGATTATCAAAGTAATCTGTTTTTTGGCAGGGATCGCGATACTCATGTACCTGTCTGCCATAAATGCGTGTTGACCGCTCGGCTGGTCCCCAAGCGGTCAACGTTGTTGTTTGACTGATCTTCGGGCCAACCGCTAAAGCGGCAAACGCCCTTCTGCTTTTATTATACCATTCCAGACTGTCTTGTCAAGCGCGGCAATGCGTTTTTTAATACCGTCCGTCCAGAATTTCCACAATATCCCCGATTACCCCGTCGTTGCAGTGGCAGAGGATGCGGGCGCCCCAGTCCCTGACCTCCCGGGCGCAGTTGGCGGGAGCGAAGGGGATGGCGGACAGCGCCAGCATGGGAATGTCGTTCTGGTTGTCCCCCACGCAGTAGATGCGGTCCGGGGCAACTCCCAGCAGCCGGGCCACCCTGGCCACGCCGCCCCCCTTGTTGCTGCCCTTGGCGGTCAGCTCCAGGTAGCGGGGATTGGAAAAAATGGCCTCGTACCGATCCCCCCACCGCCCCAGCAGCCGGGCCTGAACCTGTAGAAGGACCTCCCGCTCCTGATGGAAGATGCCCTTTACCCAGGGAACGGGCATGTCCGGGATGGGGCATTCGGTATAGTCGCAGTTCACCTTCTCCAGATGGGCGAAAGTGATGGCGTTGGGGTGGCAGACGTAGATGTCCTCCCCGTGGTAGACCTCCAGGGACAGGGAGGGAAACTCCTCCATCATGGCACCCAGGTCCTGGGGGGCGGAACCGGGCAGCTGGGTCTGCTCCAGCATTTTGCCCGCCTGGAAGTCGTAGATGGCCGCCCCGTTGGACAGCACCGCCGGGGCGTTCATGGGCACCAGGTGGGCGTAGGGGGCAAAGGTCCGGTGGGCCCGGCCGGTGGACATGACAAAATATCCGCCCTCCCGGATGAAGTAGTGGAGCGCCTCCAGGTTGCGCTCCGGGATGCGCAGGTCCCAGCTGTACAGCGTGTCGTCAAAGTCGCTGGCCAGCAAAACGCCGTCAAATTTTCCCATGGGGCCTCCTTTCGCCCCAATGGGGCTTATTTCAGGTCCTTACCCTGATAGTATTTCTCCAGCGGGCGGTAACTCAGCACTGCCACGATGCTGGTAATCATAATTTCCGGGATCATATAGCTGGCATTGTAGGAGATAGACCAGACAGGTGCGGCCCACCCCAATTCGTTGGGCCACAGGACCTCCCAAACCGCCACGCCGGAGATGTAATGACAGGCCAGCCGGAGCAGGAATGTGACCACGATCCCCCACACCAAGGCAAGCCGCTGATTCTTCATCCGATTTTTGAACATAGCCGCCAGCCCGATGACAGAATAAGCAATCACATAGTCAAACAGGATGATAAGAATGGCAGTCCACACGTTGGTGGCATACTGCACGTTAGAGATGCCCAAAATCATCTGGAGCACACTGTGTACAAATGCGGTAAACAGCCCCCAGCGGCAACCGTACCGCCAGGAAATGATAACCAGGGGCAGCATCGAGCAGAAGGTAATTCCACCCCCCAGGGCCCAGGGGCCCTTAAACTCGAACATGGACAGCACAGTACCAATGGCAATCATTACCGCGCTTTCCACCAAACGGCGGGTGGTCAGTTTCATTGTTTGTTCCATAGTCGTTTCCTCCAATAAGTGAAGATACCGCATTACATCCGGACGGGTGTAGTGCGGTCTTAGAGGAGACGACGGCAAAATCTCTCTTCCACTTCCTACGCCGGCATTACCCGGATCAGGTTCAAGGGACCGGAGACAGCTGTGTTTGTCTCTGCATCTCAGCCGGGAACTTTGCTCCCAGCGCCCCTGTGTTCGATTGTACTGCGGTTCGTTCTCTATTCTAGGCCCCGGAGGGCGGTTTGTCAAGGGCGGGTTTGTCCAGCAGGACCAGCCGCCGGGCCAACAGGGCGGCGGTGATGGTGAAAAAGACCTCCAGGGCGGTGGATACCATCCGGGGAATCAAAAACAGGACGGCGCACCCCGCCACAATCAGCCCCCAGGCCCGCAGCGCCCCGGCATAGCGGGCCGGGTCCTCCTGCCGCCGGAAGAGAATCACCAGCAGCAGCGCCAGCATCAGCACCCCGCAGGCCGAGGCCGCCAGCGCCACATGGAGGGCGGCGTATTTGGGAAAGCGGTCCGGCAGATAGGGGATGGCTACGGCGTAGGCCAGGGACAGCAGGGCCACGCCGGTGAGCACCCGCACCGTAAACCGGGCCCCGGGGAGGGAGAGCCGGCCGGCCAGGCCGGTGAGGACCACCAAAAAATAGCCCCCGGCCAATATCCCCCAATAGACAAACCCCCGGTAGTGGTCCGGGCCGGTGACGGCAAGCACAGAAAAATTGGTGGCGAACCACTTCATGCTCCCGGCAAAAAGAAGGGTGTAGGCCGGGATGAGAAAACAGGCGAAACAGTCCAGGAAAAAGCGCTTGAGCTTCATGATTTCTCCACGGCGGCCACCAGGTCGCCCTTTTCGTTGAAGTGGACAGCCCGGATCCGGCTGCCGGTGCACTTTACAATATCGTCCAGCCGCAGGCCCTCGCTGATGCTGGCCACCAGGGAGAAGGCCACCCCGTGGCGGCGGGCCCGGCCGGTGCGGCCGATGCGGTGGATATAGTACTCGTTCTCGTCAGGGACATCGTAGTTGAACACCGCGTCCACGTCGTCGATGTCCAGCCCACGGGCGGCCACGTCGGTGGCGGCCAGCACCCGGAGCTTGCCGTCCCGGAATTTTTGCAGGGTGTGCTCCCGGAGGGACTGGGTGATGTCCCCGTGGATGGCCTCGCAGGAGATGCCCCGCATGGCCAGCAGCCCGGCCAGCCGGTCGGTCATGTTCTTGGTGTTGCAGAAGGCGATGACCCGCTCGTAGTCCCCCATCTCCAACAGCCGGGCCATGGTATCCGCCTTCTCACTGCGGTCCACATCCAGCCGGTACTGGGCGATGTCGGGCCGGTTCTCCTGGTCGGCCTGGACAGTAATCTCCACCGGCTCCCGCTGGTAGACCCAGGAGATATCCAGCACCTCCCGGGAGATGGTGGCGGAGAACATCCCCAGATTTTTCCGCTTGGGCATCTGGTCCAGGATGTGGGTCACGTCCCGGACAAAGCCCATGTCCAGCATCCGGTCGGCCTCGTCCAGCACCACCGTCTCCACCTTGTCCAGCCGGACGGTGCGCCGCTTCAT
>ERZ779633.464-NODE-464-length-10626-cov-6.014568_pt1 | contig 10626 bp, 6 predicted proteins | sample MGYA00514195_ERZ779633 | MGnify/ENA primary metagenome ERZ779633 (study PRJEB29562, sample SAMEA4376707) | mouse gut metagenome | isolation source: Cecum | study: EMG produced TPA metagenomics assembly of the A DSS colitis mouse model was used to assess the...
GTACATACAGGATAAGGGCCAGGAGTGTATATATGCCTACTGCAAGAAAGCGAAGCGGATAGGCCGTATCCCCATAGGCTGTATCCCATTCGTACACAGACAGTGTATAAAGATGATCGGCAAGCTGAATCAGATTGCGGGAATAGACAGCCCCGAAGAACTTTCAGAGGATATTTATAGCAGAACGATTGTGAGCATTGTTGTGACGCCTTTGATGGCAGTGCCGGTATTCAGTGTGCCTGTGGCGAAGAGATATATCAAGACGGTGGGAGACAATTATCTAAATACGCTCCTGCGTGTTGTCCAGGAATCGTCTGATACAGAGCTGGGAAATCGTGCATTGATGATAAAGCGCATTCAAGAGGAACTCAAAAAAAGAGCAGGAGGCAATCAAAATGGCTGAATACTCAAATGCGGAGAAACTGAAGCTGCAAGATGAGGAACTGGCTGAGCGGCTCAAAAATCTGGATAGAGAAGAGCTGCCGACAGCAAATATCATTGTTGCAGGCATTACAGGGGCGGGCAAGAGTACTTTGCTGAATGCGGTCTTTGGCAGTGAATTGGCGGAAACGGGAAAGGGCAGGGCTGTCACTGCCCATATGGCGGAATATGAGCATGAGGGGATGCCGGTACATATATGGGATACAGTTGGCCTGGAGCTGGATGTAGAAAAGACAAAAACTTCGATTCAAGCAATTAAAAACACGATTTCCGAGAAGGCAAAGTCAAAGGATATGTTTGACCGGATTCATGCCATTTGGTACTGTATCAATTCCGCGACCCATAAGTATCAGGCGGCGGAGTCGGAATTTATTAAAGAACTCTATTCCATGGGCGTCCCGTTCATCATTGTGCTTACGCAGTGTATAGAGGAGCAGGAGGAGCTTGACGATTTTGCTGCAATTATAAGTAATATTAATCGGGATATGGGTATGGAGGACATTCAAATCGTCCAGGTGTGTGCGAAGGAATATAAAATACGGGGGCTTTTATTGCCCGCCTTTGGCTTGGATGATTTGGTGGATGCCACAATGCTGAAATTACCCAGCTTTATAAAGAGCGGATTTGCAGCGGCCCAGCGGGTCAGTAAGACCCAGAAGCGAAATCAGAGTGAAGAGATCATCTATGAGTATGTCAGGCTGGCCAAGAACGGCTTTTGGGATAAGGTGCCAATCGCGAATATCATAGCCGCAAATGACCGTGTGCTTGATATGTTTAGGAAAATTGGGAAGATATACAACACGGAAATCTCTCAGGATGCCGTAGAACGAATTGCGAGGGAATGCCGGATAAGTTGGGAAAGCACCTTTGACGGGCTGATAACGCCATTTGCGAAGAAGTACTATAAGAAAGTGATGGGTAAGCTGAAGGAAAGCAAGCAGGATGGATTTGAGGTCGCCATTGATGACCTTAAAAAGTCCGACCGAGTTGCGGTCATGGTTGCTTTTTATGGATACACCTACATTGACGCAATAGAAGAAATATGGCATAAATTTACGGAGGAACAGTTGAAGGATATGCAAATTGTTGTTGATAATTTGATTGCCATCATCAATCGCATTATAAGGGAGAAGCACTGATTGTCAAAAGATGAGGTGATATAGCATGGGAATTATTGCGAATGTAAAGCAGAAGCTGGCCAATATGGCGTCTGATGCAGTGACCAGTGCGGCGGCGCTGACTCCGAAGCAGCTGGCTGCGGTGGAAGAAAAGAGGCTGGCCTATTTGGCGCAGAAGCCGGACATGAACAGCGATGAAGTGAAGAAGTGCATCGTCAGAAATCTCGGCGCTGTGGGCATTGAGGTATATCAGGCATACCTGGAGCAGCTGAAAAGTTTTTATAAGCCGGTACATATGGATGTCAGCCGCTTTGATGACTTGAATCGAATCAGGTATTTTGACATCACAAAGTGGGTCACAGACGCGGAGGAGAAGAGTCTGGACAAGCTGGTGAATGTATATCAGGTGCTGAGCGAGGAGGACTGCAATATTGCCCTGATATACCACCGGACCAGGGAAAAGGGTGCTGTGACCCTGGGGGTGGTCAACACCGACGAGAAGCAGGCGGACCCGGCGAAGGCCATGGCGTACAATGACCGCCTGGTGGGAGCTCTCCGGGGGAATTTCCCCGGCGTTGAAATCAGGACGAACCAGGGCAGGAGGGACAGCTTCGGCCGGGGGATACCGGTCAGCCTTCAGCCGGCAGCCGATGTAAAATCTGTGGCGGTGGTCTCAAATCTGGCCTCCGAGAAGTCGGAGGGATTTATCAGCCAGAGCATGGAGAAGCTGCTGGACGGGATGATACCAAAAGATGAGTCGGAGGAATATACCATCGTACTGCTGGCCAAGCCGGTCCAAAATCAGCTGGCATATAAAAACCGGCTCTTTGAACTGTACTCCGCCCTCTCGCCCTATGCGTCCTGGCAGACAAGCTATACCTATACGCAGTCCGATTCTCTTAACGCCTCTGCGAGCCTTGGCGTCAATCTGGGCGTCAGCGCCGGTGCGCAGGCTTCGGCAGCTGTGTCAGAAGGTCAGAACCGGCAAAGACTGTACCGGGAAAATGAAAAAGATGGGATTGCAAAAAAGGTTGGGAAGAAGGTCGTTGGTACAGTGGCTGGCCTTGCCGGCTGCTACAGCCCGATACAAGATACGGCGTCGGAGACAACCACAATGGGAGCAAACATAGGGGTGAATTTTGGGGTCTCCTTTTCCCGCTCCGCGTCTGTGACTGCTCAGCTGGGGAGCAATGAGGGAATCACGCAGACCTACACGAATTATGGCGTCCAGCACACGCTGGAGGTAATTGAAAACCAGCTGAAACGGATGGAGGAGAGCTCGGCGCTGGGGATGTGGGAGTTTGCCGCGTATATGATTGCCGAGTCCCCGGTCATGGCGAACAATGTAGCCCATATGTATTTGGCACTGACCCAGGGTGAGGAGTCCTACATGACGAAGGCGGCGCTTACTCTGTGGGATGGCTTGGAGGAAAAGGAGCCGGCACAGGCAATCCTGGAATATATCCGTCGGTTACAGCATCCGCTGTTTGGCCTTAACTGCTATGAAGATGACAGAAGGCTGATGTATCCGTCTCTGGTTACACCTGCGGCCAATCTTTCCGGAAAAGAACTGGCCAAGGCGCTGAATTTTCCCAGGAAATCAATCAGCGGTCTGCCGGTGCTGGTGAGCGCCGCGTTTGGGCGGGAAGTGCAGAGATATGAAGCGGCCGGTCCCGGCTGTGGCCGGGGCATCCACATCGGGCAAATTTATCATATGCGGCGCAAGGAGGAGCGTCAGGTGTGCCTGGACGTTGACAGCCTGGCATCCCATACGTTTATTACCGGCTCGACAGGGGCCGGCAAATCCAATGCGGTGTACCAGCTGATTTCAAAGCTTCAGGAGCAGGGGGTCAATTTCCTGGTGGTAGAGCCGGCGAAGGGGGAGTATAAGAAGGTATTTGGAAAGCGCTGCCATGTCTATGGGACGAATGAGGACAAGGCGGAGCTGCTCTGTGTCAATCCCTTCTCCTTCCCGGCGGGCGTCCACGTTTTGGAGCATATCGACAGGCTGATTGAAATTTTTAATGCGTGCTGGCCAATGTATGCCGCAATGCCTGCGGTCTTGAAGGATGCCGTGGAGAAAAGCTATGAGAAGGTGGGGTGGAACCTCCGCACTTCCAGGTGTGAGCCGGTGGCCTTCCCCACATTCTTTGACCTGATGGAGGGTTTGCCCCAGGTCATGAAGTCCTCGCTCTATTCGGAGGACACCAAGAGCGATTACTCCGGCGCTCTCATCACCCGCGTCCAGTCCCTGACGAATGGAATCAATGGCCAAATCCTGTGCTCCAGCCGGGAACAGAGCAATGAGGCGCTTTTCAAAGAGAATGTTATCATTGATTTGAGCCGGGTTGGCTCCAGTGAGACGAAGTCACTGATGATGGGCTTTATTGTGATGAAGCTCCAGGAGTATCGGATGAGTTTGGATGCCATGAACGAGCAGCTGCTCCATGTCACTGTGCTGGAGGAGGCCCATAACCTTCTGCGAAAGACATCTGTGGCTCAGAGTCAGGAGGGGGCGAACCTGCAGGGGAAAGCAGTGGAGATGCTGACGAACTCGATTGCTGAGATGCGTACCTATGGCGAGGGCTTTATCATTGCAGACCAGGCCCCCGGGCTGCTGGATGAGGCGGTCATCCGGAACACCAATACGAAAATCGTTCTCCGGCTGCCGGACGAGTCGGACAGGCGGCTTGTGGGCACCTCGCTTGCGCTGAATGACGAGCAAATCACAGAGCTGGCCAGGCTGCCAAAAGGGGTGGCGGCTGTCTACCAGAACGACTGGGTCGAGGCGGTACTTTGCAAGTTTGAGCGGTATGAGGACGTTCAGCCGATGGAATATGTCCGGAAAGACAGGTCTGAGGTCTTCCAACATTATTTTAAGAAAGTCTTTGGGCTGGAAGACAACTATGAAATGACGCAGGAGGATGTTGACACAGTTAAGGATTGGATTCATGGGCTCAGAGATATGCCGCGAACAAAAGTTTTACTCTATCATGTGCTGGAAGGAAAGCAGCTGCTTCCATTGGAGCAAGGATATGTTGCCTACAATGTGTTTGAGGGTCAGAAGATGGGACAGCTGAAAAGAAAAGAACAGATTATTGCGAGGATCAGAACATGCTGGGACCTCAAAGATGAGGCGCTGTTGGTGACCATCCAGCAGATGATTACACAGTCTATTGCCCAAATCGTAAAAGGCCAGGCCGAAGAGCAGGCCTTTCGTGAGTTGAAGAGGGCGGGAGGTGAAAGACTATGAGCCTGGAGGCGGTTTTTTGGGAGGCTGCGAAAGAGGTGGCGAAGGAGACAGCGAAAGAGGTGGTGGACAAGGCGGCCGAGGCTGTTTCTGAGGCAGCAAAAGAAGCTGCATATGAACTGCCCAAGAGGTTTGGTGAGGCGCCGGCGGCGGAGTATCTGCCTGAGCGGATCGGCGAGGTATTTAATCCCCATGCCCAGTTTGAGATGGACGGGATTACTTACGAGACGGATGACTATGGCGATATCTTCAAGGTAGATGGTCAGGTGCGGCCGAATACGGAATATACACTGGATGGGGTGGAGTACAGGAGCGATGCGCAGGGGCAGACATCAAAACTGGATGGGGCCGAGCCGGGAATGGAAGGAAGCGGTTCGGAAGCTGCCGGGCCTAAGTTATCAGCGGACGAGATTGCCCAAAAGCAGGCTCAGGTTATTGAATCGGTAGAAAATGGAGATGTGCCGCTGGAGACGAACAAAGAAAAGGGCAACTACGGCGAGATGAAAGTTGACCAGGACCTGAGAGACCGGGGTTATGATAGAATCTCTACAGATGCGGTAACGGACCTAACAGACCCGATTCATCATGGAATTGATGGCGTCTACCATAATCCGGATGGGGAGCCGCCCTACCTGATTGTTGATGCGAAGTCTTTCAATGCGGAGTTAAATAGAGAGATAAAAGGCGATGGTCCCCAGATGAGCCAGAGCTGGATTGACGCAAGACTTGATGATGCGGTAGGCAAAGAAACTGCGGATGAGATTCGTATGGCACAGTTAAATGACGAAGTGGGATGTTATGTAGGCAGAGTCGCGAAAGGCGGAGACTTGGCAGCGGAGGTTATTTATGACCGGGTGGATGCAGCCGGCAAGATTGTGGAGGAAGGAGTGAGAATCAATGGTACGTGATACAAGGAAAAATCAGGCGTATTTTGAGGAGTATATCGCGAAGCAGGAAAAGCGCATAAGCAAATTTCAGCAGACGATGGAACAGCTGACCCAGTCGGGAGCGGAGCGAGGGAAAATCCAGCTATGCTGCATCTACCTGGAAAAGCTGTGCTGGGATATGCTGGTGGCGCAATATTCGATTGGGAGCGGGAAAGATACGCTGGAAAAATGGTTCACGCAGTATTGCGGATATGTGCGGGTCAAAGACAGCTTGACTTACAATGAGGCACTGAACGTGTTCTCTATGGCCATTCTGTTGGAGAGGAGTACGGGTATAACGGTGCCTCATCCTGAAGACTCTTTTTTGGATGTGCTGGAATCCTATGGCAGGGATGGTGTACCGGCCAGGGTGGATACAGCGGAGTTGGCTTTTCCCAAAATCTTTCAAGCGTTTTTCCGGTGTTTACAGGGCGAGCTGGATGCAGGAGAACTGAGAGACTATATCGAAAATAAGTGGTATCCGAGCAATCGCGAGGAGGCCTGGTATGATTCAGACAAGAGGTCTAAGGGTACCTACTGCGGCTACTGGTGCTTTGTAGGGGCCGCCGTCGCAAAGATACAAGGTTTCCAGGCAGAAGATTTCGAGGGATGTGTATACTTTCCTGTTGATCTGTTGAGAGACTAAAATCAAGGTGCTGTAATACCCTGAGATTAGTTTCTCAGGGCATTGCGGTAGGTTAAGGTGTGATGTAGTATTACGTCCAGAGCTTACTAAGTAGTGAAGAAGATTGTAGGATTTTTGCGCATATTCCCTCATCATATTTTAATCCACGCCCCTGCAAGGGGGGCGACGTGAGCGCCCAAAGCCGTCAGCGCCTTTACTGGCCATTTCAATCCACTCCCCCCGCAAGGGGGACGGGAGCTGTAAAGATGATCCGCTGCTTTTTGTGCCGGCGGGCGTGGGCAAGAGCGTAGCGCAGTGCGGACAACGTTTTGCCGCCCCCGGTGGGTACCGCCAGCCGGAAAATTCCGCCGGCCTGTTCCGCGGCCTGCCTGCACTGGTCAGAGATCGTCTGTCTGGCCCTGCTGACAGGGGAGTCCTGAGGAAGGCCGCTTATTTTTTGTTCAACTCGGGTTAAACACTCACTCCACATCTGTTCCAATTCCCCAGCGCTCCGCTTTTCGGGGAAGCATAGATCGTCCATAAACTCCGCTGTGTCCCGGCGGTCCCCCTCGATTATGGCAGAGAGGAGCAGCCTGGACAGCATCCCGCAGTAAAAAGCGGTCTCGTCGTCAAAATATTCGCTGTTCTCATCTGTCATGGAACAGATGTGCTCCAGCACCGGGGTCAGTTCTGTGAAGGAGGCTTGGAACAGCCGGTCCAGTTCCGTCTCGCTTGCACATAAAGCGATAAAATTTTCGGCGGCCTCTTCGTATGCAATATCCTCTTTGGCCAACCGGTGTTGAAAACCGTTTCCCTGTTGTTCACCCAAGCAATCAAACAGACCATGGTGGCCGCCGCAGGCCAGGGCCAGCAGTTCGCAGATTACACTGGAAAAATCTGCGGCATCTTCATGATGATACCGCTCCAGCAGCAGCCGTACCCCGGCAAAGGTGTGATTTACCGAGCCGCGAGAGCCGGAACCGCCATGAATATAGTCTTGAAAACGCTGTGTGTATTTGCCCATATCGTGGACCAGACCGGCTAAATATCCGCTGGAGGAGAGTGATATGGGCTCCAGAGTTTGTGCGGCGTATCCTGCGGCTTTCCGGCAATGCTGGCTGACGGTCTGAACAGCCAATGTGTGGCCGGACATATTTTTCTTTAAATGTGCTGTATAGTTTTCCATTGGCAGCCTCTCTTTTTGTGCTAATATACCAATGTTTTTCATTGTACCATGAATATTCCAGTTTTGCAAGGCTTAACAGCTAGTCCGCCCTGACCCCGTCTATTTCTTGGCCCTCTCGGCTTGGAAGTCACCTTCCGCTCCAGACCGTTCTTGAAATAGGTACACTCAAATCTCTCAAAGAAAACCAATAATCCGAACCCATCTCCTATCGGAAACAGGTTCGGATTATATGGGTTTGGTGCCGGTGGGGGGACTCGGACCCCCACGCTGTTGCCAGCGGCGGATTTTGAGTCCGCTACGTCTACCAATTCCATCACACCGGCAGGTACGACAGACATTATACACGATATTTTCCCGCTTGGCAAGAGCAACTTTCCGATTACGGGTCAATTACAGCTCAAGAAATCCCGCCCCCTCACGGAGGCGGGATTTTCGCATACCGGTTACAGCATATTGATGAAGAAGGTAATGGTGATGCTGTTGATAAAGTCGGCAAACATGCTGCCCACGATGGGCACCAGGATATAGGCCTTGACGGAGGGGACGAACCGGTCGGTGAGGGCCTGCATGTTGGCCATAGCGTTGGGGGTGGCACCCATGCCGAAGCCGCAGGTGCCGGCGGCCAGGATAGCGGCGTCGTAGTTGCGGCCCATTACGTTGTAAACCACGAAGTAGGCGAACAGGAACATCAGCACAACCTGCACCACCAGCAGCAGGACCAGGGGCACAGCCAGGGCGGCCAGCTGCCACAGCTTTAGGGTAATCATGGCGATGCCCAGGAACAGGGACAGGCAGATGCTGCCGATGTCGTCAATGGCGGCCATGGGCACCTCAAACTTGCCGGAGAACTCGCTGGCGTTGCGCATAATGGCGGCCACGATCATGGCGCCGATGTACACGGGGAAGCTCATGCCGGTCTTGGACAGCAGCCAGGACACGATGGTGCCGATGCCCATGGCGATGGCCAGCTGATAGGCGGCGGTGGCGTAGCCCTTGGAGGCGGCGGAACCCTGCTCCTCAGCGTGAGTGGGGAGGGTGTCCTCCACGGGGACGGCAGTCTTCAGCAGGTCGTGCTTCAGAATCAGCCGGCGGCCCAGAGGTCCGCCCATGAGGGAGCCGGAGATCAGGCCGAAGGTAGCTGCCGCAGTGCACAGGGTGGCGGCCCCCTCCAGCCCCAGGCCCTCCAGAATGGGTCCAAAGGCGCCCGCGGTGCCGTGTCCGCCCACCATGGGGATGGAGCCGGTGCACATGCCCAGCAGGGAGTTGACGCCCAGTACCTGGGAGAAGCCCACAGCCGCGATGTTCTGGAGCACGATGAGGACCGTGACGCACACCAGGAAGATGAGCAGGCTGATGCCGCCGCTCTTGAGCACCTTCAGGTTGGCCTGGAAGCCCACGGAGGTGAAGAACATGACCATGCACACATTTTTCAGGGTCTCGTCAAAGCTCAGCTCCATCACGCCGGTGGCGTAGAGGACGCAGGACAGAATGGCAAAGAGCAGGCCGCCCACCACGGGGGAGGGGACACAGAAGGTCTCCAGCAGCTTGATCTTCTTTTTCAGCCAGCCGCCGATGAACAGCACCACCACGGCCACGGCCAGGGTCTGGTACATATCCAGCGACATCTGGAAGCTCTTCACGTTTTTCACCGGCGTCCTGGCCTCCACCGCAACGCCCTTGCCCTCGTAGTAGGACGCGGCCCCAAAGTGGAAGGGGATGGGCACGCCCTGAACGGCGGACTCTGGGGTCAGGGAGACATCCACAGCCACAGCGCCCTGGACCTGGCCGTTGGCCTGGAACAGGGTGTCGGTGATCTGCTTGACGATGGCGGCGTCCAGCTTGTCGGAGGCCACCAGCACCGCCTGGACGCCCAGAGTGGTCACGTCCTCGTCCTGGCCCTTGTAGGTGCCGGCGGGGATGGTGCACATGGCGTAGCAGTTGTACAGGCCCATAAGCTGGTCGATGGTCCGCTGGTCGGGGGAGATGAGGCGGATGTCGGTCGTCTCCGCCAGCTCAGCCACCGCCTTGGTGGGGGCGCCCGCCGTACAGAAGAAGGCGTCCAGCTTGCCCGCCGCCATCTCGTTGGCGGACTCGGCAAAGGCCAGCCGGCTGACCTTCAGCTTATCCAGGGTCAGGCCGTTGGCTTGGAGAATCTGCTCCGCGTTCCGGGTGACGCCGGAGTTCTCCGCGCCCACAGATACCCGCTTGCCCGCCAGGTCAGCGATGGAGGTGATGCCGGACTCCTTGGTCACCACGATCTGGCAGGCCTCGGAGTAGAGGGCGCCCACCGCGCTGTAGCCGGAGAGAATCTGGCCGGCAAAGCTGCCCTCGCCCACTGCGGCGAACTGGAGGGTGTCGCTCTGGACGATGGCCAGATCGGCCAGGTCGCCCGCCAGCAGCTCCAGGTTGGCGTCGGAGCCGGTGGTTTCCTTTACAGTGGTTTTCCACCCGGTGGCCTCCTCAATGGCGGGGGCCAGGGCGGTGCCGTAGGCGTAATAGACGCCCCCTGTGCCGCCTGTGCCGATGCGGATCTCATCAGAGGTGCCGCTGCACCCGGCCAGGCAGGCCAGCAGCAGGCTGGACAGGAGCAGGGCTGAACATATCCGTCGTAGTTTCATAAACGCATTTCTCCTTTTATAACGTTTTTTGAAGCATTTATCGGTCCGCTGCTCCCCTCCCTCCATATTTTTGTTCCAGAGCCGTCCCGCCGGGCCGCCGGGCGGCTCCGGCGCTTTTGTCTACGATTGTACATTATAGCACAGAAAACCGGAAAAGTACAGCGATTTTTTGATATTCATCACAGAGGGTTCGGAGACAAAAAAAGAGCGCCCCCATCGGGGACGCTCTGGACAGTTCCGGTCAGGCCAGGGCCTTCTTGGCGGTGTCGGTAAGCTGGGTAAAGGCGGCCTTGTCGTTGACAGCCATCTCAGCCAGCATCTTGCGGTTGATGATGACGCCGGCCTTCTTCAGCCCATTCATAAAGGTGGAGTAGTTCATGCCGTTCATCTTGCAGGCGGCGTTAATCCGGGTAATCCACAGCTGGCGGAAGTCGCGCTTTTTCAGCTTGCGGCCGGTGTAGG
>ERZ779633.465-NODE-465-length-10616-cov-10.046681_pt1 | contig 10616 bp, 10 predicted proteins | sample MGYA00514195_ERZ779633 | MGnify/ENA primary metagenome ERZ779633 (study PRJEB29562, sample SAMEA4376707) | mouse gut metagenome | isolation source: Cecum | study: EMG produced TPA metagenomics assembly of the A DSS colitis mouse model was used to assess the...
CAGCGGCGGCTCCTTCCCGCATGGATGCATTCGATGCCGCAGCGACGGATTGCTCTCCTCGAAACACTGCTATTTTCTGCGTATCCCGTTCCGATTCCCCAACTCCGGATTGCGTCGTCTGAGACACCACAGATTCCACATCCGGCAGCCGTTCGGCTTTCGCCTTCTCGTTCGCGGCAGACGTCTGTCTTATTGCCTCCTTGCCGGCGCCCTCTACCAGATAACCACCCGGCAGCATAATCTGCAGACGAACTTTTTCCAGAGAATCCGGCTCCTGCTTTTCCCACTGTCCGCTGCCTTGCCGCACCGTAATGCCGTCCTCCTCTTTCCAATCCGAGCCGCTGTAATAGCGTACCGGGTATTTTCCGTTTATGGAATGCGGCACATTTTTTACCACCAGCGACATGATTGCGTCCTTGTCCCGTTTTTCCACCTTGAGAAAGCCCGCGCTCCCGAGACGGTCGCCGTCCTTATACAAACCCAAATATATGATTTCCTTCTGATACATAAAAGCCTCCATTCCGGAGCGTCCGCGCACTCAAAGGACGCAAGTTGCAAATTTATAATTCTTCACTTCATATATATGCGCGTCGCCGGTAAAGTAGAACTCAAACTGTGCATCTGTGCTTCTGACTCTGCTTATTCGTATAAGCAGCCTCGAAATCCTTCGCATTCCGAGCTCGCGTTGCTCGTCATAAGCACACATGCCCTGCATCTCATGCAAGCATGTGCACGATGCATCTGTGCTTCTGACTCTGCTTATTCGTATAAGCAGCCTCGAAATGCTTCGCATTCCGAGCTCGCGTTGCTCGTCATAAGCACATATGCCCTGCATCTCATGCAAGCATGTGCGCGATGCATCTGTACTTCTGACTCTGCTTATACGCGCAAAAAGCGGCTCATGCGAGCCGCTTTCCTGTTTGCTACCAGCTTATATGATACACGTCAATAATCAAGAGAATCCAGATATCTCATATAGTTCACAACCATCAGCGCAATTTTAAACGTCAGCGCGTCGTCAAACACGCGAATATCCAATCCCGTGCTCTTCTGCAGCTTCTCAATCCGATACACCAGTGTATTGCGGTGCACATAGAGCTGTCTTGAAGTCTCAGACACATTCAGATTATTCTCAAAAAACTTATTAATCGTTGTCAGGGTTTCATCGTCAAGCTCGGACGGTACATTCGACCCAAAAATCTCATCAATAAAAAGTCTGCACAGATTGATCGGAAGCTGATAAATCAAACGGCCAATTCCCAGCATATTATAGGCCGTCACCTTCTTCTCCGCATAGAAAATCTTGCCCACGTCCAGAGCCATCTTAGCCTCTTTGTATGACTTCGACACCTCCTTAAGCTCTTCTACAATCGTACCGTAAGCCACGCGCACATTAAGCATCGCCTCCGTGTTCATCATATCCGCAATCGTATCGGCGATCTGTTCCAGCCTCTCATAACCATCCTCAGGGTTAAGCGCCTTAATCAAAATCACATTGCTCTCATCCACCGCCGTAATATAGTCGCCAACCTGCGACGTGAACATGCCGTTCAAAAGCTCCATGGCAGTGCCGTCCTTCTCCTTATCTGTTTCAACCAGAAAGACTGCCCTGGGAACTACCGCCTCAATATGCAGTTTTTTCGCCCTGTTATATATGTCTACCAGAAGCATATTATCCAACAGCAGATTCTGAAAAAAATTATTTCGATCGTACCGCTCCTTGTAAGCGACAATCAAATGCTGAAGCTGGCTGACCGCAATCCTGCCGATCATGTAGGTGTCCTCGCTGCCGCCTTTCGCATCCAAAACGAAAATCACCTCATCATCATCCAAGACCTTAAGAAGATGATGTATCCCAATCACCTGACTGTCTGCGGGAGAATCAACAAATCCCGAAACCAACGACGGGGAAATATCATCTGTCTCAAAGGTCGCCGCGATCTCCTTTCCTTCCGGATCCCATACCGCAAGGGAAACCTTGGAAATCGCTGAAAGCTCCTCTATACTGGCCTTAATAATCTGACTTGAAATCATATATTCCTCCATCTATATAGCAGTGCACACTCGATTCCGCTTCGCTTCATCTCGTTCACAGGCTGCCTACGCTCCGCTTCGATCCGTGCCAAACAAGTACCCCTGTGCATCCATCGAAATAAATACTTCAGTGAGCAAGCTCCCCGCTGTCTTTTTTCTCAGTCCGCGCACTGCTCATTGTCATCGCGCAAAAAGGGAGGGGTGCTTACGCCTCCCTCCCCTGCAGTCATTTCTATTAGTTAGTGATGGTCTGCTCTGTCTCTTTGTCGAAGACATGAATCTTCTCAACATCGAAAGCAAACTTAACTGTGTCACCAGGTCTTGCCGTAGTGCGGGAATCCACTCTTGCGGTAATCGGGAACTCAGCGAGATCAAAGTATAAGTATACCTCTGCACCGAGCAGCTCGTAAACCTTAATGGTAGACTCGAATACGCACTTCGCAGTCTCAATGAACATCTCGGAATCATATACGTCCTCGGGACGGATACCGAATGTAACGGTCTTGCCTACATAGCCCCCGTCAATCAGCTTCTTGGACTTAGCGGGCGGTAACGGAATGGTCTGGCCGGCAACCTTAAGGTTAGCGGTATCACCACTCTTCTCAACAACCGCGTCAAGGAAGTTCATCTGCGGAGATCCCATGAAGCCTGCTACAAACAGGTTCTGAGGCTTCTGATACAAATTCTGAGGGGTATCAACCTGCTGTACCACGCCGTCCTTCATAACGACGATTCTGGTACCAAGGGTCATAGCCTCTGTCTGGTCATGTGTTACATAAATGATGGTGGTGCCCAGTCTCTGATGCAGCTTGGAAATCTCAACACGCATCTGTACACGGAGCTTCGCATCCAAGTTGGACAGCGGCTCATCCATCAGGAATACCTTAGGGTTACGAACGATTGCACGACCCATAGCCACACGCTGTCTCTGACCACCGGAAAGAGCCTTCGGCTTACGATCCAAGAGAGCTGTCAGATCAAGAATCTTCGCAGCCTCTTTCACCATCTTGTCAATCTCATCCTTCGGAACCTTTCTAAGCTTAAGGCCGAATGCCATGTTATCATACACGGACATATGCGGATACAGAGCGTAATTCTGGAATACCATCGCGATATCTCTGTCCTTGGGCTCCACGTCGTTAACAACTCTGTCACCGATCTTCAATTCACCGGAAGAGATATCCTCCAGACCTGCGATCATACGAAGTGTGGTAGACTTACCACAGCCCGAAGGGCCTACGAAAATGATAAACTCCTGATCTGCGATTTCAAGGTTGAAATCTTTTACTGCCTCGAATCCGTTAGGGTATACCTTGCAGACATTCTTTAAAGATAAACTTGCCATGATTGCCTCCTATATTTTATTTTTATTTTTTTCGCCCGCATAAATCGTTTCCCGGACGATTATTTCTGTAGATTAGTATAACGGACTTTTGTCCCCTTTGCTATACCACTATTCCACAAAGATTTCGTTTCCGATTGTAAATATTGCTTACATTATTAAGTTTTTTTTAAGACACACGGCAATTTGACTAAGAATATACCGTTTTCCTGTGCATTTTGCATAAATGCCCGCAAATTGACGTCAGACCATAGGCATTACAGATGCCGCTCCGCACCGGGCGCACTCAGAGCATCACGTCATTGTCCGCTTACGCAATTCTGCAGCCCTTCACCTCGTACCCAGCTTCAACCACGGCACCCGTAAGCGTCTCGTCGGCAATCTCATTTTCCATCGTCACGCTCGCTGTTTTATTTTCCAAACTGACTTCCACAGCCGTCACCCCGGCAATGCCCTCCAGCGCTTTCTGTACATGTGCCTGGCATTTCCCGCACATCATTCCCTCCACATCCAATACCTTAACCATACTCTCGTTCTCCTTTCTTTCTTCCTGACTGTTTTCTTTATTACTTTCCCGGCGGCTTTCGTCACCATTTTTCCTGCCTTTTCTCGGTTCTTCTTTTTTGCCGTCCTCCCGACGGCCGTCTCCCCGGTCTGCACCATAAATTTCTGCGCCTTTTTCTCCCCTGCCTTCCGCCCGACCGCCTGACTGCCGCGTATTAGCAAAATCATCGGACAATTTCGGCATAGGAACCGTATGCGCCTTCCTGTCCTTCGCCGTACTGCGGACGGAAAACAGATTCAGCCGCAGAGCGTTTGTGACCACGCAGAAGCTGGACAGGCTCATGGCCGCCGCCGCAAACATGGGATTTAAGGAGAGCCCTGTAAACGGCACGAGCACGCCCGCGGCAACGGGGATGCCGATGCAGTTATAAAAAAACGCCCAAAACAGATTCTCATGGATATTTTTCAACACTTGTCTGGAAAGGCGTACCGCCGCCGATACATCCGTCAACTTCGATTTTACCAGAACAATGTCCGCCGCGTCCAGCGCCACATCCGCGCCCGCGCCTATGGCAATCCCCACATCCGCCCGCGTCAATGCGGGCGCATCGTTGATGCCGTCCCCCACCATAGCTACCTTACCGTACTCGGAAAGCCGCCTGATTACCGCTTCTTTATCTCCAGGCAGAACGTCCGCCACCACAGCGTCGATTCCGACCTGCGCACGGACAGCCTCGGCCGTGCGTCGGTTATCCCCCGTCAGCATAATCACATGGATGCCCATGTTTTTCAACTCTTCCACCGCCTGCGCACTGTCCGGCTTCACCACATCCGCCACGGCGATCATGCCAAGCAAAGCGCCGCCCGCCGCAAAATAGAGCGGCGTTTTTCCTCCCTCGGCCATGCTCTCACCGAGCCGTCTAAATTCTTCCGACAGAAGGCCGCGCTCTTCGAGCAAAGCCGCCTTCCCGCCCAATGCCGGAACCCCGGTTTCTCCGGCTGCCACACCACCAGACCGCGCCGCCGTCACATTTCCCACATCTCTGACGCAGCACATCGCTGCGGCACTTTCTGCATCACCGCCAAAACCTCGCAGCAGCACACCCTCCACGCCCCATCCGGGAAGCGCCTTAAATTCCTCCGCTTCAGCCGGCACAATCCCTTCCTCGACGGCGCGCTCACAGATCGCCCTCGCAAGCGGATGCTCACTTTTCTTTTCCAAGGATGCCGCCACCCGCAAAAGCTCCTCCCCGGAAACGCCGTCCACAGGACAGATATCGGTCACACGGGGGTTCCCTTCCGTCACGGTTCCCGTTTTATCCAACACCACGAAATTCGTTTTGCCCGTCTGTTCTAACGCCGTCGCGTTCTTGAAGAGAATACCCTGCCCCGCTCCTCTGCCGTTGCCCACCATGATCGCCACAGGCGTAGCCAGCCCAAGCGAGCAGGGGCAGCTGATCACCAGCACGCTGATCGCATAGGAGAGAGCCTTGCCGATGCCCGCCCCCGCAAGCAGCCAGACCGCTCCCGTGATGAGCGCAAGTGTAATCACTACCGGCACAAAGACGCCGGACACCCGATCGGCCACCTGTGCAATGGGCGCCTTCGTCGCCACTGCATTCTCCACCATATCAATGATTTGGTTCAAAGTCGTGTCTCCGCCCACACGCGTCGCCACGCATGTCAACGCGCCGTTTTGGTTCAGCGTCGCCGCACTGACCCTGTCACCGACCCCTTTATCCACAGGAAGGCTCTCACCCGTAAGCGCCGCCTCATCCACCGCACTTTCGCCGCTGATTACTTCGCCGTCCACGGGAATGCTCTCGCCGGGCTTCACGACAAAGGTATCTCCCGCCGCGACTTCATCCGCGTCTATCGTCACTTCCACGCCGTCGCGGATCACATGGGCGATTTTCGGCGCCAGATCCATCAGACTTTTAACCGCGTTCGTCGTCTTTCCCTTGCTGTATGCCTCCAGCATTTTGCCCACTGTAATTAAAGTAAGAATCATCGCCGCCGACTCAAAATACATGTCATGCAGACAATGCATTGCCATTTCCGTACCGCCCACGCCGTATGCGCCGCCCATACGGAACATCACCGCCGCACTGTACACAAAAGCCGCCGCGCTTCCAAGGGCAACGAGAGTGTCCATATTCGGCGCGCGATGGAGCAGCCCGGTAAAACCGTTTACAAAAAACTTCTGATTAATGACCATCACCAGCCCCGTCAGGAGAAGCTGGTACAGCGCAATGGCCCACGGATTTCCCGCAAGCCCTTCCGGCACGGGCCACCCCCACATCAGATGCCCCATGGACACATACATAAGCGGAAGCAGAAGACACAGGGATGCTATCAGCCTGCGACGCATCTTCGGCGTCTCATGATCCACAAAAGCGTCCTCTCCCCCAGCCGCGGCTCTTCTGTTCTTCCCATTCACACTGCAGCTTTGCCCGCTGCAATTCCCCGCTGCGCTGCCCGCGTTAACGGGAGCCGCACCGTACCCGGCTTTCTCCACAGCCTGGCAGATCGCTGCCGCCGTCGCAGGCTCCTGAAACGACGCTACCATATTATTCATAAGTAAATTGACACTGACCGAATCAACCCCTGCGACGCCGCGCACTGCTTTCTCCACATGTGCACTGCAGGCTGCACAAGTCATGCCCGTCACGTTAAATTTTTCTGTTTTCATACTTAGCTCCCAACATTCTCTGCTCGGCCCACTCCCGTTTGCAAAACGCGTCTCCGGCTCTTCTTCGCCGTTTCATGGCCACGGATTGTGCACCGCTCAATCAGCCATTATTTGAGCGTTCCCTCAGACCGTTATTCGTCCGCAAAATTCATGCAAGCATAACCTGCCTGACAATACGGTTCGGCTGAACTGTTACTTTATTTTTTTCATCAGTTCTACGGCCTCCGCGAGTATCTCCGTGTTCCCCTGCTGTACACCCTCCGCCACACAGGTCATCATGTGCTCTGCCAAAATCACATAGCCCAGGCTCTGGAGCGCGCTCTCCACCGCGCCGATCTGAACAAGAACATCACCGCAGTAGCGGTTATCCTCGATCATTCCCTGAATCCCTTTTAGCTGGCCGATAATTCGATTAATACGATTCTGTAAATTTTTCTGTTCTCCCGCGTTCCGCGGTGTACTCTTATGCCGACAGCAGGCGCACACGTCGTCCACGGCTTTTTTTTCTTCACCCATATATTTTCTCCCGTTTTTAAAATTTAAATAATAATTCTATACAAATCGAACTGTTTCACTTCATGAGTACTGTGATTTGATATAGGCATTATATACCCCTGTGGGGTATATGTCAATGCAAATATTTCCGTTGTAATAATATTGTAATTGTGATAGGATAGTAACAATCAAAATTGAAAAGGAGGTATTTTTGTGGAAGCTGCTACTACTTACGCACCCGACTTCTCATCTGATGGGGTTTTTGACGAGTATTTGGCAAGTCTCACAGAAGACGAACTGGCAAATTTTATTGAATCCATCAATGAGGGTCGCAGGGCATTTGAACGCGGCGAATACTATGAATTTGAGGAAGTGTTTGCGGAGCTGGAAGAGAGGTTCGGCGCCTATGAATAATTACCGAATTATATTTATCCCACGAGCCAGAAGTGATCTTCTTGATATCAACACTTACATCACCTATGCGTTATTAGAACCGGACATTTCGAGAAATTTCATACAAGGTCTTAAGAAATCTATTTTGCAATTATCATTTTTTCCTTATATGTTTCCTTTAGTCCATGATAAAATTTTACATAGCACGTCTGTCCGCCGTATGCCTTATAAAAATTACTCCCTTTTCGGAATTGTGTACCCATTGAAAATCGGACTATAAATATGCATTTGGATTGTATAATAATACGTTTTAGTGGTTTTAATATTCTATGAATTTTAAATTGCGGGATTATTTGATAAGCCTATCAGCAATCAATTGGTAGGCTTATTTGACTGTCAGACGATGGGGAGTAGTCAGAAACAATTCCGACTATTTACCCTGCATTGTAATATGCGGTAAAATATAGTATGATATAAAATATATTTTTGAGGAGAATAGCCATGAAAAAGAAATTATACCGTATTGTTTGTTTATGCAGTCTTGTCTCAATTGTATTGTGTGCATGTGTAAAAAACACAAATTCAGAAGCAAATGTCACGCATATTTCCGATGGTCTTGAATCAGAATATGAGTGGAACTCTCCTGAAATAGATAAATTGCGTGAAAAATACCCAGAATACTTTGAGCTTGGAACCTTCAAGGGGCTGGAGGTTTATGTTTGGCAGATGGCAGAGGATGACTATCGTTTTGGGCTGATGCAGGGAACCAACCGTCAGAAAACTTTGGAAGAGTTAATGGCATTAAAAGGTGCTTCACCAGAGGAAATGGCATTGATTCTGTCTGCCTTTGACATAGACGACAGAGATATTTTTGTGATTCCATGGCAGAATCCCATTTCCAGCTATATGGTCACGGATGATATGGTGAAAGATCCGGAATACATAAGCAATTTACGAAATATGCTGGGACTGGACTTGGATGAAGAGCTGATGCTCAAACAGGAAGAAGCTGATGTAATGTATGACAGAATCCCTATGGTAAGAGTGGATGGTAAATTATATTATGATACAGGGAAAGAAAGCACGATCAACTGGCGTTGCGGAAATATGGATGGAGAAATAACGTCAACTGTCGATGGAACTGAAATACCAACAGAAGATAATCAGTCTAATTTTGGAAGTGGATTTGGTTATCAGTATGGAGCAGACGATACAATAGAGATTTATATGAATGAAAAGTGGTTTGTCTTTGAATACAGAGAAGAATCTGAATGAGAAAATAAATAATCGATAAGTCAAATAAAATCCAAAAGGCTACCCAATCAAAACGACAGCCTTTTTCAATTCTCAACCTTAATTTTCTCAATATTCAGTAGGTGGTTTTTCAGGTACAGTTACTTATATCCCATGAAGAATTAAGAAATGTATGAATATTCATCAAATTTCGGGAGATGGACAGTGGGAACACTTTTCCAAAAAGGGGGAAAAGTTACTATGTCTATTATGAAGTCGACGAAATTATGCACGTTGTCATCATCCAGAGAATTGTTTACAAGAAAAGAGATCCCCAGAATTTATTACCTTAAAAATAACCGGAGACGATTTCTCGTCCCCGGCCTATAACTCCCCCATATAATGAAATGCAACTCCATTTTGCCTCCGTCAGTTGTCGGTCAACAACTGACGGTAAACGCAATATCAATCTTCAAAATTTCTAACCCCAACTCTTTGAAATCAATTAACCCTTCACAGCTCCGGCAACCATACCCTTGATGATCTGCTTGCTGAATGCGAAGTAGAAAATCACGATGGGAGCCATGGTAATCAACATCGCCGACATAATCTTCGGATAATCCGATGTAAACTGGCCCGTGAACTGCTTGAGTCCCAGCGGTACTGTGTACAGCGCCCTATCCTTAATCAGAATCAAGGCGAAAGAGAACTCATTCCAGCAGCTAAATACGTTGATAATTGCTACCGTCACGAGAATCGGTTTACATACCGGAAGGATGATGCCGAACAAGGTCTTTGAAAACGTAGAACCATCGATCGCGGCCGCCTCTTCGAGCTCCGTCGGAATACCCTTCACATAGCCCTGCACCAAAAAGATCGACATGGGCAGCGCAAAGGAAACATACGGCAGGAGCAGCGTATACCAGTGGTTGGAAAGCCCCATCTTGGAAAAATGATGTAAATGGGAACCATCAACGAGTGGATCGGGATCAACATTCCCATCAGGAACATCACATACAAAGGCTTATTCAGCGCAAAATCAATTCTTGAGAGAATATATCCCGCAATAAATGCGATAATTACAATGAGCAAAACAGATAAAATTGTCGTCCTTGCACTGTTGCCTACCGACTGCATCAAGCGGTAGTCCTTATTGGACAGAATTTTCGTGTAGTTCGCCAGCGTCGGTTCTTTCGGCAGACCCATAATATCCGCATTGAACACCCTCTTCTCCTTCAAGGACGAATAAAGCATCCAAAACAGCGGGAAAATACAAGTCAATAAGAAGAACCATAAGAAAAAGTTAATCACTACCGTAAGCACGCCTCGCTTCACACGGGTGCCTGCCGAATTGTCTTCTACTTTTGTCATTTTCATTTCTTTAGCCATAGCAGATCCCCTCCTTTACATGCTCGCCTTGCGGGCTTTGATTGCCTGTTTTCTTTCCTTCTCGATCTGCTTCAGATGTTTTGCTTCCTGGCGGTCATAGCTGTCCGTCATAAAGTAATTCATCAAAACCTGAGAACCGCCGATCACGGCCAGCGCCAGAACAAAGATACCCACAGAAATACAGGAACCGTACCCGAGGTTAGACTGCTCGAAGGAAACCTTATATCCGTACATTGCCATAACCATGGAGGAATAACCCGGTCCACCGGAAGTCATGACGTAAATATTATCGAATGCTTTCATGTTACCCGCTACACAGAGGGTAATACATACAAGCAGCGTATTCTTAATCAGAGGTAAAACTATGTAACGCGCGCGCTGGATTCCCGTAGCGCCATCAATTTCCGCGGACTCCAGAACCTCTGTGCTGATGGAGGAAACCGCTGACAGCAGGATTACCATATAATAACCGATAAACTGCCAGATCAAAGGAATGGACACCAACATCATAACCAGCTTTTGCTCATTCAGCCA
>ERZ779633.466-NODE-466-length-10615-cov-37.288163_pt1 | contig 10615 bp, 12 predicted proteins | sample MGYA00514195_ERZ779633 | MGnify/ENA primary metagenome ERZ779633 (study PRJEB29562, sample SAMEA4376707) | mouse gut metagenome | isolation source: Cecum | study: EMG produced TPA metagenomics assembly of the A DSS colitis mouse model was used to assess the...
GTATCTTGTCGGTATCAAGACGGACGTACTGGACGGCTTGCGTGTGCGTGTGCATGACAGATAACCGGGGGCGGCTGCCCTATACTGCCCCAAGAAAGGAGGGACTGACAGCCCATGCAGGAGCAGATCAACGAAAAGACCGTTGCTATCTCAATCAAGACGGCGAAGCTGACCGCCGAAGTCTTACAGAAAGCCATAAAAAAACTGCTTGATTTGCCGATTGTCAGTGGAAAGCACCTAAGAAAAATATCCGACAGAACCGCTTTGCAGTCAGCCGACAATGCGGAGAAGTTTATCACTACAAGGAAGATAGACAGCTTTGAGAGCCTTGCGAGATTTACAGCAGATACGGAACAGAAATACGGACAGCTAGACAACGTACATTTATCAAAGGGGCAGAAACTAAGCCGACTAAAGGAACTGTCAAAAATGTATGCCCTCTATGAGCCATACCGCACCACCTACAAAGAGAGCCAGTCGCTAAAAGGACTTGCGAAAGTGAAGTTTGACAGGGAGCATAAAGAGAGCCTTACCAAATATTCCGAAATGCGTGAGCGGTTGCAGAACCTTTTGGAACAGGGCGAGAAGATAACGCCAAAACAGTGGAAAGCGGAAATACAGTCCTTGCAAAGCGAGTATGACAGTATCAGCAAAGAGAAATCAAAGACTGCCGCAGAATTAGCTTATGCCGAGGTAATCAGCTACAACAAGAAGAACCTTGAACGGGAACTTCAGAACGAGAGCCGACAGCATAACAAACAACAGAGCAAAACTAAGCGGAGGGAGGAAGAAATTTAATGGAAATTTGATAGAGAAATAAATGTGAGTATGGTATTATAGTAGCTGTACAAGTTGGGAAATGTAGGATTCTATAAATTGATTTTATATTTCTACCACTGGTTGCGCAAATGTATAAGTAGCTATATGGAGTGCAACCGAGGTTTTTGGTATGGTCTAGGTATCAAAAACAAGGAGGAAAAAATAATATGAATTTTTCAGAAAAATTAGTAACACTACGAAAAGCTAACAACTTAACACAAGAGCAACTTGCCGAAAAACTTGATGTTTCAAGGCAATCTATTTCAAAGCGGGAAAGTGGGCAGGCAACCCCAGAGTTGGAAAAGATAGTGGCAATGAGCGCAATTTTTGATGTTACAATGGATTATCTGCTAAAGTCATCAGAAATAGATGATTTATCAGTGAAAACCGAAATGTTGGAAAAACAACAACAGATGATGCTTGTTCGTGAACAAAAACGGCATCAGATTTTTGGTTGTGTCATGTATGCCCTTGTGGTATATTTGATTTTTTTGGCAGTATGTTTTGTGGAACATGATTTTTTTATCTTTGAAACGGATATACATGGAAAACCAATCATACTTGCAGAATTTTTTGTTGCAACTGCTATCGTAATTTGGATATGCGTAAAGAAACTTAGTAAAAAGCAGTAGTAAAGTTCCAACTTGTTACCAACCATTACCATACTACAATCACAACAAAATAATTACACAGTGTCAGAGCGTATAGAAAGCTAAGGAAACTTTATGGAAAATTTAATTTTCAAAAGGCATTGTCTGATGTATAATGAAAACAGCGAAAGAAGGTGATATTTTGAGCATAACAGCGAATACTCATCAACAAGATTTAGAGCGTCTGAAATCGCTCCGATATATAGATGATGATTTTATGACTGTCTGCCTTGCAGATAATTATGAGGGCGTGGAACTGATACTTCGGATTGTTTTAGGACGGGAGGATATAATAATAAAGTCGGTTCGTACTCAAGAACTGTTGAAGAATTTACAAGGGCGTTCTGCTATTTTAGATGTCCATGCAATTGATAGCACCAAGAGAGAATTTGACGTAGAAATTCAAAGGTCAGACGCAGGAGCAGGTGCAAAAAGGGCAAGGCACAACAGCAGTCTGTTAGATGCACATATATTGAAGTCTGGAGATGACACAGAAAATATTCCCGACAGTTATGTTATTTTTATTACAGAGAATGATGTTATGGGCAAAAATCAAGCTGTATATCACATACAGCGGTATGTGGAGACCAATGAGGGAAATGAATTGTTTGGTGACGGTTCGCATATCATATATGTTAATGGGAAATACAGGGGCAATGATAAAATCGGCAAACTAATGCACGATTTTTCATGCACTAATCCCGATGATATGAACTATGAAGCACTTGCTAAAAAAGCAAGATATTTCAAGCAAGACGAGAAAGGAGTGGCGATCATGTGCAAAATTATGGAAGATATGAGGAATGAAAAAGCAAAAGAAGTTAGAATAGATAATGCGCTCCGTATGATTAAAGACGGAGAACTGCCATTAGAAAAAATAGCATTGTATTCTGGCTTGTCAGTTGATGAAGTCAAGGAGTTAGCAACACCAGTTATGGCATAGCAAGAAATTAAACAATCTTATAACAGCGTAAAGGCACATGGAATAGTAAATTGTAAACCATGTGCCTTTTTTGCGTCCAAAAGGAGGAACATGAGCGACAATATTCAGACCAACATCACAGGGCGATTAACGCCCTGTTTGCAAAAGAAGATTGATAAGACAACCTACTTAGTCGATGTACATTTTTCTGATACCAGTACCCAAAACGTAAAGGACAAGCTAAAGCGTGTCACTCTCCACGATTTAGAGCATGGAAAACAAGGCAAGCCAAGAAAAAGTGATGAAAAATGATGAATAAGCCTTGACCGTGGGCTTTTGGTAGAATTGATTGATACTATATACGTCCACGAAAACAACGAGATTACAATTCAATTTAACTTTGCCGACCAACACAAGCGTATTGTTGAGTTTATCGAAAACAATATTCACAATCGCTGTATAATCTCAAAGACGCGGCGAAAATGCTGAATTTCCTACAAGCCAACAACATCATGGATATGGCGGGGCTTGATGAAAAATTCAAGTCCATGATAGGGGAACAACTGGATATTCAAGGGAAACTGAAACCCGTTGAACGGCGGTTAGGCACTCTGAAAAAGCACTTAGAGCAAGCCGACATTTATTTCAAGTGTAAGGGAAAGAAGCCGCTGACCGAAGCCGAGCAAATCTTATTCACAACAGCGAAAGATTATCTCAAAGGCATAATGAACGGCAAGACCACAATCCCGACAAAGACATGGAAAGAAGAATACACCAAGCTGACCGCCGAGAGGAAAACGCTTAATCAGCGGTATCTTGCATTGAAAGAGGAAGTGAAAGAAGCGGAGAAAATCAGAAAGAGCGTTTACAGTATCTTGCGGCAGGAACAGAGAGAACAACAAACCTACAGAAAACAGGATATGGAGCGATAACAGACAGGGCGGCAGGATAATCACCGCCGCCCTATTTTGGACTTTCCTTTACCAGTCTTTTTGATGAACCTATACACAGCGAAATCAGCTGTCGGAGCTGACTCGTTGTACTTCAAAAAATACACCATCCCACGGAATAATCAGAGTGTTTTCGTCTTTTATATAAAAAGTATCACCAATGCCGCTTGCATTTTCTATAGCCACTACTTGAATGGAATCTTTGGAAATTCCCAGCGTTTCCAGACTAGTGCCTTGATAGATGGATAAAAAATCATCTGCGGTCAGAATGCTTTCAATATATTGGGGGGAATCCAGACGGTTCTGGTTATCATATATAGCATAATCATTAAAATATTCAAAACGGGTTCCCATCAGCGCAGAGCAATCTTCCTCTGACATGGCACTGTAGGCACCAAAGGTTGATGAAGTTATCTGCCATGTACCCAAATAGGAGGGTGAAGAAGATGATACATCTGGGGATGGGGCTACAGTTTCAGTTTCAGCTTCCACTTCTTCGGGGATAGACTGAGTGCTAGGGGAAAATTGGGACTGGTTGTCCTCAGCTTGTGAGGGCTGTTCCATGTCTGGTTGTTCCGGCACAGACTGATTTTGAGTTTCCTGTGCCGGTTCTTCCTGTGCAGGATTTTCTATTGGAATCGGTTCTGTAACAGGAAGTGTTGACTGTTGCTGGCTGTTACTTCCGCATCCTGTTATGGTACAAGTCAATAGCAGTATAAAGCCTGTCAGTAAAACGATAGTTTTCCGATTTATGGCAGACAGGGGGAATTTTAACGAAAATTCTTTTTGAAATAATTTATTTGTTTGTTTCATTTGTTGTTGCTCCTTTCATACCTATAAGTTTTGATTTATCGGTTTGCACCGAGAGAAATTATACCATGCTCAATTATGAAAAACAATCCCTGTTTTACGTCCGTTCCGACTATCCAGACAGTCAAGGGACGAGTAGTATTTTTTCGCAAAGAGCGCGAAAAAATCTCCACTCTTAAACCCTTGACCGTCTGGATTTTTGCCGTTGCCATTTCGCCGCCGAAAACGGGGAACAGGATAAAAAAATCCTGCCCCTGTTTTCGTCTGCTCCATTCTAACGGCAAAACCGTCTGCACTACTTCGGCGGCGGGCGGTAGGTTATGCGGTGGCTCTGCCCCCGCGCCCCCGACCTCTCCCAAAGAACAGAATGGAATGTTACGCAATAGGGCTTGAAAAGGCTTAATTTTTAAGGCGTTTCAGACACGAAAAACCACCGGGCAAGGGTTTTATAGTACCTACCCACGAAAACGGCTTCTAACCGTCCACAGGCGCGTTTTACGCCCCTTTTCCTGCCCCGTTTCCCGCCGCACTAACAAGAGCTTGCGTCAATAACTCAAAAAAACACTTGACAAAACGCTTCATGGGGAAATGCAAAAGACATTGAACCCTACATTGACCCAGACTTTTACAACAATGTGCTGCTGACACAGACGCGGGGCTTGACGCTATGTTAGAGGAAATCCGGGCGGGGAACGTGGCAACGGTTATCATCAAAGACCAGAGCCGAATCGGGCGTGACGTGGTTGAAGTGGGGCTTTTGAAGCGCACCTTTGATGAATACCATGTGCGTTTTATCGCCGCCAATGACAACCTTGACACCGCCAACGGCTTTGATATTATGTCGATTTTCCGTGACGTGATAAACGAGTGGTATGTTGCCGACACCAGCCGTAAAATCAAGACCGTTTTCAAGTCAAGAATGGAAAAGGGCTTGCGCTGCTCCGGGAGCGTCTGCTATGGCTACCGCGCTTCCAAAGGGGAAAAAGGCGAGTGGGTGATTGACGAGGAAGCCGCCGCCGTTGTGCGCCGTATCTTCCAGAGCGTCCTTGCCGGGGAAACCATAGCCAGCATAGCAAAGGCACTCCGCGCCGAGAAAATCCCTATCCCGTCCGAGCATTGGAAACGGACAGGCGAGCCAGTCCGGGCGGCAAAGTACGCCGACCCCTACGCATGGTCAGCGACCACTATCGGCTACATACTGAAACGCCCGGAATACACAGGGCGCAAGGTATTGGGGAAAACCGTATGCGAGAACTACAAGACCAAAAGCACCCGAAAGACCGCGCCGGAGGAACAGCACGTTTTTGAGGGCGCAATCCCCGCCATTGTGGACGAGGAAACATGGAGAACGGTACAGAAGATACGGGAAACCGTGCGCCGCGCCCCAAAGCGGCAGAACGCCCCTAACCGATTGACCGGGCTTCTCTACTGCGCCGACTGCGGCTCTAAATTGACACACCGCTATAACCTTGTGCAAGGGAAATGGACAGAGGACGCTTTTGTCTGCTCCGGCTACCGCCAGCTTACCCATGACTGCACCATGCACTATATCCCCACGGCGAAGATAGAAGCCGCCATTCTTGCCGTTATCCAGCGCGTGAGCTGGTATGTGCGGCACAATGAAAAGGAGTTTACAGAGCGCGTCCGGGAAGCGTCCGACCAGAACCAAGAAAAGACAGTCAAGGAGTGCAAGCAGAAAATCAGCAAGGCACAGAAGCGGCACAAGGAGCTGGACGGGCTTGTGAAAAAGCTGTATGAGGGCAACGCCACGGGCAAGATACCCGACAAGCACTTTACCCGGCTTCTTGCCGAGTATGACGAGGAACAGACCGGGCTGGAAACGTCCATAGCGGAATGGCAAAGGCAGATTGAGAGCTGGAACGCCGACAGGCTGAAAACAGACCAGTTTATCCAGCTTGTGAAACGCTATACCGACTTCTCCGAATTGACAACGCCCATGCTCAACGAGTTTATCGAGAAAGTGATTGTGCATGAGGGCGAGGGGCGGGGGAATGACCGCCGCCAGCGGATAGACATTTATCTAAACTTTATCGGGGCTTTTGAAGTGCCGGAATATATCGTCACCCCGGCAGAGGTAGAGGAACAACGCCGCCAGCGTGAGGAACAGGCGGCAAAGGAAGCCCGGTCAAAGGAGCTTGCAAAGGCGCGGTATGAGAAGCGCAAGGCAGAGAAACGGGAATTTACCGCAAGGAAGAAAGCGGGGCTTCTCACCCCGGAGGAACAGGAAGCGGAGGAAAAGCGGCTTGCACACAACCGGGAGTGGCAAAAGGAATGGCGGGAGAAACGAAAAGCCAGCGAGCCGGAGAAGCCGCCCAAGCAGAAATCCATAAAGGAGCTTATGGAGATTGAAAAGACCGGGGCAGACCTCACGCCGGAGGAAACAGAACGGCTTGCGGCATACCGCCGGAAGAAAGCCGACCAGCAGAGGGCAAGGCGGGAGGGAAAGAAAAGCGACCAGCCGAAAAGAAAAGTCAGTTAGTGGGGGAAGCCCCGCGCCGGGAGGAACAAAAGAAGCATTGTGGAAATGTGCATAACTGGCTATGGAATCATGGATAACTCTATTCACAGCACATGGAAAAGCTAAAGTGCAGCTTTCCCACGTCCTGCAAACAGAGTTACCCACAATTCCATAAGACAGCCAGTTATACACATTACCAGCAATGCCGACTACTACGGAATCCCCCTCATTCCTACCTAGAAGATATTAAAACTTGATTTGAGATAAAAAAGATATGCTATAATTCTTCTGCAAAACAAAAAATTTTATTTTTTTTACAACCAAAATGACAAAATCCGTACTTAGTATAGTGGAGGCTGTTTATCTACAAAATAACAAGGAGGTGAAAACATACTATGGATGACGAGACGATTGTAAGTCTTTACTGGGCAAGAGATGAAAGTGCGATTGCAGAAACATCTTCAAAATATGGCGGGCTTTGTAATCATATCGCAAATAACATTCTCTCAAACTACCAAGACAGGGAAGAATGTCTCAACGATACTTACCTTGCAGTCTGGAACGCAATCCCGGATAAGCACCCAAACAGATTTTCCGTATTTTTGAGCAGGATTGTCAGAAATCTGGCTTTGAAGAAATATGAATATATTTCTGCTGCTAAAAGAAATCCGGCTGTTGTTACCTCATTAGAGGAATTAGGTGACTGCGTATCCGGGACAGACAGCATAGAGTCGGAAATCGAAAAAAAGCATATCGAAAGTACGATTGATAAGTTCCTCTGGCGGTTAGAGGAAGAAAAACGGACTGTATTTATACGGCGGTACTGGTATTTTGATTCAATCGAAACGATCTGTAAATATACAGGCTTCAGCCAGAGCAAGGTAAAATCCATGCTTTACGAAATGCGCCGCAAGTTAAAAAAATATTTAGAAAGTGAGGGTATCAAAGTATGAACAAAAAACAGCTTTCCGAACATATTGGGAACATTGATGACCGGCTTGTTGAACAGGCAGAGAATATCCCAAATTACAGACAACTGCATCACCGTCAGACAATAAGACGCTTCCTTACTGCCGCCGCAGCTTTTGTGCTTATGGCTTGCAGCTTTAGTGCAGGCGCGTTTGCCTTTGCCCGTGAAACAGTGGTTGAAGTGCCAGTAGAACAGGAAATGATAAAGTTGGAAGAAATCAATCTTACACTGATCCTGCCCGATGATTGGAAAGGAAAATATTCTGTAGAAGCTAGTGGTCAGAATTATATTGTTTATCACACACAGGTCAGAGAAGATGTCAGTGCGGGGATAGACGCATTTGACGGCGGTGTCCTGTTTTATATCGTCTGCTATGAGGAATCCATGACACCGGAACAATTCATAGAAAAGGGATATGATTTTGTCCAGTACCGTTATCTGTTTTCTACCAGCGATAAAACTTACATTCTCTGCTATCCAAGTGACGTACAGTGGAATCCCGAAAATTCAGAACAGGAAACGGAATATCTGGGAATGGAGGGAGAAATAAAAGATATTAAGTTTGTGGTTGACAATATCCTTGCGGACTGAAAATGTTTTGAATCTTGAAACAGGCATGGTGGGAATGCTGAACGTAAGGTATTTTTGTTCATAACCATATAGCTTTAACAGAAAAGTAAGTTTTAGTATCACAATTACATGGAGGTTAAAAATGGGAAACACAAAACAGAAACTATGGAAAAATATTTTGGTAATTGGCATTTTATCCGCAATATTACTTTCCGGGTGCGGCAAAGAAAATGTGCCAAAGGAAGAACCACTTATGGGCAGCGGCAGTGAAAGTACAGTGGCAGAAAAAGACAGTGTGCCGGAAGAAAATAATGCAGAAGCCGAAAAGCCGACAGAAGATACTGCACCCAGTGAAAAGGTTATGGAGCAGGCTATAAGCGAATGGAAAGAAATGTACGCTTCGTTTTATGAGTATAAGGATTGCTCCGCAGTTCTTGTGGAACGTAAAGAAAATGACGGAACGGTGGACGAGATATTCACACTGGATATTACATACTTGTCCGGGCAGCCGGAAAGCGATGAGCCGGAGCATTTCATTGCGGATATGAAAGCAAGCTATCCGGCGGATAATCCAGAGGATATTACTTTATGGATGGATAACAGCGGCGGGGCAATGACTGATTTCACGCTGTTTAAAGAGTGTGGTCCCGGTTGACAGGTAATATCCCACTGATATTTCCAAAGATACCTTATGTTCAGCATTCCCATCATATTTGAATGTTTAATCGGTATATATAAAAACTGCCAGTTGTGTCTGCTAAGGAAGCCGTAACATTGCTTTTGCATTGGCAAACTGGAAATATAATATTCAAAATTTGTAATGGGTAACATTATGGAACATGATTTGCAGAAGAAACAGGAATTGGAATTATGGAATATGGTTTCAAGCGGAAAACCAAGGCAGGGGGCAAAAACTCCGAGCAGAACACCGCAAAGAATGAAACAGGAAGTACCAAACCATTTCCCGTTCAAAAAAAACAGCACAGGCAGTTAGACGAAAAAAAGCACGAAAGCGCCGGATACGCTTTTATAGGTTAATGGCAATCATAAGGATAATATTATGCCTTATAGGAGCGCATACAGTAGCAGACACCATATACGGATGGGTGCATAAACCGCCGGAAAAGGAAGAAGCAGTTGTCCAAGTAGTGTCTCTCCCGGCGCAAAATGATGAAATAGCTTTTGAAGAACACGATATTACGCTCATGGCAGTCGGTGATAATTTATTACATATGGGGATTGTAAATGCCGGGAAGCAGTCTGACGGAAGCCGGAATTATGACTTTTTATTTGACGGAATAGGCGCATTTCTGGAAAAAGCAGATATAAAGATAATCAATCAAGAAACAATATTTGGAGGTAATGAGCTTGATTTTCATGGTTATCCCAAATTTAACTCCCCAACAGAAGCGGGGGATGCCATAGCCGGGGCAGGATTTAATGTTGTCCTTCAAGCCACAAACCATACGGCAGACCAAGGAATGAGCGGAATGGAAAACTGCATTGATTTTTGGAAAACACACCCTGAAGTGCTTGTTACGGGTATTCACGAGCCATTGACAGAAGAAACATATAAAAACCGCATTCCATTATTAAAAGTTGGTGATGATACGTTTGCAATTCTAAATTATACATATGGGGCAAACGGAGAAAGCATATCATCTTCCATAAAAGACAGAATGAATATGCTATGTGATGTAGATGAATCAAATGGCAGGATTGATTTTGAAACACTTAACAAGCAAGTGCTGCTTGATATTTCCGAAGCAAAAACACTGGCGGATATTGTTATTGTATGCCCGCATTGGGGAACAGAGTATTCAACAACCCCTTCAAGCACCCAAGAAAAGTTTGCAATGCAAATGACAGAAGCGGGAGCAGATATTATTATTGGCACACACCCCCATGTTGTGCAGCCTGTAAAGTGGATTGAAGCCACAAACGAAAATCGGGCATTATGCTATTATTCGCTCGGAAACTATGTGTCAACACAGAAAAATGGACAGAGTATGCTTGAAGGAATGGCATGGATAACATTCCATGTAACAAAAGACGGTATATCTGTTTCGGAAGATCAGACAGGCATTATCCCTTTGGTATGTCATTACACAAGTAATCCTACACGCTTTAAACAGGTATATTTGCTTGAAAATTATACAGAAGAACTTGCGTCCTCACATGGAATTATATCTTATGGCGGAATATCATTTCATTTGGACGACTGCTTAAAATGGAGTGACGAAATATTAGGCGACTGGGTACTTTCTGCTGATGAAGTCCTTAGCCCATAGTCTATGATAATGAGCAGTATAAAATTGCAACTATAAACCAAGCACCGCCCCATGTGGGAGAAAGGGGGAAATTTCTATGGATTGCACAGAAGCATACAGGGAACACATCATGTATTCTTTCAATGGCTTTTGCAAAGTCGTCATACGCTATGCC
>ERZ779633.468-NODE-468-length-10521-cov-10.884483_pt1 | contig 10521 bp, 9 predicted proteins | sample MGYA00514195_ERZ779633 | MGnify/ENA primary metagenome ERZ779633 (study PRJEB29562, sample SAMEA4376707) | mouse gut metagenome | isolation source: Cecum | study: EMG produced TPA metagenomics assembly of the A DSS colitis mouse model was used to assess the...
GAAAACCTCCCCGGACCACCTGCGGTGCAGGTAATCCGGGGAGGTTTCGGTAGACTTTTGGTAGACGCGGACAGTCTCTATACCCTGCCCCAATTCAGCATCCAGCTGCTTTGCCATGAGTTTACCCCATCTATATCTGAACGGCTTGACATTACAGTAAAAATATACTATTGTTACAATGGCAGAGATAACAATGCGCCTTTGCTGCGGCATGAATACAGGATGCAGGTGGGTGGACGGCAGGGATGGTAAATTTTGTAACATTATTGGAGTGTTTTGGCATCTGTCTGACCTTTGTGGCCTTGATTTTGCTGCTCAATGGAGACGGGGCTCGGGAACAGAAGCTGCTTATTTTCATTATGTGCGGTACACTGGTACAGAATGTGGGATACCTGCTGGAGCTGACCGCCCCCACTGTGGAGGCCGCTGTGACGGCAGTGACTGTGGAAAATGTGGGCTCTACCTTTGTCCCGCTGTGTTACTGCTGGTTTACTTATACCTACTGCTACGCCCGCCCGCCCCAAAAGCTGCTGCGCGCCTTGGGTATTATCAACTTTTTCGTGCTGCCTACGGTGTTTTTCAACTGGAACGGCCTGTTCTACCAGGAATTTCAGTGGCTGTCCACCGCGGACGGGTTCCATTATGTCAGCATTACCTACGGCCCGCTGTATACCTTCTTTATGGTCACCCGCATCATCATCCCCTACGTGCTCTCCATCCACACCCTGATCCGGGCAGTCCGCCTCCGCTCGGACCATCAGGTCAGCCGGCAGTACTGGACAATTCTCTGCATCTCCTCCCTGCCCATCATCGTGCTTGTTGCCTATGTGTTCAAACTTGTCCAGGTGTTTGACCTCACCCCGGTAACGCTGGCCATCGCCATGTCCATGGTTGTCATCGTGGTATGGAGCCGCCGCAACTACGATTTCCGCCACCTGGCAGCGGAGAAGGTGCTGGAGAGCCTGGGGGACGGAGTGATCGCCCTGGACGACCACGACAGGTTGATCAGCTACAACCGGGCCGCCGCCCACATCTTTACCAGCCTGCCTTCCCATAAGCTGGGGGAAAATGTCCGGGTGCTGGAGGACTTCCGTGAGGAGATGCTCAACGAGAATATCCCCTGGAGCTTTTCCATCAACGGGCAGCACTATGAGAGCCACAGCAAGCAGATCATGGACGAGAACGGCCGGAAGCAGGGCTGTGTCATTCTGGTTTTGGATATGACCGATGTCAAAGCTTACATCAACGAGATCAAGCGGGTGCGGCAGCAGGCGGAGAAAGCGAACATCGCCAAGAGCGAATTTTTGGCCAATATGTCCCATGAGATACGCACTCCCATGAACGCCATCATCGGCCTGAATGATATTATCATGGAGGAGTGCTCCGACCCTCAGATTTACACCCATGCCAAGGATGTGCAGTCTGCGGCCAAGAACCTGCTGGCCATTATCAACGACATTCTGGACCTGTCCAAGGTAGAGGCGGGCAAGATGGAGCTGGTGTATACCGACTACCACCTGAAGACCCTGGTGGGCGAGGTGGTGGGCATGATGGACATGGCCGCCTCCAAGCGCGGGCTGATTCTGAAATACGAGTGTGACGAGACTCTTCCCTCCCGCTATAACGGCGACGAGGGGCGGCTCAAGCAGATTCTGATCAACATTCTCAACAACGCCATCAAGTTTACCAAAGAGGGCTATGTGCGGGTCAGCGTCACCGGCGGCTCCGGTGAACAGGAGGATGAGGAGGTCCTGAGCTTTCGGGTGGAGGACACGGGCTGCGGCATCCGGCAGGAGGACCTGGGCAAAATCTTCGAGGACTTCCGCCAGGTGGACTCCAAGCGCAACCGGAGCGTGGAGGGCACCGGCCTGGGGCTGGCCATTGTCAGGCACCTGGTGGAGCTGATGGGCGGGACCATCCATGTGGAGAGCGTCTACGGCCAGGGAACCGTGGTCACCGTCACCGTCCCCCAGAAGATCGTGGACCGGCGTTCCATCGCGGAGCTTCCCGAGCTTCCCGAGACGGAGCAGAGCTTTGCCGGGGCCTTCACCGCCCCCAGTGTAAAAGTGCTCATCGTGGACGACAACCTGATTAACCGCAAGGTGGCAAAAGGTCTTTTGAAGAGCTACGCGTTCGACCTTGCCGAGGCCGAAAGCGGGCCGGAGGCGATTGAGCTGGCCCGGGAAAACCGGTATGATATCATATTTATGGATCATATGATGCCTGTGATGGACGGCATTGAGGCGGCGGAGATTATCCGCAGGGACTGCGGGGAAAACGGGGCCGCGCCGGCTATCATCGCCCTCACCGCCAACGCTATGGAGGGGATGCGGGAGCAGTTCCTCAGCCATGGCTTTCAGGACTTTATCGCCAAGCCCCTGGACAGGAAGGAGCTGGGCCAGCTGCTGGCCCGCTGGATTCCGGAGGAGCGCCGCCAGGCGCCCGGGGGCGCGGAGGAGGTACGGGCCGTCCTGGACCCGGAGGCCTTTCCCATCGAGGGAATCGACATAGAGGCCGCCTCCCGCTATTATGCGGGCGACGCAGACGGCTATGCCAATCTGCTGGAGCTGTATCACATGGATGGCCAGCGCAAGGCCAAGCTGCTGTATGAGCTGTCCCGCTCCGATGTTGAACGCTACTGCGTGGAGGTACATGGGCTGAAAAGCGCGTCCGCCAATATCGGGGCGATGGCGGTCTCCGACATGGCCCGCGCCCAGGAGAATGCCGCCTCCCGGGGCGACAGGGAGTTTATTGCCCGGCAGCTCCCCGCGCTGCTGGAGGCCTATGAGGCGCTGCTGATGAATATCGGGCTGTTTTTGGACCGGCGGCGCCAAAACGAACCGCAGGAAAAAAAGGCCCCCTCCCTGCCTGACAGTGAGCTGAGGGAGCGGGTAGAGACGGCCTTGGGCGAGCTGAAAAATTTCCGGTCGCAGGTATGTGCCGGCATGGTAGGGGACCTTTTGAGCCACGCGCTGCCCCGGGACGTGGAGGACAGCCTGAGAGAGATTCAGGGACAGCTGAAGCTGTTTGAGGACGACAACGCGGAGCTGCTGCTGGGCCAGCTTTTGAGCAAACTTGATAAGGAGGAAGGCGCAAATGAATAAGTCGGGAAGAATATCCGATAAAAAGCGAATTTTAGCGATCGATGACGCGGCGATCGTTTTAAAGCGGATCGCAGACGCCTTAGAGGAACATTACGACGTTGTCACGGTGAATACCGGCTCCCGGGCTCTGCGGTATCTGGAGACAGAAAAACCCGATCTGATCCTTCTGGATATCCGCATGATGCCCAAGGACGGCTTTGAGACTTTGAAGGAAATCCGGGAGATGGAGGACCGGGCCGACATTCCGGTGATTATGCTCACCGGAGTGGAGGACAAAAATGCTGTTGTGGAGAGCATCAAGCTGGGGATTTGCGACTACATCCTAAAGCCCTTTTTCCCCGACGACCTGCTTGAGCGCATCCAGCGGGCCCTGGAGCTCAGCGAAGAGGGCCGCACACAGCCTTAGAGGCGGAGGAGTCTTAACTATGAACACTGCTATAACCAAAGAGGAGCTTGCGCAGATATTGGACCAGGCCCTACAGGAGGTGACAGAGTACACCGCCGGTGTGCGCCTCCGCCAGGGGGAGCAGCCGCCGGGCGAGGACCTGTGCACCGTCCATATCACCTTTGACAAGGGCTTCAGCACCAGTCTGACCCTCTGTGCCGACAAAAGCCTTTTGGCCCGCATGGCCCGCAACTCCTTTCACGAGGACGAGGTGACCCCGGAGGACCTGGAGGAGTTCAGCAAGGAGTATCTCAATGTGCTCTGCGGCAAGGTGACAGGGGCGATGTACCGGGCGACCCAGATTCCCGCCCATTTCGGCCAGCCTGTGTTTTACCAGGGGCGCTATGAGCCCGAGGGGCAGGAGGTCCAGTTTATCCTCACCTACTCCGACGAGCACAGCGAGGGCGCTCAGCTGATTCACCACGTGCCCAGTTCCCAGGAGGACGGGACCGTTCCAAACGAGGCCTGACGGAAGGGAGTATATCAAATGAGTAAACGAATTATGGTCGTAGACGATTCCCGGCTGGTCAGGGTCCAGCTGGAGGACACCCTGAAAGGGACGGATTACGAGGTGGCGGCATACTGCCGTAGCGGCGAGGAGGCCATCGAGCAGTATGCCGCAGTGAAACCCGACCTGGTGACCATGGACATCATCATGCAGGGGATGGACGGGCTGGACGCCGCAGAGATTATCTTAAAAAACCACCCCGACGCCAGGATTGTGATGGTCTCCTCCCTGGCATATGACGACACCTTTGAGCGGGCCAAGGCGATTGGCGCTAAAGGCTTTATTGACAAGCCGTTTCACCAGGAGCAGCTGCTGAAAGCGTTTGAACAGGCACTGATATAAGCCCCGCTTTAAAAACGTCCCAATTTTTTCATGCTCCCGCACAGGCAGAGGCCGGGAACACGAAAAAATTGGGACTAAATATTTAGCCGCCGGCGCAATTCCTTCACCCGGTCCCGGCCGATGGGCAGCGGACTGGACGATCCCCGCACCCGGAGGGCAAAGCTGTTGTTGTTCCAGGGGAAGATATCCTGGATATAGCTCAGCCGGACCAGGCAGGTCTTGTGGATACGGTAAAAGCCCCGGCCATCCAGCCGGCTCTCATACTCGGACATGGGGGAGCTGCCGGCATACTCCTCCCCGGACAGGGTATGGAGGCGGCAGCCCCGTCCGGAGCCGTCGGTCTCGATATAGGCAATCTCGTCCACATCCAGAAGGATGGTGTGCCGGTTGCTGCTGATGGCCAGGCGCCCCTCGCTCCGGGCGGGGGCGGGCTGGGTGGACTGGCCGCACTGCTCCAGCACCTGGCGGATGCGGGCGGGGTCGAAGGGCTTGAGGATGTAGTTGTCCACCCCCAGCTCAAAGGCGGTCACCGCGTACTCGGAGTATGCGGTGGCGAAAATAATCTTCGCCGCCGGCATGAGCCGTCGGGCCAGGGAGGCCACGGTGGTGCCCTCCATGTCCCCCAGGTGGATGTCGATAAACAGGATGTCGAAGCTGTTTTTCTCCAGCAGGGCCATGGCCTGGACCCCGTTGCCCGCCTCCATGATCTCCGCTTTGGGCAAATGCTGCCGGATCTGGTGGATCAGCTCTACCCTGGAATATTTTTCGTCGTCAATAACCGCAATGCGCACAAATTACCCTCCTTCAGGCGGAAGCCGCTCCCTGGACCGGGGGCGTGAGTGGGATGGAAAACGCGACGGTGGAGCCGCCGGGGGAGCTGTTGATGGTAAAGGGGCACTGGTCCCCGTAGATGGTCCGCAGCCGCTTCCGGACGTTGAACAGGCCGGAATAGGCGGGGTCGTCCGGGTCCTGGAGCCGGGCCAGTACCTCAGGAGGAAACCCCCTGCCCTGGTCGGACACCTGAATATAGGCCCGCTCGCTGTCCTGACAAATCTGGATATGGACCCGCCGGTCGTCCACCGCCACAAAGCCGTGGCGCACCGCGTTCTCCACAATGGGCTGGAGAATCAGCGGGGGCAGGCGCAGCCGGGTCAGGTCGCCGGGCAGCTCCTTGGTGACGTGGATGGCGTCCTCAAACCGGGCCTCGGTGAGAAAGAGGTAATTATCCACATTGGACAGCTCCTGCTCCAGGGTGACAAAGGGCTCGTTAATGGTCAGGGTCTGGCGGAAGTAGTTGGCCAGCACCAGAATGGTCTCCCTGGCCCGGTTGGGGTCGGTGAGGCACAGGGCGGAGATGGTGTTCAGGGCGTTGAACAGAAAGTGGGGGTTGATCTGGGACTGGAGGGCCCGCAGCTCGGCCTGCTGGCGCAGCTCCGCCTGGCGCTGGGCCTCCAGCTGCTCCAGCAACAGACTGCGGTTCATTCGGTCCATCACGGCGCTGAACACCACCAGCCCCAGGGAGTTCACTGCAATTTTGGGGATGAGGATGGCCTTCTCCAGGGCCACGGCCTCAGAGAAAGGCCGGGCCACGACCAGGATGATGACGCACTGAATCAGCTCCGCCGCCACCGTCAGCCCCACCAGGAACAGGGGCCGGCGGGCCCTCAGCCTGGAGAACCACCGGTGGCACACCGCCCCCAGCACGCCGAAGGAGGCGGTGCCCAGCCCGCAGGCCAGGGAGGTAAAGCCGCCCGGGTCGTAGCAAAACCGGTGCAGGCCGCTGATTACCCCGGCGGACACCCCGGTCAGCGGGCCGCACATCAGCCCGGCGGCCAGGGTACTGATGGTGCGGGTATTGACAATGGCCCCCTGAAAGCTCAGCCCTGTGTAGGTGCTGGCGATGGACAGCAGCCCGAAGACCAGTCCCAGCAGCAGCTGATTGGGGATGGAGCGGTTCTGCTGCTTCATAATGGCCCGCAGGGGCCGCATCTCCGTGAGGACGGTGGCGGCCACCAGAAGCAGGCCGGCGTTGGTCAGCAGATAGACAGGCAGATTGTCCTGAATCACGGCGGACACCTCCCGGCGGATTTCTTATATGTAGTAGTGTATCACGGCTTTCCCCCCATTGCAAGACGGCGGTGCCGTTCTCCCCGGATTTTTAACCGTTCTCCCCTCTATTTCTACCGTACCCCCCAATTTTGTTGACTTCTTCCCGAAAAAGGGATAAACTGTCAGCCGCAGAGGAAAAAGTATGTCCTCTGGCCTTGCAATTTCCACAAGAAATCAGGCAAACCATGCAAACTATTTGTAAAGAAAGGACGAACGAGAATGAAAAAGATTCTTGCACTGACCCTTGCCCTCGCCATGTCCCTGTCCCTGGTGGCCTGCGGCGGCGGCAACGCCCCCGCAGCCAGCAGCAAGCCCGCCGGCAGCAATCCTCCCGCCGCCGCCTCCCAGCCCGCCGGCTCCAACGGCGGCGAGGTGAAGGGCCTCACCGACGCCGAGCGCTCCAAGGAGTTCATCACCGTGGGCACCGGTCCCACCTCCGGCATCTACTTCCCCATCGGCGGCGCCTTTGCCGAGGCCCTGAAGGCCTACGGCTACCAGACCTCCGCCGAGGCCACCAACGCCACCGGCGCCAACATTCAGCTGATGCTGGACGGCGACGCTGAGATTGCCGTTGCCATGCAGGACGCCGTGATGCAGGCCTACACCGCCACCGGCGCCTACGAGGGCCAGGAGCCCGCCTCCGGCCTGCGGGCCCTGATGCGCCTGTGGCCCAACTACGTCCAGCTGGTCACCACCGCCAACACCGGCATCAAGTCCGTGGAGGACCTGAAGGGCAAGCGCGTGGGCGTGGGCGCCCCCAACTCCGGTGTGGAGATCAACGCCCGCATGGTGCTCAACGCCTACGGCATCACCTATGACGACATCACCCCCGACTACCTGGCCTACGGTGAGGCCATCGACAACATGAAGAACGGCCAGTGCGACGCCGTGTTCGTCACCTCCGGTCTGCCCAACGCCACCGTGATGGAGCTGGGCACCCAGTACGACATGGTGGTGGTGCCCATCGACGGCGCCGGCCGCGACAAGCTGGTCAGCGACTACCCCTACTACGCCAAGTCCGTCATCCCCGCCAACACCTACAACAACACCGAGGATGTGGAGGGCGTCTTCGTCTACAACATTATGCTGGTCCGGGAAGACCTGTCCGACGCCATGGTCTATGACATGCTGGAGGGCATCTTCGCCAACATCAGCACCATCAAGGCCTCCCACAACACCGCCGACAAGAACATCGACATCTCCTTCGGCGTGGACGACGTTCAGCTGCCCCTGCACCCCGGCGCCGAGGCCTTCTGGAAGGATAACGGCTACATCAAGTAAACAGCTTCCCACTGTATCCGCAAGGGCGGCGCGGCGGCGGATAACCGCCGCTGCGCCGCCGTGTGTGTTTTGGAGCGAGAAATGAAGCGTAAACGTCTGCTGCTGGGGGCCGCAGCCCTGGCAGCCCTTGGTATTTTCCTCTGGTGGGGGGTCCTGGCCCCCGCCGGAACGGTTTTCCAGCTCTACGACCGCCGAAATGAACGGGTGGTTCTGGAGGTCCCGGCCGGGCTGGGCGACCAGTTCAAGCTGGAGATCGAACATTCCTTTGAGCACATCCCCTGGCTTGAGTTCTACACCGTTCTGCCTGACGGCAGCTTCAACCTGGACAAGATTGCAGTGGCCGGCTACGGCGCGGGCATTCCCGCCGAGATGGACGTGCCCACCCGCATCGAGGGGGGTATGGTGTGGATGGAGGAGATCAACAGCGTATTCCCGGAGCTGAAATGGCTCACCTCCGACACCTATATGAAAGGTCTTGAACTCAACGGGGAGGAGATATTTGACTTCCGGACCCTGCCCAACGCCAGCCTGATCCGGGGGTCCATCATTGAGAGAAGGGGGCATTTCTTCTATGGCTGATACCCAACGCGACCTCAACGCCGAAACCGCCGGCGAAGCCGCCATCGACGCGTCCAAGAGTGCGGAGATTATGGAAAAGTATGAAAAAGAGTCCCGCACCCGCAATTTCGCCGCAAAACCTCTGGTGAAGGCCGGCTACATCCTGTGCCTGTTCTTCACCCTGTACCACCTGGGCTTCGCCTCCGGTATCCGGCTGCTCCAGATGGTCAACCTGAAGCACCACGCCATCCACGTGGGCCTGGTACTGGTGCTGGGCTTCCTGTTCTACCCGGCCTTTAAAAAGTCCAGCCGCAAGTCGGTGGCCTGGTACGACTGGATCCTCATCGCCCTGTCGGCGGCCATGCCCGTCTATGTGTTCTACCGCTATCTGGACTGGATCGCCACCGGCTTCCGGCCCACCACCCTGGATATCGTGATGGGCACCATCCTGATTCTGCTGGTGATGGAGTGCTCCCGGCGCATCAGCGGCCCGGCCCTCACCATCCTGTCCGCCATCTTTCTGATTTACGGCATGTACGGCCGGTACTTCCCCGGCATCTTCCAGCACCGGGGCTACACCTGGACCCGGATGGTCCAGTACCTGACCTGCGACATCTCCGGCATCTACGGCAGCTCCGTCAAGGTGTCGGCCACCTTTATCGTGCTGTTTATCATCTTCGGTGACGTGATGAACAAGTGCGGCATGGGCCAGTTCTTCAACGACATCGCCAACGCCCTGGCCGGCCACACCAAGGGCGGCCCCGCCAAGGTGGCGGTGCTGGCCTCCGGTTTCCTGGGGTCCATCAACGGCTCCGCCGTGGCCAACGTGGTCACCACCGGCACCTTCACCATCCCTCTGATGAAGAAGACGGGCTACACCAAGGAGTTTGCCGGCGCGGTGGAGGCCACCGCCTCGGTGGGCGGACAGCTGCTGCCCCCCATCATGGGCGCCGCCGCCTTTGTCATGGCGGAGACCCTGGGGGTGCAGTACCCCGTCATCATCAAGGCCGCCGTCCTGCCCGCCCTGATCTACTACCTGGGCATCATCCTCCAGGTGCAGATGCGGGCCACCAAGGACAACCTGAACGGCATCCCCAAGGACCAGCTGCCTAAAATCGGCGACGTGATGCGGGAGCGGGGCCACCTGCTCATCCCCATCATCTTCCTGCTGGTCATGCTCATCTGGAGCGGCAAGACCGTGATTATGGTGGCCTTCTGGACCATCGTCGTCACCATTGTGGTGGCCCAGCTGCGGCCCATCAGCCGCATGTCCCTGAAGGACCTGTGCGACGCCTTTGTCTCCGGCGCCAAGTCCACCATTTCGGTGGCCATCGCCTGCGCCTGCGTGGGCATTATCGTGGGCGTGTGCGCCCAGACCGGCTTTGCCCTCAGCGTGGCCTCCGCCATCGTCAGCATCGGCCGCAACGCCGTACCGGATAGCCCGGCCATCAGCCTGTTCCTCACCCTGCTTTTCACCATGGTCACCTGCATGATCCTGGGCATGGGCCTGCCCTCCATCCCCTCCTACCTGATTACCGCCACCATCGCGGCCCCCGCCCTGGTGGAGCTGGGGGTGCCCGACATCGCCGCCCACATGTTCTGCTTCTACTTCGCCATGTTCGCCAACCTGACGCCTCCCGTGGCCCTGGCCTCCTTTGCGGCGGCGGGCCTGTCCGGAGGCAACCCCATGAAGACGGGCGTGGCCTCGGTGAAGCTGGCCCTGGCCGGATTCATCATCCCCTACATGTTTGTCTACAACCAGAAGCTGATGCTGGAGAACGTGGGCATCCTGGACGGCATCCAGGTGGTGGTCACCTCCTGCGTGGGCGTGCTGCTCATTGCCGCCGCCGTGGAGGGCTACCTGCGGGGGAGGATGAACATCCTGCTTCGGCTGTTCTCCTTCGGAGCCGCTGTGCTGCTTATCGACAGCCAGCCCATCACCGATGTCATCGGCATCGCCTGCCTGGTTGTGATTCTGGCCCTCCAGATGTTCGTGTTCCACCGCCACGATAAGCCTGACGCGGCCTCCGCCTAGACCACTGACCACACAAAAAACGCCCCGCCAGGGTTATCCCGGCGGGGCGTGCCTTATTTCCGCTTTGTTCGGTCAATCGGACAGCAAAAAAGGGCGCACTGCGCCCTCATTTCCACTAAATGTATGCAAACGTCCCACT
>ERZ779633.471-NODE-471-length-10502-cov-7.497846_pt1 | contig 10502 bp, 10 predicted proteins | sample MGYA00514195_ERZ779633 | MGnify/ENA primary metagenome ERZ779633 (study PRJEB29562, sample SAMEA4376707) | mouse gut metagenome | isolation source: Cecum | study: EMG produced TPA metagenomics assembly of the A DSS colitis mouse model was used to assess the...
AAACTACATTTTTTCCTCGGCGTTTTTTTACATTTTATCACTGGCGCTGACAACCATGCGGCGCCTGAGCGAGCGAATCACAACCCTGGAAAGATTCAAGCCCAAGGAGATCAAGGTTATCCAACGGGCAGAACCGGAGGTGTCGCTGAGCGGCCTGGCCAGCTTGGCCAATGCTGCCCGCAAAGCCACGCTGGACATGGGCGGTTCCCAATGGGACGCCGGTGTGGAAGTTTTTCGCATTTGCTCCAAATACGGCATTCCGATTCCTCCGTGGGCTAAGTCGGAGTGCAAGAAGAACATTGGACTTATCGAACTTGAAGATTTCTTTTGAGCGAACCCCGCTGTCTCGATATTGAGGCGGCGGGGATTTTTTATGTGGCGAGGTGAACTATGGCAAGTGGAAGAATTAAGGGTATCACCATCCAGATCGGCGGCGATACCACAAAGCTGGATAAGGCCCTGGCCGGGACCGACAAACAGCTGAGGCAGACCCAGACAAGCCTGAAAGATGTGGAGCGGCTGCTGAAGCTGGACCCCGGCAACGTGGAGCTGCTGACCCAAAAACAGCGGCTGCTGGCAGACGCTGTGGAAGGGACTCAGGAGCGGCTCCGTACGTTGGAGACTGCGGCGGAGCAGGCAAATGAAGCCCTGGCCAACGGAGATATGTCACAGGCCCAGTACGACGCCTTGCAGCGGGAGATTATCGAGACCCAGCACAACCTGGAGGAGCTCACCCGGGCGGCAAACGATTTTGATATCGACGCGGCAATTCGGGACGCGGAAAACCGGCTGAACGATTTGCGCGAGTCAGCTGATAACGCGGACGACAGCTTGGATGACCTGAGCGATTCCTCCGGGGGGTTGTCCGGCGGGCTGGGCGGCCTGGCCGGGATTGCTGGTGGTGTTGCCATCGCAATCGGTCAGAAGCTGGTGGAGGCCGCCATTGCGGCCGCTCAGTGGATGTGGAACCTGGACGAGGCCACCGAGGAGTACCGGGAGGCCATGGGGAAACTGAATACCGCCTTTGAAGCGGGGGGATTCAGCGCGGAGGCGGCGCAGGGAGCCTATGAGGGGTTTTATAAAATCCTGGGGGATACCGACACCGCCACCGAGGCCTCCCAGCTCCTGGCCCAGCTGATTGACGATGAAAAGGATATCGCCAAGTGGACCGAGATTGCCGCCGGCGTCTACGGCACCTTCGGTGACGCCCTGCCCATCGAGGGCCTGATCGAGGCGGCCAACGAGACTGCCAAAACGGGCAAGGTCACCGGCGTTCTGGCCGACGCCCTGAACTGGGTGGGCATGAGCGAAGACGAATTTAACGAGGCTCTTTCCAAAACCTCGGATGAAGGGAAACGTGCCCAGCTCATCATGAACAACCTGGGGCTGGCCTATCAGGACGCGGCGGATTCGTTTGAAAAAAACAACGAGACAATGATCGCGGCCCGAGAAAACCAGATGCAAATGGATGAAGCAATGGCTGGGTTGGGCGAAACAATGGCCGAATTTAAAAACAAACTTTTTGATGTGTTTGGACCTGCTGCTATTGAGGCAATTAACGGTCTGGGAAATGCGATTGATAGCCTTGGGCCAATATTTGAAAAAATGGAAGAACTCGGGATCGGTGAAAAATTAGCTGAGATAGTCAAACTCGTTTTTGAACTATTTGGAGAATTGGGGAAGACTTTTGGACCCGTTGTTGTTCATGCTATAGAAGCTATCGCAACGGCTCTTGACATTGTCATTTATGCTCTTGACAAAATGGTGAAAGTAGTGGAATGGGTGAACGAAAGGATTTCAGACACGATTGGTCTTTTCCGAGAATTATTTGGAGCAAGTAAACAAGCGACCAATGTATCAATCCCAGGAGGTGGGTCGAAATCTCGATCTGAGCCCTATTCCCTCCGCGCCGCCACCGCCGAAACCCTCCCCTACCTGGCCCAGGGCACCGTGACCCGGCCCAACAGCCCGTTTATGGCAGTGGTGGGGGACAACCCCAACGAACCGGAGATCATATCGCCCCTGTCCACTATTGAGCGGGCCATGAGAAACGTGATGGGCAGCAGCGGCGGCACCAGCAACGTCCGGGTGACCGTCAATTTCACGGGGACCGCCGCCCAGTTGGTGCGGATGCTCCAGCCCCAGATCGTGGCCGAGACCAACCGCCTTGGCCCGCAGTTTGTGACCTGAAAGAGCGTGTCCAACTTGGACACCGTAAGGAGGTGGCCGCATGGCCGGCATTACAATGGACGGGCGCACCTACCGGGTGCGGATCATCTACCCCTCGGTGGAGGAGACCGCCCGGCTGGTGGAGGGCCAGAACGCCGGGGAAATGCTCTCTGGCCGGCGGGAGCGGGACCTGGTGGGCACCTACTACGACCATACCCTGTCGGTAGAGCCCGACCCCCGCTATCCCCAGGACTACGACCAGTTCTTCGACGCCATCACCGCCCCGGTGCCCTCCCACTCCATCACCATGCCCCACGGGCAGGGAACCGTGACCTATGACGCCATGGTGTCCTCCGCCCGGCACGTGGCCAACGGGGTGCTGGGCGGGGTGCGCCGGTGGCGGGGGCTGGAGGTCTCCTTCGAGGGGATCAGGCCCGCCCGCCTGCCAGAGGAGGGACCACATGAGCCACAGTATTACATATGAGGACTGGACCTTCCCGGCAGACAAAATCAGGTCCGGTAATCTCTACCTGGCTGCGTCGCTGCTGGCCTCCTCCCTGGAGGTCAACAGCCTGGTGGCGGAGGTAGAGTGTGATGATCCCTCCATCCTGGATTTCCAGCGCAACGCCAAACTGCTGTACTACAGGTCACCGGACCGGCCCATGGTCTTCCGGGTGCAGAGCATCCTGCGCACCGGGCCGAAGCTGTACGAGATTTCCTCCACCAGCACCCTGGGCCTGCTGACCGAGGGCCAGCACATGGGCGGCATCTACACCGGCCAGACGGCGGCGGAGGTCATCCGGGACATCTGCGGGACGGTGGCCTTTGAGATCAAAAATGCCCTGAAGAAAATCAATCTCTACGGCTGGCTGCCCATCGCCACCCCACGGGACAATCTGGCCCAGGTGCTCTTTGCCATCGGCGCCACCCTGAAAACCGACCTGGACGGTGTGCTGCGCATTGAGGGCCTGTGGGACGGCATTTCCGGACAGGTGCCCCAGGATAACATGTACACCGGGGCCAATGTGGATTACTCCGCCCGGATCACCCAGGTCATCGTCACTGAGCACCAGTATGTGCCCTGGACGGAGGAAAAGCAGCTGTTCGAGGGAACCGCCCAGGCGGGGGACATCATCACCTTCGACGAACCCATGCACGACCTTGTGGCCGAGGGCTTCGCCATCCAGGCCAGCGGAGCCAACTGGGCCCGGGTGACCGCCGGGGCGGGGACGCTGACCGGCAAAACCTACATCCACAACACCCGTCAGGTGAGCAAGGCGGTGCAGACGGCCAACACCCCCAACGTCAAGACGGTGGAAGACGCAACCCTTGTCTCCCTGGCCAACTCCACCGCCGTGGCCCAGCGGCTGGCGGAGTACTACCGCTGCCGGGAGCGGGTGGACTCCGCCGTGGTCTACCAGGGGGAGACCCCCGGCGACCGGCTGGCCACCTACCACCCCTTTGACAAGACCGGCGTGGCCGCCTGCCTGGAGAGCGCCGACATCACCCTGTCCAACACCCTGAAAGCCCAGGAAAAGCTGCTGGTGGGCTATGTGCCGCCGCAGACGGGGGACGTGCAGTATCTGGATTACCGGGAGGTACTTACCGGATCCGGTCAGTGGGTTCCTCCGGAAGGAGTAACCGAGATCACCTACGTCATGTTCTCCGGGGCTCAGGGAGGCCAGGCCGGGCAGAATGGCGGGGCTTCTGGCGCATCCAGGTCCCACAGCTATTCTCATACCTCCTGGATTACCGGCAAGGTCACCAACCGGGGGACCATCCGCCTGTGGGGTGCTCCCGGTAAGGGTGGGCAGGGCGGTCTTGGGGGAAAGGGCTCGAAGATTCTCCAGGGAACTATGGACGTGGAGCCGGGCAAACCTATTTCGTACAACTGCGGCGTGGGAAGCTCCGGATCGTCCTCCAGCTCTGTGGCAGCCGCAGAGGGCACGCCGACCACCTTTGGCGGGCTGACCACTGACAGCGGAAATTACCCGTCTGACGCCGGGTGGCAGGACCCTTTTACCCAGGAAATTTTTGCCTCCACCGGTCCCTCCGGTCTGCCGGGTGGAGATGGCGCGGGCGCTGACTCCAACTATACTATCCCGGACAATACCGGAACTCTGAATGAAATCCTGAAATATAAGCCCTCCACTGGGGCCTATGATGAGGACGGAAAGTATTGGCCGGGTGCGCCAACAAGAGAAAAAAGCAGCGGGATCGCGTGGTATAGCACGCCATGGTCTACCAACGACAACGGAAGCGGCGGTGCTCAGGCGGGGTATGGATTGGGCCCTGGTGGTGTCGCTGGAGTAACACAATCAGCTCCGTCGTCAAAAGGTTCGGAATCCGTAAGCAATTATAGATGCGATGCTTATGCGGTCGATGGCCGGACCCCTCCCAGGCCAGTGACCCCGAGAAAGCGCGGGCTGACGCTGGGCGGGCGCGGCGGCTACGGCGGCGGCGGGGGTTCCGCCCCTTCCTGGGCGGGCGTTGAAGTTGACCCGTCCTATGAGGGGACTGTGCCCAATGCAAGTGTGAGACCAGGCTCTGCCGGCCCCGGCGGTCCCGGCGGTTACGGCAGCCCCGCCGGCGACGGGATGATTATTATTTTCTACGCAAAAGCGGAGAAGGTCCCCGCCGGCCAGCTGGTGGACAAGAACAACCGCATGGTCCTGGACCGCCTGGGGCGGCGGATTATTATGTGAGGGCATGAAAAAGCCGCCCGGAAGGGCGGCGGGGGTGGTAAGTATCAGGAAATTTTGGGCACGATGGGCACCACAGTGCTGACGGTATCGGTCCAGTCAAGGATAGCGTTCACGCTGGTGCGGAGTTCCGCCTGGGATTCAGCGAGATCATCCACCTTTTCGTGGACCTCTTTGAGCTCAGATTCTACAAAATCCAGGCGAGTTTCTACTGAGCCAAGACGGCTGTCAATCCTGGTAAGCATTTCCAGAATCTTTTCTTCGTTGGTCAAGGTGACCACCCCTTTCTTTGCCCACATTATACCGCATGGATTTACGATTGTCAAACGAAAGAAGGTGTCTTTTATGACAATGGAACAGCTCCAGGCCCAAGTGGCCCAGCTCCAGGAGCAGGTGGCGGCGCTGTCCGTCCAGGCCCTGAGCGAGGACACCGGGCCCTCGGGCTACGCCACCAGCAAGTACAGCGTGGAGGAGATGGACGCCCTGCTGGATAAGGTGGCGGCGATGGGTTGATGTACGGAAACATACAACCTTTCCAGGCCGCCGAACATGGGTGAATCCATAAAAAGGAGTGAACGCATGTTTACACTATACGCAGAAAAAACCCGGTTGACTGTCCGGGATAAAGAGCCGGTCACCTCCGGGAGCGTCAACGTTTACCCGGTGCGGTTTGAGTTCTCCGCCGACTGGGACGGGCTGGAGAAGACAGCAATTTTTCAGACCGGGTGCAGGGAGAAGGCCGTGGTCCTCACCGGCGGGGCATGTACTGTGCCCGCTGAGGTGCTGGCCGAGCCGGGGTATTACCTCATGGCCGGGGTATGCGGCAAGCAGGGGGAGAGCACCGTCCTGCCCACCGTATGGGCCAACCTGGGGATGATTTTGGAGGGGGCGGTCATGGGGGAGGCTCCGGAGCCCGGCCCGCTCCCGGAGGACTGGCAGGAGGCTCTGGCCAGCAAGGGCGACAACCTGGCATACACCGACGCCGGGGAGCTGGGGCTGTACTCCGGAGACAAGCTGCTGTCCTCGGTGCCCGTGGGTGACGGAGAGTTTAACATGGGCCAGCAACCCAAGGTGATGCCTGTCTTCAACCGCCAGATGGCGGAGGACTGGGTTTTCAACATGAAAAACGCCGACGGCACCAGGAGTCCACACTTTAGCCTCGAAAAAACCAAGGAAGTCCAAGGCCAGTATGGAATTGATTGTGACGAAATGGAATTTTGGACAGTCATGAACATGCTTTATTCGGCTTTTGGCGATGTGCTGAAAGAGAATAATGTATCAAACATGAAGCTCTACACAAGCCTTGCTAAAGCCTGGATTGAGGATCAGGATGCAGTCCACAACAAAGCAGCTGCTTACTACACCTACGTTGTTCAGCATTAATTAAGACCGGGGGATATAAAATCTCCCGGTTTTATCATTTTATTGCAACAAAATATATGTTGTACTAAATAAATTGTTCCTACCGGTCCACAAGGCTATCCGGGTCCCGTGGGCGCGGCAGGTCCTACCGGCCCTCAAGGCATCCCCGGTCCTGCCGGCCCTGCCGGCGCCACCGGTGCGCAGGGTCCCGCTGGCGCCACCGGCGCGCAGGGTCCCGCCGGTCCTGCCGGTGCAGTCGGCCCCACCGGTCCCGTGGGCGCTACCGGTGCTACGGGCGCTACTGGTGCGGTCGGCCCCACCGGTCCTACTGGCCCTGCCGGTCCGGTTGGTGCTACCGGCGCTACGGGCGCTACCGGTGCCGCTGGCGCTGTTGGCCCCACTGGTCCTGTGGGCGCGACTGGCGCTACGGGTGCTGCCGGTGCTGTTGGCCCCACGGAGACAGTCATTGATACGCAACATCCTGGCCAGCTTTTCCGCCGTCCTCGCAGAGTTCAGCTTCGTTGTTCTCTATATACTCTGCAATACGGCGGTATTGGTCTGCAAAGTGAAATTCGATCTCGATGCTCTTATCCTGGTGGACATAGATTGCATTGACCAGCTCAACCAGCAAGCCGCGGGATAAGCTCTCAATGTTGCGGTGCTTTAGGAAGGCGGTTACATAGGGGTTTTCGGCGTCATTGTCTTGGGCGAAAGCTTCACATTCGCTTTGGATATGTGCAATGGCCTCCCGAAGCTGTTGGGACTGCTCTTCAAACCGGACTTTCATACGGCGGTACTGTTCACGGGTGATGTCGCCGCTCTTCCAGTCCATGTAGAGGCCATCCAGGGTGCCGGCCACTTTTTCCAGCTCCTGGGTTCTCTGTTCCAGCAGTGCGCTCAGACGGATGGAGTCCGCAGGCACAATCGGGGCGCTTTTGATTTCCTCAATCATCTCTGATAAGGAATCCACAAGCTCAATTTGCTTTTGGACGGCCGCCAGAACGGCGTTTTCCAGTATGTCCAGCCTGATACTATGTTTGGTGCATCTGGTTCTGGACTTATCCTGATAGGTTCGGCACTGGTAGTATACAAGGCCTCTTGCGGTGTGGCGCACCATGCTTTTGCCGCAGTCAGCGCAGCGGATCAAACCGGAGAACAGATATACTGCCCGCTTGCCGGGCGCCGTTCGGGTATCCCGCTTATGTAAGTCCTGGGCCGCTTGAAATACCTCCTTGTCAATGATGGCCGGGACTGCATTTTCCACGATGCACCATTCATCTTCTGGTACTGCGGTACGCTTATGGACCTTGTAGCTGATGACCCGCTGCCGTCCCTGACACATAACGCCAATATACAAAGGGTTCCGGAGAATACGCGCCACGGTAGAGGGCGGCCACATTCCATCGTTGTATCTGCAATGGGGATTTTCGTAGTGAAACCCTTTGGCGCGTTTGTAGGCGGCAGGGTTCAGGACCCCGTACTCGTTCAGCCGCTTGGCAATTCCCGCTTTGCTCATGCCCTCGGTGATAAACCAGAAAAAAATATCCCGCACAACCTGGGCGGCCTCCCCGTCGATGACCAGGGCGTTTTTGTCCTCCGGGTCCTTGGCATAGCCGTATGGGGCGAAGGCCCCGATAAATTCTCCGTTTTCCCGTTTGTGCTTGAAGGTCCTCCGCACATCGGCGGAGGTCTTGTAGGCATACTGCTCATTCATAAAGCCGGTAATGCTGACCTCCAGGCTGTGTACAATCTCTGGGTCCAGGAAGGTGTCGATTCTCGGCTGGTACAGGGAGATGAACCGGGTGTTGTAGAGCGGAATAAATTCTTCCAGGAAGTGACCCTGGTTGGCGCTGTTGCGGAACGCTCTGGACAGGTTTTTGACGACGACGCAGTTGATCCGCCCGCACTTCATATCCCGGACCATACGCTGAAAGTCCCGCCGCTCTGTATCCGTTGTGCCGCTGGTCCCGTCGTCAATGTAGGTGTCCACAACCTCATACAGGCCGTCCTCAAAGAAGCCGGGGATTTCGTCGTTCAAAATCTTGTCCTGGTTGACAACCGATTCTGAGACGGCGTTTCCGTCGTCACGGGACAGGCGGATGTATTTGCCAACCTTCCAGATCATTTGCTTTGGGGCGGCTTTGCTAACCGCTGATTTTCTGATTCTCGCCATTGCGGGGAGCCTCCTTTTCCTTCCCCTTATACTATCCCTGGGAAGAATCATCGATTTTTCAGCCCGATAAAGTAGGATTTTATCTTCTTGTCGAGTGTTTCCCCGCAGGATTGGAAAGAAATTCTCACCGGAGTTTTTCCCACCCGGAAACAGTATGGATTGCCCACCTGAGCCAGGTAGCTTTCCAGCCGCTGGCCGGCGGTTTCGCCCTGGACGTTCACCTCGAGAATGTCTTGAAGAAGGTCTGGCGCGGTATCTGTGAGTTTGACATGCGACATATCTTCCAGAAGGGTCTTGTCGACCATAGAAAGCACCTCCGCTTGATTCCTATGCGCAGAGGTTAGACCGTATCACTGAAACAGCTCAATCGCAGCAAAATCAACCCCTTTTTGCAAGCTCTCAACTCGCGTTTGTGTTCCGCAAGGAGGAAATATCCCCGTGATTCCCGCCCCCGCAGGGGACGAAAACACGAAAAAGAATTGGAGCAAATGGTAATAATTTGAGGTGCTTTTTAGAAACTGGACAGCACTGAGACGACATGGTATAATGACCTGGTAAAATTATTCAGAGACCTGCCGGAAATATACCGAGCCGTGTTGGAAATGAAATTGCTGCCTGGATACACTGACAAGGAGGGACTGCATACATGAATGGGGGCATGAATATGAAGAAATACCTATCTTTTCTTGCAGCTCTTTTCGCTTTAAATGTTCTGATGTTTGGATGCGCAAAAACAAATAGTGTAGAGATTAATCGACTGGCTGTAAGTCGATTCCCTTTAACCGGGTCAGCAGATGAACTTCCTGAAATTAGTGATTTAATTGTTGTATTCACCCCTGAAAGTCAAGAAAATGTGCTCAATAAATACTCGGATGGAAATGTATCCTATGGATATACTAAGACCTCTGGTACAATATCGCAAGTCTTGTCTGGCACTGTTTCTGAGGGAGACAGCATTCTGATTACGGAGGAATGCTATACTACTGATTCCGGGTCTGTGCTTTGGACGCAGGATGGCTACCTCCCAATGAATATAGGTGAAAGTTATCTGCTGTTTCTAAAAGCCTATGAAGAAGATTCGGCCTACGCCGGAATGTATTTTCCAGTTGATTTGGAATATGGAAAATATGTGCTACAATGCCCTGCTGCGATGTCCTCTGAAAATTCCTATACTGTTGACCAACTCGAAATAGGACCTTATGGTGATTTGGATGTTTATACTGAATGGTTTAAAACAGTCCAGACACTCTACCCAGATATTTTTTAAGTTGCATATAAGTGAAACCGTTTATAAAAGCTGTTCAGTTGATATTTCATAGCCGAAGCTGATGGGCCGCTAAGTTTATTTAACTTAGCGGCCCATTCAGCAATATGTCCGCTTACTCGGCACTGACACTTTAATTTGTCAAAAACAATGTGTTTATACCAAGACCAATCAAAATTGTTGATACTTTGCATAAAATCTATTCGTTTGTATGACGAAAAAATTGGTGATAAAATATAACCGTTAACAGGCGTACTCCTTTTTGAAAATAAACGGGGACAGGTCAACGAAAGCATCGCGAATGATTAAGTCCCAATTCTTTTTCGTGTTCCGCCCCCGCAGAGGGCGGGAATCACAGGGATATTTTCTCCTTGGGGAACACAAAAGCGAATTGGGGGATGCTTCAAGGTCAAGACGTAGAAATAGACAGAAAATTGTTATAGATTATTTGCGGCGGATCAAAATAATTGCGGAAAGCTTCTTGCAGATAACCGTTATCAAGCGAAATTTTCCTGAACATGACGAACTGCCCTTGAAGTAACTTGCGTGGAAGGAGTGAATTGTTGTGGAAATACGAAATCTTTTAACATTTATAGAAGTGGCAAACTTACAGAATTTTACTCAGGCCAGCCGGGTATTGGGCTATTCCCAATCCAATATCAGTGCACAGATACGTCAACTGGAGAAGGAACTGGGTGTTGTTTTATTTGAGCGGATGGCCCGTGGCGTCCATCTGACCCAGTACGGTTGCGAATTGCTGCCCATTGCCCGGGATGTGGTGGCCTTGTCCAACCAGATGGGCCGTTTTGCACAGACAGAGTCGGAGATTGAA
>ERZ779633.472-NODE-472-length-10444-cov-10.282414_pt1 | contig 10444 bp, 12 predicted proteins | sample MGYA00514195_ERZ779633 | MGnify/ENA primary metagenome ERZ779633 (study PRJEB29562, sample SAMEA4376707) | mouse gut metagenome | isolation source: Cecum | study: EMG produced TPA metagenomics assembly of the A DSS colitis mouse model was used to assess the...
CCGGCGGGGTCGCCCTTGATGTTGTAGCCGGTGGTGGGGTTCTGCTGGTGGCCGGTCATGCCGGTGATGGAGTTGTCCAGAATAATCACCGTGGAGTTGGACTGGTTGTAGGCGATATTGGCAAGGCCCGTCATACCGGAGTGCATAAAGGTGGAGTCACCGATGACGGCCACCGTTTTGCCCTCGGCCTCCGCACCGCGGGCCTTGTTGAAGCCGTGGACGGCGGAGATGGAGGCCCCCATACACAGGGTCATGTCCATGGCGGACAGGGGGGCGACTGCCCCCAGGGTGTAGCAGCCGATGTCCCCCAGGACAGTGACCTTGTTCTTGCTCAGGGTGTAGAACAGGCCCCGGTGGGGGCAGCCGGCGCACATGACGGGGGGCCGGGGGGGGATGGGGTCGTCGATGGAGCGCCCGGTATGTACCGCCCCGCCCAGCTTTTCCGCAATCAGGTTCTGGGAGAACTCCCCCTCAATGGGGAGCACATCCTTGCCGGAGACGGCAAGGCCCAGGGCTTTACAGTGGTTCTCTATGACGGGGTCCAGCTCCTCCACCACAACAAGCTTTTCCACTTTACAGGCAAAGTCGCGGATCAGCTTCACCGGCAGGGGATTGGCCATCCCCAGCTTGAGGACGGAGACGGTATCCCCGAAGACCTCCTTCACGTACTGGTAGCTGGTGGAGGAGGTGATGACGCCGAGCTTCGTCCCCCCCATCTCCACCCGGTTGACGGGGGCGGTCTCCGCCCACTCCTGAAGCTTACGGGTGCGCTCCTCCACGAAGGGGTGGCGGCGGATGGCGTTGCCCGGCATCATGACGTACTTGGCGATGTTCTTCTCATAGGGCTTCCTCTCGGGCTCCGTCCGGGGGGCGGTCTCCACCAGGGACTGGGAGTGGGCCACACGGGTACACATTTTCAGCAGCACCGGCGTGTCAAACTCCTCGCTGAGCGCAAAAGCCAGCTTGGCGAAGGCCAAGGCTTCGGCGGAGTCGGAGGGTTCCAGCATGGGCACCTTGGCGGCAATGGCGTGGTGCCGGGAGTCCTGCTCGTTCTGGGAGGAGTGCATCCCGGCGTCGTCGGCCACACCGATGACCATGCCGGCGTTGACCCCGGTGTAGCTCATGGTATACAGGGGGTCGGCGGCCACGTTCAGCCCCACGTGCTTCATGGCGCAGAAGGACCGCTTGCCCGCCAGGCAGGCGCCGAAGGCGGTCTCCATGGCCACCTTCTCGTTGGGGGCCCACTCGCAGTAGATTTCGGGGTACTTGACGGCCTCCTCGGTAATCTCGGTGCTGGGGGTGCCGGGGTAGCTTGAGATCACGCAGCACCCCGCCTCATACAGTCCCCGGGCAACGGCGGCGTTGCCCAACATCAGTTGCTTCATATCCTTTTCCTGCTTTCTGTTTGGTTTCGTTTTACTCTGTAGGGGCGGATATCATCCGCCCGTCTTTTCTGTGCATTGTTTTTTCGGGCGGATAATATCCGCCCCTATGTCTCTTCTTTCTCGTGGAGTCCCTCCCGGGCAATGACCTCCCGCATCACGCCCCCGGCCCCGTTGTCCAGCATGGAGCGCCGGACCCGGCTGATGGTGGCGCTGGAGGCCCCGGTCCGGTCCAGGATGTCCAGGTAGACCAGCCCCTGCTGGAGGTAGACCGCCACGTCGAACCGCTGCTCCAGGCTCCGCAGCTCGGTGGGGGTGCACAGATCGTCGAAAAACCGGCAGCACTCGTCCAGGTCCTTCAGCTTCAGGATGGTCTCATACAGGGCCATGCTCCGCTCCCGCTTTTCCGCCTTTGCCATAACAATACACTCCTTTACTCAATATAGCATCCGGGAAAATTCACTTGTGTAAAGTGTAGCACAGGAAAGTGGGGAAGTAAAGAGCGCTCCCCTTAAAATTTTTGGTTCCGGGGGAATTTTCTTGACAATATTCCAAAAATGCGCTACACTACTTTAGCGGTTAAAATCAATAAAGCAGTGCGGGCCTGCCCGCTTCTGGAAAGGAACGAATATCATGCCTATCACTGACCTGTTGGAGCGCAACAGCAAGCTCTATGGCGACGAGGCCGCCCTGGTGGAGATCAACCCGGAGGTCCGGGAGGAGCAGCGGGTCTCCTGGCAGGAATATGAGCTGATTCAGCCCACAGGCGACGCCCCCTACCGCCGGGAGATCACCTGGTCCATCTTTGACGAGAAGGCCAACCGGGTGGCCAACATGCTGCTGGGCCGGGGCATCCGCAAGGGCCAGAAGGTGGCTGTTCTGATGATGAACTGCCTGGAGTGGCTGCCCATCTACTTCGGCATTTTGAAGACGGGGGCCATCGCCGTCCCCCTGAACTTCCGTTACACCTCCGACGAGATCGATTACTGCCTGCGGCTGGCCGACGCCGACGTGCTCTTCTTCGGCCCGGAGTTCACCAGCCGCATGGAGCCCATCGTGCCCAAAATCAACCGGCAGATGCTGCTGTTCTTTGTGGGGGAACACTGTCCCCCCTTCGCAGAGGACTACCTGCGGGCCACCGCCAACTGCTCCAGCCGGGCCCCCAAGGTGCTGGTGGACGACGAGGACGAGGCGGCCATCTACTACTCCTCCGGCACCACCGGCTTCCCCAAGGCCATTCTGCTCAAGCACACCGCCCTGATGCAGTCCGCCCGGATGGAGGCCATCCACCACGAGACCACCCACGACGATGTCTTTCTGTGTATCCCCCCCCTGTACCACACCGGGGCCAAGATGCACTGGTTCGGCTCCCTGTTCACCGGGAGCAAGGCCGTCCTGCTGAAGGGCAACTCCCCCTCCGCCATCTTCCAGGCGGCCAGTCAGGAGAAGTGTACCATCGTCTGGCTGCTGGTGCCCTGGGCCCAGGATATCCTGGCCGCTCTGGACCGGGGGGACCTTAAACTTGAGGATTACCAGCTGTCCCAGTGGCGGCTGATGCACATCGGGGCCCAGCCAGTCCCCCCCTCCCTCATCAAGCACTGGCTGGAGTACTTCCCCCACCACAAGTACGACACCAATTACGGCCTGTCCGAGTCCACCGGTCCAGGCTGCGTCCACCTGGGGGTGGACAACGTCCACAAGGTGGGGGCCATCGGCGTGCCCGGCTACGGCTGGAAGATCAAGATTGTGGACGAGCAGAACCAGCCCGTCCAGCAGGGCGACGTGGGCGAGCTGTGCGTCAAGGGGCCCGGGGTGATGGTGTGCTACTACCACAACCCCGAGGCCACCGATGAAGTGCTGGAAAACGGCTGGCTCCACACCGGCGATATGGCCCGCCAGGACGGGGACGGCTTCGTCTTCCTGGTGGACCGGAAGAAGGATGTCATCATCTCCGGCGGCGAGAACCTGTACCCGGTGCAGATTGAGGACTTCCTTTCCGCCTACCCCAAGGTCCACGATGTGGCCGTCATCGGCCTGCCCGACAAGCGGCTGGGGGAGATTGCCGCCGCCATTATCCAGATTAAGGAGGGCATGAACTGCACCGAGAGCGAGATCAACCAGTTCTGCATGGACCTGCCCCGGTACAAACGGCCCCGGAAGATTATCTTCGCCCCCGTCCCCCGCAACCCCACCGGCAAGATCGAAAAGCCCAAGCTCAGGGAAAAATACTGCGGCGTGCGTCTGGTGGAGGCGCAGAATCAGGGGTAAACAGTCAGGGAGACGTTCAAACGCGTCTCCCTGCTTTTTATCTTGTGTTGACGGATACGTAAAATACGTATATAATGGGTTTGGAAATGGAGTGATGCGCTATGCCCATGACACCGCGGGAAATGATCCAGCTTCTCCAGGAAAACGGCTTTGTGTGCGTCGGCTCCAACGGCTCACACAGGAAATTCTGGAACGAACAGACCGGAAAAACCGTGATTGTTCCCTTTCACGCAAGGGATTTAAAAAAGGGCTTGGAGCAAAAGATATTAAAAGACGCAGGGCTGAAATGAGCGCAGACGCAAAAGGAGGCATATCGTGAAAAACACCTATTATCCGGCCGTATTCCACCCCGAGGAGGTGGGGTTTTCGGTCTTTATCCCGGACATCGAGGGCTGCTGCACCCAGGGGGACACCATGGACGAGGCGGTGGAGATGGCTAAGGACGCCATTGGGCTGATGCTGGAGGGCGTGGACGAGTACCCCCACGCTTCCAGTCCCTCCGCCCTGTCATTGGAAGGGGAGGATTTTGTCGTTATGATTTCTTTTAACCCGGCAGAGTACGCCCGGAAAAATAACCGGGCAGTGAAAAAGACCCTCTCCCTGCCCGCCTGGCTTAACGAGGCGGCGGAGGCCGCCCACCTCAACTTCTCCGGTGTTCTACAGGAGGCGTTGAAGGCCAAACTGGGCATGTAGGCGTGCGTCTGATGGAGGCGCAGAATCAGGGATAAACAGAAAGGCGCGCGGCCCGAGAGGGCCGCGCGCGCGTGTTCTATTACTCCTCCTTGATGGTGCGGGGGGCCGGGGGGATGACAGGGCGGTCGCCCGCCAGCGGATCGCAGTAGTCCTCCTCCTGGAGCACCGGCTTGCGGTGCCGGGCGATGGCCATGATGGTGGGGTAGAGCACAATGGCGATGAGTCCCCCGGAAAAGCCGTTGTTGTACAGGTTCATCCCCGCCACGGGGGAGCCGGTGTACAGCACCACCGACGAGTGGAGAAAACCGGCCAGCACCCCGTAGCCCCAGCCGAAGTAGCCGGAGATGGGGGCCAGGGTGGTGCAGAACAGGCAGGCCAGCTGGACGGCGGAGTCGGTGAGGGACCAGTCCATGACCACGCTGCCCAGGGCCACCCCCGCCATCACCGGCAGGATGTTGAAGGCGTGCTTGCCAAAGGCGGAAAAGCCCATAATGGTGAGGATGCCCCCCACGGTGGGGCCGTTCAGGTCGCCGCCGGTCAGCAGGATATAGGCCATGCCGATGAGCCCGTTCACCCCCGCGTTGACCACCACCGGGGCGGGGCCGAACATACGCAGATAGTCGCTGGGGGCCCGGCCGCTGGTCTGGAGCAGGCGGCGGTAGCCCGCCCAGGCCGCCCACAGGGGCTTCTGGGCAAAAAACAGGCCGCCAATAATCAGCATGACGCACAGCACCCCCAGGATTATGGCGAAGTGGAGATTATAGCCCCTGGCCCAGCGGTAGTGGGTGGTGGGGTCCGCCCCCAGGGAGGCCATCAGGGGCACGCAGATCAGGGCCACCAGCCCGCAGGCAAAGCCCACGTTGTACAGGTTCATGCCGTTCTGGATGCGGTATGTATAGGTGGCCAGAGGGGGCATGATAAAGCCGATGGCCAGCCCCACCAGAACCCCCTGAACGGGCCCGCCCCAGCCGTTATCCAGGGCGATGTAGCTGACAATGGGGGCCAGGGCAGTGGCCATCAGGCCGATGCCGATGTTGCCCGCCAGCCGCTCCCGCCGGACCCTGGTGTACAGCCAGGTCCCGGCCAGGATGGGCCAGATGTTGACAAAATTCTTGCCGAAGAGGGAAAAACCCGACATCAGCCCCATCTCCACCAGGGTCATGCCGTTGAGGGTGTCACGGGCGGCATAGAGCAGGCCGACGCTGACGGCGGTGACAATGGAGGAGTTCACCAGGGCCGCCCCCGGCCCCGCCACCAGGACATAGTCGGTAATCAGGGCATCTTCGGTGGTAATGATGGTGTACAGCCCCCGGAAAATATTGGCCGGGGGGTCCATCACAAAGCCGGCCAGGGCCAGCAGAATGGCGTAGGCCCACAGGTAGGGGAACATCTTGTCATACCGCGCCTGGTGTTCATGGTGCAAAAGATGGAATACGCCCCTGTTCATCGGCTGTCACGCTCCCTCAAAAAACTCCCGTGTCTGCTCCGCGTTGCGGCAAATCTCCTGGGCCAGGGCCTCCATGGAGGGGAACTTCCGCTCCCCCCGCAGGCGCTTGTGGAACTCCATACGCACCTGCTTGCCGTAGAGGTCGCCGTCGAAGTCCAGGATAAAGCCCTCCACCGTCACCCGGCCGTCGTTGTCCTTCACGGTGGGGCGCACCCCCACGTTGGTAACGGCGGGACGGCTCTGCCCGTCAAATCTCACCCTGGTGGCGTAGACGCCGAAGGCGGGGATGATGACCCCCTCGGGCACCCGCAGGTTTACCGTAGGAAACCCCAGGGCGGAGTGGCCGATGCCCTTGCCGTGGCTCACCTGCTGGGTCAAGATGTGGGGGTGGCCCAAAAACTGGACCGCCCGCTCCATCTCCCCCTGGGCCACCAGGGTGCGGATGTAGGTGGAGGAGATGGTGATGCCGTCCTGCTCCACCTTCCGGATGATGTCACAGCCGATTCCCAGCTCCCGGCACTTCTCCTTCAGGCGTGCCGGGTTGCCCTTGCCCATATAGCCGAAGTGGAAATCGTGGCCGGCCACCACATGGACCGCTCCCAGCTCCTCCGCCAGATACTTCTGGACAAAGTCCTCCCAGTCCATGCGCTGCATGGCGTCGAAGGGGGCCACCACTACCTCCTGAATCCCATAGCATTTCCGCATGAGGAGGATGCGGTCCTCCACCGTGGACAGCAGGGGGACATTCTGCCCGGTGATCACGGCGGTGGGGCTTTTGTCAAAGGTGAACGCTGTTGGAACGGCACCCAGCTCTGCGGCGGTCTCCTTTACTGTGCGCAGCAGAGCCCCGTGGCCCAGGTGCACCCCGTCGAAAAAGCCAAGGGCGATGACTCGTTTTGGGTTGGTCATATTTGTCTACACCTCGAAAAAACTCTTGACGGTATCCAGCTTACCGTTTCGACACCGACACAGAGCCAGAAACTCGCCGCTCATGGCGTAGGCCCGGTACTCCCCGGAGTCCAGATGGGGCAGTACCGCGGTCATGCCGTTGCGAATCTTTTTCTCTGTGGCCCGGTCCAGCACCAGCTTTTTCCGATCCTGAAACAGGCTGTCCACCGGCACAAGCAGGGACGCCGGGTCCGCCGCTGCCTGAACCTGTTCCATGGAAACGGCGTCCTCCAGGGAAAAGCCCGCCGCCATGGTCCGCCGCAGAGAATCCATGCACCCCCCGCAGCCCAGGGCCTGGCCGATGTCGTGGCAGAGGGTGCGGATGTAGGTGCCCTTAGTGCAGCGGACCCGGATGGTGTAAAGGTCCTCCCCCTGCTGTTCCAGCAGCTCCAATGCCTTTATCGTCACCGGCCTGGCAGGACGTTCCACTTCATGGCCCTTCCGGGCCAGCTCGTAGAGCTTTTTGCCGCCGATTTTGATGGCAGAGTACATGGGGGGGATCTGGAGGATGTCCCCCCGGAACTGCTCCAGGGCCGATTCCAGCGCCTCCCGGGTGACATGGACGGGCCGCTCCTCCAGCACTTCACCGGAGCTGTCCTGGGTATTGGTGATAACGCCCAGTTTTAAGCCCGCAATGTACTCCTTGTCGGATTTCTCCGCGAACTCCACCGCCCGGGTGGCCCGCCCGACAAAGACGGGCAGAATCCCGGTGGCCATGGGGTCCAGGGTCCCTCCGTGGCCCACCCGCTTCTCGTGAAAGACGCCCCGCAGCTTGGCGCACACGTCCATGGAGGTCCAGCCGGCGGGCTTGTCGATGACTAAAATGCCGCTAGCCATTGCGCACCTGCTTCATGGCGCCGATGACGGCCTGGCGGACATCCTCCATGGTCCCCTCCATCATAGCGCCCGCCGCCGCCGCGTGGCCGCCGCCCCCTAACAGCGCGCAGACCCTGCTGGCGTTCAGGTCGCCGGGGTCGGTGCGCAGGGAAATTTTCACGTGGCCGTCCCCCGTCTCCTTCAAGGTCACGCCGTTTTTGACCCCTTCGATCTGGCCCACAAAGGCGGAGATGTTGTCCATGTCCCCCTCGCCGGCCCCCACTTCCTCGATCATCTTCCGGGTCAGAAACACCAGAGCGGTAGCGCCTCCGTCCCGCAGCTCCATGCCGGCGGTGAGCATACTCTCCAGCTTGAGACGCTTGAAGGTCTTGGTACGGAAAAGCTTCCGGTTGACGGGGTAGGGATCAAATCCGCTCTCCATCAGCTCGGCCGCCGCCCGGTGGGCGGAGGCGTCGGTGTTGCTGTACTGAAAACAGCCGCAGTCGGTGGAAATTGCCACATAGAGGGCCTCCCCGATCTCCGGGGTTATGTCCGCAAATTGTTTCACAATTTCCAGCACCAGTTGACCGCAGGCCGCCCGCTTGCTGTCCAGGCAGGTGGCCTTTGCGAAGAACTCCTGAGAGGGGTGGTGGTCAATGGCCAGGTCTACCCGGTCCAAATAGGGCTGAGCCAGGTCCGTAAACAGGGACCGGGAGGCAATGTCAACTGATACAACTGTGCAGCCGACAGGTTCCGCCCTGATTGTTAACCCTTCGACATAGCCGGTATACAGGTCTGTGATCTCCGGATTTTCCAAAATATAGGCGGTTTTCCCAATCTGCCGCAGGGCGCGGCACAGCCCGGCCCCACATCCGATGGTGTCGCCGTCGGGCCGCACATGGGTCAGGATCAGATAGTTGTCGTGGGCCGTCAGAAAGGCGGCGGCTTCCTGGGGTGTCATGTCGTCAGTCCTCCTCATCTAAAATGATGTGGGCGTTGGCGGGGTTGGCCGGTTTGACCACCTCCGGGTTGCGGAGCATCTCCAGAATCTTGGCCCCCTTGGCCATGGAGTCGTCCCGGAAGAAGGTGAGCTCCGGGGTGTGGCGCAGGTTCAGCGCCCGGCCCAGCTCCCGGCGGAGATAGCCCGCCGCCGACTTCAAGCCCTTCAGCACCTGCTCGCTGTCGCTTTTGTCCAGCACTGAGATATAGACCTTGGCGAACTTCAGGTCGGGGGTGACATCCACCGCCGTCACTGAAATCATCCCCGTCACCCGGGGGTCCTTCACCGTGGGGATGAGGGCGGCCAGCTCCCGCTGGACCTCCTCGTTGATGCGTCCGATTCGATTGCTTGCCATAGTTTTCTCCTTTTAACAGAAATAGCTGATTTGTCCAAAATAGGCTGTCCACTTTTCTATGATCTCTTCGCTTCTGGCCTCAATGATTTTTATGATATTCCGAAGGGTCCGGTCGGGAATTTTTGAGTTGTTGTGGCATAAATAGCACTTTTTCGCCCGGGTAATCCAAATCTTTGTGGCCCCCGCGCTGGGCGCTCCCTGGCAGACATGGACATGCACCGGCTCCAGCGGGTCGTTTTCATTGGACCAGAAGTAAACCCAATAGGAACCGATTTTAAAAACCTGCGGCACTGTCAAATCCCCCTTCCTGGGAGAACTCCAGAATCAGGTGGGCTGTAGACTGAATTACCTCTTGAAAGTGCGCCATATCCTCAGCGGAGAACCCAACCACATCCTCCCAGACATAGTCAGGAAGCCAGCAGGAGGCATGGTGAAAGCCTGCCTTTGCGTCCGGCCGCTCCAAATATACTTTGACTCGTCCATCCTCCTTCATCTCGGAATGAACGATTTCCGTATTGTCGTCTAACGTCATGAAAGGATACATCATACCAGTTACCTCCATCTTGTACAGCCAAACTTAGACCGCAATCGTAAAACAAATTTCCTTTGCGCTCAAAAACTGCTCCAGTGCGTCCATGTCAAAGTCCGCCAGCCTGCCCTGAAACCGGGGCGGGCGCTTTTTATTCACGTCGCCGCTCAGCCAGACGCTCCACAGCTCTAAAACTTCCCCTGAAGAAAAGTTTTTCTCCAAATAACCCCGCAGATTCTCCAGATCCTTCTCAATCTTTTCCAGCGCAAGCTCGTACTGGAAGGGCTTCATGGGGTATCCCAGCTCCTCCACCGCCTGACGGTAGTAGTCCAGCGCCTCAATCCCTGTCAGCGGTTTGTCGGAAGCTAACACATAGACACGGCTCATAATTTTCCTCCACAAGCAAAGCGGGACGGGCGAAAGCGCCCGCCCCGTCGGCTGAAAACTTATACCTCGATCTGCTCCATGAGGAACGCCTCGATGATGTCCCCCTCCTTGATGTCCTGGAACTTCTCGAAGGTGATGCCGCACTCGTAGCCGGCGGCCACCTCCTTGACGGAGTCCTTGAACCGCTGGAGGGAGGCGATGGCCCCGTCGTAGATGACGATATTGTCCCGGAGCAGGCGCATCTGGGCGTTGCGCTGCATCTTGCCGTCCAGCACATAGCAGCCGGCCACCATGCCCACGCCGGTAATGCGGAACACGTTGCGCACCTCGGCCCGGCCCAGGTCCACCTCTTTGAACTTGGGGGCCAGCATGCCTTTCATGGCCGCCTCGATCTCATTGATGGCGTCGTAAATCACCCGGTACATCCGCATATCCACCCCCATGCGGGCGGCGGAGTCCTTGGCGTTGTTGTCCGGGCGGACGTTGAAGCCCACAATGATGGCCCCGGAGGTGCCGGCCAGCATCACGTCGCTCTCGCTGATGGCGCCCACGGCGCAATGGATGACCCGCACCCGGACCTCCTCGTTGGTCAGCTTCTCCAGAGACGCCTTCACCGCCT
>ERZ779633.473-NODE-473-length-10440-cov-8.968223_pt1 | contig 10440 bp, 13 predicted proteins | sample MGYA00514195_ERZ779633 | MGnify/ENA primary metagenome ERZ779633 (study PRJEB29562, sample SAMEA4376707) | mouse gut metagenome | isolation source: Cecum | study: EMG produced TPA metagenomics assembly of the A DSS colitis mouse model was used to assess the...
TCTGCGGCTCCAAGAGCGGCCGGGACATCGACAAGGTAAAGGAGTGCGGCTTTACAGTGAAGGCAACAGACTGCGGCGCCCCCTACTTTGAGGAGGCCGAGCTGGTGATTGTCTGCCGCAAGCGGTTCGTCCAGCCTATGGACCCGGACAACATCCCCCAGGATGTGAAGGACCGCTTCTATGCAGCGAAGGACTACCACGTCATGTATATCGGGGAAATTGTGGAGGTCCTGGTGCGGTAAACGGCGCGACGGGTCGTTGCGCCCTACAGAGCTTTACAGGTGGGGCAGGGCGGTCCGGTAGGACCGGAGCCTGTCCTCGTTCTCCCGCCGGATGATTCCGTCCAAAGCGGACAGGAGGGCTTCCCGGTCCTCCGGGAGCCGGCCCTGGAACTGGTAGGCGTTGGAGGCCCCCAGGGCGGCAAAGGTGACGGGGATATCCAGGTGGGAGACCAGAATTTTCAGCTCCTCATATTTTTCCACCTCCCCGGCCTCCGTCCAGCTGCCCGCCTGAATCTCCTGATACAGCCGGGAATCGGGATAGACGGTGAGCATGGAGGAGCCGATAAGCCGGGGGCGGAGCCGGTTGAACAGCGCCGCGCTGGCCAGGGCGCTCCGATCCCCCTGTCCCGCCCCGGCGACGCCGGTGAGGTAGAAGAAATTGTAGCCGATGCCCGCCCGGTCCAGCCGTTGGCACTGGACGAGGATGTCCTCCGGGGCATACCCCTTGTCCATGAAGGCTAGGGAAGGGCCATCCCCCGTCTCCACACCGATGGTCAGGCCGTCGTACCTGGCGGCATGGAGCTGTTCCAGCTCCCCGTCGGTTTTCAGCCCCACGTCGGTGATCCGGGCAAAACAGCCGACGGTCTTAACTGACGGGAGATACTGCCCGATGAGCCGGGAAATCTCCAGCAGGCGGTCCGTTTTCAGGACGAAGGGGTTGGCCCCGGTGAGGAAGGCCCGGTCCGGGCCCTCCCGGAGGGGCAGGCCCTGGAGGGCTGCGGTCAGCTTCCCCAACGGGGAGTGGAGAGCCGTCTGGACCTCCAGCAGGTCGGCCTCCACCTCCTCCAGGGGGGACATGCGGAAGGGAAATGGCAGGTCGCTGTACAGGGTGCAGAACTTGCAGCGGTGGTGGGTGCAGCCCGCCGTGACCTGGATGAGCAGGGAGGCGGCCTCGTAGGGCGGCCGCCAGATGGTGCCGGTAAAGTGCATACAAAGCGCTCCTTTCAAGTGGGACCGGCGGGGGCCCTCCGCCGCTGTCATTACCATACTACAGGGGGAAAAGGAGCGCAAGTACGGTCTTTTTTTGGAAATAGTACACTTTTTGATACCGTGAGGGGACAAGCATGGCGGACAACAAGTTTACCGCCCCCGAGGCCCTGGCCCGGTGCGAGGCCATGGGCAGGCTCCAGTCGGTGCTGGGGGGCAAGTGGAAAATCCTGATTCTGTGGTACGTGGCCTTCTACAAGGTCCAGCGGTTCGGCGAGCTGCGCCGGCGGCTGGAGGGCATCACCCAGTCCACCCTCACCAAGCAGTTGCGGGAGCTGGAGGAGGACGGCTTCCTCCACCGGGAGGTCTACGGCGAGGTGCCGCCCCGGGTGGAGTACACCCTCACCCCCCTGGGGGAGAGCTTTGCCCCGCTGCTCCACACCATGCTGGAGTGGAGCCGGGAGCATTTGACATAACACCTGCTATACTCTGTAATATGAATGAGTTTGTCAGATGTGGAGGCCAGAGAAAAATTCGTCAAAAGTATCGACTTTATAAATCTTTTTTAGGGCCAAAAGAACACTGATTTTTACACTGTAACGTCCCTGCTCTATTTTCGCTAAAATATCCTCTGTGATAGGAATCCCCATAACTTCCAATTGGGCAGACACTTCCTTTTGAAGTAACCCATTTTTCTTGCGCAATGCCTTTAAATTGGGACCTATTGAAATATCCTGCTTTAATCCGTTTGACATAAATTGACCTCCAAATAAGATCTGGTGGATAAATATATCCATCTTGATTTTATTAGCTTATGTCTGCTATAATTGGATGAATACATCCAGCAGAAAAAGTGGAGGTTGATTTATGATGGAAGAAAGCAGAGATTATCGGTTGGAGCGGATCACAGAACTTGAGGAAGCAATAAAAGCACTGCCTGTCAAATTACAGAACGCTCTTTTCTGGGCTGTGGAAAACTATGAGGCATTGCAGGAGATGGGCAGAAAATCAGAGATGACATTAGAGGAAATCCAAATTGCGATAAAAGACGCGTTGGCGGCGGAGGAGTATGCAATGCTGCTTCTCCTCTTCGTCACAGAATCCATGAAACAACCAAACAGAAACGAGGAATTTTGACCCATATGCCTGACATTGAGAAAACACAATTTAACCGGGCCGTCCTGGTGGGGCTGAACGCCTTCAGCCTGGACCGGGAGGAGAACGCGGACGAGGAGAGCATGGAGGAGCTGGCCGCCCTGCTGGAGACGGCGGGGGGCCAGTGCGCCGGGGTGGTGACCCAGTCCAAGGACAGCCCCGACCCCCGCACCTTCATCGGCGAGGGCAAGGTGGCCGAGGTGAAGGAACTGGTGGAGGCCACGGACGCCGACATGGTCATCTTCGACAACCCCCTCTCCCCCTCCCAACAGCGCAATCTGACAGAGGAATTGAAGGTCAGCGTCCTGGACCGCTCCGCCCTGATTCTGGACATCTTCGCCCAGCGGGCCCGGACGAAAGAGGGCCGGCTCCAGGTGGAGCTGGCCCAGTACAAGTATCTGCTGCCCCGTCTGCTGGGCATGTGGAAGCACCTGGAGCGCCAGGAGGGGGCCATCGGCACCCGGGGCCCCGGCGAGACCCAGCTGGAGTCCGACCGACGAATCCTGGGCCGGAAAATCGCCAAGCTGGAGAGCGAGCTGAAGGACGTGCGCCGGGTCCGGGCCACCCAGCGGGAGCGGCGCATCAAGAACGAGGTCCCGGTGGTGGCCATCGTGGGCTACACCAACGCGGGCAAGTCCACCCTGCTCAACCACCTCACCGGGGCGGAGATTCCCGCCAACAACCGCCTGTTCGACACCCTGGACACCACCACCCGGACCCTGGAAATCTCCGACACCTGCACCGTCCTGCTGTCCGACACGGTGGGCTTTATCCGCAAGCTGCCCCACCACCTGGTGGAGGCCTTCAAGGCCACCCTGGAGGAGCTGGAGTACGCCGACCTGCTCCTCCACGTCATCGACGCCTCCAGCCCCCAGTGGCGGGAGCAGGCGGAGGTGGTGGACCAGCTCATCCACGACCTGGGGGCCGACCAGACCCCCCGCATTGAGGTTTTTAACAAGTGCGACCTGTGGACGGGGGAGATCCGTCCCCATGGGGAGGACCGGGTGTCCATCTCCGCCAGGACGGGGGAGGGCGTGCCCGGCCTGCTGGCCGCCATCGGCCGGGTGCTGGACAACGGCGCCCGGCGGGTGACCATCCACCTGCCCTACGACAGGGGCGGCCTGCTGGACAAGCTCTACCTGGAGGCCAAGGTGGAGAAGGTGGACTACGGGGAAACCATCGACGTTATTGCCACCTGTACGCCCAAGGTCATCGGCCAGCTGGGCCCCCTGGTGGAGGGCTGGAGGCCCCACAAGGAGTTTTGGGAGGATTGACAAAAATCGATGCGGCATGATAAAATGGCCCTGGTCCCCCGAAAGAGGGACCAGGGCGCTGCATAAACACGGGGAAAACGATAGGCGGTCAGCCAAGTCCTCCGCAAAGGAGGTGAGGCAAATGCCCCTGACGATTACGTTTCATCTGTTCGGTATGACCGTGACAGTGAAGGTAAAATGGGACAGCCGCCACTCGGCCCAGTGACGGCTGTCTAGGTTATACACTTAGGCACCTTTACACAGGCTAACCGCTTATCGCAGCGCCCTTTTATGTTGTTATTTTACCACGCGTTATGCGCTGTGTCAAGAGCCGGGACCTTATTGCGGGTCCGGCCTGAGCCGTTGGTTCAGGTTATACAGGTCCAAGGTGTGCTGAGACAGGCAGCCACACAGGCGGCGGAACACGGAGGGAAAATACTCGGCCCGTTCGCCGCGCGTAAATTCCCCGTCTCCGAACAGGTAAAAAGCCAGCGCATCCAGAAGAAAGGCGTCCTCCATGATTGCCTGACAGGTCTCATCGAAGTCTTCCAGCCAATAGGTTTCTCGCATTTCAATCACCTTCCTATAGAGCTATTAGCTATTATAGCTTACAGCTCTTATTTTGTCAAGAGCTAAAAGCTCTCATTTTCAAATAAATAGCTGTCAGCTATAATATGATGTGGAAGGTGATTGTATGGAAGAATATCGGCTGATCCTGAAACGGAAGCGGGAGTCTTTGGGGCTGAGCCAGCATAAGCTAGCGGAGCAACTTGGAATTACGCAGACATTTCTAAGTGAGATAGAGCGCGGCAGAAAAAATCCATCGTTGGAGCAGTTTTTCCATATCTGCGAGGCACTGCAAATCAAGGTATTCCCGGAAGAGGAGTGACCCCATGATAGAGTATTACATCCCCACCGGCCACAGCGAGACGGAGCTGGTGGAAAAGCGGTCCCGGTTTATCGGCCAGGTGTGGCAGGTGGCCTCCGAGGAGGAGGCCCGGGCGCGGATTGAGGAGACCAGAAAAAAGCACTACGACGCCCGCCACAACTGCTGGTGCTACCGCCTCCGGGAGGGGGGCGCGGAGCGCTACTCCGATGACGGCGAGCCCCAGGGCACCGCCGGTCAGCCCATGCTCAACGTCTTCCAGCGGGAGGAGGTCGCCGACGTGGTCTGCGTGGTCACCCGGTACTTCGGCGGCGTCCTCCTAGGGGCCGGGGGCCTGGTTCGGGCCTACACCCAGTCCGCCAAGGACGCCCTGGACGCCTCCGGTATCTCCGTCGTCCGCCGCTGGGTGGCCATGGAGGTGCCCTGCTCCTATGCCCAGTTCGAGGAGGCTCGCCGGGAGGTGCTCCATCACGGCGGCGTGGTGGAGCACGTGGACTACGGCGCCGACGTGCTGCTGTCCGCGCTGATCCCAGAGGAGCGCGCCGGTCAGTTCGCCGCCCATATTCTGGACGCTTCCGCCGGTACTATCTCGGTTTTGGAGGCTGGGGAGCAGTTCAAGGATGTCCCGTGGCGGGAACCGGTTATAAAAGATTGACGGAACATCTTGATTTTTTTGCAAATGTCTGGTATTCTGTATGAGCTATGCAGCGGTATCGAAGTGGTCATAACGGGGCTGACTCGAAATCAGTTTGGGAGCAATCCCACGAGGGTTCGAATCCCTCCCGCTGCGCCATGGGGGCTACGGCGATGCTTCGCCGCAGCCCCTTTTTTGCCCATTCATCTCGCTTTCAGCATACGGCTTGCGTTCAAAATGGCCAGCACAGATACTCCCACGTCGGCAAAGACGGCGGCCCACATGTTGGCCAGGCCCATGGCGGACAGTACCAGCACCAGCAGCTTCACCCCCAGGGCGAAGACCACATTCTGCCGTACAATGGACAAGGTTTGACCGGCAATGCGCACCGCCACGGGGAGCTTGAGCAGGTCGTCGTCCATAAGGACGATGTCCGCCGCTTCGATGGCGGCGTCGGAGCCCAGGGCACCCATCGCCACCCCGATGTCCGCCCGGGACAGGACGGGGGCGTCGTTGATGCCGTCCCCCACGAAGACCAGCTTCTCCCCGGGCCGCTTGTCCCGGAGCAGCTCCTCCACCCGCTCCACCTTACCGGCGGGGAGCAGCTGGGCATAGAACCGGTCCAGCCCCAGCTCACCGGCCACCACCTGGGCGGTCCCCTGGGCGTCTCCGGTGAGCATGACGGTCTGCCGCACCCCCGCCGCCTTCAATTCCCGCAGCGCCTGGGCGGAGGTCTCCTTGGGCCGGTCGGTGATGACCAGATGGCCGGCATATTTGCCGTCCACCGCCACATGGATCACGGTGCCGGGGTGGTCGTGGTCCGACGCAACGGAGATTTTTTCCAGGTCCATCAGCTGGCCGTTGCCCGCCAGCACCTGACGGCCGTCTACCGCCGCCCGGACGCCGTGGCCGACGATTTCCTCCACTCCGGAAACCCGTGTCTGGTCGGGCGTACCCCCCCAGGCGGCTACGACGGACTTGGAGATAGGGTGGGTGGAAAACTGCTCCGCCAAGGCGGCCAGCTCCAGCAGCTCCGCTTCTGTCAGACCCTCCGGGTGTACCGCCGTGACGGAAAATTTTCCCTGGGTCAGGGTGCCCGTCTTGTCAAAAACCACGATTCTCGCCTGGGCCAGGGCCTCCAGGTAGTTGCTGCCCTTCACCAAAATGCCCTGTTTGGAGGCGCCCCCCAGTCCGCCGAAGAAGGAAAGGGGGATGGAGATGACCAGGGCGCAGGGACAGGATACCACCAGGAAGTTCAGCGCCCGGGGCACCCAGGTGCCCCACTGCCAGGTAATCAGGGAGGGAATGACTGCCAGGGCCAGGGCCGCGAAGACCACAATAGGGGTGTAGTACCGGGCAAATTTGGTGATAAAGTGCTCCGCCTGGGCCTTTTTCTCGCTGGAGTTCTCTACCAGGTCCAGGATGCGGGTGACGGTGGACTCCCTGAAGGGCTTGCTCACCTGCACATGGAGCAGCCCGGACAGATTGACGCAGCCGGAGATTACCTCGTCCCCCGCCACCACGTCACGGGGCAGGGACTCGCCGGTGAGGGCGGCGGTGTCCAGAGCGGAGGTCCCCTCCAGCACAGTGCCGTCCAGGGGCACCCGCTCCCCGGCCTTGATGACGATCACATCCCCCACCGCCACCTCCTCCGGCTCCACCTGGACCAGCTGGCCGTCCCGCTCCACGTTGGCGTAGTCGGGACGGATGTCCATGAGGGCGGCGATGGACTGCCGGGACCGGGAGACCGCCACATTTTGGAACAGCTCTCCCACCTGATAGAAGAGCATCACAGCCACCGCCTCGGGGTACTCACCGATGATGAGCGCCCCGATGGTGGCTACACACATGAGAAAGTTCTCGTCAAAGACCTGGCCGTGGGCGATGTTCCGGACCGCTTTCCACAGCACGTCCCAGCCGATGACCAGATAGGGAATCAGGAAGGAGAGAAGTTTAAGCGGGCCCCACATATATGCGGTATAGCCGGTTTTTAGCCAGTCGGCGGGCGGAACCCACTGCCCGGTCAGGTCGATCACCCAGCGGTCCGCCGGATAGATCTGATCCGGGATGAGGACGGCGATCATAAACAGCGCCGCTGCCGCAATTATGCGCCAGAGCATCTTTTTTTGCTTTCGGGTCATAGTTACGCCTCGTTTCGTAGGGGCGGCCTGTGGCCGCCCGACAAGAATTGCAGGTCTCACGGGCGGCCACAGGCCGCCCCTACAGGGGTTTCTCCAGCAGGGCGATGCCCTCGGGCACCCGGCCTGGAATCACCTCCACCGTCACAGGGGCCAGCTCCAGCCCCTCCAGGAACTGCCGGTAGGTCTCGGGGGTAAAGGCGTGCTCGTAGTGGAAGCCCACGCCCTGATAAATTTTAATCATGGCCCCGTAGGCCGCCCCCGCCCTCCCCTGGAGATAGGTGGGCAGGATAAGCCGTCCTCCAGGCGCGGCCACCCGCCACAGCTCCCGCACCGCTTTTTCCGGTTCCGGAAGCAGGTGGAGCACATTGGCGGCGATAACCACATCGAAGCTGCCCCCCGGGTCGGACAGGGCGGTCACATCCCGCCGGGCAAACCGGATGTTGGTCAGGCCCCGCTTTTCGGCCTTCCTCCGGGCCCGGTCCAGCATGGGCAGGGACAGGTCGGTACACAGCACCGAGGACGCCCGCCCTGCCGCAGCCAGGGAAAATTCACCTGTCCCGGCGGCGCAGTCCAGCACACGGGCCCCTGGGAGGATCAGCGACCCCACCCGGACTGCGGCGGCCCGGTTCACCCTCCGGTTGCTCCGCTCCGCCAGGTCGTAAAACCGGGCCCAGCGGTCCCAAAAGGTGCTCACAGCACGATCTCGCAGTCGGGCTCCACCTTTTTACAGCACTTCACCACGTCCTTCATCACGGCGTCCACATCCTCCGCCTCGATGGTCATCTTCTGGGCCATGAAGGACACAGAGGCATCGGTTACGCCGGGGAGCTTCTTAATGGCGGTCTCCATCTTGGCGGCGCAGTTGGCGCAGTCCAGGTCGATGAGCTTAAAGGTCTTTTTCATGGGGATACTTCCTTTCTGATTATTATGATGATGTTCTGTAGGGGCGGACATTGTCCGCCCGCGATATATGGAAATGCTCCGGTGAATGCGGGCGCACAATGTGCGCCCCTACAGGGGCTCCTCCAGCCAAACGGCGCGCCGGGTCGTCGCGCCCTACTCCAAAATGTGTTCCATCCCCTGGGCCAGGATATGGATCACGTGGTCGTCGGCCAGGGAGTAGTACACCGTCTTCCCCTCCCGGCGGAATTTCACCAGCTTGCTGTTTTTCAGCACCCGCAGCTGGTGGGACACGGCGGACTGGGTGACCTCCATCAGCTTGGCGATGTCGCACACGCACAGCTCCGACTCCAGCAGGGCGTAAAGGATTTTTACCCGGGTGCTGTCCCCGAAGATTTTGAACAGCTCCGCCAGGTCGTAGAGCTGCTCGTCGGGGGGCAGCTGGGCCCGGACGCAGTCCACCACATCCCCGTGGACGCAGGGCTCCTCGCAGCAGGGGACGTTTTTCATCTCCATAGGGTTCTCCTCTCGTTTTCAATGTATGAGCATTTGTTCATATGTTATTTGTATCATACTCCACTGATCCCCCTTTGTCAAGGGCCTGTTAAAAATTTTTATTTTCCTTGCCAGCGGTGGGAAAAGACAGTATAATATTTCCGCTTTCAAAATTTTTAAAAAAGCGGGAACCTTTTTTCCCTTCCCTCGTCAAACCTCTCAGAACCCAAAAAGGGTCGATCACAACCCCAACAGAAAAGGAGTTTACTTACTATGAAAAGACGTATCTTTGCGGCGGTGCTGGCCACCGCCATGGTCCTGTCCCTGGCCGCCTGCGGCGGCGGAAACAAGGGGGGGACCTCCTCCAACCCCGGCGGCTCTGACGTAAGCACCATGGCCCCCGGCGCTTCTTCCAGCCAGCCCGACGGCTCCGCTCCGGACGCCTCCCTGCCCGACGCCTCCACCCCCGACGGCTCCCAGCCGGACGCATCCAACCCCAGCGGGTCCGCCAGCGGCAGCGCCTCCTCCGGGGACAGCTCCAAGCCCGGCAGCTCCGCCGTCACCCTCACCCTGAACAAGACCGACGTGACCCTGAAAAAGACGGGGGCCACCTTCCGCCTGCGCTACACCGCCACCCCGGACACCGACGGCATCGCTGTTTTCACCTCTGACAAGCCCGAAATCGCCACGGTGGACGAGGCCGGCAACGTCACCGCCGTGGCCCCCGGCACCGCCACCATCACTGTGGAGTACGACGGCGCCAAAGCCGCCTGCACCGTCCGGTGCAAGTGGGATGAGACCTCCAATGGCGGTTCCAGCTCCTCCAGCGGTTCCAGCTCCTCCTCCAGTGTAAATCTGTCCGATTTCTATACCACCGTCACCGGCAAGTATGACTTCTCCTTTATGACGGAGGCCGACGACGCCACACTAAATAATTTCTACGCCGGGCTGTCCGATCTCTCCCTGTCTCAAAAGGCCGTCTACCTGTGCGGCATGATGCCCTCCCCGAACGGGGACTTTACCCTGATTCAGGTGAAGGACAGCAAGGACGTTGACAAGGCAAAAGCCATCCTCCAGGCCCGCATCGACTACATGGTGGGCGACGGCAACGGCCCCGGCGGCGCCTTCTACCCCATGGAGCAGACCACCTGGGAGGAGTACGCCCGTATCGCGGTCAATGGCAACTACCTGATGCTGATTGCCCACGAGAAGTGCGACGACATCGTCAAGGAGTTTAACGCCCTGTTTTAAGGCATCCTGAGTAGGGGCCGCCGCCCTCGGCGGCCCTTCTTTCCTGTAAAAAGCGGACCGGCGAAGGCACCGGCCCCTACATTCCGTTAAAAATGATGAGGTGAACCCCCATGGTCTTCTCCACCCCCATTTTCATGTTTTACTTTCTGGCGCTCACCCTTTTCCTGTACTACATCGTACCCAGGAAGGGGCGCAATGTGGTGGTGCTGTGCGCCTCCCTGTTTTTCTACTGGTGGGGCGAGCGGGCCTATGTGGCCATCATGTTTCTGTCCACCGCCATCGACTACACCCACGGCCTGCTGGTGGAGCGGTGCAAGGCCAGGGGGAACGACCGGGGGGCAAAGCTGGCGGTGACCTCCTCCATCGTCTTCAACCTGGCTCTGCTGTGCTTTTTCAAGTACTGGGACTTCATTGCCGGCTCCCTCCAGTCTGTCGGCCTGACCTTCATGCCGGTGCTGGGCATCCATCTGCCCATCGGCATCTCCTTCTACACCTTCCAGACCATGAGCTACACCAT
>ERZ779633.474-NODE-474-length-10432-cov-4.745495_pt1 | contig 10432 bp, 8 predicted proteins | sample MGYA00514195_ERZ779633 | MGnify/ENA primary metagenome ERZ779633 (study PRJEB29562, sample SAMEA4376707) | mouse gut metagenome | isolation source: Cecum | study: EMG produced TPA metagenomics assembly of the A DSS colitis mouse model was used to assess the...
CACCTCAAGAATGCCGTCGCCGACATTTATGCAGCGGGCCAGTGACTCGCCCACGTCCTCGCCTGTGACCGCTTCGCCGTTGTGGAACTTGATGCCGTCCCGGATGGTGAAGGTATAAGTCAATTGATCTTCTGAAATTTCGTACTTCTCCGCCACGGCGGGAATCAAATCCCCGTCGGGGGTGGGCTTCATCAGGCCCTCAAATACGTTGAACATGACCTCCTTGGTCCCTGCCGCCACCGCTTTGTGGGGGTCAAGGCTCTCGTCCAGGTCCTGGGCGATGCCCACGGTGATCTCGTTGGGGTGATCCGCCGCGCCCTGCGCGTCCGCCGGGGCCTGGGCCTCGGTGTTGGAGCCGTCTGTGGGCTTGCTTTCCGCCGTCGTGCCTGTGCTGCCGCCTCCGCAACCGCAGAGTGTGGCGCTCAGGAGACCCAGCGCAAGCAGAAGCGCCAAGAGCTTCCGTGTCTTCATGGTATTCTCCTCGTATCACTGCCCGTAGTCCCGGGTCAGTGTTGAGCGGATGATGTTCCGCCCGGACAAAATAAGAACCTGTTTCCATAGCTGGGGAAGCCGGACGCGCAAGGATTTTTCCCCAGGCAAGGAGCTCGCGGCAATCCCGGCGGATTGCAGGGGAAAGCGACGAAGCTCTGGCGGGAAAAAGACCGCGCAGACGGCGTCCAACGGCTGTGAATGCAGGTTTAAAGGGCGGTCCGTGAACCGGACCGCCCACAACGCCGTATTGTACACGAAGCCGAAAAAGATTGCAATACTTTTCACAAATTTTCTCCCGTCCCCCGTCCCCCCATTCCCCCGCAGGGAGTAGGAGTTGCTCAAGGGGGAGCCCGCTCCCCCTTGAACCAGGGCCGGAATCAACAAAGCGGAATGAATGTCCGGCAAAGCCGGACGGCCGGATGAGCGTTGGCGGCTTTACCTCTTATTTACGGGCATCGCATGCCCTTTGGGTAAATGGAACGGAGTTTATTCCGGCCCCGGGCCGTGGGCCCCTCCGGCGGCGTAGTCCCCGGAATCCGGGGAGAGGCCCTTTTCCCGCAGGCGGGCCTCCACAAAGAAGTTAACCAGGCTGTTGAGGCAGGCGCACACCGGCACGCCGAAGAACATCCCCGCGATACCGAAGAAACCGCCCCCCACCAGAATGGCGATGATGACCCACAGACTGGAAAGTCCCGTGGTGTTTCCCAGAATCTTGGGCCCGATGACGTTGCCGTCCAGCTGCTGAAGGGCCAGGACAAAGACGACGAAGTAGAGCGCCTGCCTGGGGGAAACCAGGAGGATCAGGAAGGTGCTGGGGATGGCCCCCAGGAAGGGGCCGAAGAAGGGAATCACATTGGTCACGCCCACAAAAACGGACACCAGGGGCGTGTAAGGGAACTTCAAAATAGAGCAGCAGACAAAACACAGAATCCCGATGATAATGGAATCCAGCAGTTTTCCCCGGACGAAACCGGAGAAGATGCCGTCCGCCCGCCGCGCGCCCCGGAGAACCAGGCCCACCTGCTCCCGGGGAAAGAGGCTGTAGGCCAGCTTCCGCCCATAGGCGGCGCACCGTTCTTTGGTGGCCAGAAGGTACACGGAGGCAATGATCCCCACCAGCAGGTCCTTGGCAAAGTTTACCAGGCTCAGCACCCCGCCGGACACCGTCACCATCACCGCCTGAAGCTGGGGGAGAACGCCGCTGGTCAGCCACTTGTCCAGATCCTGGAAATAAGCGGCCATCTGCTGGCTGACCCAATTTGCCACCGCGGGATTGGTTTCCAGCAGGTGAATGACCCAGCCGCTGATGGTCCGGTAATAGTTGTCGGCATTATCGATGAGCTGAAGCACGCTTTTATACAGCTCCGGCATCAGCACGGAGGCCAGGAGATAGAAGAAACATACAATCACCAGCCAGGCCAGTAAAATTCCCGCCGTCCGGACCAGCATGGTCCGGGACCGCTTCCGCTCCCGTCCGGCGCGCAGGGGGAACAGGCTCCGCTCAAAAAAATTCACCATAGGGGCCAGCAGGTAGGCGATGAACGCCCCGTAGAGAATGGGCTGTACCGTCTTCAGCAGCGCCAGCACCGTTTTTCCCCCAAAGAGCGTGTCGTAAAACAACATGACGGCGGCGGCGGTCAGAAACGCCGTTACGCCCATGCTGATGTAATGGTTCTTCCGTTCCATGTCCCGCGCCTCCTTTTCCTCCTTCATTCTACACGGGGCCCGGGGGAATTGCAATCCTCTTTTTCCCGCGCTATACGGCGCCCTGCCATTTTTAACAGTATTTTAATAACCGCCGTGCTATACTGTATGTATCTCTCAACGACCCCTTAGGAGGTGGCATGTACCGATGAAGCCCCGCAAGCTTTTGATGATTGTCAATCCCCGGGCCGGGAAAAACAAGTCCAAGGGCCCCCTGTTCGACGCTGCCGCCGCTTTCTCCCAGGCGGGCTATCTCCTCTCCATCCACATCACCTCCGCCCCAGGCGACGCCGCCGAAACCGCCGGCCGGGAGGGAGGACGGTATGACCTGGTTGTCGCCGTCGGAGGCGACGGAACGCTGAACGAAGTGGTTTCCGGCCTGGTCCGGCTCCGGAAGCCCCCCTTGCTTGGCTATCTGCCCCAGGGCAGCACCAATGACTTTGCCGCCAGCCTCCAGATCTCCCCGGACCCGGCGGAGGCCGCCGCCGCCATCGCCCGGAACGTTCCCCGCCTTCTGGACGTGGGGTTCTGGAACGGGCGGAGCTTTCTGTACGTGGCCTCCTTCGGGGCCTTCACCCGGACCAGCTACTCCGCCCCTCAAAACGCCAAGAACGCCCTGGGCCACTTTGCCTACATTCTGGAGGGGATGAAAGATTTAAGCACTCTCCGGCCCTATCACGTCCGCCTTACCGCCGGCGGGGAGGTCCTGGACGGGGAATACCTCTTCGGCGCAATTTGCAACTCCACCTCCATCGGCGGGCTGATGAAACTGAACCCGGAACGGGTGGTGCTGGACGACGGCCTCTTTGAACTTCTTCTGGTCCCCAGCCCCAAGACGGCGGCGGACCTCCAGAGCCTGGTCCACGCCCTGCTGAACCAGCAGTACGACAGTCAAGGCCTGGTCTTCCGCCACGTCTCCTCCATCCATCTGGAGACGGAGGAGGACCTGCCTTGGTCCCTGGATGGGGAATACGCCCCCAGCGCCCCGGCGGTAGACATTGAAAACCGCCGCCAGGGGCTGACCATGCTGCTGTGACCGGGGAGCTGGCGCGGCTGGCCCGCCGCTTTCAAAGCCATGAACCCGGCCTCCTGGGGGCCTCCGGGAGCTATGCCGTCCTCTGCCCCCTGGTGGAGGGGAAGGACGGCCTCCGCCTCCTTTTTGAGGTCCGGGCCCCCCAGCTCCGCCAGGGAGGCGAAGTCTGCTTCCCCGGCGGGAAAATGGAGCCCGGGGAGGGCCCCGCGGACTGCGCCCTGCGGGAAACGGAGGAGGAGCTGGCGGTCCCCCGGCGGGAGGTGACTCTCCTGGGCGCGCCGGACTTTATCTGCAACCAGCGGGGCTTTCTTCTCCGGCCGGTGCTGGGGCTGGTGTCCCCCGCGGGGCTCGCCGCCCTGCGGCCCTCCCCGGCAGAGGTGGCGGAGGTCTTCACCGTCCCCCTGGCCTTCTTCCGGAAGACGGAACCGGACCTCCGGCGCTATGAGCTGATTCCCCAGGTGCCGGAGGACTTCCCCTACGGCCTCGTGGGCATTCCCCGGGATTACCCCTGGGGCCGCGGGCAGGTGGAGGTCCCCATCTGGCGTTATAAGGGCCGCACCATCTGGGGAATGACGGCCCGGCTGGTCAGGGAGATTATCCGATAGGCCGCCTCTGGAGCCTGTTTTAAAACCGACCGAATGCCGGATTGGGCCGGATTCTTCTGTCAGGCAGGGCGGCTTGACGCGGGGGAGTGTCCAGCTGCGCATTTTATAACAGGGCCATCGTGTAAGGGCCGCCGCCCCCGGCGGCCCGCCGGTACAAGGATTGGGCCGCGCATCGAGCCGCCCAGGGGGGCGGCCCCTACAGGATCAAATCTCCCCATTGGACACTCCCTGACGCGGGAATCCGAACGGATTGCAAGGCAAATCAACGCGGTCCCGATGGGAATAGACGCCCTAAAATGCGGCGGCTCTTGGGCTGGAGACGCGCGGAGCGGATCTCCCTCCGGCGAAAAAGCAGCGGGAGACGGGGCTACCCCGTCTCCCGCTGCTTTTTATGCTCCCGCCCCGGCGGATTCTTCCTCTCCCTCCAGCCGGGCGGCAATATAGTCCTCCACCTCATCGTAGGGAATCTCCAGCGCCGTGGCCAGCTCGCCGTAGAGCAGCCGTTCCGCCTGCTTCATGTACCGCTCGTCCACCAGACCCAAACGGCGGTTCTTGGACTCCGCCAGCCCCTGCTTGTGATGGATGGCTTTCATGATCTCGACCAGGGCCACATGCCCTCCGTCCCGGACGGCGGACTGGTACTGCTGCGCCAGGGCCTGGGCCGTGCCGCCCCGGCAGGCCGCCGCCGGAATGCCCGGCATCCGGTCAATCAGGGCCTCCGCCTCCTCCCGGCTGATTACCGGACGCATGGGCACCTTTTCACTGTCTACCGGGGCATAGATCACCCCGTCCTGCCACAGGGGCTTCAGCAGATAATACCGTTTCCCCCGATCCCCGCCGGGCTGATCCAGCCCCGAGACTCCCTCCACCCGGCAGACGCCGGTGGACCCATAGACTACCAGCTCTCCGATCCGAAACATACGGTCCTCCTTCTCCCGGGGCCGCGCCTCCGGCCCCCTTTTCGTCATCCTTTCCGGTTTTGCCCTTTTAGTTTACCACATTTTGGGGCAAATATGTAAGAGAAATTTTCATTTTTTCACTTTTTCTCCGGTTTTAACCAAAAAGGATTGACAATTATCCCCATTTTTCTTATGATAGACCTGCCGCCGGATTTCTCCAGCGTACCGAACATGAAAAGGAGCGTACCTATGAGTATCGACATCAAAGCCAAAATTGAGGAGCTGGTTTCCAAACTTCAGAAGGACCCCACTCTCTTGAAGAGCTTCCAGAAGGACCCCGTGAAAACCCTGGAGGGCCTTACCGGCCTGGACCTGCCGGAAGAGCAGCTCCAGCCTCTGGTAACGGGAATCAAGGCCAAGCTGGCCGCCTCCGACCTGGGGGACGCCCTGGGCGGCCTGAAAAAACTCTTCTGAATATCCTGAGAGGGCGTCCATTTCCGTCAGGACCGCGTTGATTTGCCTTGCAATCCGTTAGGATTCCCGCGTCAAGCCGCCCTGCCTGACAGAAAAGTCCGCTCTTCCGCCAGTTTTAAAGCAGACTCTAGAAACGCTCCGGGAAATCCCGGAGCGTTTCTTCTCAGAGTGTGTGCGGGGCTGCGGCGGCGTTTGGCCCGGAGAGCGCCCGGGAAGGGGTTCCCGAACCGTTCCAACCATTGACGGCCTGAAACGCCTGTCCTCAGGCCACGGCCTCGTACACCGCCCGGCTGATTTCACCGCAGACGGCATAAATGTCATATTGGTCCTTTCCGCCGTCGGCCCCCGTGGTCAGCACCACCACGCCGTCCCCGGTATCCGGGTCATAGCTGACGAGATTGTAAACCCCGTATGCGCTGCCTGTGTGGTAGTACAGCCGCTCCCGTCCGTAGACGCCGGACCGCAGCCGCATGGGCAGCGCCTGGTAGGTCCCGCCGGGGAGGGCCCGGTCTTCGCAGCTTTCCATCAGCTCCACAGATTCCGCGTCCATCAGCCGCACGCCCTCAAAGCAGCCATCTCCCGCCAGCAGAGCTGTCAGCTTCGCCAGGTCCACCGCGCTGGAAGTATAGCCCCCGGCAAACTGCCGCCCCGTGGCCCCCGGCGCGCTCCACTGGCGGACACTCCGCACAGAGCCGGCAGACCGCCCCAGGGAGCTCTGCCGGTACAGTGGGGTCACCAGCTCCGGCTCCTCCAGCTCCCCGGCAGCAAAGGAGCCGTCCGCTCCCAGGGGCCCCAGAACCCGCTCCTCCAACACATCGTCTAAGTACCGCCCCGCCGCCAGCTCCAGGGTTTGGCCCAGGACGCCGAAGGCATGGTTGTTATAGCTCCAATAGCGCAGGTCCCCCGGCGTGCCCCCGCCGTAACCGGATTCTCCGGCCAGCTGGGCTTTGACCCCCTGGTCGTCCCAGGCGATGTTCTCGCTGTTCAGCAGGGTGGACGTGTGGCTCAGCAAGGCGCGGACCGTCACGGGCTTCCAGGTCTGGACGCCCCAGTATTCCCCGATGTCCGCGTCGTAGTCCACGGCTCCCTCTTCCCGCAGCAGCGCGGCGGAGAGGCCCACCGCCACCTTGGAGAGGGAGGCGGTCCGCAGCTTGTGGGCATCCGTCATCGGGACGCTCTCCTTCACCGCCCAGCCATAATGATATGCGTCGGTGACCGCCCCTTCCTCAATAACGGCCACCTGAACCCCCACCGCCCCATGGCGGAGGGCCGCGGCGGCGACGGCTTGCTCCAGCGCCTTATGCTTTTGGCGGGAGAGGCCGGCGGCGGCGCCCTCCGGCAGGACCAGCCCCCCTGCCAAGGGGTCCCGGTCCCTTTGCAGCCTTGCCAGTACGCAGGCCAATTGCAGCCGGGACACCGGCAGGTCCGGATAGAGCCCGTGATCCGTCATGCCCGCGTACAGTCCCCGGTCCGTCACCCAGTTCAAAGCCTCCTCCGCGTAGGCGGGGACCCTCTCCCCGGCCCAGGACACGGCGGTCCGGCTCTCCACGTTCTCCCCCCGCCACGCGGCAAAGCGGTGGAGCATCACCGCCAGCTGGCTCCGGGTCACCGGGGAAAAGGGGGCGAAGCTATCCTTCGAAACGCCTCCGCTGACTCCCACGCGGTCCGCCCAGGCCACGGCGTCCCGGTATTCCCCCGGCACCTCCGGGTCGGGGCACGGGCCCACACTCATTGGAATGCCGCTGAGGCGGTAGAGAGCCCCGACGGCCTCAGCCCGGTTTACCGGTTTCTCGCCGTCAAAGCTTCCGTCTTCCCCTGGAAGCAGCAGCCCCCGGTAAAGGGCCCAGCAGGCGGCGTCCCGGCTCTCCGCCGGAACACCTGCCGCCTCCACCGCCCGCATGTCCGCAAGGCTTCCCGGGGGCTCCGCCATCTCCTCCGCCGCCAGGAGGCTTTCCGCCCCCTCCGCCGCCATCTCCTCCGCAGGGGCCTTCGCCGTATTTTCCGCGCTCTTTGCCGCTTTTCCCACCGCCCTTGCCAGCGGAGGCGCGGAGGCCGCGCCCGCCAGCGCCAGCACCAAAAGCGCCGCCGCCCATCGTTTTCCCATGCCGTTTCCCTTTCCATCTCCGGGCCGTCCCCCTGCGGCGGGGCCCAGTGTCTTTTTATTCGACATTATACCGGTTGTTTCGACCTCTGTCAATCTTCCACAAAGTCCGGTAGTTTTGTCCGGGTAATTCGGCGGTTTCGTGCTATCCCCTCCGCCGCCCTTCTGCTATAATCAAGGCGTCTTCAAGTTTCAGGAGGATACGCCCTATGGTCCACTTGCTTCTCGCGGTCATCTACCTCTCTTTCATCAGCCTGGGGCTTCCGGACGCCCTGCTGGGCTCCGCGTGGCCCTCTATGTACGGCGGGTTCGGCGTGCCGGTATCCTTTGCCGGCATTATCTCCATGATCATCGCCCTGGGTACCGTCACCTCCAGCCTCCAGTCCAGCCGCCTCACCTGCCGCTTCGGGGCGGGGAAGGTCACCGCCGCCAGCGTGGCAATGACGGCCCTGGCGCTGCTGGGCTTCTCTCTCAGCAGCGCCTTCTGGCAGCTGTGTCTCTGGGCGGTGCCCTATGGCCTGGGGGCCGGGGCCGTGGACGCGGCGCTGAACAATTACGTGGCTCTCCATTACGCCAGCCGCCATATGAGCTGGCTCCACTGCATGTGGGGCGTGGGGGCCTCCCTTGGCCCCTATTTCATGGGCTATGCCCTCACCAGCGGCCGGGGCTGGCCCATGGGCTACCGCTGGATTTCGTTTTTGCAGTTCGGCCTCACCGCCCTCCTGGTCCTGAGCCTTTCTCTCTGGAGAGTCCACGGCGGCGGGTCGCGGGAGGAAGCTTCCCGCCGGGCTCTGACCCTGTCCCAAGTTCTCCGCATCCCCGGGGTCAAATCCATGGTGGCCGCTTTTTTCTGCTACTGCGGCATTGAGCAAACAGCCGGCCTCTGGGCCAGCAGCTACCTGACTTTGGAGAAGGGTCTTCCGGCGGAGACGGCGGCGGGTTTCGCCAGCCTGTTTTTCCTGGGCGTCACCGCGGGCCGGGGGCTCAGCGGCTTTCTGACCTTGGCCCTGAACGACCGGCAGATGGTCCGCCTGGGCCAGGGGATCACCGTCCTGGGCGTCTTGGCCCTGCTGCTGCCTGTGGGCGGGGAAACCGCCGCCCTGGCCGGCCTGGTCCTGGTGGGCCTGGGCTGCGCCCCTATCTACCCCTGTTTCATCCACGCCACGCCGGACTACTTTGGCGCGGAGAACTCCCAGGCCGTCATCGGCGTCCAGATGGCCGGCGCTTATGTGGGCACCTGTCTCATGCCCCCCGTTTTCGGGCTTCTGGCCTCTCGGGTCACTCCCGCGCTGTTTCCGGCCTATCTGCTGGCCGCTCTTCTGGCCATGGTCTTTGCCCATGAAAAGCTTCTCCGGGTCAAACACAGCGGTTCCTGAACAACTGCGGATTTAAAACGAAAGGAACCCCTCCTGGGTTCCTCTCGTAACTCTCCTCCTTCCCGTCATTTGCATCTTCCCCTTTTTTTCGACGGGCTGCGCGGCGGAAGGGTTTCCCTTCCGCCGCGCTTCTCTTCTCTCATCTCTCATTTCTCTCATTGATGCAACCGCCAAAAATTTTACCGGAAATTGTGAAAAGCGTAGAATCGCGCTTTCCCGGCCGGTATTCCCTTGACTTCCCCCTGCAATGACGCTATTATAATCTCGAAATTTATGTTGGAATGTTACCGGCTCGCCGGGCTTGACCAACTCTGTACCGCTGTCTCCGCTGTCTTTCTGCGCGCTTACGGGGATATTGGAACGGAGTCGGTCTGTTTTTTTGAGGGGGCGGGGGAGCTGCGGATCAAGAAAGTCATCAACAACAATATTCTCTGCGTGGTGGACAATCAGGGCAGTGAAATGATTGTCACCGGAAAGGGCCTGGGCTTTCAGCGGAAAACCGGCGAGCGGGTGGACCCGGCTCTTTTTGAGAAGACCTATCACATGGAGGGCAAAGCGGAACAGCGGAAGCTCCGGGAGCTGTGCCGTCAAATTCCCATTGAGCACCTGCGGCTTACTCAGGACCTGATCGAATACATCAAGACTCAGATCTCCGCCCCCTTAAACGAATCCCTGCTCATCACTCTGGCGGACCACATCAGTTTCGCCATCAAGCGGAAGGAGCACGGCGTGGAGTTCACAACCCCCCTGGAAGGGGCGGTCATGAGCTACTATCCCACGGAGTATCACCTGGGTCAATACTGTCTCCGGATGATCCGGGAGGAAACCCATGTGGACCTGAACCCCAGCGAAGCGGCTTTCATCGCCCTGCACATCGTCAACGCCGAGCTGAACACCAGCATGAGCGTTATGTACGACATCACCCAGCTTATAAAAGGAGCCCTGGAGGTGGTGGAGTACTTCTACCAGAGGAGCTTCGACCGGGAGTCCCTGGATTTTAACCGCTTTGTGGTCCATCTGCGCTACTTTGCCCAGCGGCTGTTTCAAGCCGCACCGGGCGTTTCAGATAATTACGACCCGGATTTCCGGGACATGATCGTCCGCTCCTGCAAGCAGCACTATAAATGCGCCCAATGCGTGGGTGAATACATTCAGAACACCTACCAAAAAGACGTCTCCGACGAAGAGCTGATCTATCTCACCATCCATCTTAAACGCATCAACCTCTCCAAAAAGTGAACGACTTGGGATCGTGACCACTTAGGGCGAAACCCATACTGCGCGGGCCGGGGACAACCGGCACGGGCCGTATGGGTTTTTATAATTGGAGCCATACTGTGTGCAACAAGGAGGAAGTTTTATGAAGGACAAAATTTTCGGCGTCTTGCAGCGGGTGGGCCGCTCGTTCATGCTGCCCATCGCCCTGCTGCCCGTGGCGGGCCTTCTGCTCGGCATCGGCAGCTCCTTCACCAACCAGACCATGCTGGAGGCCTACGGCCTCACCGGGGTCATCTATGAGGGCGGAATCGCCTACACGATCCTGGACATCATGAACCAGTGCGGAAGCGCCGTGTTCAACAACCTGGCCCTGCTCTTTGCCATGGGCGTGGCCATCGGCATGGCCAAGAAGGAAAAGGAGGTGGCGGCCCTCTCCGGCGCCATCGCGTATCTGGTCATGAACACGGCCATCTCCGCCATGATTACCGCCCGGGGCGGCGTGGAGGCCATGGCGGCCAACACCACCACCT